>Ga0299912_10000245_pt1 | contig 53367 bp, 55 predicted proteins | sample RVTome_2_FD_207667 | JGI IMG/M metagenome (GOLD analysis project Ga0299912, IMG submission 207667) | Soil microbial communities from uranium-contaminated site in the Upper Colorado River Basin, Wyoming, United States - RVT95D214 (version 2) ... | reverse complement strand
CGCTGGCTCGTATAGGGTCATCATCACGTCATGCTGGAACGCGCCGGGGTCGAACCGTAGACCCCCTGCCACCTCCAATCCCCCGGAGATGGCCGTCTGCAGCAGGTTGATGCTGGCGCTGATGTGCCTGTCCATCCGCCATCCGCACCCGCATTCGAACACGGTGCCCATTCGGGAATCCTGTATCCTCCCACATGTCGGGCACCTTCTGCTGCTGTATCCGGGATCCACCTTCACGACAGGAATCCCATTCCACTGGGCTTTGTACTCGATGATCTGGTGGAGCTTCCGCCTCGGCCACAGGCTCATGCGTCGGTTGAATTCCTTGCTCCTCTTGTGCCTGATCCTAGTCAGGTCCTCCAGGACGATAGCGGCCTTGTGCTTCTCGGCGAAAGTGAGGACAGCATCCGCCACCTGATGCATCCTGTAATCGATCCTGTGGTGCTCCCTCCTCCCCTCCTTCCGGCACAGGGCTTCGCCGGTCCTTCTGTCATGCGCCTTCTTCTTCTGGAGCCTCTTGCGTCGGTCGTGATGGCGCCGCTGGATACGAGCCACATCGGGGAAGTGCGCCTTCACCATCTTGATGTCATCGCACCTGGCGAACACCCCGTCCAGGCTCCTCTCGTTGGTGTCGAGCGACAGGATCGAGTCTGGATCGTAGCATTTGGGCTCCTTCTTCCTGAAGGCGATGATCGCACGATCGGGAAGGAGGGTCAGCGAACCTAGCGAAAGGGAGGTGTCGTCCAGGTACCTGCGGTGATACTGGCTTACGACCAATTTCAGATGAACATGGCAGCCGGCCCTGACGGGCAGGTCGATGACGCCTTCCGAGCGGTCGAGTTTGTAAGCCTGATTCTCGGTCTTCATGACCAGGCGCCTTACATACGGGACCCTGGAGTTGGCGCAATCCCTGATGCGCCTGCGATGGTTCTTCAGGACACTTGCAGCGACTTCGAACGCGGAGACCAGATGCTGAGCGTACATGCCCGGATGATCCTGGCGGAAGGCTTTGTATGCCAGCCTGGTGAGGGCGTTCCTGGAAGTCACCCGCGCCTGAAGGCCTGCCCTGATCGCGTTGTTGGCCGCCAATCTGAAGTCTTCGAGAAGGGACTTTGCATCGGCGGGAAGAGCCGATTCAAGAGGGAACACTATCCCCTTGTACAGCATCTCGCCCCATACGGATACCAGCATACTACGATTCTCGGACTACTTGTAGTGCCAGGGAGCGCATTCATGCGCCATTCAGACCATTCACCACCCGAATTGTTCCAGAACCGGATTGACCCAACGTTTAACTGTCGGTTGAGGATTGGCTTTGTTGATGGCCGAGCCTCTGACTATCGCATCAACCGAGCAGGACAGGTTCGACAGGTCCCGCAGGATCAGTTGGCTAGACCTCGACTCCATTTCGAAATCGAGGATCTTCATAGTCGGAGCGGGGGCCCTCGGGAACGAGGTCGCGAAAGATGCAGTCCTGTCAGGTTTCAAGGACATATCCATTGTGGACATGGACACAGTCGCACGCTCCAACCTCAATAGGTGCTTGTTCTTTCGTGAGGAGGATGTCACCGCAAAGCGCAACAAGGCGGATGCGGTTGCGAGAGGGCTGCGAGACCTCTATCCTGACGCGACCGTGAGGCCCGTTGTCAAGAGAATTGAGGATGTGGACGATTGTGACTTAAGGACGGCGCGCGTCGCGCTCGGGTGCTTGGACAGCATCGCCGCCAGGATGCACGTCAATGCGCGCACATACAGCCTCGGGATACCGTACATAGATGGGGGTATGGAAGGCTTCTCAGGAAAGGTAGCGCTGTCTCTGCCACCGGACCGCGCTTGCTTGCAGTGCGGGATGAACAGGACTCATGCACAAGTAGCAAACCTTCGCTTCAGCTGCACTGGTAGTGACGTGGTGTTCCATGAGCCACGCCTTGCGGCAGAGATAACCACGACAAGCATTGTCTCAGCAGTCATGGTGCGGGAAGCTCTCAAAGTCGTTTCAGGACATCCTGAGATGCTTCTGACGAACGCCTTCTTCTACGATGGTGCAAGGAACTCCTGTGAAGAGCTCGAGATCCCCTTGGACCCGGATTGCCCGGTCCACAGGACTCCCTCGAGCGGTTACAGGTAGGCGAAAACCCTATAATCTCGCTGGAAGTCCAGATGACCGGTGATTACCTGCCGATCAGGATAAAGGTCAAGAACGCTGAGACAGGCGCCTCGGTCGAGATGGAGCTGGAGACGGACAACACGATCGACGAGGTGATCGAGAGCGCAGCGACTTTCTGGAGCAAGGACATGGGAGCTTACGTCCTCCGAAAAGGAAAGAAGGTTCTCAGAGGAGGCAGTGCGCTGGATGCGGCAGGAGTCCGGGCGGACGACGTCCTCGAGCTGATTCCCGATCCAGAGGGCGGATAGTTCAGATGCCCCTCCCGATCGAATTGCTGCGAGCCCGAATAAGGAATGAGATTGACATGTGCCAGCGGGAGCTGAGACACCATATCTCCATATCAGATGCCACTCTGTCCGCTTTTCCGATCTCTGTCAACGTCACTCTCCTTCGAATACCTGGCCCTGATTGGGAAGAAGGCAAAGTGGTTCACAGATTCGTTCACAGACTGGCAATCGTGATCACTGAGGATTACCCCATCGAGAAACCTATCGTGAGCTGGCAGACTCCCATCTTCCATCCGAACATTATGCCTCCAGAGGACGGTGGTTATGTCTGCACGAGGCTTCTTGAGAAGTGGGACTTCAGTTCGACTCTCCTCACATTCATCAAAGGTATTGAATCGCTCCTCGTCAACCCAAACCCAAGGAGTCCCTTCGGGAACGACAGGTGCACTCGAGCAGCGGCGTATTTCAACAGGTACAAGTACCGCCCACCGGTAGTCATGGATCAGTCCGACAGGCGGGTCAGGATATTGGGTGATGCCGATGTCTAAGCCAAGGATTGTCAAAGAGACCCGGAGGGCCCCGAAGGAGAGACGACCCCCTCCGTCGTCCGAGACGCGCCCTCACCCGTGGCTTCACCCTGATTCGCTCGATGAATACCGAAGGGTCGCTCATGCGGGGAAAGGCTTTGAACTCTATCTGTCCGCAGCCTCGGAGGACAAGATCAGACTTCACGCGATCAGGGATGCTGACAAAGGCCTTGAGGTGATGGGATTCCTGCTAGGCGATGTGCGTTCCTGGGAGGGAAGCTGCTATACTGTAGTGCGTGACATCGGGACGACTGAATTAAAGAGTTCGGCCTCCAAGGTGAGGTTTGATCCCAGTGCCTTTCCGAAGCTCTTCAAGGGGCTGGATTCGGCGGGGTTCGACTACATTATCGTCGGATGGTATCACTCCCATCCCGCACACACCTGCTTCCTGTCAAGGATAGACCTGGAGACTCAGCGGAGCATGTTCCGCGAATCATACCATTCCGCCTTGGTCATTGATCCTGTCAGTGAAGAGATCAAGGCGTTCAAGCTATCCGGGAACAGCTATGCTGAGATCCCCTTCGCCATCGTCAAGAGCGATGAGTCCGAGGGGAATCGCGGGAATCCGGCTCGCAGGCGAAGACTGAAACAGACGACGAGACTCGGCCAGGGTTTGTGATAGCCCTCTTCATGCAACCGCCGGGAAAGCTTTTTCAGGAATGCGCCCTTTATGAGTAGAGAACAGCGGGGTGGCTGCCTGACTCTGTCGCGAGTTCTTGCTGCAATCGCATTGTCCGCGCTTCTTGCTCTGCCCAGTGTGAGCTCCGCTGCCACTGGACGTGACGAACTGCACTTCCTGGACTACAGTGAGGACAACTACAAGGTTGCGTTCATAGCCGACAATCTGACTGCTGCAGTGACATATTCATGGCCCCAATGCGTGTTCGAGCACAACGATGCCATGCTTTCTCCCGATTTCGTCGTCGGGCTCCCCCTGTTCTACCTGTACAATGATACGGATTCCGATGGCACATTCGACCAGTCTGAGATATCCTACGTGGGCTACCTTGACGAGAACCATGTCAATTGGAACTGGACGGCCGTCCAGTTCTATGACGAACCGGACCCCGGCGAATACGTCGTGTTCAGGATGAACACGACGGTATCCCTCTATCCGGGTCTCCTCAACGAGACAGTGGTAGTGCGCGATTGGGCGAACGTGACCTTCTTCTTCAGAATAAATGAGCACAACGTTTCCCACGAGAATTCTTACGGTGATTACGAAATCGTGGGCATGACTGAGCTGCAATTCAATTTCACTATCGATATTTCCAGAAATCTCAATGTGTCTGGTCTAGCAATGGAGCAGACTCTCAAAGGAGGGGGTTCCACATACCTCTTCCTCCTGCTGCAATCAGGCAGCCACGGCAATACCATCTACGAGCATGTCTCTGGCCGGGTTGACGAGAAGGACCTCTACGGTGAAAACTACTCGCGCGAGTTCTACGCGACCACCCGTCCGACCCAAGATATCTACTTCGCCAAGGACGACGGGACCGTGCAAGCGTTCTATAGGTGGGATTCGGAGCCGCGGAGATACGTGAACGAGTCTGTGGAGGAGGTTGTTCCAATGAACGCGACCTATTTCACCACGGGCGCCGGGCTGATCGTCCAGTCGGCCTTCTCTCTATCTAACCTGACGACGGGACTGTACTTTGAGGGAAGCCTGGGGATCGAGGAGAGCGGCTTCATCGTCAGGATAGGGGATTGGTTCGAAGACAACCTCGTCCTAATAATCATCATTGTAGGGTCTGTGTCCCTCCTCATCGCGGTCTCTGTCGCGTTTCATATCCTGAAGGGGAGGAGAAGCAGTACCGAGGCGCCCGCCGAAGATAGTCAGGTCAAGAAGGACCAGGGCTAGACCCAGATTGCATGCCTTTTCCTCATGGAACCCTCGCTCTGCCCCAGCCGCTCCATGAGCTCTACCACGATGCTATCGAGGTAGACCAGGGTCGCGTTCTCGAATAGAGTCCCAAGCGGCGCCAGTCGTCTCCGGTCCTCGTCCTTCTCCGGGTGTATGATTATCACGAGGTTTGATGCGACGGCGAGCTTCGAATTAGAGTTGGACGTTATTGTTATGACCTTCGCGCCAACCCGCCTCACGATGTTCGCGGTCTGAATCGCCGACATAGTCTCTCCCGTGTAGGACACTATCATCACCAGATTTCCCTCTTCCACGATCGGAGTCACGGTTTCCCCGACGAAGAACACCTCGAGCCCCATCTGGACAAGTCGGATCGCAAAAGCCTTCGCAATCAGTCCAGACCTGCCAACACCATAGATGAATATCTTCTTGGAGCTGATCAGGTACTCGATCATCTTGTCCGTCCCATCGATGTCGCTGTCGAGCGTTGTCCTGACGGAATCAAGAATGTACTCAATGCTCTTCTTCATCTCGACCCGGCCTTCTCTTTCTTGGGAACGATCTTCGTCTCCTTGGATACTCTCTTTGCGAGTACCCGTTCGAGAATGACCTTCATGTACATCGCGTCGTGCTCGAGCAAGGGAGACCCTGAGATGATCGTGATGGGCTGGTTGCGGTCGACGATGGTCTCAGCAAGAGGCTCGAACCTGAGATCACCCTTCTTGATGGACGTGAATCTCTTCTCATTTCCGCTTTCGTGCTCCACGCCGGAAAAGTGCGAGTAGAATTCCCCGTCCGTGTAGTCCCATATCTCGTCCAGCAGCTTGTCAAAATCCTTAGGTTCCCTGAGGATGCCGCTTTCCCTGGCGTGGTAGTGCGCGAAGTTCACGACGGGGATGACTCCCTTGACATCCTTACAGGTCTTTATGATCTCGGATAGAGACCCAAATATCTCCTGCCGACCGCTCAGCTCAAGCCCAAGAGGGACCTTAATCTCGTGCTTCCTGTACCACTTCGTCAGTTCCTGGATGCGCTCCTTCATCTTCTTCTGGGTGGTCTTCTGCGATATCTCTCCGTACAGCCCGAGGTGCGTGACAACGACCTGCGCCCCGAGCTCTTTGGCCATGAGCCCCGCCCATCTCACGGAATCCATGCTTCTGAAGCACAATTCTCCGTCGCTTATGAGATCCATGTAGTAGGGCGTGTGAATCGAGAGTATCACATCAAGCTCGTCCGCCATCGACTTGAGCTGCCTCAGTTCGTGGTAGCTCTTCGCGATGCCGCTCGACAGGGCTACAAGGGTATCCCCTTTCTTGATGGGCTCGTCGAGGTCATGGATGGCCGACTCTTTCTCCCCCTTCTTCCTAATGATCTCGATAATCATGTCGGTGCCGAGGTTCCTAGGCTTGACTCCCACCTCTTCCGGCTCTGCGGACCTTTCCTGCACGTGCGCTCTGACGAGCTGCGCTTCCATTGCTGTCAGGCCTAGATTGTGAACGTCCTCTATGCCGTCCTTCAAAGTACGTCCCTTGCAGGATAGAGGTATCCCTGCGGGACCAAAACGGATCATCCTAATCCCCTAGCAGAGCCAGGTCTTCTGTGTATACTGAACGCCGTATTTATTATCTGTTGAATGCCGCAAGAGGGGATTGTCGCTGCGTATCCGCGTAATGGGGATAACAAGAGGGTGCCAGATGCTCTGAGCCAGCATCCGGGGCCCATCAAAATCTTTATAAACGGTTCCCCCATTAGCTCGCCTACTCTAGATGTCGGAGGAGTCAGCATGGGAATGAGATACAGCAAGACGAATCCCAACCTTGTTGGCCTCATACAGAAGCTCAAGGAGGCTAGCAGGACCAACAAGGCACCTGTCTGGCGAGACATCGCCCTGCGGTTGGAAGGACCCCAGAGGAACTGGGCCGAGGTCAACATAAGCAAGATTGACCGATACGCGGGCGAGAACGAGATAGTCGTAGTCCCGGGGAAGATACTAGGCTCCGGGGAGATTGCCAAGAAAGTCACCGTCGCGGCATACAGGTTTTCGGGACAAGCAAGGGAGAAGATTGAGAAAGCCGGTGGACAGAACATTTCCATCGAGGAGCTAGTGGCCACGAACCCGAAGGGTTCGGGTGTAAGGATCATGGGGTGACGAGATGGCGATCATAGACGCGGAAAGACTCGTGCTCGGCCGGCTCTGCACCCATGTCGCCAAGCGGCTGCTGAACGGCGAGGAGATTGTGGTAATCAACGCTGAGAAGGCGATTGTCTCGGGGAACAGGGCTCAGCTCATCAAGTTCTACAAGCACAAGCGGGAGAGGGGCACCCGGAACAAGGGACCGTTCTACCCGAGGACCCCTGACAGGTTGATCAAGCGGTCCGTCAGAGGCATGGTCGAGCGGTACAAGCCCAGGGGAAGGAACGCCCTGAAGCGATTGAGGGTGTATATTGGGGTCCCGAAGCAGTTTGCGGGCGTCGCTGCTGAGACCGTCGAAGGGGCCAAGAAGCCGCATCTCGAGAAGTACGTTTTCCTCGGAGACATAACGAAGGAGCTCGGCGCTGCACAGGAGATGGTGTGATGAAGGTAGTCGTTGCGAGTGGCAAGAGGAAGAGCGCCGTGGCGAGAGCGACAGTCAAGAAGGGTCGCGGGCTAGTGCGCGTCAACAATGTTCCGATAGAGATACTTGAGCCCCACCTCGCAAGGGTCATGATGATGGAACCTCTGACCCTGGCCGGGAATCGGTCTGGGAAGGTCGACATAGATGTCAACGTCCAAGGAGGAGGAGTGATGGGCCAGGCGGGCGCGTCCAGGACGGCGATCGCCAAGGGGCTTGCTCAGTTCCTCGAGGACGACGATCTGAAGGTCATGTACTCGAAGTACGACAGGTCTCTGCTCGTGTCTGACCCGAGAAGGAAACTGCCAAAGAATCCTCAGGGCCGCGGCGCGAGAAAGAAGCACCAGAAGTCTTACAGGTGATGGAACAATGATAATCCCGGTAAGATGCTTCACATGTGGGAAGATAATAGGCAGCGCTTACGAGGACTTCATCAAGCGAGTCGAGCTGGGCGAGTCGCCGAAGGACGTCCTTGACTCGTTGCACCTCGATCGTTACTGCTGCCGCAGGATGCTTCTGACCCACGCAAACCTCATAGACGAGGTTGCCCCCTACTGAGGGCAGCCTCGAATTCCCTTCGTTTCTCCTGGGCCCGTGGGGTAGCTTGGTATCCTTCCAGCTTGGGGTGCTGGTGACTCGCGTTCAAATCGCGACGGGCCCACTCGGCCATTTCCGTTGCTCCCTGACGGGCATCTCGATATCATCCGAGTTCGAATGCGGCAATGCCAAACAGTGAGCTTAGATCGGATGTATATCGCTCCTCGCCCCTTATCATAAGAGGAATGCGCCATCCTCGGACCTTCGGAACCTTCTCGGCAATCCTGAGCGCTTCTTGATTCTTGAAGAAGGATCCCATGTATATCGTGCCGTCTTCCAAGGTGGAGAGCTCAGTCCACCAGAGAGCTTCCGCATCTTTCGGGTTCCCTGTCATGCACGCCCAGGGGCCAAGGTCGTAACCTTCGTGATCGTGCCTTGCCATGATGTATCCAACGATGCGGCCGTCGCGCTCGATTTTGAACGAATGCTGGCGCCCCTCGTGATACAAGACCTTGATGAGGTCCCTTCTGTTGTCTCCGAACTGCATCTCATCCAATTCGACAACCTCTGGCAAGTCGGCTTCCTGCATCGGAACGCAATCAGGTGACATCTGATGTCTGTGAGAATCATTTATGTGCAGATGCGCGCACGAAATCTCGTCGCGAACAGTGAATCCGTAGCGCTTGTATAGTGTAACGGCCTCCTCGATTGCATACAGGATCATCGAGCGAGCCCCTCTCTCCGTCATGTGGTCTATGGTCGCTCGGAGCAAGGACTCCCCAATTCTCCTTCCTCTACCTCTCTTGCTAACCACCAGATGGCCGAGGACTCCTGTGTTGCCGTATGTCAGGGATGTCGCGAAACCCAGGCGCTCTTCATCTTCGTAGATGAAGCTGCCTGCAGGATCCAATCTCAGCATGACTTCGAGCTCCCTCGGGGTGTAGTGCCAACCTTCCTCTACGGTCAGAGAGGCCGCGAAGCCGACATCCTCTTTTCCGAGAACTCTCAGCCCCATTCCATTCACATGTCCCAGGCGCCTAGCTGGCAGATTAGCGGCTCCATATTTCAGCCCCTCGTTCAGACCTCTGCACTCCAGGTCAGAATCGTTTGCGTGTCAGCCCTCTCATGCTGAGTTCTGCGACATCCCTCTCTCTGGCCTTCTGCAGCATCACGATCATGCGCGTACCCTTAGTGTGATCCTCTGGGACACGGCTCTCGGCTGATATGCTGCCGCCGTATGCATTCGCTATGAACCTTGCAACGTAAAGTCCCAGGCCTGTCCCCGGCACCGACTGGTCCAGGCGATGAAATTTCTCGAAGACACGCTCTTTCTCCGAGTTGGGTATGCCAACACCTCTGTCTGTGACCTTCACGCACCAATACCCCATGTTGTTCTCAACTACACTTTCAACGGTGAGATCAATGACGACCTCGTCACCAGGGTCGAACTTGATTGAGTTCGTCAGCAGATTGCTGAAGAGTCTGGTGAGGAACTGGCTACCACGGACAAATGTGGGTTCTGAGAGCCTCGAGAAGTTGATCTTGATGCGTCGGTCAGAGTACATCCGCTCGGCCTCCTCGGTCGCTTCCGAAATCACCAGCTGCAGATCCCGAATCTCCATCTGGTCTTCGGCCATGGCCTTGATGTGAGAAAGATCTCGGACCGAAGTCGACAGTTCGAAGGCCCCCTGGATATCTCTCGTGATAATTCCGAGCTTGCGGCGGTCCTCTGCCGAAAAGGTCTGGGACTGTTGCAGGCTTCCCAGAAAATGAAGTGCAGACATCGCATAGTTCGTGATGTCGTGGGCTAGCAGATCATTCAGGAAATCTGACTCTGACTTGGCCTCAGCCATCTGCAACTCCATAAGCTTTCTTTCGGAATCATCCCTGAAAATCATGACGACATGCTTGCCCGCCTGAAGGTCAGCGAATCTAGCATGAAGCTCCCCCTCAGCCTCCGTCCCATCCTTGGATACTATCTTCACGTCAAGTCCCTTCACCAAGCCTTCCTTGTCGAGCTTCCAGACTATGCTCTCCCATTTTTCTTTCTTGCCGCCCAAGATCTCCCACAGCGGTAGTCCCTTCGCCTCTTCGATCAAGTTGAATCCGATTAGCCTAAGAGCATGATCATTTGCCATTTCCAGACTCCCCTCGACCGACCCCACTATTACGGGGTCCGGGGAGAGGTTGATCAGATTCCGATAGTTCTCGCTTGCCCTGTCAAGTTCCTCGAACTTCTTCCGGGCCTGGCGTTCAAGGCCCAAGTTGATGCTCTGGAGCTCGAGGTTCTTCATCAGTATTTCTTCGTTTAGCCGGAGCACGTGTTCAGAAGGCGACTCTCGCTGAGCATCGAAGCCGGGGACTGCCCTGAGCAGCGCCTTGGTTGGTCCAACGACGAACCTGCACTCGGTCTTGCCCTGGGCGAGGCAGTCTGTCTCGACGCAGTGGACCTCGACATCCTCGTGGCCAGAGGGCGAGAATGCCTGTCTCCAGACTTCAGCCAGTACGCCAGATGCATATGCACACACGCAATCGAGCTGCGTGTCATTGTTAAAATGATATGCCCATCCTTCTACAGTGTTGGTCGATGAAATCCTGACCAATCGACTCTCCCTGTCCAGGTTAGTAACTGAGAAATCACCGAGTCCAAGCTGCGAGAAGACACCGAGCATCTTCTCCATGGCTTTCTTGGGGTCGTCGTCCTTGTAGTCGGCCTTACTGCTTGAGAAGAAATCCTTGGCACTCTGTCTGCCGGCCCTCGACATGAACTCCTTCTCAAAACTCCCGATGTCAGCCTTCAGGCTTTTCTTGAGCGTGTAGATTCCGCCTACGGCATCCATCATGAACACGCGCTTGTCGCCCAAGCCAAGTTTCTCACTGCCGCTCTTGGCTTTTTCCTTCGGGTTCTGCTCGTGAGGGTCTTGAGAGGACAGGTGGATCACCAGAGCGGTCTTCTATCTCGGCTGACTTCGCGACTTAGGGGATTAGATGCCACAAGATGAAATCCACACTAAATACTTTATGAGGCCAATTCCCATCTTGACAGGAACTGCTCGGCTGCCCTCCTCTTGTCTCCCTATTCGGCCGACCAGATGGCCATGGCCACCTTCAAGGCCCTGGCCGTCTCAAGCACATCATGGACTCTCAGGATATTCGCTCCGTTCCTCACCGCAAGGAGTCCGGCTGCGATCGACCCCTCCAGCCGTTTGTCCTCAGGGGCGCCGGTTATTCTCCCTATGAACGATTTCCGTGACACCCCGACCACTATCGGTTTCCCGAGGGACTTCAACTCACCGAGGTCTGCCAAGAGTTCGATATTGTGTACCAAGGTCTTGCCGAAGCCAATCCCTGGGTCCACCAGGATCTTCCTGGGCGATACTCCGCATTTCTCCGCGGCAGCGATTCTATCTTCCAGGTAACTCCTGACCTCTCTCACGACATCCTTGTACACTGGCCTGACCTGCATGTCCCTCGGCTCTCCGAGCATGTGCATGATGATGACAGCGGCATCGTACTCAGCGACAACCTCAATCATCTTCGGATTCCTCAGCCCGGAGACGTCATTGACGATGGTGGCGCCTGCAAGCAGAGCACTCTGGGCAACCTCGGGTTTCATCGTGTCGATCGAGATCATGTTGGAATGTCTTCTGGCAAGCATCTCGACAACAGGAATTGTCCTCTCCAGCTCGACCTTGATGGTCACGGGGTCCGCCCCTGGCCTCGTGGACTCCCCTCCCACATCCACGATGTCGGCTCCCTCTTCGAACAGATCGAAGCCCATTCTTGCCGCTCGTTCAACATCGCCTCCGCAGCCGTCTCCGGAGAAGGAGTCGGGTGTGTTGTTCACTATCCCGATCAGCCTAGGTTCTTGAAGCGTCAGACTGCACGAGCCAAGCTTCAATGAGTAAGTCCTTTGCCTACGTCTGGACAATTGCGGCACCCTTCACTGAGCTGCTATTAGAAGGTCATCGACGAGCTCGGTCAAGTCTTTTATCTCGATGTCCACCTTGACAATCTCATTTCCGAGCCTGAGGTTGCTCACGCAGAACGGACATGCCGTGACCATCAGGTCAGCTATGTCAGATGCCGCCTTGACACGCCTCGACGCGATCCTCTGAGCAGCGGGAGGGTCGGCAGCCCGCACTCCGCCACCACCACCGCAGCATCTTGCGGAGTCCTTTGTTTCTGCGAGCTCGACGAACTTCGCCTCAGGGATCATCTGGATTATCTTGCGAGGCTCATCGTAGATATTTAGGTGCCGCCCCAGGTGGCACGGGTCGTGATATGTGATCCTCTTCGGGAAAGGCTTGAACTTCAGGTTCTGCTTGGCAAGGAACTGAAGCAGGTGCTCGGTCTCGAAGCCGACATCGACGTGCTTCGGGTACTCCTCCCTGAACATCCGCAGGCAGCCCGAGCATGTGAACAGCAGCTTCTTCACCCCCAGCGCTTTGACCCCAGCCACATTTTGTTTCATGAGCTTGACGGTATCTTTTTCCTTGGCCCCGATTCTCTGCATAGTGCTGCCGCAACAAACCTCGGGGACGGCCGTGAAGTCAACGTTCATCTTCTTCAGGGCGGAAATTGCGTGCCTGGGGATGTCTGGCAGCCGGTATCGCGCGGTGCAGCCGACATAATATCCGATTTCGGCCTTCTTGATGGGCACTCCGAAATCGACCTGAGAGGTCTCCCCGTACGGGTTCTTCGTGGCCTTGATATTGTCAATGATCTTCTTGTGCGCCGGGAGCACGCACCCGGCCTCGACCAGGTCGGCCCTCGTGGATTCCACTATGTCAACTACCTTGATGTTGGACGGGCACCTTCGCTCGCAATCTTTGCAGGTCGTGCACTGAGCCATCCTCTGAACGACGGACTCGTCGGCCGGGATCTCTCCTCTCGCGAGGCCGTAAGCAAGGATGACCTTGCCCCTCGCAACGGAGGGGTCCCACTGGTTGTCCTCGAAATAGGGGCAAACGCTCTTGCAGAACCCGCAGAAGGTGCAGGTCAACATCTCCTTCTCGAGTTTCTTCGCGCGCTCCGCCTTGATGTACTTCTTCCTGGGCATCTGAATCAGCCGCTCTTCGCTTCGAGTGCTTCCGAGCGCTCACTCGACTCTCGGAATCGTAATCGCAGCATCCATGATAAAGGTCACTTTGGACTTTGGCCCTAATTTCCTTATAGCCATGTCCACGGCGTCCTGGAGGTTTTTCACTGGTGTGAAGTGGGCTTTCATGGCGGTCGCTGGGTCCAACTTGGTCACTGCGAACATCTCGCAGGTGAGCCCTATCTCCGCCATCTTCGCTGCCTTGTGATATCCCAGCTTGTAGCCATGTGCTATCTTGTCAAGAGCGTCTTTGGGCGTGCTAGCACTGGCAAGAAGGTTGAGGAAAGTCGGGGGTCCAACACCATCCCTGCATGCACTGACCAGTATGATGATCCCCCCTTGCTTCACGGCGTGCTTCGCGTTATCCAAGGCTTTCTGCGACTGGTATAGGTCTATATCGTATGGGAAGGCGGTTACCGCAACGACGATGTCCGCTCTCTTCTTCAGCTTCACGACGAAAACGTCGTCGGCCTTCTTCACGGCCTCGCGGAAGGCCTCCTTGAGACCCCCCGCGTATGCAGCACAGGTCCTGTGTTCTTTGTCAAGGACGACCAACACTGTGAAGATATGCTTGTCCTGAAGAGCCTTCATCGCGTCTTCCATGTCTTCGTTCACGGGGTTTCCATCTAGTTTCAGTGCCTGCGCATCGAGGCTCAGTGCGAGCTTGTGATTCTGCTCGATCGTTTCGTATGCAGCCACGCCTGGCAGGAATGACTTCCTGCCCCCGGTGTAACCTGCGAAATAGTGTGGTTCAACGCTGCTGATGACTATGATGCGGTCGGCATCCTTGACCATCTTGTTCAGTCTGAGGACAGTCCCGTTCTTCGAGGTTCCCAGAGTGACCATCTCGCTGTTCTTGGAGTCATGGGAGCGGATGTCGGGTTTGAGGCTGTCGTACAGCTCCCCGAATATGAACCTGTATTCCTCATCGGTAGGCTCCCTGTGCATGCCTGTCGCGACGAGGTACCTCACCTTCAGGCCTTGGAAGAACGGAATGAGCACCTTGATGATCCTCCACGACGGGGTAGGGCGGGTCGCATCGTTCACTATGACAAGAACGTTCTCGCCACCTTTCAAGAATTCACTCAGGGGCTGGGAGGCGACCGGCTTGTTTATCGCGTCAAGCACAACCTTGGCCTTGTCATAAGCCCTGACATCCTTCTGGTAAACGATGTCCATGAGGTTCTCCTCAGGAACCTCAACGATCTCCTTCCCTCCCCCGTAGGGTATCTCCAGATGCATCCGGGCTACCGGGCAGGAATTGAGGTTCCTCTATTAGTACGTTAAGATTTGTCATACCTCGTCCTGACAGTGAATATCTCTGCTAAGAAGGCTTAATAATATAGTAAGAGACATGTCCTCTGTATGAAGACGCTGGGAGGCCTTGGAGAGCGCGAGGCCATAAAGATCATTGAGAAGCTAATCACCAGCGACGCGGTCATAGGAATTGGTGATGACTGCGCAGCTATCGACATCGGAACTAAGTACTTGCTGGTCACGACCGACATGATGGTCACCAAGTGGCACATGCCCAAAGGTATGGGCCCTTACGACGTTGGCTGGTCCATAGTGGCGGTCAACCTGAGCGATATCGCGGCAATGGGCGGGAAACCTTTGGGCGTTGTCACGGCCATCGGCATCACGCGGGGGCACCCGATAGAGTTCCTCGAGCAGATGGTCGACGGAATGAACGATTGTGCAAGGCGGTTCGGCACTAGCATTATCGGCGGCGACACCAAGGAACATGAAGATCTCGTTCTCTGCGGGACCGCGATAGGCGAGGTGGAGAAGGACAAGATTCTTCTCAGGAAAGGCGCAAAGCCAGGCGATCTTGTTGCGGTGACTGGTAACTTGGGCAGGGCAGGCGCGGGATATCATTCCATGAAGCGTTCGCTTGGGCTGAAGGATGCTGAAGACAGCCTGAAGCGGCCTTGGCCGAGGCTCAAAGAGGGTTTGGCACTGGGCAATTCAGGCATTGCCACTTCGTGCATGGATATCTCGGATGGACTGTCTTCGTCCATATTTGAGATGTCGAGGGTGTCTGGCATGACTTATGAGATCGACTATTCAAAGGTCCCGAGGGCCCCAGAGGTGGACATGGCATTCCAGGACCTCGAGAGGCAGAAGGATCTCACGCTCAACTTTGGAGACGACTATGAGTTGCTCTTCACGGTCAAGAGGGGGGCGGAGAGCGAGCTCGCCAAGATAGCTGGCGAGACGGGCTGTCCCATGACTGTCATCGGCAAGGTGACCAGCGGCGAGGAGAATATACTCATAGACGGCGGAAAGCGCGAGAAGCTGGAGAACCTGGGCTATGAGCACTTCAGGTCACGGCAGTAGCGAAGCCAGATTCTATTCGAGAGAGGGGGACAAGGTCAGGTGCGGCCTCTGTCCGCACTCTTGTCTAATAGCGGATGGCAAGCGGGGCCTCTGTGGCGTCAGAGAGAACCGCTCGGGTATCCTGTACTCTCTGATCTATGGGTTGGCGAGTTCGATACACCCAGACCCGATTGAGAAGAAACCTCTGTTTCATTTCCTCCCGGGTTCAACTTCCATATCTTTCGGAAGCGTGGGCTGCAACTTGTTCTGCATGCATTGCCAGAACTATTCGATATCGCGCGCCAGGCCGGGGGATCTCGACTTGACCCCAGTAACCCCGAAGGATGTCATACGATACGCTAGAACAAGCGGAGCGGAATCAGTGTCTTGGACTTACAACGAACCGACGATCTGGCACGAATTCACGACGGTGGCGTCCAGGGAAGCCCACGGAGCTGGGCTGAAGACGAACTATGTCACTAACGGTTTCATCCAAGAGGAGCCGCTCAGGGAGCTGAAAGGCGTCATCGATGCGATGAATATCGACGTCAAGGCGTTCAGAGAGAGCTTCTACGAGCGGGTGTGTGGCGGCAGGCTCGAACCTGTATTGAAGGCGTGCGCGCTTGCGCGCGAGCTTGGCATCCATGTGGAACTCACCTATCTCGTGATCCCGCAGCATAACGATTCCGAGCTAGAGATCGCCGACTTCTGCAAGTGGGTTGTTGATGTGATGGGTCACGAAGTCCCCGTGCATTTCTCTGCCTTCCATCCAGATCACAAGCTGACGAAGGTTCCCAGGACTCCTGACCGGACTCTTTCGATGGCCTATGACCTGGCGAAGCGCGCAGGGGTCGATTTTGTGTATCTGGGCAACATATCTGCGGGCGATAGAGACGACACGTACTGTCCCAAGTGTCGCACGCTAGTGATTGAGCGAGATGGTTTCTGGGTGCGGTCCAAGAACCTGAAGGGTGCGAGATGTGGCAGGTGTGGTGCTGACCTGAATATCATAGTCTGACGCCATCAGGCTTCAGAGCAGCTCAGTTTCTGGATAATGGAAGTCCCGCGGAGCGGCTCACTGTCGGCCACTACTGAAAGAGAATGAAGAATATGTTGCCCACAATCGTGACGAACAGGACTCCTGCGAGTATCATTGGGATGAATGGGATCTTAGGAGTCACCCAGACTCGCTTGTGGCCAGCTTCCTCAAGCAGTCCGAGCTCTTTGTGCAGATCCTCCTTTCTCTTCGGACGGGTGTGAAACACATGTTGCCCTCCCTCCATCCTCTCCATCAGCCAAACGTGCCTGCCTCTTGCTTTGTCGGAATCCATCATGTATCCAAGAGCGGCGTATGGAAGAGCCACTTCCCCCTTGAGCATGTTTCTGGCAAGAAACCCCGCAGGCAATAGTGCTACTATGATTGCTGCCATCACTAGCACGATGAAAGAGAACGGGAATAGCAGTGTCGAGCTATCATCAGGAACCGATATGAGGGGAATCGATTCGAAATCCGGATAGAACGGAAACAGAATTGTCAGTGCCAAGAGCGCTTTGGCGTCCGCCCCTCCCCGGACTATATCAAGGATGTAGAAAAGGACGATCACGAGCATCATCACCGGGACCGCAAGAACATGTCGGAAATACTCCTCATCGCCCCACATGTATCCGAGCACAAGGATTGAGACTGCTGCAATCCCATACTCCATGTAGGGGGCGAATCTCGCGAATGTTCCTCCCTCTCCGCTGGTCACGTACACATCGCCAAGGATCGCTGCGACGGGAACAAGGATCAGGACGTACTCCAGAGGTGCCTCGTCAACGAACAGACGGGACAGCAACAAAGCCACTCCTATTGCGGATAGGATGATCCAGGGGACATTGCCGACCCTTCTCGTTCTCAGATCCAACAAGGATGCGTAGCCGAGGACCAAGATCGCTGAGATGACACTGACGGCATCTAGGATCTCGGTGGATTCCATGCGAATGGGTTACGAGTCGTCGGTTTAAGTTATTTTTCCTGTTCCCACGACGGACAGGTTCGATTCGCTGGTGCCGTCAATCGCAGAGATCCAGGCCGAGCCCATCAGCAATATCGAGAGCCTCTTGGTATTCCTTCAAGCTGATGGGTCTAGCTATTTCCGGGACGCCTCGTGCTTTGTGCTCCGGACGATATTGGGCCATCACATTCACCTTGACATCATCGAGGTTGTCTGAAATCCAGGTGAGCACCGGTCTGGTGCAGCAATCGATGTGACCTGGAATGATCAGATGCCTCACAATCACCTCACACTGTGCTCGAGCCAACAGATGGTTCCTGGTCACGATCCTCATGTAATCCGGGGCGTTTGACAGTCTGAGGGCACAGGAGTCATTGCCATACTTGAAATCCGTTAGATAGACGTCAATGACTCCGTCCAGGAGTGTCATTGCTCTCTCTGTCAGATACATGTTGGAGTTCCAGACCTGAGGGATATTGGCCGTGCATTCCCTAAGCGTGTCCAAGATGGATGGTAGATTCGATGTCGGGTCCCCGCCGACCCAATTGACGTTTCTTGCTCGTGGCGGCACGCTATCGTGCCTGCTTCCAGCAACCCTATCGATCCTCCGCGCAAGTGAGGTCGTATCCATGTGATTCCCGGCGTCGGGCCGGGTGCTAATGTCCCAGTTCTGGCAGAAAACGCAGTTGAAAGTGCATCCCGAGAAGAATATGGTGTAGGAAGGGACAAGATCGGGTTCTTCTCCCATGTGCAGGAACTCGCTGCTGATCATCGGTTCCAGGACGCCGCAGTGCCCCTTGGTGCCTTTGTTCCTATTGACACCGCACCTTCGCTCGCAGATCTCGCAGCTATCCAACATCCTGTGCGCGAGCTCTATCTTCAGATCGAGGAGGGAGACATTGTCTTCCCGGTCTTGGCGAGCTGAGCCCTTCGACAATGCGGCCTCGTGAATCCTCCAAAGAGCAGCGGTGTCATCACTGAGCCTGGCGGAAACCAGCCAATTCTTGGCGTCGAGATACCTAGCTTTCGCATCTCCTTCCAGAATCTCGAAGTACCTCTCCAGCGCTCTGGCCATATGACCACGTAGTTGTTGCCGGACAGATTTAATACTTCTATCCGCGGTCCAGCTCATGATGCGTTTGAAGTCTGTTAATACTCTGCCGAACATGTGGGAGGAGACCTACGAGCTGGTGGCCCAAGTGCCAAAGGGCAGGGTGACCACTTATGGTGCCGTTGCGAGAGCACTCGGGGACATAGTCGCGAGCCGGTTCGTGGGTCTTGCGATGAGCAAGAACGAGGATATCGTGAGAGTGCCTTGCCGCAGGGTGGTTCAGTCAGACGGATATGTAGGCGGATATACTGGAGGAGGGCCAGAGAAGAAGGCCAGGCTTCTCAGGAGAGAGGGTCTCGAAGTGTCTGGTCATATGATAAAGAATCTCTCGGATGTGTTGTTTACCGAGTTCGACACGGACCATCCTTTGGCTGGGCTGAGGAAGCGCCAGCGCTCATTGAAGCGACATCTCTCTACCAGAAGGTCGAAGGGTATCGAGGCCGTCGTCGGCATTGACATTGCATACAACGGTGACCACGCATTCGTTGCCGCCGTGAGGTTCGACCCCGAGACTGGCAGCGAGGTCGGGAGGAGTGTCTCCCGGGGCGAAGCGGAGTTTCCTTACATCCCGACATATCTGGCGTTCAGGGAGATCCCTCTTCTCAGATCCGCAATCGATTTCCTTGAACCCAATGATGTTGTCATGTACGATGGAAACGGGATCCTTCACCCCGAAGGGTTTGGAATAGCCAGCCAGATTGGAGTTGTATTTGACATCCCCACAATCGGGGTAGCCAAGAAGCTCCTTTGCGGAAGCGTTTCCAGACAGGTCACAAAGGGAGTGCGCGAGATAGTCTCGAACAACAGGGTGATGGGATATGCCATCTCTAAGGACTCCAGGACGAAGCCATCGTATGTCTCCGTGGGCCACAGAGTCTCCCCTGACCAGGCAATCGAACTTGCTGAACGGTTGCTGCAATACCGCGTTCCAGAGCCGACCAGGGCTGCGCACATCGTCGCAGAATCGGCACGGAGAGCGCAAAACCAGAAATAGGTGCAAGCAGGTCGCTGGCAACTGATGCGGGTCTGTGTTTTCGGCGCCGGGTCTCTCGGAAGTGCAATTGGAGGTCTCCTATCTGCCAAAAACGAGGTTGTCCTTGTGGGCCGAAGACCTCATGTTCTTGCCGTCAGGCGAAACGGGCTCGAGATGAGGGGCGATGTCCGACGCAGGGTTGTGGTTGATGCACGAGAGAATGTGGATGGACTGCCGTCTCCCGACCTGCTTTTGATCGCAACGAAAGCCTACGATACGAAGAATGCCGTCAGCATATGCAGGCGATGGGCGGGAGAATCCACAATGGTGCTCACTCTTCAGAATGGTCTTGGAAATCTCGAAATCCTCAGGGAATGGAAGAAATCCAGGGCATATGGAGGCACGACGACTTTGGGAGCGAACCTGACGGAGCCAGGGGTAGTTAGGCTGTCCGGGCTTGGAAAGACAGTGATCGGCTCCGATCTAGACGAGCAAAACGCGGCATGGTTGGCAAGGAACTTCTCCTCCTCCGGGATTCCGACGACGGTCAGCAGGGATATAGGCCGGGAGATCTGGGAGAAGGCGGTGGTCAGCGCATCGATCAACCCGACGACGGCGATACTCAGAATCCGGAGCGGGAGACTTCTCGAGAGTGATTTCACCCGTAGGTTCATTGAGGAAGTCGCCCTGGAATCGGTGAGGGTTGCCGTCGCACACGGTTTGCCTTTGCGTTCAAAGGAGGTTTTGTCGAGAATTCGCGCGGTCGCCAAGGATACTGCGGGCAACAGGTCGAGCATGCTCCAGGATGTGGAACGAGGAAGGAAGACCGAGATATCGATGATCAATGGTTCCATCGCTAGAACTGCACTACTCGAGGGAGTCGCCGCTCCTTTGAACTCGGCCCTGACGGTGATTGTTGAGGAGCTGGAACGTCAAACCGCACATGGGAAAGGTTAATATCTAGACATGATGCATTTACGAAGCGTGGTCAGATGGTGGATGTAAGAGAGTTGGCGGCCAATGCCAAGGCACTGAGAAAGAAAGGCCTTGGCGTGCGTGAAATCGCAGATGAGCTTCACCTTTCAGTTGATACGGTAAACTACCTTATCGAATACGGGGCCGAGGGTCTTCCGCCGTCGGATGTGAAGATCGGCTGGCGGTCTGTCGGAGTGTCAGGGTACCGCATAGCGTTGCTGTCGGAGCTCCTGGCTGACATGACACTGGAGGAACTGGGTAACCGGGATCAGGACGCAGATGTTGTGCTCGGGGTTTCGATCAACGGCATACCCTTCGCCACGGTCCTTTCCGAGATCCTGGGAGTGGACTTCGGAGTCTACCGCCCACACGCCGAGAGCGAGACCGGAGGCGCCTTCAGCTCGAATTTCGCGTCTGTCGGCAGTGGCAAGAAAGTGATCATCGTGGACGATGTCCTCAGCACGGGGGCTACCGTGAAGGGGGCCATCTCTGACATCAAGGAGGCGGGCGGTGTGCCAGTACTCGTTTTGGTCATCGTCAATAAGAGCAGCCTGAACGAGATTGACGGTGTCCCTTTGCGCGGACTGATTCGATCCCGGTCGATTGGCGGGACCATACTGGGCGGAGCTGCCGGCAGAGGATACCCGTACAGTTAGAATTCCTTCGCCGAGGCCCTGAGTGCCTCGACAACGGGCATTTCCTTGCCCAGCATGAGTCTCTCCAGTGCGCCACCTCCAGTGCTGACATACGAGCACTTATCGAGGACTCCGAACTTGTTGGCTGCGGCGCACGAATGGCCTCCCCCGATGACACAGAATGATTCTCCTGACGTTATCGCGTCGAGCAGCTCCCGTGTCCCCTTTGAGAACTCCTCCTGCTCGAACACACCCGGCGGACCGGACAGGAAGACCGTCCTGGAGCTGAGCAATAGCCTGTTGAATTCGTCGATTGACCGGGATCCAATGTCAAGGATGGCAGCATCTGCGGGGAGCTTGTCAAGCGTGAATTCCTTCCTCCTCCCGTTTGCCTCTATGGCCGCATCGATGGGCAGGTGTATCTTCGAGCCCCTGGTTTCCATGAGATTCTTGGCCCTGGTGACTACCTCGTCCGTGATGTCCTTCCTGGCCAGCGCTTCTGTCTTCGACCCGATCCGCTTCCCCAACACCCAAAGGAAAGAGTACCCTGCAAGTCCAGCTACGATGATGTTGTCGACGGCCTCTCTTTCCGCGAGCTTCTCCATCACGGGGAGGGCATCGACAAACTTAGTGCCTCCGAATATGAACGTTGACGGTCTGTGAGGGTTCAGGAAAACCTTGGTCAGGGTCTTGATCTCCTTCTCCATGAGTCTTCCGGCGGCGGAAGGCATCACCACTGCAAATCCTACGAGGGACGCGTGCGATCTGTGGCAAGACGCAAAAGCATCGTTGACGAACAGGTCGAACTTGGGTGCGAGAGCCTGCACAAGTCTCGAATCCGCGTGCTCGGCGGGAGACTTCTTGAGTTGCTCCTCTCCGAAGTACCTCACATTCTTCAGCAGTATGCAGTCCCCATCGGCCAGATTCTCGATAGCCTTCATCGCATACGGACCGAACAAGTCGTCGACGTATCTGACTTTCTTGCCAAGATATTGGCCCAGGAACGAAGCGTGTTCGTTGAGCGGAATGAAGTCATAATCGCCCGGTCTGCCCTGATGCGCCAGGACGGCAACCCTTCCCCCGCGGTCCACTAGCTCTCGAATGGTGGGGACTGATGAGCTGATCTTAGATCCATCCACGAGCATGAGGGTCTTTTCATCGACTGGGGAGTTAACATCGATTCTGAGAAGGACTCTCCTGCCTTTCACATCGAAGTCATCGAGCGTGTGGAAACCCATGCCGCTTATGGTTCTTGATGAGGACAGCCCTCTCGTGTCAGCCAGAACATCACGTGAGGAAGCGAGAGACTCGCGTACGCAACCGGACCCATCCGAGTTGTCATCCAATGCTCTGGCCCCCCAAGCGTACCCCCATCCCATCGCCTCACGCAGGTTCCCGTCGGCGGTGTACTACATTGAACGTTCGGTATAAAGTTTTGACGAAGGTAAGCAGCAACGAAAGTATATTGAACGAGAAGTGATTTAGCAGCGAAAACACGGGTTCGGACCGCCTTCTGGCCCTACACGAACCCAGCTGGATGTGCACGCATTGAACGGAATTGAACTTGGGAGACTGATTGTCAAGGACGTCATGAGCTCGTCTGCAGTGTCCGCGGACAGGGGAGAGACTTTGTCCGAGGTAATATCGAAGATGAAGAAGCGGCACCTTCGAGAGGTTCCTGTGCTCGACGGCGACAAGCCAGTTGGGATGGTGAGCTACTCGTCCCTTCTCCACAGAAGGAGTGTGCCCCTGTCCGCGAAAGCAGAACAGGTGATGCTCCCCTGCCCCAAACTGGAGGAGAACATGCTCGTGACCAGCGCCGTCGAGGAGATGATGTCGGCCGGCGTCCGAGGAGCTCCGGTAGTCCGAGCGGGCAAGATGATTGGCTTCCTATCGCGGTCGGATCTGATCAAGATACTGCCGAACGTCAAAGAACTCAAGGACAGGCAAGTCTCCACATTCATGAGTGCGAACCCGCACGCGGTGACCGCGAAGGAGCCCATCCGAAAAGCTCAGATCCTGATGAAGGGCCTGCACGAGAAAACCCTCCCAGTCGTGGACTCTGAGAACAGGCTGATCGGTGCTGTGGGAATGACCGAGGTGCTGGATGTGTTCTGGTCTTCAAAGTCAACTGCAAGACCTCCGAACGAAGTGATGGGAGGCCGAGAACAGACCGAGGTCGCTGTTGGCAGCGTAATGAGCAGACCGGCCGTGTCCGTCTCACCTGATGACACGATTGGAAAGGTTTCAGGACTGATGGTTGCGAAATCTCTGGCAACGGTGTTTGTTGAGAAAGATGGCAAGCTCGTTGGAGTCGTCTCTCAGGCAGACCTGATGGAGCAGATAATGAGCCTGAAGCCTCGGGAAGGTGTCTACGTGCAGATCACGGGCCTTGACGAGGAAGATCCCGAGGTCTATGATATCCTCTACGACTTGATCGGCAGGTCTATGAAGCGCCTCGACAAGATCGAGTCCCCGAAGATATTCACCGTTCACGCTACGTTGTACCACAGCGAGGGCATGAGGAGCAAGTACAGCCTTCATGGAAGGCTGACTACCGAGCACGGAATGTACTACTCCAAGGCCCTTGACTGGGACCTGTACAAGACGACAGACACGCTCCTCGACTCGCTCGAAAAGACCCTCAAGCGGGAGCACCAGAAGAAACTGGACAAGCGGAAGATGAAGCAGCAACTATAGCTTCCAGTATTTCGAGGCTATCTGCCTGCATCTGGCGACAACGTCTCTCCCGAGACAGCTGTTGTCCATAATGTCGGTGAAATCCAATGGTACATCGATCCCAACGGTGGTCCCGATGATTGCTGCCATGACCTCCGAGAGTGCGGGCACATCATAACCCCCTTCAAGCATGAATGTGATCCTATTGTTGCACATCCTGGCCAACTTCATCAGCTCCTGTGCTTGTCTGAGGTGGCCAATTGAGGACAGCGACATCGAGGCCAAGGGATCTCGGTAGTGCGTGTCCACGCCAAAACTCACGAGGATTGCATCAGGTCTGAACTCCTTGACGACCGGAACAATAACGTCGGACATGGCGACGTCGTATGTGGAATCGCCGCATCCAGACCTGAGAGGCATATTCAGGGTATATCCAGTGCCATCTCCCTCGCCAACATAGTCCCAATGGCCAGTGCCAGGAAATACCTCGAGCTGATGCGCCGAGATGTACAGCACTGTCGGGTCCGAGGCGAATGTCTCCTGAGTCCCGTTCCCGTGATGAACGTCGGTGTCAACTATGGCAATCCTACTGTCCCCCAGTTTCTGCAGGTGTTTGGCGGCAATCGATATGTTGTTGAAGTAACAGAACCCCATCCCATAGTCTCTCCCCGCATGATGCCCTGGTGGGCGGGTGAGAGCGAAGGTAGGTCTGCCTTCTCTTCGGGCGAATTCCGCCGCGTCGATGGCACACTCTGCCGAGAGGGCGGCAATCTCGTAAGTCTCCTTGTGAACGCTTGTGTCCATGGTAAGTGCGCACTCCCCGCAAGTCCTGATGAAATCGACATAGTCTTCGTCATGGACGAGCAACAGGTGCTCTTTCTTGCCAACCTTGGATGCAATCACGTTCTTCCAGAGGTCGTGTCCCTGGAGTTTGTGAACGATGCCTCTAAGACGCTCTGGCGATTCGGGATGGAAGGGCGACTGGACGTGGCTGAGGAACTCCTCGTTGTAGAATATCGCCACGTGTCTCCTGAAGATGGAACGCCGTAGATAAGCGTTGTCAGGAACGAACCGGAGGTCTAGCAAATAACAAATCCTCAAGCGTCGTTCTCCAGCCAGGTGTATCATGTCGGATTCAACCATACTCTATCTGGACTCCCCTGGCAAGGAGAACACGGATCGAGTAATAGAAGCGGTCATCGAGCGATTGAAGCGAATGGACATCAGGCATGTGGTGGTAGCGAGCGACACGGGTGAGACCGGGAAGAAGGTCTTGGATCGCCTGAAGGGTATGAAGGTGGAGGTCGTCGTTGTTACATCGCATTACGGTTTTGACAAGGAGGGCGAATGTGCGATGAGCCCAGAGGCCGAGAATGAGCTTCGGAGCGCCGGTGCGAAGCTGGTTCGGGCATCTCATGTCCTCTCTGGAGTGGAACGCTCGATTTCTAAGAAACTCGGGGGCGCCTCACGCGTCGAGATGATAGCAGAGACATTGCGTGCGCTTTTCGGCCAGGGGCTGAAGGTGGCGGTCGAGATAACCGTGATGGCAGCTGACAGCGGCGCCATTCCCTGCGGACCGGATGTGCAAGTCATCTCCATAGGAGGGACTGAGTCTGGCGCGGACACCGCATGTGTGGTGCGTCCGGCACACGCCAATAGCTTCTTCAACTTCCGTGTGAAGGAGATAATCGCCTTGCCTCGTGGCCGATAAGGTGACATTTCGAAAGTAATATCTCGGCCTGACGCTCATCAGAGTTCGGTCAGAACATGAGCATAGAGGAGCTAATACTGCTTGTCATCGCGCTTATTGTCGCATCGATCATGTTCTATGTCAGTGCGTCAATAATCGGCCACGATTGGACAACTTCTGGGACCTATGTCCTCCGCATCATATTTGTGTCAGCGATATCGGTCTTCGTGATCCCACTGTTCAGTGATGTGATGGGCGAGCTCGGAGTGCAGGAACTAGGTCTTCTTTTTGCATTTGTCTTAATCATCGTCGTTGTGAGGTACCTCATCGTCGATGAGCTCACTGTGGAGGAGGACTGGCTCGCGTCAATATTCATCGCATTCATAGCAGTCGTACTGATATTCATAGTGGACGAGATTGCGGAGACCTACTTCGAAACCAGTCTGCTGCCCTTGTTCTAGATGCAGATGAATTCCTTCGAGGCAGAAGTCAGGAGTTTGCACCCGCTCCTCGTCACCAGTATGTCATCCTCTATCCTGACGCCTCCGAAGCCTTTCACATACACGCCAGGTTCCACGGTCAGGACCATGCCCTCCTTCAGAATCATGTCCTTCAGGGGTGATAGGGAACCTGGGTCATGGACTGACACTCCGAGCCCGTGGCCCGTGTTGTGAATGAATCTCCCCTTGAACTCTGATTTGTCGACTATTTCCCTTGCAGCCCTGTCCACCTGCTTCCCATGCGCACCCGCTCGGATGGCGTCCAGTGCGGCAAGCTGCGCATCCAGAACTGTCTCGTACATCGCCTTCTGTCTGCGGCTAGGAGTCCCCGAGACGTAGGTCCTAGTGATGTCTGATGCGTACTTCCTGAAACGCGCACCGAAGTCGAAGAGCGCCAGCTGCCCCCATCGGAGTCTCCTCGGTCCAGGGACATAATGGGGTTCGGCGGTGGCGGGTCCGAAAGACGCATTGGTGTCGAACGACGGGCCGTCAGCTCCGAGCTTCATCATCATGTAGTTCAGCTCCCCCGCGGCTTCGGTCTCCGTCTGACCTTTTCTTACTAGGCTCGGAATGCTGTCCGCGGTCTTCGAGGCTATCTGTCCGGCTTTATGGAGCAGTCGAATCTCGTTCCTGTCCTTTATCATGCGTGCGTCATCGATTGCCCTTGACACGTCCACAAGCCTTGCGCCTTTCGCGCATTTCCTGATTTCCCTGAAGTTGCCGTGCGTCAACCCATCGTAGCAGACGCCGATTCTCGTCATTCCTTTGAGCTTCTTCTTGAGCAGCTCGTCCCTGTGCTTTCCAGTCTTGAAGGCAGTTGTCTTCACTCCCGCCTTCCTCGAGCTCAGCTCCTCTAATTTGCTCGAGAGGACTTCGGTGCCGTTGTGCCTTAGCACTGCCACGCATCCTTCAAAAAGACCATTAGAAATTCCCGTGGAATAAAAGAAGCTGAGGTCGAGATTCGGCTCCGATGCATTCATGAGCACTATCGCGTCCACGTCTTTCTTCAATGCGGCGAATATCCTCTTTTCCTTGGTAGCCACAGGATCACGGAACAGTCGCTGAATATCTCTTTGCGTATAAAGAAGAGGCGGATGGGCCTAGACGCCTACCCAAGTGCTTCCGGTGATTTTCTTGATTGCTGAGATCGCAGAAAGCGCTGCGAGGTAGCTTGTCTTCGGATTCCTGGGCGAGGGCACGTTCCTTGTCACGACGTCCAGCTCGCCGAACTTGCCTTTTGCCTTGAGATGATGTTCGTTAGTCTGGACCTGAGGGTCGCAGACGATCCTTATCCTGGTCTTCTCGAAGCCTATCCCAGCCAAGGATATCGTGGCGGCGACGTTGATGTTTTGGGGGAAATGCTTGACGGCCTCCCTTGCTGATCCGGAGAAAAGTTCAGTCCTCTCTCTGATGTCCGAAGTGTTTATCCCCCGTGATTCGAGATACTTGTTTCCACCGAACGCCGAAGGAGGTTTTGTGCTAGTCAGCGTCACCTCATCGATTCCCGCAAGATTCGCCGCACAGAGGGCGTCTATTCCTCCGACCGCCCCGCTCGGGATGAAAATCTTCGCTCCTTTGCGCTTCCCCAGTCTATAGGCGTCACTCTGGAACTCCTCGTCCTGAAAAACACCGACGCTCATCAGCAGGACATCGACTCCCGCGGAGAGAGCGAGCGGGACATAGTATCTTGCCGCGTCCTGGCTCGCCGCTTCTACGACGAGCCTGATGTCATTGAGGATAGGGACTATGTCCGGAACATACCTGACTTTCTTCATCTTCTCTTGGAGCCTGGCTGCACACTCCTTCGACCGGTCCGTGAGATACACGATCTGGATATCGGGCATCTCCTCTACGGTCTTGGCTATGGTGGTCCCGATCGCCCCGCAGCCTATCACGCAGATATTCACGGGCCAATCAGAGTGCTGAGCTGTATAAAAACCTTGACGGTCGACAGCCTTCCAGTCCCCACAACCTCTTGTCTGACCACGAGCGGCACTCATATTATCTACCATTATCTACCTGGAGGCAATCAAGCCAACTGACGATCCGGGGAGATTGACTTGGGAACACCCAAGGTCCAGACACTCAGGAAGAAGGCCCAATCGGTTGACGAGGTGCTGACTAGGCTTTACGGGAGGCAGGACGTGGATCAAGTGGCAGATCCACTGGACACTCTTGTGGAAACGATTCTCTCTCAGAATACCACCGATGCAAACTCCCACCGGTGTTTTCGCTCTCTCAAGAAGGCGTACCCCAACTGGAACAGGATTCTAGACGAGGACCCGACCACGATCGCATCGATAATCCGAAGCGGGGGTCTTGCGGATATCAAGGCCGAGAGGATACTTGCGGCCCTCAATTTCATCAAGAGGAAGAGGGGACGGCTGGAGCTCGACTTCCTGAGAGACAAGACTCCGTCCGAGGCAGACGAGTGGCTCTCACGCATCAAAGGAGTTGGTCCGAAGACGCGAGGGATTGTGCTTCTGTTCTCTCTTGAAATGCCCGCTTTCCCCGTGGACACCCACATCCACAGGGTGACGAAGCGTTTGGGCTTGATAGGACCCAGAGTCTCGAGGGAGAAGGCCCAGCACGAGCTCGCCCTGCTGGTCCCAAGCAGGGAGTATTACAGCTTCCACATCAACCTCATACAGCATGGCCGGATGGTCTGCCATCCCAGGAAGCCAGAGTGTGTCATGTGCAAGATATCACGATATTGCGACTTCTATTCGGGAACGTCCCGTACGCAGACTTGATATACTGTCTATTAGCCTCTTGTCGCCGTGAAGTACAGGGTGCTTGAACACACAGCGGATGCAATGGTCGAGGTGCATGGGAAGACCTTGCATGAGAGGTTTGAGAACGCCGCGTATGCCATGTTCGATCAGATGACGGACGCCTCCAAGATAATCTCCAAGGGAGAGCTGAAGGTCGTACTTTCTGCCGAATCAAGAGAGCAGCTGCTCGTGGATTTCCTGCAGGAGCTGTTGTATGTCAATGACGCTGAGGATCTTGTCTTTGGGGAATTTGCTGTGAGCACAGACGGGCACGAGCTAGAGGCTGTGGTTCGAGGAGAGAAGTTCGACGAGAGCAGGCACTCCAAAAGGTCGGTAGTGAAGGGTGTGACATATCATGGTCTCAGGTTTGACGACTCGAATGGTACCGTCACCCTGCTGTTCGATGTGTGAGGTGTTGTTGTGAAGGGGTCCGCCATCGCCCACCCGATCCAAGGGCTCATCAAGTATCATGGCTTGAAGGACGAGGTCCTGCGAATTCCCTTCCATGACTCGATTTCTGTCTCGACGTCCCCGACCGAGTCACATACCACGATAGAATTCGGCAAGTACGGGAAGGATACCGCCTACGTAGATGGCAGGCGTCTCTCAGGAAGAGAGCTTGAACGGGTGGCGGCGGTCGTTGACGAGGTACGTAAGCGGAGCAGGCTTAAGGCCAGATTCAAGATGATGTCGAAAAACAACTTCCCTTCGAACGTGGGCCTTGGTGCCTCCGCCTCCGGTTTTGCCGCTCTTGCAGTCTCTGCATGTGCGGCCGCAGGTCTGAAATTGTCTCACGAGGAGATGTCCGTCATCGCGCGAAGAGGAGCAGGTTCCGCGACAAGATCGGTCACCGGGGCTTTCTCCAGGTGGAAGGCGGGACACGAAGATGAGGAGTCATATTCGTATCAGATTGCCTCTGAGGATTTCCAGATGGGAATCGTCGTTGCCCTCATCCCCGCGTTCAAGTATACCGAGAGCGCGCACAAGGCGGTGCTGAGCTCTCCCTTCTTCCATTCGCGCCTTGCTTACGTGCACGGAGCGCTTGCCGAGATGGAGAATGCTATCAGGAAAAGAGACATCGCCAAGATAGGAATGCTTGCCGAGAGGGACTCGTTGGTCCTCCACGGGATAACGATGACAGGCATCGACGAGATGATCCTGTGGCGCCCGGAGACCGTGAGCGTCATCCTCGAGGTCAGGAAGATGCGGTCCGAGGGCATTCCAGCCTATTTCTCCATCGACACTGGTGCGACCGTGTACGTGAATACTCTCCCCAGACACGTCAAAGAGGTGGAGGACGGGATCAAGTCTCTCGGGGTCAGCACCATCACTTGCGGCGTCGGAGGAAGGGCCGAACAGACTCAGAAGCATTTGTTCTAGTCCTTGTTGGAGGAGCTGTTCATTTGAAGCTCTATGGCCTCTTCCATCGAGATCTCTCCCTTGGCCACCTTCCGCGCGAGCTCCTTGGAGAGAGTCATCAGCCCTGAGCTCTCCAGTCTGCTGATCCGCTGGACGTTCTTTATCTCCCCAGGACCTGGCTCCACGTCCTGCTTCTTTCGCGGGCGGTATCCAGGGGTCATGGCAATCTCAACGGCCGCATCCTCGTCCGGAGTCTGGGAGCGTCTCGTCGTGTTTCTCTCGTCAACTATCTCCACTCTCAAGCCTGCATCCCAGATGACGTTGAATATCCTGTTTCTGTTCGTTCTGTCTCCGTGGCCGATCCTCACCACCACATTCGATCCCGGATATTCCTTGACGATCTCGTCCACGAGTGAGCCGACCGCCTCTGGCGATGCTGCTATCGACCTGAGGATGACAGCTCCGTCTCCAATCACTGCGAAGCCAGGGCGCTTCCCAGGGTCGATTCCGATCGTGAGTTCTCTGACAGCTCTGTCTCCCAGGAGCAGCACTCGCGCCTCTGATACCGCGGCCTCCGGGTCATCCTCCGTGACCAGGCGGTCAAAGGAGATCTTCGATTGCTCGCGCTTCGTCGTAATGATGACGGCTACGTTGGCGGGGATCGGGTCGTAGAAGTCAAGGGAAACGAACTTCAGGCCTTCGCTTCTCAAGACTTCCAATGTCTCGAAATATGTTCTAGGATCTTCCGTCAGAAGGCCAATCAGACTCATCTGGCTAGTACCAATGACGTCCGCGCTAAATAATTCTTGTCTAGAAACGCTCTTTAAATCTTCGGAAGACGGACTTCCTATGCTCACCTTTCTCGTAATCCCCAAGCGAGCTGTTCAGCTGTCTGAAAACCTCCTTTTGTTCGCTGTTGAGCTTGGTCGGTGTCACCACCGTGACTTTCACGAACTCATCTCCCGATGCATGTCCTCTCAGGCTGGGCATGCCCTTTCCCTTGAGCCGGAACACCGTTCCCGTCTGAGTGCCTTGAGGAATTGACACGATGGCTTCGCCATCCAGTGTAGGGACCTTGATCTCATGCCCCAACGCGGCCTGGGTGAACGATATCTGTGCTTCTATCCACAGATCGCCATTCTCGCGCGTGAACAACGGGTGCTCCGCCATGTGAACCACGATGTACAGATCCCCTGGTGGCCCCCCATCCTTGCTTGTCTCGCCTGCTCCTCTCACTCTCAGCCGCATTCCTTCTTCCGCACCCTTGGGTATGGACACGCTTATCGTGCTCGTGGTCTGAATGACTCCCGACCCGCCGCACTCGGAACACCTTCGGGTGACTTGCTTCCCCGTTCCCCCGCAGGTCGGACACGCGGTTATGGTGACGAAGCTCGTGAAGCCCCTCTTCTGGCCCCTCTGGACTTGGCCTGATCCTTTGCAGGTCGGGCATGTCTTGTAGTCTCCTCGTTTGGCCCCGACGCCATTGCACGCGCTGCAGCTGCTGCTTCGGGGGAACCTTACATCCTTCTCGGTGCCTTTGGCAGCCTCCTCGAGAGTAATCTCGATGTCGTATCTCAGGGACCGCCCATCCTGAGGTCCGCGTCTGACGTTCCTGCCGAAGAATTGGTCGAATATGCTGCCGCCAAAACCGAAACCTTCGAAGCCACCGAAGATGTCGCTGATGTCGCCGTAGTGCGTGAAGTCCGACCAGTCGAATCCGCCGGGCCTGAAGACCCCCTCGATTCCCTCGTGACCGAACTGGTCATATCGCGCTCTCTTGTCTTTGTCTGCAAGGACCTCGTATGCCTCGGATATCTCCTTGAATCTCTCCTCCGCATCCTTCTGGTTGTCCTTGTTCATGTCGGGATGGTATTTCATGGCTAGTTTCCGATAGGCCTTCTTGACTTCGTCATCGGAGGCGTCTTTGGCAACCCCCAACACTTCGTAGTAGTCTCTCTTCCCTGCCATCGGTCAATCTCCAAGCCCAGTCCCGGATCGTGGTGCTAGGGTTCCATCCCCTTGCACATGCGGCAAAGTAGTTCAAGGGTAAGAGTTTTGGTCCGCAGGTCTACTTCTTCTCGTCGTCATCGACGACGCGGAAGTCTGCATCCACATACCCTTTATCTCCGCCTTCAGGGCCAGCCTCTGGTCCGGGCGGCGGAGCCTGTTCCTGCTGGGCCTTACCCATGTCACCGTAGACCCGTTTCCCTATCTCGAGGAGAGCCTTCTCGAGCTCGTCCAGCTTCTCCTTGATCTTAGACTCGTCGTCCGTGGAAATGACGTTCTTCAGTTCCTCCGCCATCTTGCTGAGCCTGTCCCTGAGGTCCTGCGGGACCTTGTCGCCCAACTCCTCGAGCAATCTCGGCACCTCGTACGCCTTCTGCTCGGCGCGGTTCTTCAGCTCCGCCTTCTGCCTGCGCTTCTTGTCCTCTTCGGAGAACTTCTCCGCGTCCTTCACCATCCGCTCGATCTCGTCCTTGCCAAGCTTGGTGGTCGCGGTGATTGTGATCTTCTGCTCCTTGCCCGTCGCGCGGTCCTTTGCGGCCACGTCGATTATGCCATTCGCGTCTATGTTGAAGGTCACTTCCACCTGTGGTATGCCCCTCGGGGCCGGCGGTATGCCTGAGAGCCTGAACATTCCGAGCGTGACGTTGTCGGATGCCATCGGCCTCTCTCCTTGGAGAACGTGGATGTCGACCGCTGTCTGTCCGTCGGCCGCTGTACTGAACACCTCGCTCTTCCTGGTCGGAATGGTCGTGTTCCTCTCTATCAGCTTGTGGTACACTCCGCCCATGGTCTCGACGCCAAGGGACAGTGGGGTCACATCGAGGAGCAGTATGTCCTTCACGCTTCCCTCGAGAACGCCACCTTGTATCGCAGCCCCCATCGCGACGCATTCCATTGGGTCCACTCCGCGGACTATCTTCTGGCCAACGTATTCCTCCACGAACCTCTGGGCTATCGGCATCCTCGTCGGGCCCCCGACCAGTATCACTTTGTCGATCCTGTCTGGCGAGAGCTTCGCGTCCTCCAGGGCCTGCTGCATCGGTTTCCGGCAGCGCTCAATCGTTGGTCTCACCAGCTCTTCGAGCTTGGCCCGTGTGAACTTCATCGTCAGGTGCTTGGGCCCGGAAGCGTCCGCGCTCAAGTACGGCAGGTTGATTTCCGTGTCGAGGGTGGAGGACAGTTCGATCTTGGCCTTCTCCCCCGCCTCGCGGATTCTCTGGAGGGCGGTCTTGTCCTTGGAAAGGTCAATGCCCGTGTCCGCCTTGAACTCCTTGACGATGTATTCCACAATTGCGTTGTCCATGTCGGTTCCGCCCAGCAGCGTGTCCCCGCTGGTGGATATGACCTCGAACACGCCCTGGCCGAATTCCATTATGGTGACGTCAAGCGTCCCACCGCCCAGGTCGAACACCAGGATCTTCTGCTCCTTCTCGGCCTTGTCCAGTCCATAGGCCAGGGCTGCAGCGGTCGGCTCATTGATGATACGAACGACCTCGAGCCCCGCGATGGTTCCCGCGTCCTTGGTCGCCTGTCGCTGGTTGTCGTTGAAGTACGCAGGCACTGTGATGACGGCCTTCTCAACCTTCGAGCCGAGGTACGCCTCAGCGTCTCGCTTGATCTTCTGGAGAATGAACGCTGATATCTGCTGGGGAGTGTACTCCTTCCCGTGGACCCTCACCGTGTGGTCTGTCCCCATCTTCCTCTTTATTGCCATCACGGTGCCCTCGGGGTTGGACACGGCCTGTCTGCGTGCGGGTTCTCCCACGAGCATCTGACCATCCTTCGTGAAGGCCACATAGGATGGGAATGCTTTCCCTCCCAAGCTTGTTCCTTCAGCGCTTGGTATTATGGTCGGCCTTCCGGCCTCGACTATCGCGGCTGCTGAGTTGCTGGTTCCCAGGTCAATTCCGATTATCTTTCCTCTTGAATCTGCCATGTTGCATCTCACCTCTCTTCTGAATCGTTCTTTTCGTCTGTCACCTGATTGATGTGATTATCGTGATTCCTCTCCGGTTCCTCTTGGGGTGTCTCCATGATTTCCTTCTTCTTCGCCACCTTGACCTTGGAAGTCCTTATGGACTCTCCGTTGAGGGAGTATCCCTTCTGGAACACCTCCAATATCCTTCCATCTTCGGCGCCCTCCCTTTCTTCTCGCATGAGTGCCTCGTGCATGAAAGGGTCGAAAACGCCATCGGCCTTGATCTGACGCAACCCCTCCTTCTGGAGGATCTGGACAAGCTGTCTGTAGACACCTTCCAGGCCTCTTCTCATGCTGGCGGCGTTCTGATTCTTCTTGGCATCCTCGATCGCCTTGTCGAATGAGTCAAGGACCGGCAGCAGCTCCGTCATGAGCACCTTGGTCGCCATCTTGGCCCTCTCAGACCATTCGCGCTCGGTCCTCTTCTTGTGGTTGTCAAACTCAGCCTGGAGCCTTTTGACGGTATCCGTGAGCTCCGCCAATTTTCGGTCCTTCTGCTCGATTAGCTCCTGTTGGGTCGGGGTCTTCGTCTCGCAAGGAGGGTTCTCTTCCTGAACTGGTTCGACCTTGGATTCATCGTCCGCCAATCCCATTGCCTCCAGGAAACCGAGGGTGTCTGCTGGTGTTTCTGTCCATCACCAAAGAAGTTGAAGGGGTTTGATAGAGGGCTGGCTCAGTCCATGCCGCCCTCGTCGCCCATGTCTGGGCCCTTCGGACCCCTGCCGCCCGCTCCGCCAGTGCCCTTGGACGCTATGACATCGTCGATTCTCAGTATCATCACGGCGGCATCCGTTGCGGAGGTGATGGCCTGCCTTCCAACTCTGATGGGCTCCAGGACCTTCTCCTTCTTCATGTCGGTCACCTTTCCGGTGAAGACATTGATGCCCGCGAACTTCTTGCCGGACTTGTGGGCCTGCCTGAGCTCGATCAGAACATCGATGGGGTCCAACCCTGCGTTCTCCGAGAGTGCGGTCGGAACAACCTCCATGGCGCTCGCGAACGCGTCAATGGCTATCTGCTCTCTCCCTCCGATTGAAGCCGCATAGTCCCGCAGCTTGAGGGCAATCTCGATGGCCGTTGAGCCTCCACCTGTCACGAGCTTGCCATCCTCGTATGCGATGGACACAACGCTGATCGCGTCATTGAGCGACCTTTCAATCTCGTCTACAACGTGCTCGGTTCCACCCCGGATCAAGACCGATACCGCCTTGGGGTTCTTGCAGCCAGTCACGAAGGTCATCTTGTCGTCCGCGATCTTCTTCTCCTCGACCAGCTTCGCAAAGCCAAGGTCTTCTGCATTCAGGTCATCCAGCTTGGTTACCAAGTTGGCGCCTGTCGCCTTTGCGAGCTTCTCCATGTCGGACTTCTTGACCCTTCGGACAGCGTATATCTTCTCCTTGGACAGATAGTGCTGCGCGAGATCATCGATGCCCTTCTGGGCGAACAGTACGGTCGCGCCGGACTTCTTCACGGTCTCGACCATTCTCTTGAGCATGGTCTCCTCTTCCGCCAGGAACGCCTGGAGCTGGCTGGGGTCGGTTATCTCGATCTTGGCGTCGATCTCGGTCTTCTTGACCTCCAGGGCAGCATCGACCAATGCTATCTTCGCGTTCTCCACCTTCTTGGGCATTGCCGGGTGGACCGCCTCCTTGTCGACGATGATTCCAGCGATCATCTGGGTGTCGTCCATTGAGCCCCCCTGTTTCTTTACGACTTGGATGTTGTCATCGTCCACGAACCATTTCCCGTCGTCCCGCTTTTCTGCCACTGCGCTGACCGCATCAACGGCAACCTTCGCGAGGATGTCCCTGGAAGCCGAAACGCTCTTGGATATCATGGCCGTCCTGGCGATATCCAGCAAATCGTTCTTGTCTGTTGGAGACACGTCAATCGCGACACCGTCAAGTATTTCCCGCGCCTTCGTCGCAGCGAGCCTGAAGCCTCCAGCTATGACGGTCGGGTGGACATTCTGCTCGATGAGCCCCTCGGCCTTCTTGAGCAGCTCCCCAGCCAAGATGACAGCGGTGGTCGTGCCGTCCCCGCATTCCTCATCCTGCGTCTTGGCAACCTCGACAAGCATCTTCGCGGCTGGGTGTTCAACATCGATCTCTTTCAGGATTGTGACCCCGTCGTTGGTGATCACAACATCGCCCATGCTGTCGACGAGCATCTTGTCCATCCCGCGTGGACCAAGGGTGCTTCTCACGGCGTCGGCGATGGCCCGTGCGGCTGAGATGTTGCCGAACTGAGCGCCTTTGCCTTTCTCTCTCTTAGTTCCTTCCTTCAGAATGAGAATTGGTGTCTGACCTAGCATTTTCACTCCTCCTTTCTTACCTCTCCGGCCTTATAGAACTCCGCCCAATCCATGGGTGGTGCGGGCCTTGTATATGTTAGGACTTCTATATAAAGGTTATTGCGGACAGAAATGGGGTCGACGGACACGGCCAGTATCCATTCCCAGGATTCGAGATGCCCACTGGCCTAGTTCGAGGCTCAAGCTGTGCAAAGGACTCCTTTCTTGTCCCAGTCTGACAGGGCGTTCTCCCCGATGTTCATGCTGTGGCGGAGTGAATCCGGTTCGGGCATCTGCCTCCGGCGTCGGCGGTGAGGCATCGCCTCTCCATCCACCGAATTGTCCTCTGATCGAAGGACTTGCAGGAGAAACATAGCTTATCTATGATTTCGAGGCGCACCCTTTATGTATGCATTCTCGATTAGTCGGACTTCGCAGATGATAGTTGTTCCGTATTTCTTGTTGAAGGGACGTCGATCTATGTTGAGGAGAGCTTACCCTCGCGGGCAGCTGCGTGAGCTCGCCTCAAAGATATCGAAAGATTTTGAAAGAATCTACATCGCGGATGAGGACGGTCTCTTCAAGAACAAGCCGCAGCTCGACATTGTCCGCGAGATCTGCGATGAGATTCCGTCATTCTATGAGGGCGGAGTCCGATACGCTCAGAACGTGATCGACATGATAATCACGGGCGCGGATCGCGCGGTCGTGGGCACGTCAACTCTTGTCGACTTAGACGAGCTTAGAGGAGCCTTTAAGCTATCTGAGAACATTACCTTCAAAGTAGACTACCGGGATGGGATTCTGAGTTCTAACGACCGTATTGGGGGCAGAGCTGTCGATGGACTCTTGCGAGAAGTGGCCGACATTGGGATCAAGGAAGTGCTAGTTCCCGCAGGACTGGCTAAGCTCGTTGCCCAAGAGAAGCAAAGTCTCGGACTCACTCTGGGTGTCTTCGCACCAGCGTCCGAGAAATCAAGCATGGAGGCGCTCGGAGCTGACTACCTGATAGCGGAAGACTACGGGAGCCTGGGTAACAATGAGTGATGTTCAGAGAAGTATCGCTTTGCTCTTCAGGAGAAAAGGCAAGGACGTGCTCACGGAGAAGGAGTTCGTCTTCTCCGCATCTATGGACATGAGATGGTTCTCGCCCAAAGATGCGCAGAAGCTATTGGACTTCGGACTCACGGGCGGATACCTGCAGAGGAAGAACGGCAACTTGATGCCAACTTTCGACTGTGCGGCGATCGAAGTGCCCCTGGACTACAAGCCGACGAAGGAGATGTTCGAGAGGGAGAGGAACAAGAAGCTGGACCTTTTCTCGGAGATTGTAGACAGGATCGTCAGAACGAAGTCCGTCCCCAAGCGAGAAGTAGTGTCCAAGGTGAATAGGAAACAGGAGCTGCTTGGCATAGATGTCGAGCCCGCCGCCCTGCTTGTGGCCTCGGATTACGGGCTTGCTGTCGATTCGGCCTTCATAGAGCGCGCGACATCGGAGATACTCGAGCGGGACTATCCCGGTGCCACTGCCAGATAGGGCGCGTGCTACTCCTTCCTCATCGTGATGAGGTCGGCAAGGGTTATTGAAGTGGGTTTAGGAGTCTCTTTAGTCACCGAGATCTCGGCCACTCGTTCCTTGAGCACGATTCCCAGCTCCTTCTGGAGCTTGGAGACTATCTTGTCGTCCGGCCTCATCTGTCCAACCTCGATCTTGCTGAGTATCGTGACGCGCTCGTTGATCTTCATGGCTAGGTCCTTCTGCGTCATGCCCGTGCGCGCGCGCGCGTCTCGAATCCTCTTTGAGTAGTCCTCGACAAGCTCCTCCTTGCCGGAAGTCTCGTATATGTCCCGGGGCTTCCCCCTCCTCTCGCGCACTTCGAGCCTCTGCGCTATCACCGGCTTTGGCGGGAGTTCCTTTGGTGGAGCCTTCTTCGCCTCAGCGCCGAATTTTGAACATTCGGAGCAAACTTCAAGCTGAACCCCCTCTATTGTCACCTTCTTACAGAAGGTGACTTGCTTCCCACACATCTCGCAGATCATCAAAATCACGCGCTTTCGTCCAGGAAGCAAAGAATAAATAGACTATTTAACTCTATATAATGACCAACTCGACCAGACGGGGTGCCACGCGTTGACACAGGATCAAAGCAACACAATGTTCGATGAGATACAACGCAAGATATCAGTCCTCGAAGAGAGAAACCTGGAGCTCGTTGAGGAGTCGCGCAGGGCCGAGGGAGAGAAGCGATTTGTCGAGGGCGAATTGATACGCCTTCAGAAAGAACTCAAGAGGCTGAAGGCCGAGCTCGAGAGGCTCAAGGCCCCTCCGCTGATAATCGGTCAGATAAAGGACGTTTTGGCTGACGGCCGGGTCGTCGTGAAGAGCTCGACAGGACCTGACTTCATTGTCAACACCTCCGACTACGTGTCTCCCGACCTGCTCATTGCAGGCGCGAGGGTCGCCCTGAACAAGCAGACACTCGCCGTCATGGGAGTGTTGCCGCCTTCCCTGGACCCGATAGTCGTCGGGGCCGAGATAATCGAGAAACCCGACACGAAGTACGATGACATAGGCGGACTGCAAGAGCAGATCGTCGAGGTGAAGGAGGCGGTCGAAGACCCACTTCTGAGACCGGACCTATACAAGAAGGTCGGCATCGACCCCCCAAAGGGTGTGCTCATGGTCGGTCCTCCCGGCACGGGCAAGACCCTGCTGGCCAAAGCGGTGGCTAAGCAGACGAATGCCACCTTCATAAGATTCGTAGGTTCTGAGCTGGTTCAGAAGTACATCGGAGAAGGCGCGAGGCTCGTCAGGGAGCTGTTCGACCTGGCAAGGCTGAAGGCGCCTTCGATAGTGTTCATCGATGAGATCGACAGCATAGGTGCAAAGCGGCTGGAGCTCGCGACTTCCGGCGACAGAGAGGTCCAGAGGACCCTCATGCAGCTCCTGGCGGAGCTCGACGGCTTCAACCCCCTTGGAGAGGTGAAGATCATCGGGGCTACGAACAGGCCGGACATACTGGACGAGGCACTTCTCAGGCCCGGGCGTTTCGACAGGATAATCGAGATACCCATGCCCAACTTCGAAGCCAGGGCAGAGATACTCAAGATCCACACGAAGCGGATGAATCTGGACGATACGTTCAATATCGACGAGCTCAGCAGCAAGTCCGATGGCGCGACGGGTGCCGACATCAAGGCGATTTGCACGGAAGCAGGTATGTTCGCCATCAGGGACAACAGAGACATCGTTGGCAACGTTGACTTCGAGAAAGCCATCATGAAGGTCCTTGACGAGGGTCCGGAGAAGGGCTTGGAGTCAGGACCGATGTTCGCCTGAACTACCTCAGTGCCACGAAACCCCTTCTCACTCCACTTCTTTCTCGATCACGAACGCTCCTATGTAGCCACAATTCTTGCAATGATACTTGTACCCAGTTATCAAAGCGGCCTCGTAGTAAAGGTCCGCAGAGCCACACTGAGGACATGTCAGAAACCTCATTGGCTTGCCCGTCTGTTTTGCCACAGTACCGGATGAGGGCACTCTGAGTTAACAATTTGCCCGCAGGACATGTTCGTCCTGCTCTGGACGTTGCTAGTACTGGCTCATCGGGGCTTTCATGAACTCCCGCAGCAGTGCCGTGGCGTAGCAGCCCTTGTTGAGGGAGAAGCAGAAGGTCGCACGGTCTTGTTGCACATCGATTGTAAGACCCCTGTACGGAGCCAGCAATTCCCGTCTCGTTCCCTTGGAAGAAGCTTCTCGGAGGCCGACGATCTGGAAATCCAGCTTCGAAATCCCCTCCGCTTCCACGATGTGCCTCTCTATCTCCCCCATCGGACCTTCAGCGAATACTGATTCTGTGCCGTAAAGCAACCCGCTCACGAAGCCTTTGCCCTGGCGCGCGTTCCTGGTTGCCTTCTCCAGGTTTCCCTTCTCAACGCTTATTGGATTGTCATGGTCGGGGAGGCCGTTCTTGTCGAGGGGCAGCATCAAGTCACCTATCACTGGCTCCCTAATGGAAAGTCCTCTGCGGATTCTCTCACTCAGGGTTCTGTTGAATAGGTAGGACTGGTATGCATGCACGAACATCATCAGCAGGTTCCTCGGGAGCCTTCTCAGCGCTCCGATGTAATCTTCAGGATGCTCATTCAGATGCTCTATCATCATTCGCTCGAACGTCAGCTTCTTTGGGAATTCCCTCAGGGCGGCCTTGAAATCGAAGCTTTCCTGAAGCCTCTTCCTCGCCTCGTTGATTTCTGAGTCCTCTTCAAGCGGGCAAGCGACGTATCTCATGACTGCCCCCTCCACGTCCCCCGCTACCAGGTCCTTGCCGATGAGATGGGTTATTGGCCTCACAGATCCGAACCTCTGGGTTCCGAAGAAGTTGGGGAACCCGCCTGCGGAGTCGAGTGCCTCCCTGATCCTCTCGCATGTCGGAACGGCACCGACATCGGTTACGATGTCCGATATGGTGATTTCGAACCGATTGCCAAGGAGGTCCCCAAGCTCCACCGTTCTTCGGGCCCTGTATGCATCCAATATCTTGACATCAGGTATCTCCAGGGCGGTCACAGCCTCAATCGGCGCGTCGAAGGACATCAGCTGCGTTGCCACGGATCTTCCATCCTTGGTCCCTGCAAACCCGATCTTGTTCCTGCCAACTCTGAGGTTGCTACCCAGGCGCCTTACCAGCCTGTTGGCCTCCCAGTTCCTGTGCCAGACAGTGGCTATGACGAACTTGCCCGCCGGATCTGCTGCTGGCGGCAGGGAATTCTCCTCCACCACGAAATCCTCAGGGCGTTTCCTCAGCTTGCCGCCTATCCCTGGAATGCCTTGCGTGAAGTACAGTTCGAGGCCAAGGTCTGTCTCGTCCATAATGCCACTGTTAATCAAAGGGGGGCAATAAGACTCTTCGCCCTCAGCCGAGCTGCTTCTCCACCAGCTGCCGGGCCTCTTCGAACTGGTTCGCGAGAGCCTTCGCGGCCTTCTTGAGAGCGGCCTGAGGCTTGCCCTCCTTGACCTCCACGTAGAGAACAGGCTTGTCGAGTTGTGGATGGCCCGTGAGATATCTGGCGTCGACAACGGTCTTGTCCTGCAGGAGCTCGTGGATCAATGGGTAGACGAGCGTCTCATCGACATCTTGGATCTCGACTTTGATGCTGTCCTTCTTCTTTTCCAGAAGTTTGAACTCCATGCTTCTCGGATTCACTCGTATGGACATTAGGTTGATAAAACTATCTGAGCCCCCGTTCCGGGACTGGCCTGCGGGCTCGTGCGCTTTCAACGCTTCTTCTTCGCGGCTGTCTTCTTGGGCTTGGCGGCCTTCTTCTTCGGTTCTTCTCTGATGTTCACCTTGACGACGTCCCTTCCCCTCGGGTACATCGTCCCGCAGAGCTTGCAGACGTCAACCTCGCACCACTTCTCGCTCTCGGTGGCAACGACCTTGATTATGCATGGGCTCTTGCAAAGCGGGCATTTGGATGTTTCCATATCGTCGTCCTCCTATCCGTATTTCCTGCTGAGGACTGTGTGTATGCCTTCAGCGATGACTTTGCCAATGCCATCCACTTGCATAAGCTCTTCGACGTTCGCATCGGCGATGCCCTTGACGCTCCCGAACTTCTCAAGGAGTCTTTGGGCCAGGGTCGCGGACACGTTGGGAAGGCCCTGCACCAGGAACCTCTGCCTGCTCGGGACGTCCAGGGTAGTCTGAAGCGATCTCCTGTCGCCAGCCTGCCTTTCGACCTCTTGCTTGTGAAGAGACGATATTGCGGAGGCAGTCTCGGCCGCGTTGCGGGTGGAAAGAACCGGGATGTGGAAACCCGAGAGGACAGAGCTCAGCGCGTCGTAGACCGCCGCATTGCCAGCCTGCTCCCCGATCCCCTGAGGCTCACCCTGGACGATGAGGACCGGGTGAAGGAACTCGTGCTTGAGCTTGGCGAGGGTGGAGAGGATGCTCTCGTCATCTATCTCTTCGATGAACTGGTCGACCGTTCTCACGGCGACAGCCACCCTCCCGGAGACCACGACGTCGGCGCTCTCGATGTCCCTGATCTCGGGCGAGAAACCGCATTCCGCAAGGGAATCTCCGAGTCCTGCCGAGGCCGCTCTCTTCGATATGTCCAGAGGCGGTCCTGTACCTCCCTCCGCGCGGAACTGACCCAGGAATCTCTGGCCCTTCCTCTGCGACACCTTCTCAGACATGAGCTCCTTCTGCGTCGGGGGCCTCATCAAGTCCTCGATCTCAGCCTTGGACAGAGGCATCTTGGACGGAGTGGTCTCGGGAAGCCCCCTCTTCGCTCTGAGCTTGCGCCTGAGCGCCTCGAGCTCCCTTTTCATCTGCATCTCTTTCTTGCGGCTCGAGTAGAAATATGCCTCGTCCTTCGTGTGTCTGGTGACGAGCATCACCACCTTCCCCGCACGCCTCCTTCCCGTCCTGCCTCTTCTCTGGATTGTCCTTATCTCGGAGGCCACGGGCTCGTAGAACACAACAAGGTCCGTTGTTGGTATGTCCAACCCCTCCTCCGCAATGGATGTCGAGACCAGTATGTTGTACTCGCCTGTCTGGAACTTGTCGATTATCTCCTTCTGCTCGCCCTGGGTCAGGCCCACATCCTCCCCTTTGCTCGCCTGGCCCACGAACCTGACAGGTTTGAGCCCATCGATCTTCTCGAGGGTCTGCGTCATCAGGTCGCATGTGTCCCGGTAGTGTGTGAACACGATCACTCTTGAGCCCGGCTTCTCAATGAACTGTCTCTGTATGATTGGTATTATGGCTTCCAGCTTGGGATGGTCGCGCTCCATCGTCTGGACCAAGGTGCGAGCCTGCTGGAACCGGGCGTCCTTGACAAGGTCTCGGGCCGCCTTCGAGCCCCCCTTGTCTGAGCCTTCCATTGTCTGCTTTTCGATGTACTTCTCCAGCGCCCCTCTTCCCTGCGTCTCTCCCAGTTCAACCGCGTGATTCACCTTCATCGCAAGGGACTGCATGCTCGCGGCTCGGAACAGATTGTAGTTCTTGGTGCCTGAGTTCAGTTTCGCCCTGATCACCCTGCCAGCCTCCAGCAGGTCTCGTGTGGTTGTGGGCTTCTTGGGATCGAGGTATCCGAACTCCCTGAGCTTTCTCACCTGCTCGTCGAAAATCTGGTTCAGGAGGTATATGACCGGCCCCATGCCCTCCTGGACGCTCACACCGATGTACTGGACATCGATGTTCTGGGTGTACTTGATAACATCTTCATCCTGCTCGGACCTTATCTCGACGTTCGTTATGCCGAGGTTCTCGCAAACCTCTGCTATCTTCCCGACTTCTGAGCCAGGAGATGCCGTCATCCCAAGGACGAGCCCGCCGACGTCTCCATATCTGCGCCCGATGGACACATACGCGTACTCCCCCACCGCACGATGAGCCTCGTCAAACACGATGAGGTCGACGTCCTTTAGATCGATCCTACGCTCGTCAAGGTCGTTCTCGATGACCTGGGGCGTGGAGACTACGAGCCGACCTTCATCCCACATCTCTTTCCTTTGCTTCGGTGGGATCTCTCCAGTGAACATTGTGGGGACGAAGCTCGTGAGATTCTGTTCAAGGAACTCGGAATGCTGTTGAACAAGAGGTTTCGTCGGAGCGAGGAACAATACCTTCCCCGTACTTGCCTTCAGCGTATTTGCCATGACTATCAGAGCCACCACGGTCTTGCCCAGTCCGGTGGGCAGCACAACAAGCGTGGACTCCTCGCTCGCGGCTGCTGCGATATTGATCTGATAGTCTCTCTTCTCGATGCTAGAAGGTCTGATCAGGTCGTGCTCCAGGAACACGAGCCTTTGAGCACGCAACGAGCGTATGAATGTTTTCTCTCGGGCGTGGCGAATCTAGTGGCACCCGGCACATGTGCCGCATGCGGAAGCGCCTGTGGACTTGACCTTGACGACGATTCCCGGTCCCTGGGGAGTCTCTATACCGTCGATGACCGCTTCCTTCATCTCCTCTTCGAGACCTTTCTCGTAGATGAGCTTGAAACCGTCCACGCTCTGCTCCAAGTCGTCTTCCTTCTTCTGGTCGAATCCCATCATATAGGCCGGTCCTGAGCAGGAAAACCCGGCGAAGAATATCCTGATGGGCTCGTTTCTCTTCGACTCTTCAACTATGCCCTTCATCGTCTCTATGGCCTTTGCGGTGACTGTTACCATGGAAATGCCTAGCTGTCGCCTAGGTAGGGACTGTATTTAATTATTTGCGCCTAACTTCGGCCCCTCCGGGCTTCATCGGATTCAGGCTCTGGCTCATGGAAGGCCGAAGAAATCGGTGACCTCTTCTCCCCAAGGCAGCAGAAGCACGAGGATTATTGCTAGGTCAAGCGCAACGCCCGCTCTAGCGCCCACGACTACAGTGTTCCACCAGGGCACGATGGCCACGATCGATGCTGCTGCGCCTATGAGGGCTGTCTCGCGCCACCATGTGTCCCCCAAGAGAATCGCGATCCCCGACAGCAGAAATGGAGCTATCGCAGCGAGCCAAATGAACCCCCAAGCAACGCCAACCCTGTCCTTGACGCGGTGGTCTCCCGACAGGATCCACGGCTTGTCGACGAAGCCGGGGTTCACTGAAGTCCATGCGGCCAAAACCCCCACGATGTGTCCTATGCCGTGCCCAATCATCATCAGGGCAGCAAGATACTCCAGCACAAATCACGAATCTCGAGGCACCTATTTATCATCACGTGCGGAATCGCTCGCGACCTCAGTCTGGTCTGATCTTGTCGAACCCTTGCCCGCCAATCGGGATGGTCGCGTCGATCCCGACCTTGGTCGTGGTCTCGTCTGCGCTCGGGTCGAGGCTGCTTCCTCGTGCCTTCTCGATGACGATCAGCCCTTTGTGGCCCTGGAACCTTGTGGCCATCGCCCACTCGACTTCCCTGTCGTCATAGATGTCCACATCCTTGTCGACGACAGTCACAAGCTTCATCGACGGGTGTGCTCCGAGGGCTGCCATTATCGCGTTGACGGCATCTCCTTCCTTCTGCTTCGTTATCGACACAACTCCGTGCAACCAGCAGCATCCGCCCTCGGTGAGCCTGACACCATGTACCTCCGGGACGGCCGTGGACACGGCGCGTTGTATCACCGGTTCTCGGGGCATGCCCATCATGAGGTAATGCTCGTTCGCCCCGGGCAATATCATCTGGAAGACAGGATTGTCCCTGTGATAGATCGCGTCGATCTCCGCCACTGGTTGCTTCCGGACTGGATCCACGGTCCCAGTGATATCGACGAAGGGCCCTTCGTCTGCGGTCTCGCTAGTCAGCCTGCCCTCGAGGATGTATTCCGCGAAGGCGGGCACAAAAAGCCCGCTTCTGATCTTCCTGACGCAGACCGGTTCCCCCAGGCACAGCTGCCTGAGCGAGTTCGCCACCGTGAGCTCGTCTTTTCCGAACTCGAGGTTCATCGCCGCCGATAGCATGATCGATGGGCACAGGCCGATGGCAACCGCGATCTTGAGGTCCTCTCCTCTGGCCATGGCCTTCCTGTGCAACGCGTACAGGTGCCTCGGGACAACTCTCACAGAGAATCTCCTGTCGTCAAGGACCATCATCCTGTGGTATGACATGTTGCGAATGCCGTCGAGCTCCGTGACGACGACCCCTGCGGTCACGAATCTCCCTCCGTCCGTCTTGTAGAACTTGGGGATTGCCGACTGCCTGAGGTCAAAGTCCGTGAGGACATTCTTCTCGAAGGGCGCATTCTCGATCTCCTGAGGCTGGGACGGGGAGCTCATGGCTTGCATCATCTTCTTCGCAAGCTCCAAGGGGCTGACGGACATTGCCTTGGCGATTCTCTCTCTGGTGGACCACAGGTTTCCGACGGCGGTGAATCCATCGAGATTCTCGAAGAGAACGGGCTTCGTCTTCTCCTTCCAGAGAATCTTCGTCGCTTCAAGTTCCCTCGAAATGTGCCCCTTTATCACAATCGTCTCATCGAACTTCTCGAGGAGCGCCCTGATTGACAATGCAACACCAGCACGACAGATGTCCATATCGATATTTCTACCCTTTCTTGCCAGGCGCCGCCAGTACTTCTGTTCAAAGCTTTTTATATGTACCAGACAATCGAGTCGTTCGTGGACCTGGGAAAGGCAATCAGGAAATACGCCCTTCAGAACGCGGTTCAGTTCGACGGAAAGGCCACCTTGGGCGCTGTCCTTGGGAAGGTCATGGCTGAGAACCCCGAGCTGAGGCCAAAGGCGAAAGAGGTGTCTTCCGAGGCAAAATCCATCATCGATGAGATCAACAGGATGCCCGTTGCGGAGCAGCGGAAGTCCCTGGAGGATCTTGCCCCTGAACTCCTGGTCAAGGAGGTGAGAACCCGGGAGGTCGGCCTCCCTGACCTGGCTAATGTCACCGGCGAGGTGAGGATGCGTATGGCGCCGAACCCGTCCGGGCCACTGCACGTGGGCCACAGCAGGATGGCAATCCTGAACGACGAGTATGTGAAGAGGTACGGAGGCATCTGCTACAATCGGTTCGAGGACACTGACCCTGCCAGAATCGACCCATCAGGGTACGATTCAATCCCTGCAGATTTCGAATGGCTGGGAGTCAAGATCCACAAGACGATCGTCCAGAGCGAGCGGTTCGAGATATACTACGACATCTCGAAGAAGCTCCTGGAGATGGGAAAGGCGTACATCTGCACATGCAGTCCGGACGAATGGCGCGAACTCAAGAACCATAAGAAACCGTGTCCGCACAGGGAGCAGCCAGTCAGTGATCAACTGACGCGATGGGACAAGTTGTTCGACGGATCATACAAGCCCGAGGAAGCCTCCCTCATGGTCAAGACGGACCTGTCCCATCCCAATCCCGCAATAAGGGATTTCGTCGGACTCAGGATTGACGACACTCCGCATCCGAGGACTGGGAAGAAATACCGGGTGTACCCTCTGATGAACCTGGCAGTCGCGGTGGATGACCACCTTCTGGACCTCACCCACGTTCTCCGAGGTAAGGATCATCTCAACAACACCTACAGGCAGATGTATGTCTTCGACTACTTCGGCTGGAAGAAACCGACATACATACACTACGGGAGAATATCCATCGAAGAGGCCCAGCTGTCTACTTCGAAGATGGCGAAGGGGATCAGGGAAGGCCTCTATTCAGGATGGGACGACCCTCAGCTCGGGACCCTCAAGGCCCTGAGGCGGCGCGGGATACAGCCGGGATCACTGAGACGGTATTGGATCGAGACAGGGATCAAGGAGGTGGACATCGAGTTCTCCTGGAAGACCTTGTACTCCTTCAACCGTGACATCATAGATGACATCGCGAACCGGTACTTCTTCGTGAGCGACCCCGTGGAGATCAAGATAGAAGGTTCCGGCGAGCTCGTGGGAAGGGCCCCCCTCCATCCTGCACATCCGGAGCGGGGATTGAGGGAGACCATTCTCGGAAAGGACCCGATTGTTTACGTGAGCCGGGAAGACATCGCCTCCGGTCCGAAGAAGCTCAGGCTCAAAGACCTCTGCAATCTGGAACTGTCAGGAGAGAAGGCGCGCTTCATAGGCAACGACCTCTCTATCCTCAAGGAAGGCGTGCCCATCGTGCATTGGGTCCCCAGGAATTCGCTCGATGCAGAGCTTCTGATGCCGGACGGGACGACCAGGAAGGGATTCGCAGAGCCATCTATCAGGAACGCAGAAGGCAAGATAGTGCAGCTCGAGCGCGTTGCTTTCGCAAAGGTGGAGGCGGTCTCGCCGTTAGTGAGACTCGTTCTGACCCATAGGTAGCCTAGACGTCCCAGAATGGCACGATGTCACACGAGAGGCACGTGTGGCACATGGTCTTGAATGTGAGCGGTGTTAGGGAATACTCCTCAAGTATCTCCTTCTCCCGCCTTGCAAGACCGAGCATCCGCTCCGCAGACACGGGGACCAGCGGCCCGAGGGCCTTCTCCAGCTCCTCCTTGTTGTACTCGTTCTTTCTCAGCGCCCTGAGTGTAGCCACGGTCCCCATATTGGCGAGCACCCGCACGCCCTCGAGCACGTTGTCATCGCTTTCGCCGAGCCCGAATATTATGTTGGAACAGACCTTGTTCTTGCCAAAAACCTCGCTTGCATGGTTGATCGAGTGCAGTATAAGGTCGTAGTCTCGTTCCGGGCAAATCTTCTCGAATATGTCACGGTCGAAGGATTCGATGTTGAGCTTTATCTCGTCCGCCCCGGCCTCCCTGAGCGAGTCAATCTCGTCGGGCCTGGTGGCGTAGGGCTCGACACCTATTGGCACGCTCGGCAGCAGTTCCCGGATCTTCTTGACAAGGCCCGCCATTCTCCTTATTGTGATGGCGGGGGACTGTGCAACGGCGCTAGTGAGGGCCACCGACTCGAATCCTTCGGCACGCGATGCATGAAGCACCATATCAACGATTTTCTCGTCTGTGAGGTTCTTCGTGATGTTCCCCTCCAACTTGGGGGAACTGCAGAATTTGCAGTTGTAAGTGCATGCATGATCAATGTTCAGGAACGCCTGAAACGGCGCATGAAGGAGGGTCGGAACTAGCTCGACATTGTCCAGGAACAGTCTTCCACCCCGGACGAGCGATTTCTTTCCCTGGGTCACGACCAATTCGAAATCTCCCGACTCCCTTGATATCTCCTTCTTGGCTCTCGTGTTGCCGAATGAAAATACGACCGCGACCGTGCCAGCTCCAGGTCCCGCAGTGGATCTGCTTGGCAGGAAGGGCAGCCTGAAATCTTCAGGTATCCTCACTAGTCCTCCCGCCAGCAGCTCCGCCTTCTTCAGGGCGATGTCGGGTCTCACCTTCGCTTCCATACGGACCCATCTTGCGTGTCTTGAACCTCGATACCGAGCTCCGCGAGCTGTTTTCTTATTCTGTCTGCCTGGACAAAGTCCTTGCTCTTCCTAGCATCGTTCCGCGCTTGAATAAGCTGCTCAACGAGGATCGAGTCGATATCCTTTCCCGTGTCTCCCGACCTGAGAACGTCGAAAATCCCATTGAACCTATCGAAGACGACCACCACGTTCTCGGCACCGTCCTTGCTCAGCTTCCCCTCGCCCAAACGTTTGTTGGCCTCTCGTGAAAGCTCGTACATCGCCGCAATGGCCTCTCGTGTGCTGAAATCGTCATCCATCCTGTCCTCGAACTGCTTCCAGGCACCCTCGCAGAGGTCCTTGGCGTCATTCGTCCCAGATGCAGTCTTCATGGCAGCTCTCATAGTATCGTAAGTGTTCTGGAGCCTCTCGAGTGCCTTCTGCGCCTCCTCGAGAGAACGCTCGTTGTAGTCGAGGGGCTGTCTGTAGCTGGCGTTCAACAGATAGAACCTGACCGCCTGGGGTGAGTACCTCTTGAGTATGTCCTTGATGAGGAAGAAGTTCTTCAGCGACTTTGACATCTTCTCCTGGTCTATCGTGAGGAGTCCGTTGTGCAGCCAGTACTTCACGAACGGGGCCTCGTTGTACGCCTCCGACTGCAGTATCTCGTTCTCATGGTGCGGGAACATCAGCTCGGTTCCCCCACCGTGAATGTCAATTGTCTTGCCTATGTGCTTAAGGCACATCGCTGAGCACTCGATGTGCCAGCCGGGCCTGCCCTTCCCCCAGGGGCTGTCCCACGAGATCTCGCCCGGCTTTGCAGCCTTCCACAGGGCGAAGTCCATCGGGTCCTTCTTGTCCTCGCCGACCTCGACCCTCGCACCCGCCTCCATTTGGTCGAGGTTCTGCCCCGAGAGCTTGCCGTACTCCTTGGCCTTCCGGACGCTGAAGTACACCGAGCCTTTGGACTCGTATGCGTATCCTTTGTCCACAAGGCCCCTGATCATCGCGAGGATATCGTCCATGGTCTCGCTTGCCTTCGGGTAGACCGTCGCCCTGCTCACTCTCAGGGCGTCCATGTCCCTGAAGTAGTCATCGATCATGGACTGGGAAAGCTGTAGAGGGTCGATCCCCGCTTCCTTCGCCCTGAGGATGATCTTGTCGTCCACGTCGGTGAAGTTCGTGACGTGAGTCATCTTGTACCCTCTGTGCCTCAGGTACCTGACGATCACATCGAAATTGATTGCCGACTTTGCATGTCCCAGATGGCACTGGTCATACACGGTCACGCCGCAGACATAGATGCCGACGCCTCCCTTGTGCAGCGGCTCGAAAAGCTCCTTCTGCTTTGTCAGAGTGTTGTACAAAACCAAGGACATTGGCGGTCACCTCTCGAATGTTCGAGAAGGTCTTAATGCTTCTCCTCGACCGGACAAGCCAACTCGTCCGTGGTCTTCCTCGTGGGCAGGGTGACAGAGATCTTCTCGTGCTTGACACCGAGCTTGGCCTCGAGTTGCTCGAGCCGGTATTCCATCTCAGAAAGGCTGTGGCACATGTCAATGAAAGCGTTCACCACAGGGTCCGGGAGTTCCTCATGGTGCAGGTCGATTGTGGTCTTGCCGACCCTTTGCACGATCTTCGCTGGGACTCCGACGACAGTCGAGTTAGGAGGGACCGATTTCACGACCACGGACCCCGCGCCAACGCGCACATTGTCGCCTATGGTTATTGGCCCCAGTATAGTCGCGCCCGCGCCCACGACGACGTTGTTCCCCAAGGTCGGGTGACGTTTCTTCTTCTCAACGCTCACGCCTCCGAGAGACACGCCTTGGTAGATGGACACGTTGTCCCCTATCTCCGAGGTCTCTCCGATGACCACGCCAGAGGCGTGGTCTATGAAGAAGTTGCGGCCGATCTTCGCTCCCGGGTGGATGTCCGCTCCAGTCAACCAGTGGGACAGATAGTTGAACGCCCTTGCGGTCATGTAGTGTTCCTTGACGTACAATCGGTGGGCGATCCGGTGGAGCCTCAGAGCATGAAGGCCAGGGCTGAACAACAGAGCTTCCGCTCGGCTTTTCGGAGCAGGGTCGCGCTCCAGCACTGTCGCAACATCGTCTTTTTCCTCTTGAGCCATTATGAACTCTCTGCAAATAGCTCAGTGCTCAAATACCTTTCTCCAAGGTCTGGCAGCACCACGACGACATTCTTCCCGGGACCGAGGTCCTTTGCCACCTTCAGCGCCGCCCAAGCAGCCGCCCCCGAGGATATCCCGACAAAGAGCCCCTCGCAGCGTGCGAGCTTCCTGCAGGTCTCAATTGCATCCTTGGTAGCAACCTGGATGACTGCGTCGTACACTTTCGTGTCAAGTATCTCCGGCACGAACCCCGCGCCGATTCCCTGGATCTTGTGTGGCCCTGGCTTTCCGCCTGACAGAACAGGGGAATCAGCGGGCTCAACCGCGAAGACCTTCACATCTGGGAATTTCTTCCGCAGGACCTGGCCGACTCCCGTGATGGTGCCTCCAGTGCCTACTCCTGCGACGAACGCGTCTATCTTGTCAAGAGCCTTGATGATCTCCTTGGCCGTGGCCTTCTTGTGTACTGCGGGGTTCGCCTTGTTCTTGAACTGCTGAGGCATGAACGAGTTGGGAGTTGAGGCGGCTAGCTCCTCGGCCCTCCTAATAGCACCTCCCATCCCTTCCGTCCCTGGGGTCAGGACAATCTCTGCGCCGAGCGCGGCCATCACCCTTCTCCGCTCCAGGCTCATTGTCTCGGGCATCGTCAGGACCAGCCTGTAACCTTTCACTGCACAAACCATCGCCAGCCCGATCCCCGTGTTCCCGGAGGTTGGCTCGATTATCTTGGTGTCCCTGTTCACGAGGCCTTTCTTCTCACCGGCCTCGATCATCGCCTTCGCAATCCTGTCTTTCACGGACCACATCGGGTTGAACGATTCCAGCTTGGCATAGACCGTTGCCGATCCTTCCCCTGGCATCCGGTTCAGCCTGACCATTGGTGTGTTACCGACTGCATCGAGTATGTTGTCGAGCACTTTCTTGCGAGCCATAGGCAGCCCCGCTCCGAGAGATAAACGCCGTTATATATGTTCGTTTGCTTGGATGGGCATCCTGGTCGCAGTCCGAGGCCTTCAGACCGTCTGTCACTTCTTTCTGCAGACGTCGCATTCCTCGAGGTTCGCCGCGCGCTTCCGCATCTTCAGGAAGTTGTCGTCCTCCCTGATGTCCTTGCACGCCTCGCACAGAACCTCCGACCATCCATGCCTGTCCTCTCCGTTGGAAATCCTCTTGGCTATCTCGGAGGCGTATTCCTTGATCTTGGGAAAATCCTCGACCATCTTCGTGTTGCCCGCCCTTGTTGAGCTAAGATACTGGCTAACGGACGCCTGAGTGATGCCGAGCTTCCGGGCGATTTCAGCCTGTTTCATGCGGTATTTGCCCGACAGTTCCTTCACTACCGCCGCCCTCATAGAAGGCATGATCTTGCCGACAACGAGCTCGCATGGAGTCTTCATGAGATCCGCCAACCTGCTAGCCCAGGGCCTCGCCAGCTCTGACCTAACGCTGTTAATGATGGGAAGTCACAAGGCGGTAATAAAACTTTCACAGAAACCTTGGGAATTGGGGCCGGGGAGGAGATTTGAACTCCTGTCTGCGGATCTGCAGTCCGCCACATGGCCGCTCTGTCACCCCGGCAGGGGGATTATCCAATGCCTACCTCTGTATATATTGTTTTCATGGATATGGTTCTGGAACAATTCGGGTGGCGAAGGGTCTGAATGGCGCATGAATGCGCTCCCCTGCACTACAAGTAGTCCGAGAATCGTAGTATGCCAGTATCCATATCGGAGAGATGCTGTACAAGGGGGTCGCATTCTCCCTCGAATCGGGTCTCCCTCCCGAGGCCAAGTCCCTTCTCGAAGACTTCAGATTGGCGGTCAACAACGCGATCAGAGCAGGCCTTCAGGCGCGGGTGACTTCCAGGAACGCCCTCACCAGGCTGGCATACAGGGACTTCCGCCAGGATCATCCGGGCATGTACGCTCAGCATCTGGTCTCCGCGTTCGAAGTCGCTGCGAGCGTCCTGAAGAACCATCGCAGGCGCATCAGGGATTGCGCCAACTCCAGGGTCCCGTATGTA
>Ga0299912_10000244_pt1 | contig 54090 bp, 40 predicted proteins | sample RVTome_2_FD_207667 | JGI IMG/M metagenome (GOLD analysis project Ga0299912, IMG submission 207667) | Soil microbial communities from uranium-contaminated site in the Upper Colorado River Basin, Wyoming, United States - RVT95D214 (version 2) ... | reverse complement strand
TGCCGCTGGAACACCCGACGCGCGAATACACCCTGAGTGCGGCGCGCGAGGATGATGCGAACATGCAGGCCGGCGACTACATGGAGGAGCAGGTCGAGTCGGTTTCCTTCGGTCGCATCGCCGCGCAGACCGCCAAGCAGGTCATCGTGCAGAAGGTGCGCGAGGCGGAGCGTGCGCAGGTGGTGGAGCAGTATCAGGACCGCGTCGGCGAGCTGCTCAACGGCGTGGTCAAGCGCCTGGAGCGCGGCAGCGTGATCCTCGACATGGGCAACAACATCGAAGCGCTGATCAGCCGCGAACACCTGATCCCGCGTGAGGCCATCCGCCCCGGCGATCGCGTGCGCGGTTACCTCTACGACGTGCATTCCGAGCCGCGCGGCCCGCAGCTGTTCGTCAGCCGCACCATGCCGGAGTTCCTGGTGGAGCTGTTCAAGCTGGAAGTGCCGGAAGTGGGTGAGGGACTCATCAACATCAAGGCGGCGGCCCGCGACCCCGGTTCCCGCGCCAAGATTGCGGTCAAGTCCAATGACCAGCGCATCGACCCGGTCGGCGCCTGCGTCGGCATGCGCGGTTCGCGCGTGCAGACCGTGACCAACGAGCTGAACGGCGAGCGCATCGATATCATTCTGTGGAACGACAATCCGGCGCAGTTCGTCATCAACGCCATGTCTCCCGCCGAGGTTGTTTCCATCGTCATGGACGAGGAAAGCCACAGCATGGACATCGCCGTCGAGGAGGCGCAGCTGGCCCAGGCCATCGGCCGCAGCGGCCAGAACGTGCGCCTGGCCACCGAGCTGACCGGCTGGAATCTCAACGTGATGAGCGAGAGTCAGGCCGAGGAGAAAAGCGAGGAAGAGGCCCAGTCGCTGGTCAAGCTGTTCATGGAGCAGCTCGACGTGGACGAGGAAGTGGCCGTCATTCTGGTGCAGGAAGGTTTTTCCAGCATTGAGGAAGTGGCCTACGTCCCGGTGCACGAAATGTTGGAAATCGAGGAATTCGACGAGGCAATCGTCGAAGAATTGCGCGCCCGTGCCAAGGATATTCTGGTTACGCGCGAGATTAGCAGCGAGGAACACGGCGGCAAGGAGCCGGCGGCCGATCTGCTGGAAATGGATGGCATGGACCAGCAGCTTGCCTTTGCTCTGGCCGATATCGGCGTACAGACCATGGAAGACCTGGCCGAACTGGCGGTGGACGACCTCATGCAGCTGGAAGGCATGGATGAGGAACGCGCCGCAAACCTGATTATGACCGCACGTAAGCCCTGGTTCGAGGAAGAATCCCAGGGTTGAGGCAGGAGTAACGTTGCATGTCAGAAGTGACCGTCAAACATTTCGCAGAAACCATCGGCATCGCTGTCGACAGATTGCTGGCCCAGTTGGAGGAGGCAGGCGCAACCGTGCGCGATGCCGACGGAACCCTCAACGATCAGGACAAGGCGAAGCTGCTCGGTTACCTGCGCGACAAGCATGGTGCCGCGGCACCGGAAGAAGAGGAAGTGGCCGAGGCCGGTCCAACCAAGATTACCCTGAGCCGCCGTACCACCAGTGAGCTCAAGGTACCGAGCACCGGCGGCAAGGCCAAGACGGTGACGGTGCAGGTGCGCAAGAAGCGCACCTACGTCAAGCGCAGCCTGGTGGCCGGTGAAGAGGCCGCCGCCGAGACGTCCCGCGCCGACGAGGACGTGGTGGCGCGGCTGGAACGGGAAATTCGTGCCGATGCCGAGCAGGCCGCCGAAGAGGCGCGCCTCCAGGCTGAGGAGGCCGCGCGGCGCCAGGCGGAGGAGGCCGCGCGTGCGCAGGCCGAGTCCGAGGCGCGTCGCCAGGCGGAGGAAGAGGCCCGTCGCGGCGCCGCCCTGGTGGCGGAACGCCCGGCCGAGCCCGCGCCTGCCGCCGTTGCGGCAGCCGCGCCGGACAAGGCCGCCAAGGTCGCGCGTCCGGCGGCTGCGGCTCCCAAGGTTGAGCGCGAAGCGCCCAAGGGTGCCAAGAAGGGCGGCGCCGGCCGTCGTCGCGAAGGTGGTTTCGAGGGCGGTGATCGCGGTGGTCGCGAGGAATTGCACGTGGCACCCGGCAAGGCGGGGCGGCGCGGCAGCAAGAAGCGCCCGGCCCGCGTTGCCGCGCCGGTCAGCGGCGGCGGCATGCACGGTTTTGCCAAGCCCACCGCTCCGGTGGTGCGCGAAGTGGCCGTGCCCGAAACCATCACCGTCGGCGAGCTGGCGCAGAAAATGTCGGTCAAGGCTGCTGAAGTCATCAAGTTCATGATGAAGATGGGCAGCATGGTGACCATCAATCAGGTGCTCGATCAGGACACCGCCCTGCTGGTGGTGGAAGAGATGGGCCATACCGCCAAGGCGCTCAAGACCGACGCCCTGGAAGACGAGATCGCCGTGGTGGACGAAGCGGGTGCCGCCGTGCACCGCGCACCGGTGGTCACCATCATGGGCCACGTCGACCATGGCAAGACCTCGCTGCTCGATTACATCCGCCGCACCCGTGTGGCGGCCGGCGAGGCGGGCGGCATCACCCAGCATATCGGTGCCTACCACGTGGAAACCCCGCGCGGCATGATCACCTTCCTGGATACTCCGGGCCATGCCGCGTTCACCGCCATGCGCGCACGCGGCGCCCAGGCCACCGACATCGTGGTGCTGGTGGTGGCGGCCGACGACGGCGTGATGCCGCAGACCAAGGAAGCCATCCAGCATGCCAAGGCGGCCGGCGTGCCGCTGGTGGTGGCGGTGAACAAGATCGATAAGCCCGACGCCGATCCGGATCGGGTGAAGAATGAACTGGGCCAGCAGGACGTTATCCCGGAAGACTGGGGCGGCGACACCATGTTCGTGCATGTATCCGCCAAGACCGGCGACGGCATCGACAAGCTGCTGGAGTCGATCCTGCTGCAGGCCGAAGTGCTGGAGCTGACCGCGGTACAGGAAGGCCGTGCCAGCGGCGTGGTCATCGAGTCGCGCCTGGACAAGGGCCGCGGTGCCGTGGCTACCGTGCTGGTGCAGAGCGGCACCCTGCGCAAGGGCGATGTGCTGCTGGCCGGCCATGAATACGGCCGCGTACGCGCCATGCTGGATGAAAACGGCCACTCCATTGACGAGGCCGGTCCCTCGATTCCGGTGGAGGTGCTGGGCCTGTCCGGTACGCCGGGTGCGGGCGAGTCCGCCGTGGTGGTGGCCGACGAGCGCAAGGCGCGCGAAGTGGCACTGTTTCGCCAGGGCAAGTTCCGCGACGTCAAGTTTGCCAAGCAGCAGCAGGCCAAGCTGGAAGACATGTACACCCAGATGCAGGAAGGTGAGGTCAGCACCCTCAACATCATGCTCAAGGCCGATGTGCAGGGCTCCCTGGAAGCCATTTCCGATGCGCTGACCAAACTGTCCACCGACGAGGTGAAGGTGAAGATCGTCGCCAGCGGCGTGGGCGGCATCAGCGAGTCCGATGTCAATCTGGCGGTTGCCTCCAACGCCATCATGATCGGTTTCAACGTCCGTGCCGACGGCAGCGCCAAGCGCATGATCGAGGAACAGGGCGTCGACCTGCACTACTACAGCATCATTTACGAACTGCTGGATGAAGTGAGGACGGCGATGACCGGCATGCTGGCGCCGGAGTTCAAGGAACAGATCATCGGCCTGGCCGAGGTGCGCGACGTGTTCCGCTCGCCCAAGTTCGGTGCCGTGGCCGGCTGCATGGTGGTGGACGGTGTGGTCAAGCGCAACAACCGCATCCGCGTGCTGCGTGAAAACGTGGTGATCTACGAAGGCGAGCTGGAGTCGCTGCGCCGCTTCAAGGACGACGTGTCCGAGGTCAAGCAGGGCTTCGAGTGCGGTATCGCAGTGAAGAACTACAACGACGTGCACGAAGGCGACCAGATCGAAGTCTACGAACGCGTTCAGGTCCAGCGCACGCTGTAATCCGGACCTTAATCAATGGCACGGGAATTCAGTCGCAGCCGGCGTGTGGGCGAGCAGATGCAACGCGAGCTGGCGCTGCTCATCCAGCGCGAGCTGAAGGATCCCCGCTTGGGGATGATCACCGTCTCCGGCGTGGAGGTGACGCGTGACTTCGCCCATGCCAAGGTGTTCATCACCGTGTTGAGCGACGACGCCGGGCAGGTGGCCCAGTCCCTGGAGGGACTGCGCCACGCCGCCGGTTTCCTGCGTCGCGAGCTGGGCCGCCGCATGCAGCTGCGCACCATTCCCGAATTGCATTTCACCCATGACACTTCCGTTGAACGGGGTTCGCGCCTGTCGGCCCTGATCGACCAGGCCGTCGCCGCCGACGGCCCAAAGAAAGACGACTGAGGCACAATGACACGTCGCCAGCGCCAGCGGGGCCGTGAGGTCAACGGCATCCTGCTTCTTGATAAGCCCATCGGCATCACCTCCAACGACGCCTTGCAGCAGGTCAAGCGCCTGTATGACGCGCGCAAGGCCGGCCACACCGGCAACCTCGATCCCATGGCCACCGGCCTGCTGCCGCTGTGTTTCGGCGAGGCCACCAAGGTTTCCGCCTTCCTGCTCGACGCCGACAAGCATTACCGCGGCACCTGCAAGCTGGGCGTACGCACCAACACCGGCGATGCCGACGGCGAGGCCATCGAAACCCGCCCGGTGAGCGGCATCACCGAGGAACGGGTGCGCGAGGTGCTGGCGCGGTTTCACGGCGAAATCGAGCAGATCCCCCCCATGCACTCGGCCATCAAGCACCAGGGGCAGCCGCTGTACAAGCTGGCACACCAGGGACTGGAGGTGGAACGGCAGCCGCGCCGCATCACCATTTACGAACTGAATCTGGTGCGTTTCGAGGGCGATGAGGTCGAGATCGACGTTCACTGCTCCAAGGGGACCTATATCCGTACCCTGGCGGAGGATATAGGTGCCGCCCTGGGCTGCGGCGCCCACCTGAACCAGCTGCGCCGCACCCAGGCCGGCCCCTTCGCCGAATCCGGGTCGGTGACCCTGGACCAGCTCAAACAACTGCTGCTGGAAGGCGGGCAGGAGGCCATCGATGCCCTGCTGCTGCCGGTGGAGGACGCCCTGGCCGGTTGGCCGGCGATCAACCTCAGCGCCAATCTGGCCTATTACGTACGCCAGGGGCAGGCGGTGCAGGTATCCCAGGCGCCCAGTAGCGGCCTGGTGCGCCTGTTCGGCCCCGACGGGGATTTCATCGGTGTCGGCCATATCCTGGATGACGGCCGGGTGGGCCCGAAACGGCTGTTCCATGCCGCTTAAGTCCGTAATTCTGCTTGTTTACTTATCCGGCGCACGGTTAAAATACCGCGCTTGAACCTCACCCCAGTTTTAGGAGTTGTTTTAGATGTCTCTGAACGCCACCCAGAAAGCTGAAATCGTCAAGGATCACGGCAAGGCCACGGCCGACACCGGCTCCGCCGAAGTGCAGATCGCCCTGCTGTCCGCCCGCATCGACGACCTGTCCGGCCATTTCAAGGAACACACCCACGATCACCACTCGCGTCAGGGGCTGCTGCGCATGGTGAGCAAGCGCCGCAAGCTGCTCGACTACCTGAAGAACAAGGACGTCGAGCGTTACCGCGCCATCGTTGCCCGCCTCGGCCTGCGTAAGTAATCCACGGCGCCACTCCGGCCCCGCCACCAGAAGGGAATACGACGTGACAGCAGTTGTGAAAGAGTTCAAGTACGGCGATCAAACCGTTCGTCTGGAAACCGGCGAGATTGCACGACAGGCGTCTGGCGCAGTCATGGTCAGTATGGGCGATACGGTGGTGCTGGTGACCGCAGTGGCCATTGCGGAAGCCGTGGCAGGTAGGGATTTCTTCCCCCTTACCGTCAATTACCAGGAGCGTACCTACGCTGCCGGCAAGATCCCCGGCGGTTTCTTCCGCCGCGAGGGCCGCCCGACGGAGAAGGAAACCCTGACCTCCCGCCTGATTGATCGCCCGCTGCGTCCGCTGTTCCCCGAAGGCTTTACCAACGAAGTGCAGGTCATCGCCACCGTGGTGTCGCTGGATCCCGAAATCGATCCGGATATCGCGTCGATGATTGGTGCCTCCGCCGCCGTGTGCCTGGCCGGCGTGCCGTTCAAGGGCCCCATCGGTGCGGCCCGCGTCGGTTACAAGGACGGCCAGTACCTGCTCAACCCCTCCCTGACCGCCCTGCAGACCTCGGATCTGGACCTGGTGGTGGCCGGTACCGAAAATGCAGTGCTGATGGTGGAGTCGGAAGCGCGCGGCCTGTCGGAAGAGGTGATGCTCGGTGCGGTGGTTTACGGCCACGAACAGATGCGGACCGTGATCCAGGCCATACGCGAGCTGGTGAGCGAGGCCAAGGTGGTGCCCTGGAACTGGCAGGCGCCGCCGGCCGATACCACTTTGACGTCCCGCGTTGCTGAACTGGGTGAGGCCGCGTTCAGCGAGGCGTACACGATCAAGGAAAAGCAGGCGCGCTATACCCGCCTGAACGAAATTCGCAGCGACATCATGACCCGCCTGACCGGCGAGGGCGCCGAGCCCTGCTTCCCGGGCGAGAAGGTGCGCGTCGCCATCGAGTCCCTCGAATACAACACCGTGCGCGGCAGCATCCTGTCCGGCAAGCCGCGCATCGACGGCCGCGACACCCGCACCGTACGTCCGATCACCATCCGCAACGGCGTGCTGCCCCGCACCCACGGTTCCGCCCTGTTCACCCGCGGCGAAACCCAGGCGCTGGTCGTCGCCACCCTGGGCACCGCCCGCGATGCGCAGGTCATCGACGCCATCGAAGGCGAGCGCAAGGAATCCTTCATGCTGCATTACAACTTCCCGCCGTACTGCGTCGGCGAGACCGGCATGGTGGGCAGCCCGAAGCGCCGCGAAATCGGCCACGGCCGTCTGGCCAAGCGCGGCGTGCATCCCGTGATGCCGACGATGGAAGACTTCCCCTACACCGTGCGTGTGGTGTCCGAGATCACCGAGTCCAACGGCTCCAGCTCCATGGCCTCCGTGTGCGGCACCAGCCTGGCGCTGATGGATGCCGGCGTGCCCATCAAGGCACCGGTTGCCGGCGTGGCCATGGGCCTGATCAAGGAAGGCGACAAGTTTGCCATCCTCACCGACATCATGGGTGACGAGGATCACCTCGGCGACATGGATTTCAAGGTTGCCGGTACCGAAGCAGGCGTCAACGCGCTGCAGATGGACATCAAGATCGACGGCATTACCCGCGAGATCATGGACATCGCCCTGAAGCAGGCCCGCGAGGCGCGTCTGCACATCCTCGGCGAGATGAACAAGGTGATCTCCAAGCCGCGCGAGCAGATGTCCGACTTCGCACCGCGCTACGAAACCTTCAAGATCAACCCGGACAAGATTCGTGATGTCATCGGCAAGGGCGGCGCCACCATCCGTGCCCTGACCGAGGAAACCGGCACCAGCATCGACATTAGCGATGACGGCACCGTGAAGATCGCCTCCGTGGACGGCGCCGCCGGCAAGGAAGCACGTCGCCGCATCGAGCAGCTGACCGCCGACGTGGAAGTGGGCATGGTTTATGAAGGCCGCGTCGCCAAGCTGATGGACTTCGGTGCCTTCGTCACCATCCTGCCGGGCAAGGACGGTCTGGTGCACATCTCCCAGATCTCCGACGAGCGCGTCGAGAAGGTGAGCGACAAGCTGGCCGAAGGCGATCTGATCAAGGTGAAGGTACTGGAAGTGGACAAGCAGGGCCGCATCCGCCTTTCCATGAAGGCGCTGACGGAATAAGCCGTCGCAGTGACTGTTGTTGCAGAGGGGGCCGCAAGGCCCCTTTTGCTTTTAGGGCGTTGATGGGCACAACAGTTTGTTTTCCTTGGCGTGCCCGGCGAGAGTGACTGTGGTTTTAGGTTGAAATGGCGCGATGGAACGATTCTACCGATACACTGATTTTTTCACCCCGCACCTGCGCCTGACCCTGGCTCTGGTATGCGGTGCGCTGACCTTGATGCTGGCGTCCCATGCCTCACCTGCCGCGGCGATCCCGCTGCTGGGTGCGGTGGCCCTGGTGTGGAACTACGTCCGCAGCGGGGGCGTGTGGATCGCCTTCCGTGCCTTCCGCCAGGGCAATCTGCGCCGCCTCCGGCGCAGCCTGGAAAGCGTGCGCTGGCCGCACCTGCTGTCCCGCAGCAGCCTGGCCTATTACCACTGGCTGCGCGGGGTTCTGGAGGCGGCCGATGGCCGCTTGCAGGCGGCACGGGTCCATTTGCTGGTGGCGGCCGCCGGGGCGTTGCGGACAGAAAACGATCGCAGCCTGGTGCAGTGTCTGCTGGCGGAACTGGCGCTGCAGGAAGGCAATCGAACCGTTGCCGCCGAGCACGTCGGCCTCGCCAATGCCCTGGCCCACCACGCGGACGTATCACGCATCATCGCCGCACTGCGGCGCCGGCTCGATGGCCAGGGCTGAGGCGTGGTGTCGCCGGGACGGCGACAAACTGATCCTCAGCGGCGAATTGACGGTGGCGGACATCGACGGCTTTCACGCGGAGATCGACGCGCTCGGCCCGCTGCCTGAATGCTTGTCGCTGGAACTGGCCGGGTTCGAGATCGGTGACGGCATGGCCGCCGTCGCGGCGGTCGACGCCGTGCGCCGGCTGGCGCAGGGACGCAGCCTCGTGCTGCGCAATAGCCCGCAGCTACTGGCGCACAATCTGTATCGCATCGGCGCCCTGGAGGAGGGCAATCTGCTGGTGGTGGACATGCGTGAGGACGAGCCTTACGGCTAGTGTGCGGCGGATTGCTTGTTTCAACGGAAACGAATTGACTAAAATCAGTTTTCCGTAATGCAGGGGCCGCAGCCGTGAGCGCAGTCATTCAAACCGCGGATTTCGATCCGGCGACTTTACAACTTCATGCCCGTGAGTTGGCAGCGGCCGGGCGTTTTCTACACGAACGCGGCTGGGTGCCGGCCACCAGCGGCAATTTCTCCGCCCGCCTGTCGGGGCGGCATGCGGCCATCACCGCGTCCGGACGCCACAAGGGGGCGTTGACCGAGCAGGACATCATGGTGGTTGATCTGGACGGACGCGCCGTGGATAGCGTCCTGCATCCCTCGGCCGAAACCCGGCTGCACACCATGCTGTATCGCCGCTTTCCCGACGTCGGCGCCGTGATGCACACCCATTCGATCAATGCCACACTGTTGTCGCGCCGCAGCGGCAATGCGCTGCAACTGGAAGGCTACGAGCTGCTCAAGGCCTTTCGCGGCATCACGACCCATGAAACCTGTCTTACCGTGCCCGTGTTCGACAACGATCAGGACATTCCGCGTCTTGCGGCCCAGGTCGATCTTTACCTCGACGCCCACGACGCGGTGCATGGTTATCTTATCCGCGGTCACGGCCTTTACACCTGGGGACGTGACGTGGCGGAAACCGTGCGCCACCTGGAAGCGTTCGAATTCCTGTTTCAGTGTGAACTGCAGCAATAGCGAGGATGATTGCATGAGCCGCCTAGAGATTCGTCGTACCAGCGATGGTGGTGTGGAGGCCGCCTACACCGACTACGCTGCCATCGCCTCCTGCCTGGCCGGCCTGGGCGTGCGTTTCGAGCGCTGGCAGGCCGCGCAGCCGCTGCCTGTCGACTCAACGCAGGAGGATGTACTGGAGGCTTACGGCGAGCCGATCGATCGCCTCAGCCGCGAATACGGTTTTCAATCGGTGGACGTGGTGAGCCTGCGTCCCGATCATCCGCAAAAGGCGGAGCTGCGCAGCAAATTCCTGGCCGAGCATGTGCATGCCGATTTCGAGGTGCGCTTCTTCGTCGACGGCAGCGGCCTGTTCTACCTCCATGCCGGGGACAGCATCTATCTGGTGCTGTGCGAGCAGGGGGACCTGATCAGCGTACCGGCCGATACTCCCCATTGGTTCGACATGGGTGAAAATCCGGACTTCAAATGCATCCGCCTGTTCACCGTCGCCGAAGGGTGGGTGGCGCAGTTCACCGAAAGCGGCATTGCCGAGCGTTTCCCCAGCTACGACCAGTTTGTGACAGCGGCATGATCCGCGCCATCGTCACCGACATCGAAGGCACCACCTCGGCATTGTCGTTTGTAAAGGATGTTCTGTTTCCCTACGCCGCGCGGAACATGGACGCATTTCTGCGCCGCAACGCGCAGCAGCCGGAAGTGGCGGAACAGATCGCTGCGGTGTGCGGTATCGTCGGACGCGAACTCACCCTGGAAGAAGTGAGCGCGCAGTTGCAGGAGTGGATCGCCGCCGATCGCAAGGTCACGCCGCTCAAGGCATTGCAGGGCATGATCTGGCAGGCGGGCTATGGCAACGGCGACTTCACCGGCCATGTCTACGCCGACGCGGCAGGGCGGCTGCGGGCATGGCAGCAGGAAGGACTGCGGCTGTATGTGTTTTCCTCCGGTTCGGTACAGGCGCAGAAGCTGCTGTTTGCCCATAGCGATCACGGTGATCTTACGCCGTTGTTTTCCGGCTATTTCGACACCACCTGCGGCAGCAAGCATGATCCGGCGTCTTACCGATCCATTGCGCAAGCCATCGCGCTGCCGGCGGAGGAAATACTGTTTCTTTCCGATATGCTTATGGAACTTGATGCGGCGCACGCGGCCGGCATGCATACCTGCATGCTGGTGCGGGACTCGGCCCCCGGATACCTGGGAGGGCATATGCAGGCGAAGGATTTTGACGGTATAACGCCCTGATTGGAACCGTCCATGACGGTGCACCGCTGCACCGGCTATCCAAGGAGGAATGACATGTCTCTGACCCCGTCCACCATGCAGGAGTTGGGAACCCCGGCCCCGGATTTTTCACTGCCCGAGCCGGCCACCGGCGCCACGGTCACCCGTCGGCAGTTTGTCGGCAAGCCGCTGCTGGTCGTGTTTACCTGTAATCATTGTCCTTACGTGAAGCACATCGCCGACGCCTTTGCCGAATTTGCCCGTGAGTATCAGGAACACGGCCTGGCCGTGGTGGCCATCAGCGCCAATGATTCTGCCCATCGCGCCGAGGACGGTCCTGAATTCATGGCGCGGGAAGCGACGGCGCGCGGCAACCCGTTTCCCTACCTGTACGATGAGAGCCAGGCGGTGGCCAAGGCCTATCGTGCCGCCTGCACGCCGGACTTTTTCCTGTACGACGCCGATCACCGCCTGGTCTATCGCGGCCAGTTCGATGACAGCCGGCCCGGCAATACCCTGCCGATCACGGGTGCCGATTTGCGTGATGCGGTCAAGGCGGTTCTGGCCGGAATGCCGGTTCCCGACGAGCAGCGGCCCAGCATCGGCTGCAACATCAAGTGGAAGCCCGGCAACGAGCCGGACTACTTCGGCTGAGAACTGATATGGCACCGCGCACGTTCAGTGCGCGGTGCGCCGCTGTTTGCCGCGCCTTCGTTGCACCCCCACTACCTGTGACGTAGACTCAACCCGGAGAGCGGGTCTGCGAAGTATTCCCACTCCTGCCGGAACTGGTGCTGTAACACACGACGTCACCGCACCGACGATTAAGTGAAGAATAATCAAGGAGCCGGTCGTTATCGCAGGCGTGCGGTATAGCAGTGCAGGTACAGTGATGCGTTTGCAGACCAAGTTGCTCGCGGTATTCGGCGTGGTATTTCTCAGCCTCTATCTGGTGGTTGAGTATCACCAGTACCGGGAAAATCGTGCCGCCATCGTCGAGCAACTGCTCGAGGAGGCCGGGGTTATCGCCGGCACCCTGCAGGCGGTACGGCGTGTCTATCATCATCAGTTCATCATCAGCGGGCTGCCGGTCAACGAAGATACCGTCGGCTTTCTTCCCGCTCACGCCATGTCGCGAATTTCGGCGGAATTCCTCAATTTTGTCCGTACCGGCCTGCAGTTCAACAACGTTTCCGATCGGGCGCGCAATCCGGCGAACGCAGCGGATGCCGTGGAGCGGGAGGCCATTGCGTATTTCCGCGCCGAACCCAATGCAACGCAGCGCATGGTGCCGTTCACGAACGCCGACGGCCGGAATTTCTATCTCTACGCCAAGCCGCTGCGTATCGAGCAATATTGCCTGCAATGCCACGGCAGGCGGCAGGACGCACCATCCAGCATTCAGGATATGTACGATACCGCGTTCGACTACAAGCTGGGCGATATACGCGGCATCCTAAGCATCAAGTTGCCGTCCGACGAACTGGAGCGGCGCGTGATCGCGCGCCAGACCCGCGAAATGGGTACCCGTCTGGCGGTGTTCGCCGCGGCGTTTGTGCTGTTGTTCCTGTTGCTCAAGCATGTTGTGGTGCGGCGGCTGGGTCTGCTCAAGGCGCAGATGGTCAACCTGCGCGGCGGGGATTACGGCGCCCGTGCTGCGCTGGACGGCAAGGATGAACTGGCGGAACTGGCCCACTCCTTCAATACCATGGCGGACGCGATTGCCGACAGCCGCCGGCAGATCGAGCGGGAGCGGGCGTTCTTGCAGACAGTCATCGATGGCGCCCTCGATCCCATCATGGTGATCGGGACCAATTATCACGTGCTGATGATGAACCGGGCGGCGCGGCGTTACCTGGATCAGGAGGACGCCTTGCCGTTGTTGTGTCACCAACTGTCTCACCGCAAGGCGCAGCCCTGCAACGACGACGGCCATCCCTGTCCCCTGGAGGAAGTCCGGCGCACACTCCGGCCGGTGACCATGGTGCACGAACACGTGCTGGCAGACGGACGCCGCCGCCTGTTCGAGCTGGAGGCCACCCCATTGCTGGAGCCGGATGGGACGTTCAAGGGCATCATCGAAACGTCGCGCGACATCACCGACCGGGTGGGCGCCGAGGAGCGCCTGCGCAAGCTGTCGCAGGCGGTGGAGCAGAGTCCGGTATCGGTAATCATCACCGACGTGAACGGCGCCATCGAATACGTCAATCCGAAATTCGAGGAGGTGACCGGTTACGGCCTCGACGAGGTACGCGGTGCCAATCCCCGCGTGCTCAAGAGCGGCCATACCGCGGAAGGCGAATACCGCCGGCTGTGGGAAACCATACTGCGCGGCGATATCTGGCGCGGCGAATTTCTCAACCGGCGCAAGAACGGCGAACTGTTCTGGGAGTACGCCTCCATTTCACCCATTCGAAATGCGCAGGGTGAAATCGATCATTTCCTGGCGGTCAAGGAAGACATCACCGTGCGCAAGGGCTATGAGCAACGTTTGCTGCACCAGGAAAGCTACGACGCCCTGACCGATCTGCCCAACCGTATGCTGGCCTCGGACCGCCTGATCCAGGCCATGATGCGCGCGCGGCGTGAAGGTCGCAGCGTCGGCGTGGTGTCGCTGGATCTCGACAACTTCAAGAACATCAACGACAGCCTGGGACATGGCAGCGGCGATCAGCTGCTGCTGCAGCTGGCGCGCCGTCTCGTCGCCGCCATGCGCGACGGCGATACCGTGGCCCGCCTCGGCGGCGACGAGTTCCTGATCATCCTGGCCGATCTGGCCACGCCGGACGATGCCGAGCGGGTGCTGGACAAGATACGGGCGGTCTTCGAGCGGCCGTTCCGGGTACAGGACAAGGATATCTACATGAGGCCCAGCATCGGCGTGACCGTGGCGCCGGAGGACAGTGAGGACGTGCACATCCTGCTGCGCAATGCCGATGCCGCCATGCACCGCGCCAAGGAGCTGGGCCGTGACCGGACCCAGTTCTTCACCACGGAGATGAACGAGCGTGCCTTGAAACGCCTGGAGCTGGAGTCGCAGTTGCGCCATGCCCAGGCGCGGGGCGAGTTGTCCTTGCACTACCAGCCGCAGGTGGCCGGCGACGACGGGCGAGTGATCGGCGCCGAGGCCTTGCTGCGCTGGAACAGTCCCGTGCTCGGCGCCATCAGCCCCGTGCGTTTCATTCCACTGGCTGAGGAGACCGGCCTGATCGTGCCCATCGGGCGCTGGGTGTTGGAGACCGCCTGCCGCGAGGCCGCCGGCTGGCCGCAGCCGTTGCAGGTCAGCGTGAATGTGTCGTCGCGCCAGTTCCGCGACGGCGACCTGGTGGAGACGGTGGCGCAGGTGCTGGCCGCGACCGGCCTGGAGCCGTCGCGCCTGGAACTGGAAGTCACTGAAAGCCTGTTGATGGAGGATGTGAGCAGAACCGCCATCGTGCTGGAGCGATTGCAGTTGCTCGGGGTGCGTATCGCACTGGACGATTTCGGCACCGGTTACTCATCACTGAGCTATCTCAAGCGCTTTCCCTTCGGCGTACTCAAGATCGACCGCAGTTTCGTCAACGACATCATCGACAACCCCGATGATGGCGCCTTGTGCGAGGCCATCATCCAGATGGCGCACGTGCTCAAGCTGCGGGTCGTCGCCGAGGGTGTGGAAACCGCGGAGCAGCTGGAATACCTGGTCGCGCGCGGAGTCGACCTGGTGCAGGGGTACTACTACAGCCGGCCGCTGCCGGCCGCAGAATTCCTGCGCTATCTGGCGGACACAAGTGACAAGTGACAAGTGGCAAGTGGCAAGTGGCAAGTGGCAAGAAATTGATATTTGTCTTTCATCTTGTAACTTGTAACTTGTAACTTGTAACTTGCCACTTGTAACTTGGAACTTGCAACTGCCTCTCTCCCGGCGTAGCCTTAAAAGCAATTAACCAATTGCTTTTTCGCCATGGGTAAATCACACGACATCCGCCGCCAGGAAATCGTCGAGGCCACCCTCGATCTGGCTGCCGAGCAGGGTCTCAAGAAGCTCACCACCCAGGCCATTGCGGAGCGGGTGGGCATCGCCCAGCCCACCATCTTCCGTCACTTCAAAAGCCGTGACGCCATCTTCGGCGCCGTCATCGGCTGGGTGGCGGAAAACATCTTCCGTGTCCTGGAACAGCTGGAAAGCGAACAGGTGGCCGCGGACCAGCGCCTGCGCCGGCTGCTGCAAAGGCAACTGGCCTTTGCCGGTCGCCGCCGCGGCATACCCCGTCTGCTGTTTTCCGATCGCCTGCACGTGGAATCGCCGGAGCTGAAGGCGGCAGTGCGCGAGATCTACCAGCGCATCATCGCCCGCATCGCCGCGTTGTTGCAGGAAGGCCGGACGCAGGGATGCTTCCGCAGCGATCTGGACCCGGAACAGACGGCACTGTTCATCGGTGCCCTGATGCAGGGAACCATCTTGCGCTGGTCGATGATGGATTTCGGGTTTGCGCTGGAGGACGAGGCGGAGGCGTTGTGGGCCTTTCTGTGGCCGACGCTGCGGCCTTAGCGTGCAGTGGCGGACGGGCATGCGGTTATGACGGACAGAACATGTGACGCAGGGCCGCCGGCTGCGTCGGGGAGCAGGGCATGAGAAAGCGTTTGCTGATAGCGACTGCCGCAGTGGCGATCATCGCTGTGCTGATAGGCACGGTGCGGACCCTGGTCCTCACCAGCGACGTCACCGACCCCGGCGTGGTGGAGGCCTCCGGCACCATCGAAGTGATCGAGGTGCGCATCGCCTTCCGCATGCCGGGCATCCTCGCCGCGCGTCCATTGCGGGAGGGCGATGGAGTGAGCAGGGGGCAGCTGGTGGCCGCCCTGGATACCCGTGAGCTGGAGGCGCGCCTGCGGGAAGCGGCCGCCGCAGTGGACGTGGCGCGCAGCACCCTGCAGGACCTGGAAAGCGGCTCTCGCCCGGAGGAGATCGCCCAGGCCGAGGCCGCGGTGCGCGAACTGCAAATCCAGCTGGCCAACCTGCGCGAGCAGGCGCAGCGTTCCAAGGACATCTATCCCACGGGCGGCGTGAGCAAGGACAAACTGGACGCCGACATCACCGCCGCCGATGCTGCGGCCGCGCGGCTGACTTCGGCGCAGGAGAAACTGAAGCTGGTGCGCGCCGGTTATCGCAGCGAACAGATCGAAGGGGCACGCGCCCGCGTGGCCCAGGCCGAGGCGGCCGTGGCCACCCTGCGGGTGCAGCTGGAGGACGCCAGCGCGCACGCTCCGGTGGCCGGCGTCATCACCCGCACCCACGCCGAGGTGGGTGAAACCGTCGGTGCCGGCCAGCCGGTCGCCACCCTGGCGGAGCTGGCCCGGCCGCGGCTGCGGGTATACATCCCCGAGAGCGTCATCGGACGCATCAAGCTGGGCGCCGCGGCAAACGTGAGGGTGGACGCCTACCCGCAGCGCCTGTTTCCCGGAACGGTGAGTTTCGTTTCGTCCCAGGCGGAGTTCACGCCGAAAAACGTACAGACCCGTGAAGAACGTGTAAAGCAGGTGTTCGCCGTCGACGTGCAGATGGAAAACGACGATGGCACGCTGAAGCCGGGCATGCCCGCCGATGTGGCAATACAGGCTCCCTGACGGGCGCAGGGGGAACGGGGCATGAGTCCGGTCGAGCCTGCCGTTTGCGCCGAGCGCCTGGGACGCGCTTTTGGCGAGCTGTGGGCGGTGCGCGATCTGGATTTGACCATCCCGCCCGGGGAGATCTTCGGCCTGGTCGGCCCGGACGGTGCCGGCAAGACCACCACGCTGCGCATGCTTACCGGCGTGCTGGAACCTTCCGCCGGCACGGCCCGCGTTGCCGGTTATTCCGTGCAGGGCGAGGAGGAGGCCATCAAGCAGCGCATTGCCTATATGTCGCAGCGTTTCGGCCTCTATGGCGATCTCAGCGTGGAGGAGAATCTGAACTTCTACGCCGATCTCTATCATGTGCCGCGCCGTGAGCGTGCCGACAGCATGGAGCGCCTGCTCAACTTTTCCAATCTGACACCGTTCCGCCGTCGCCTGGCGCGCGACCTGTCCGGCGGCATGAAACAGAAGCTGGGCCTGGCCTGCGCCCTGATCCACAAACCGCAGGTCCTGTTTCTGGACGAGCCCACCAACGGCGTCGATCCGGTGTCGCGGCGCGAGTTCTGGCGCATCCTCTACGGCATGCTGAAGGAAGGGGTGACCATCGTCGTCTCCACCGCCTATCTGGACGAGGCCGAACGCTGCAGCCGCGTCGGCCTGCTGCACCACGGCCGCCTGGTCATGTGTGACACGCCGCAACGGCTCAAGGCCGCCCTGCCCGGACAGATGTACGAACTGGATACCGCCCACGGCCGTCGGGCGCGGGAGGTGCTGGCGGAGGCGCTGGGGCAACGTCGTGTCGGCCTGTTCGGCGGTCGCGTGCACCTGGCCGTGACCGACGACGGCGAATTGCAGCAGGCCCTGTCGCTGCTGTCGCGGGCGGAGATCGAACTGCGAGCGACGCGCCGCATCGTGCCCGGCCTGGAGGACGTATTCATCCATGCCGTGGGTGAGGCGGAGCAGGCCACATGAACGCGGTGGTTGCCGTTTCCGGCCTGACCCGGCGCTTCGGCGATTTCGTCGCCGTGGACAGCCTCAGCCTGAATGTGGCACAGGGACGCATCTTCGGTTTTCTCGGACCCAACGGCTCGGGCAAGTCCACCACCATCCGCATGCTGTGCGGCCTGTTGCAGCCCAGCAGCGGCAGCGGCCACGTGCTGGGGCTGGACATCATGACCCGCTACGAAGAGATCAAGCGCCGCATCGGTTACATGTCACAGAAATTTTCCCTCTACGACGACCTGACGGTGGAGGAGAACATCGATTTCTTCAGCGGCCTGTACGGCGTGGCGCGTGCCCGGCGCGGCGCGCGCAAGACGTGGGCGCTGGAGATGGCCGATCTGGGCGGCATGCGCAATGCGCTGACCGGTTCCCTCGCCGCAGGCTGGAAGCAGCGCCTGGCGCTGGGATGTGCAGTGCTGCATGAACCGGACATCCTGTTCCTGGACGAGCCCACGTCGGGCGTCGACCCCCTGGCGCGCCGGCTGTTCTGGGACCTCATCGCCCACATGGCCCATGCCGGCACCACGGTGTTCGTCACCACCCATTACATGGACGAGGCGGAGTACTGCGACGAGCTGGCACTGATCTACCGCGGCAAGCTGATTGCCGCGGGAGAGCCGGGCGAGCTCAAGCGCAGCGCCCTGTCGCAACACATAATGGAAGTGCGCGTCGCCCGTCCCTACGATGCCCTCGACGCAGTGGAGCGCTCCGGCCTGGTGCAGGAGGCGGCGCTGTTCGGCGACACCCTGCACCTCACCGTGGCCGACGCGGCGCAGGCGCGGGCGCAACTGCCGCCCTGGTTCGAGCACAACGGATTCGGTGACGTCGGCGTGGAGGAGGTCATGCCGACCATGGAGGATGTGTTCGTCGGCCTCATCGAGGCGGAGGACAGGGAATGACCTCCTTCTCCTGGCGGCGCCTGCGGGCCCTGACGCACAAGGAATTCCTGCACATCCGGCGCGATCCGCGCAGCCTGATGATGGCCTTCCTGATGCCGCTGATCCTGCTGGTGCTGTTCGGCTATGCCATCACCATGGACATCGACAACCTCAACCTGGTGGTGATCGATCACGATCACAGCGCGACCAGCCGCGACTATGTGCAGCGCTATACCGCCTCCGGCTACTTCACCGTCATCGCGGCCAGCGACGACGAGCGTGAAGCCCGCCGCCGGCTCGATGCCGGCGAAGCGGATATCGCCCTGATCATTCCCCGCCACTTCGCCCGCGACCTCGAACGCGGGCGCACGGTGCCGTTGCAGGCGCTGGCCGACGGTTCCGACGCCAACACCGCCTCCATCGGACTGGGCTACGCCGAAGGCATCACCAACCGTTTCAACGCCGATCGGCTGGGCGACGTCGCCACGCCCCCGGTCGAGAACCGCCTGCGCGTCTGGTACAACCCGGAGCTGAAGAGCCGCTGGTTCATCATCCCCGGCCTGATTGCGGTAATCATGACCGTCATCACCGCCCTGCTGACCTCGCTTACCGTCTCCCGCGAATGGGAGGCGGGCACCATGGAGCAGCTGATCAGCACGCCGGTGCAGCCGCTGGAACTGATGCTGGGCAAGATGCTGCCGTACTTTCTCATCGGCATCTTCGACATGCTGCTGGTCGTGGCCATGGCGGTGTGGGTGTTCGGCGTGCCGCTCAACGGCAGCTTGCCCCTGTTGCTGGCCTCCGGCTCGCTGTTTCTGTTCGGCGGCCTGGGCTTCGGCATTTTTATTTCCACCGTGGCCAAGTCGCAGCTGGTCGCCAGCCAGGCGGCCATGCTTACCACCTTCATTCCAGCCATTCTGCTGTCGGGCTTCATCTACGCCATCAACAATATGCCGCTGCCGTTGCAGGTGATCACGCACCTGGTACAGGCGCGCTATTTCGTCGCCATCCTCAAGGCCGTCTTTCTCAAGGCGGTGCCGCCATACTATCTATGGCAGGAGATGCTGTTCCTGCTGTTGTTCGCCATCGTCGTGTTCACCGTCGCGGTGCGCAAGTTCCACAAGAAGATCCGCTGAGGCGCCTATGTGGTATCGCATCTACCGGATGGTGATCAAAGAGTTTCTGCAGATGCTGCGCGATCCGCGCATGAAAGTCCTGGTGTTCGTCACGCCGGTCATCCAGCTGATGCTGTTCGGTTATGCCGCCACCACCGACGTCAATCATATTCGTACCGCCGTGCTCGACCGGGACCGCAGCGCCGACAGCCGCGCGCTGGTAGAGGCCTTTACCGGCTCAGACTATTTTCAGGTGACGGCCTGGGTGGAGAATCCGCGCGCGCTGACGGAGTTGCTGGACCGCGGCGAGGTCACGGTGGCGCTGCATATCGAGCGCGGCTTCAGTGACGACCTGCGCAGCGCACGGACCACGGCGGTACAGGTACTGGTGGACGGCACCGATTCCAACACCGGGACCCTGGCCATGAACTATGCCCAGCGCATCATCAACGATTTCGGCCGCCGCCGCCTGGACGAGACGGGACCGATACCGGGGGTCGAACTGCGCAGCCGCGTCTGGTACAACCCGGACCTGAAAAGCCGCAACTTCAACGTGCCGGCGGTGATGGCGCTGATCCTGATGTTGACCTCCCTGCTGCTCACCTCCATGGCGGTGGTGCGGGAACGGGAGATCGGCACGCTGGAACAGCTGATGGTGACGCCGATACGGCCATTGGAGCTGATCCTGGGCAAGACCCTGCCTTTCGTGCTCATCGCCTACGTTCAGCTGGTGCTGGTGATGGCGGTGTCGCTGTTCTGGTTCAAGGTGCCGCTGGTCGGCAATCCCGTGTTGCTGCTGCTGGGGGCCGGCCTGTACCTGATGTCCACCCTGGGCGTGGGACTGTTCATCTCCACCCTGTCGCAGACCCAGCAGCAGGCGCTGATGGCGGCGTTCTTTTTCTTTTTCCCGGCCATCCTGCTGTCCGGCTTCATGTTCCCCATCGAAAACATGCCCGAGGCGGTGCAGTGGATCACCTATCTCAATCCGCTGCGCTATTTCCTGGTGATCGTGCGCGACGTGTTCCTCAAGGGGAACGGTTTTGCGGTACTGTGGCCCCAGTACGCCGCGCTGGCGCTGCTCGGCACGACCCTGCTCGGTCTGAGCGCTGCACGCTTTCACAAGCGCCTGAGTTAAAATGCATGCGGTAAACCACGGCGGACACGGAGAAAACCGGGGGTTATTGCAAAAACAGGGTTTTTCCGCCGTGGTTTATGTTGTTCTTGACGGAGCAGCCGTGGTTCTCCGTCGGCGCGGATTGGGTACAATCGACGCAAGGGAGGCGGCATGAAGATCACCTTTTGGGGAGCGGCAAGAGAGGTCACCGGGTCCTGCTACCTGATAGAGGCGGCCGGAGTCCGTTTCCTGGTCGACTGCGGCATGTTCCAGGGCAGCCGTGAAACCGAAACGCGCAACCGGCGGCCCTTTCCCTTCGACCCCGCCCACATCGATTTCGTCCTGCTCACCCACGCCCATATCGACCACAGCGGGCTGCTGCCCAAGCTGGTGCTGGACGGATACCGCGGTCCCATCTACACCACCGCAGCCAGCGGCGATCTGCTGCGGGTGATGCTGCCGGACAGCGGACATATTCAGGAGATGGAGGCGGAGCGTGCCCAGCGTTATGCCCGCAAGGGCGGCAGGAAGCATGACCCCAAAAACTCTGCACCCATCTATACCGTGGCCGATGCCGAGGCGGCGCTGGAACAGCTGCAGGCCGTCGCCTATGACACAGACGTCACGCCGGTGCCGACGGTACGTTGCCGTTTCCGCGATGCCGGCCATATCCTCGGCTCCGCGATTATTGAGGTGTGGGTCGCTGAAGGCCGTAAAACGACCAAGCTGGTGTTTTCCGGCGACCTCGGCCAGCCCGATCGGCCGATCCTCAATGACCCCACGCCCATCGCCGACGCCGACATCCTGCTGGTCGAGTCCACCTACGGCGATCGCCTGCACAAGGATATGGCGGCGACGCTGGACGAATTCGTATTCGCGGTCAACGACACCTTGCAGCGCAAGCGGGGCAACGTGATTATTCCCGCCTTCGCCGTGGGGCGTACCCAGGAGATCATCTATCACTTTCACGAGCTGACCCGTCAGGGACGCTTGCACGATCTCAACATCTTTGTCGATTCACCCATGGCCACCGAGGTTACGCACATCACCATGCGTCACCTGCAATTGTTCGACGCCGCGGCCCGGGAGCTGACCGCCTGGCGCGCCGCCGGCAAGGGATTGCCGATAGTCAAGTTCACCGCTTCGGTGGAGGAGTCCATGGCACTCAACAACATTCACGGCGGCGCCGTAATCATTTCCGCCAGCGGCATGTGCGACGGCGGACGCATCAAGCACCATCTGCGCCACAACCTCGGGCGGCGGGAGAACACCGTGCTCATCACCGGCTTCCAGGCCCAGGGCACCCTCGGCCGGCGCCTGGTCGACCGGGCGGAGACGGTACGCATCTTCGGTCAGGACATCGCGGTGAAGGCCGACATCTATACCCTGGGCGGATTTTCGGCCCATGCCGATCAGGCCGCGCTGCTGCATTGGCTGCACGCCTTTCGCGCGCCGCCGCGGCAGACCTTTGCAGTCCATGGCGAAGCGGAAACGGCGACGGGCTTCGCCGCTACCATCGCACGGCAGCTGGGCTGGCAGGTGCACGCGCCTGAGTTGGGGGAGCAGGTTATCATTTAGTTTCGAGTTTCGAGTTTCGAGTTTCGAGTTTCGGGAGAATGGATGTGAGTGCAGGCAAGCAGGCGGTGGCGGTGCGTCACGTGGCGTTCGAAGATGCGGGGAGTTTTGCCGCGGTCCTGGAGCAGCAGGGATATGCGCTGCGCTATGTGGAAGCAGGCATGGACGACCTTGCCGCAGTGGAGGCGGCGGCACCGGATCTGCTGTTGGTGCTTGGCGGTCCCATCGGCGCCTATGAAGACGACATCTATCCCTTCATCGACGACGAGTTGCGGCTCATCGGGGCGCGTCTCGCGGCGCGCAGGCCGATGCTCGGAATCTGTCTGGGTGCCCAACTGATGGCACGGGCCATGGGAGCGCGCGTGCGACCGGGGGACAACGGCAAGGAGATAGGCTGGGCTCCGTTGCAGTTGACTGGCGCGGGACAGGCATCACCGCTGCGCCATCTGGCGCCCGAGCTTACCCCGGTGTTGCATTGGCACGGCGACACCTTCGACATTCCGGACGGCGCGGAGCGTCTGGCCGGCAGTGCGCAGTATCCCAACCAGGCCTTTGCCGTCGGCAGCCATGCCCTGGCGCTGCAGTTTCATCCCGAGGTGACCGCCGCGGGCATGGAGCGCTGGTTCATCGGCCATGCCGGTGAGATCGGCGCCACTCCCGGCATCTCGGTGCCGCAGCTGCGCCTCGACACGGGCCGCTGGGCCGCCGGCCTGCAGGCGCAGGGCCGCCGGATGTTTGCCGAGTGGCTGGGGCAGCTATGAGGTATTCTTCGTGCGATGCATGACGCGTAACGTCCCCTAGCGGAGTAACCCCGTGTACCTGTTCCGGATGCGCCACCTGCTGTTCACCCTGCTCGGACTGATGGCCGCCGTTTCGCTGGCGGCCGTGGTGTGGAGCGGCCGGCTGGCAGTGAAGGAACTCAACGAAACGCAGCGGCTGCTGGCCGCCAACGCGGTTTCCGAGCTCACCCTCAAGGTCAATACCTACGCCGCCATGGAACGCGGCATCACCACCGCCATGCTGGCTATGCCCGCCCGTACCAGCGACAGTATGCGGGCGGAGATGGCGCGCCTGCGCAGCGACAGCGAGAGCTACGTCATCGCGGCGCTGGAGGCGGCGCAAGCGCTGCTGGAACTCAATCCCGCACCGCAATTGCGTACCGCGCTGGACGTTCTGCACCGCGAACGGCAGCGCCTGTTGCGCGCGCGCGGTACGGCGGACACCCTGTTGCAACGGGGGGAACGGGGCGGCGAAACCTATTTCCTCTCCGCAGCCACGGCCTTTGTGGAAGCGGCCGCCGCGCTGCGCTCCGCCGCGCTGTCCACGGCGACGAACGGTAACTTCGTCCGGCGCGACAATCTGCTGCTCAAGGAATCGCTGTACATCGCCAGTGAGTATGCCGGGCGGGAGCGCGCCTTGCTCGGCGTCGCCATCGCCCAGCAGAGGCCGCTGCTCCCGGCCGAACGCGAACTGCTGTATGGCATCCGCAACACCGCCGACGTGGCGCTGAACACGCTGGAGGAGGCCCTCGGCGGGTTGCTCGACGACAGCGACATCGCCGCGGCGCAAGCGCTGATGAATGAAGAGTTCCGGCGGCGCTATCACCAGTTACGTGTATCGGTCTATGCCGCGAGCGAGCAACGCAAGGCCTATCCCTTCGACGTCGAGACCTGGTACCGGGAGGCGACGCGCGGCATCGACTCGCTCATCCATCTCGGCGCAACGGTAAACGCCGCCATCGCCCGTGCGGCGGAGCAGCGTGCGCGTCGGGCCCGCGACGCCGCCGTGGTATTCGCGTTGGCGGCACTTCTGGTGCTGGCCATACTGCTCGCCGCAGTATTCCTGATTCATCGCCGGGTCACCCTGCCGTTAAAGATGCTGGAACAGGCGGCGGAGGGGATAGGACGGGGAGACTATGAAAAGCCGTTGCGCCTGCCGGCAGGCGATGAACTGGGCGAACTCGGTGCCGCCTTCGACAAAATGCGGCGCGGCCTGCTGGAGCAGATGCACGAACGCGACCGCGCCGAAACCCTGCTGCGCGCCAGCGCGCAGCGTTTCCGCAACCTGGTGGAAAGCACCAATGATTTGTTGTGGGAAACCGACCGCCAGGGGCGCTATTCCTACGTCAGCCCGCAAATAGAGGCGCTCCTGGGCTATACGCCGGAGGAGGTGTTGGGGCGTACACCCTTCGACCTGATGCCGCGCGACGAGGCCGCACGCCTCGAAGCCCTGTTCCAGGAGCTCCTGGTGCGCCGGGCGCCGATCCGGGCCGTGGAGAACATCAATCGTCACAAAAACGGCAGGCTGGTGGTGTTGGAGACCAACGGCGTTGCCGTGCTGGATGAGCACGGGGAGTATTCGGGCTATCGCGGCATAGACCGGGATATTACCGAGCGGCGACAGGCAGAGCAGGCCCAGCGCGAGTCCGAGCGCCGCTTCCGCGACCTGCTGGAGAACATGCAGCTGATGGCGGTGATGCTGGATGACGGCGGCAATATAACCTTCATCAATGATTTCCTGCTGCACCGCACCGGCTGGGCGCGGGGTGAAGTCATCGGCCGCAGCTGGTTTGATTTGTTCCTGTCCGCCGAGGCACGGGCAGGCTTGCGCGCCCTCTACCTGCGCACCATGGCGGGCGGCCTGCCTGCATCGCCCCATGAACATGAAATCCTCACCCGCGACGGCAGTCGCCGGCGCATCGTCTGGAACAGCATAGTGATACGCGGCCCCGACGAGCGCGCCGCCGGCAGCGCCAGTGTGGGCGCCGATGTCACCGAGCAACGCAAGAACGAGGCTGAGATGCAGAAGCTGCTGCGCGTGGTGGAGCAGACCGATGATGCCGTGGTAATCATGGATCCCGGCGGCATCATCGAGTACGTGAACGCCGCCTTCGAACGGGGAACCGGCCGCCATCGCGACGAAGTCGTCGGCACGGATTCGCGCCTGCTGTTCACCGACCAGCCGGACCCGGATTTTTATCAGCGCATGTGGTCGACGATTTCCGCCGGCAAGCCGTTCCAGGCCCTGATGACCAGCCGCCGCAAGAACGGCGAATTGCTGTATGAAGAGCGCACCATTACGCCGTTGCGCGACGCCGCCGGTACCATTACCCATTACGTCTCCACCTCCAAGGACGTCACCGAGCGGCGGCGCATGGACGAGCAGCTGCAGCAATCGGAAAAACTGGCTTCCATCGGTCAGCTGGCGGCCGGCGTGGCGCACGAGATCAACAACCCGGTAGGCTATATCAGCTCCAATATCGGCACCCTGACCCGGTACCTGGATGATATCTTCAGGCTGCTCGATGCCTATGAACGCGTCGAGGTGGGCTTGGCCGAGTCGGCAGCAGTGGAGGAGTTGCATGCCCTCAAGCAGGACATGGACCTGGCCTATCTGCGCGACGACATCCGGGCTCTGATCGACGAGTCCGGCGAGGGCGTCAGCCGGGTGAAGAAAATCGTGCAGGACCTGAAGGACTTTTCCCGCCAGGAAGAGGCCGTGTGGCAGGTGGTGGATCTGCACAAGGGACTGGAGAGCACCCTCAACATCGTGCACAACGAACTCAAATACAAGGCCGAGGTGGTGCGTGAGTATGGCGAACTGCCCCAGGTGGAGTGCATCCCCTCACAACTCAACCAGGTGTTCATGAACCTGCTGGTCAATGCCGCGCACGCCATCGAGCAGCAGGGGGTGATTACGGTACGTACCGGCGCGGAGCAGGAGTGGGTGTGGGTGGAGGTGGAGGATACCGGCAAGGGCATCGCCCCGGAGAACCTGAACCGGCTGTTTGAACCGTTCTTCACCACCAAGCCCATCGGCAAGGGGACGGGCCTCGGCCTGTCCATCTCCTACGGCATCGTGCAGAAGCACGGCGGGCGCATCGAGGTGGAGAGCGAACCCGGCCGCGGCAGCCGCTTCCGGGTGTGGCTGCCGGTTGCGCAACCGGCACAGGCGGAAGCCGAGTGCTAGATTTGATGCAGTGAGCCGACGGGTGGGCAGGAAGGATGGCAGGCAGGCAGGGAGTGAGGTAATGGCACAACGTATTCTGTTGATAGTGGACGATGAGGAAAACATCCTGCGAGCCCTGGTGCGCCTATTGCGTCGCGACGGCTACACCTTGCTCACCGCCGGTAGCGGTGCGCAGGGCTTGGAACTGCTGGCACAGCATCCGGTGGGCGTCATACTGTCCGACCAGCGTATGCCCGGCATGATGGGGACCGAGTTCCTGGAACGAGCCAAGGAAGCCCGGCCGGACACCGTCCGCATCATGCTGTCCGGCTATACGGACCTGCAGTCGGTGACCGAGGCCATCAACCGGGGCGCCATCTACCGGTTTCTCACCAAGCCGTGGGACGACGATCTGCTGCGCGACAATATCCGGCAGGCCTTTGAACACCATGAATTGCGCGCAGAACGCGACCGTCTGGCGCGTGAGTTGCAGGTGGCCAACGAGCAGCTGGCCACGTCCAACCAGGGACTGGAACGGCAAATCGCCAGCCAAAGCCGTACGCTGGACCAGAATCTACGCCTGCTAGAGCTGTCGCGTGAGGTTCTGGAGCGCCTGCCGGTCGGAGTGGTGGGAGTGAGCGACGACGGCAAGGTTGCGGTAGCCAACTCGCTGGCTCACCGGCTGGTGGGACAGCCGCCCGGGGCATTGCTGGAGCAGGAGGCGGAGGACGTGCTGCCGGTTTCGTTACAGGAAATATGCCACCTGATGGAGCATGAAACGATTTTTGAGCGGCACCATGTGTCTTTGGGGACCGCGGTGGGGCCGCTGACGGTACACGGCACGCGTCTGGGCACAGCGTCCGGCTGTCATGGCAATGTGCTGGTGCTGGTGCCGGAGCGGGCGGAGATCGAAGCAGGGGAGCTGAGCAATGGGTGATGTGCAGGGCGCCGCGGCGATGACCGAAAACGTCTGCGTATTGCTGGTGGACGACGAGGCCAACATCCTATCGGCCTTGCGCCGCTTGTTCCGGCCCCAGGGCTACACCATCCATACCGCCGAGAGCGGCGCCGCCGGGCTGGCCATCCTGGAACACGAGCCCGTCGATCTGGTGATCTCCGACATGCGCATGCCGCAGATGGACGGCGCCGAATTCCTCGCCCGGGTGGCGGAGCGCTGGCCTGCGGTGATACGCATCCTGCTTACCGGTTACGCCGATCTCTCCTCCACCGTCGACGCCATCAACCGTGGCCATATCTACGGCTACTTCAGCAAACCCTGGGAAGACAATGAAATCCGTCTTGCGGTGCAGCATGCATTGGAACAGAAACGGCTGCGGCAGGAGCGCGACCACCTGCTGGAATTGACCCGACTCCAGAATGACGAGCTGAAGGATCTCAACGCCACGCTGGAACAGAAGGTCACCGCGCGCACCGAGGAGTTGCGCCAGACCAATATGTTCCTGGAACTGGCCTACGATCAGTTGCAGGAAAGTTATTACGCCGCGATTCCGATCTTCGCCAGCCTGGTGCAGCTGCGCGAAGGGCCCGGCGGCGGGCACGGGACGCGCGTGGCGGAGCTGGCACGCGATATCGCCACCCACATGGGGCTGGATGCAGACGATGTGCGCCATGTCTATTTTGCCGGCCTGCTGCATGACATGGGCAAGCTGGCCTGGCCTGATGCTTTGCTGCGCACGCCGTACGCCAATCTGAACGCGGCGCAGCGCAAGGTGGTGGAGAAGCACCCCATTACCGGGCAGGCGATCCTGATGGGCATGGACCCGCTGCAAAAGACGGCGTTGTTCATCCGCCATCACCATGAACATTACAACGGCAACGGTTACCCCGACCGCCTGTATGGCGAAAAGATTCCGCTCGGGGCGCGCATACTTGCCGTGGCCAACGACTATGACGGCCTGCGCAGCGGCTCGCTGCTGGGCGACGAACTGAGCCCGCTGGATGCGCGCGCGTTTTTGCAGGAACGTCGCGACAAGCGCTACGACGCTGCGGTGATCGACGCCTGCTTCACCGTGCTCGACGCGCGCGAGCGGGGCGAGGGCATGGTGCACGAGTTGCGCCTGGAGCCGGAGGCGCTGCGGCCGGGAATGATGCTATCGCGCGATCTGCTGAGCCGGGACGGCGTGCTGCTGCTCACCAAGGGGTATCGCCTTACCGAGGCCTTGGTGCGCAAGATCAATTCATTCGAGCAGGACGACAACACGCACGCCCTGATCCACGTACTGGCCGAGGGAGAGGAACATGCCCCGCATCATGCTGGTCGATGACGAACCGAACGTATTGCGTTCCCTGGAGCGCCTGCTTACCTCGCCGCAGCTCGAAATCGAGTGCTTCGATGACCCGGAACAGGCACTGCGCCGCGTCCATACGGCCACCTTCGATTTGGTGCTGTCCGATTTTCGCATGCCCCGTCTGGACGGCGTCGAGCTGCTCAAGCAGATCAGGGTGATGCAGCCTGATGCCATGCGCCTGATACTCAGCGCCCACACCGATCTGCAGGCCATCCTGAGCGCCATCAACGAGGCCGAGATCTATCGTTTCATCGCCAAGCCCTGGGACCCTTACGATCTGAAACGTACCATCGACCAGGCCCTGGCCCACCGTGCCATGCTGGTGGAGAACCGGCGCCTGGCCCAACAGGTGAGGAACCAGCAGGAACAGATCAGCCGGCAGGAAATGGCGTTGCGTGAGCTGGAACGGTCCCACCCGGAGATCGCGCGGGTGGTGTGGGGCGAGGACGGTTCGGTGCTGCTGGATCAGGACTCAACGGAGTAGGCATGGCCGACTACGACGAGGAACAGCGGCGTCTGACGGTGAAGCTGGTGTATTACGGGCCGGCGCAGAGCGGCAAGACCACCAACCTGATGCGCCTGCACGACCTCCTGCAGCCGGAGTTGAAGGGCGAGATGATGACGCTGGAAACGCGCAATGATCGCACGCTGTTTTTCGATCTGCTGCCGCTGGGATTCACCGCGCCCTCCGGGCTGTTGATCAAGTTCAAGCTGTTTACCGTGCCCGGCCAGGTGCAGCACGACAGCACGCGCAAGGCGGTGCTGTCCCGCGCCGACGGCGTGGTGTTCGTGGCCGATTCGCAGCGCTCGCAGAGCGCCAACAACGGCGAGTCCTTCGACAACCTGGCCGCCAACGCGGCGCGGGTCGGGCTGGATTTCGAGCACCTGCCGCTGGTGGTGCAGTTCAACAAGCGTGACCTGGCCGATGTGCTGTCCGAGGAGGAAATCCTCGACCGTTGGCGCCAGGCGCCCTGGCCCATCCTGTTCAGCGTGGCCCTGGTCGGTGACGGCGTGGCGGAAACCTTCCATGCCTTGCTGCAGCCGGTGTATGCGGCCCTGGATCGGCAGTTCCGGTTGCGGGCCGACCACGGTGTGGATCAGGCGGCATTCGTCGCCGCCCTGGGCGGGATGGGCGCCGCGGCATGAGTGCCGACCGCATCGCCGGCACCGGGTTCGACCGCGAATTGACGCTGGACGAACTGGTGCGCCCCGCCGAACGCGAGCGGCTCGCCGCGGCACTGGCGGTGCTGATCGGCCCCACGGTGCGTCTCACCGACAGCCACGGTGGGGAGATACTGGCGCGGGGCGACGGCGGGGGCGGCGACCCGGTGGCACTGATCGGCGAACTGGAGTCCATCGGCTATTTGTCGGCCAGCGCCGACACCGCCCAGGTGGCGGCGGCCGCCCAGTTGCTGCACATGCTCCTGCGCGCCAACGCACGCTTTCTGATGGCGTCGGAACTGCACCTGGAGACGGTGCAGGAAGACTATGAGGAATTGCAGCGCAAGCATGCCGCGTTGCAGGCCTCCGAGGCCCGTTACCGGGAACTGGCGGCGCAGCTGGAGCAGCGGGTGGCGGAGCAGGTCAAGACCATCGAGGCCGCCCAGCGGCAACTCTACCAGAGCGAAAAGCTGGTATCGGTGGGCCAGTTGGCCGCCGGCGTCGCCCACGAAATCAACAACCCCATCGGTTTTATCGTCAGTAACCTGAGCACGGCGCAGGGCTACGTGCAGCGCCTGAATACCTTTGCCGTGCGCTTGCACGCCGCCATGGCAACGGCGGAGCTGCAACAGGCCTGGCGCGAGGATGACCTGGATTTTGTGTTGCGGGATTTTGTCGCGTTGCTGGCCGAAAGCAGCGAGGGCGCCGCGCGGGTGGCGCGCATCGTCACGGATTTGAAAGGGTTCTCGCGCGTCGACCAGGTCGGTGCGGAAGAGGCGGACATCAATGACGTTATTCGGCAGGTGTGCAACGTGGCAGCAGGCCAGGTGCGCGGGAGGGCGAAGGTTACCCTTCAGTTGGGCACTCTGCCGCGGCTGCGCTGCAACAGCGCCCAGCTCGGGCAGGTGTTTCTCAACCTGTTGCTCAACGCGGCCGATGCCGTGGCCGCGCCGGGTGAAATCCGTTTCGAGTCGGATATGGCGGAAAACTCCATCCGGGTGCGGGTCAGTGACAATGGCCGCGGCATCGCCGCGGAATTGCTGCCGCGCATCTTCGACCCTTTCTTTACCACCAAGACCGTCGGCAGCGGAACCGGACTGGGCCTGACCGTGAGCAACGACATCGTCAAGGCCCACGGCGGCAGCATCGAGGTGGCAAGCACCGTCGGCAAGGGCAGCACCTTTACGGTGTGGCTGCCGGTGAAATAACGAACTCAAGATTCAAGATTAAAAATTGAAAATTGAATATTGAAAGTAAAATGAATGCCGAGCATTCTGTTGCAGAATCTTGAATCTTGAATCTTGAATCTTGAATCTTGAATCTTGAATCTTGAATCTTGAATCTTGAATCTTGAATCTTGAATCTTGAATCTTGAATCTTGAATCTTGAATCTTGAATCTTGAATCTTGAATGGGACGTAACGTAATGGCCGGATACGCCTCGCTATTCACAGGCACCACACCCTCCGCGCCCGAGACGACCGCGGAGCCGCCGCACTATCGCCTGCTGCTGGTCGACGACGAACCCAATGTCCTCAAGGCGTTGCAGCGTGTCTTCCACCGGGAGAACTATCAGGTACTGATGGCGGCAAGCGGCGACGAGGCGCTGCGCATTTGTGCCGAACAGCCGGTGCAGGTGGTCATTTCCGATTACATGATGCCCATGATGAACGGCGCCGAACTGCTCAAGCGCATCAAGGCGATTTATCCGGGCACCATACGCATCATGCTGACCGGCCATGCCGATACCGGGGCGGTGATGGGGGCGGTCAACGAAGGTGCGGTGTACAAATTCATCCTCAAGCCCTGGAACGACGACGATCTGCGCGTCACCGTGGCCCTGGCGCTGGAACAATACGACCTGATGCAGCGCAATCGCGTGTTGCAGGAGGAGAACAGCAAGAAGACACGCGAGATCCAGGCGCTCTCCCGCCTGACCGTCACCAATCGCAGCCAGCTGGCGATCATGCTGCACAAGAAGGGCCTGCTCAACGAACACCAGGTGCAGGAGCTGCACAAGCTGGCACAGGTGCGCAAGGAGCCGATGTTGCGTCTGTTGCTGGAGAAGCAGTGGGTGAGTGAGAAGGACATCCGCTCGATCCTGCGCAAGGACCTGCTGATCGATGAGGTGGCGCTGGCCGAGTATGCCGTGGCACCGGCACTGGCCGAACTGCTGCCGCGCAGTTTCTGCGAGCGCAACATGGTGCTGCCGCTCAAGCTGGAGGGCAAGCGCTTGACCCTGGTGATGGCCGATCCCATGGATACCGGATTGATCGACGACCTGCGTTTCTCCGCGGCCATGGAGGTACAGACCGTGATGGCCGACAGCGAGGCCATCGAGAACAAGATCCCGGATGTCTACGGTGACGACGCCGGGGAGCCTTCGTTTGACGAGATGGAAACGCTGGTGTCGACGATGGACCCCTTCGAGAGCATCGAGGTGGTCATCGAGGATGACGATGCCATACCGCTGGAGGAGTTGCTGCGGCAGACCGAGGAGCCGCCGGCGGTGCGACTGGTCAATGCGGTGATACTGGAGGCCGTGCGGTTGCGGGCCAGCGACGTCCATATTCAGCCCCGCGCCAAGAGCGTGGCGGTACGGTATCGCGTCGACGGCATACTCAAGGATAAGATACACATTCCCCATCAGATGCACGGCGCGCTGGTGTCGCGCATCAAGATCATGGCCGAACTGGATATCTCCGAACGGCGGCGACCGCAGGACGGGCGCATCACCGTCAAGACGCCGCTGCGTATCGTCGACTTGCGTATTTCGACCCTGCCCACCATCAACGGCGAGAAGGTGGTGATGCGCCTGCTGGATCGCAACGCGGCGATACGTGGCATTTCCGAACTGGGGTTTTCCCCCGGGGATGCCGCCCTGGTGACACGGATGACGGAGAAGCCGCAAGGCATCATCCTGGCCACCGGCCCCACCGGCAGCGGCAAGACCAACACGCTCTATTCACTGTTGCAGCACAATGCCGATCCCGGCCGCAATTACGTCACCATCGAGGACCCGGTGGAGTTTTTCATGGACATGGCGGGACAGGTGCACATCCGCGAGCAGATCGGCCTGACCTTTCCCGCCGTGTTGCGTTCGATCCTGCGCCAGGATCCGGACGTGATCCTGTTGGGCGAGATACGCGACTTCGAGACGGCCGAGGTGGCGTTTCATGCGGCACTCACCGGCCATTTGGTATTTTCCACCCTGCATACCAACTCGGCGGTGGCGACGGTGGCGCGCCTGTTCGATTTGGGACTGAAACCGTATGTGGTGGCAGCGGCCCTGGAGGGGATCATCGCCCAGCGCCTGGTCAGGCGGCTGTGCGAACACTGTCTTGAAGAGGTGCTGCCCGATCCGGTACTGATCGGCAAACTGGGCCCGCGCTTCGCCGCCGAGCACCTGCCCCACGTCTATCGCGCCGTCGGCTGCCGGCAGTGCGGCGGCAGCGGCTACAAGGGACGGGTTGGAATGTTCGAGGTTCTGATGCCGGACGAGGAACTGCGCCATTTGATGACCAGCGGGGCCAGCATGCTGGAGATCAACCGCGCCGCGCGTGCGCAGGGCTACCGTACCCTGCTGGAAGATGCCCGCGACAAGGTCGCTGCCGGCCTTACCGACTGCGCCGAGGTTTTGCGCGTGCTGGGGCCGCAGGACTTCGAGGCGTATTGATTACGGCAAGTGACAAGCAAGAGTTTATTGGGGTGAACTTGCAACTTGCAACTTGCAACTTGTAACTGCCTCTAGTCAGTCACCTTCGCCTGCAGGGTCCGATACAGGCCGAAGGCCTTGCGCACCTGTTCCCGCAATTCATCCCCGTCCCAGGGCTTGCTGAAATATTTGTGGATGATGCCGCTGTTGACGGCATGGCTGACCGAGTCCAGATCGCCGTGTCCGCTCAGGACGATGCGCACCGTCTCCGGGTGTATGCCGCGCACGCGGTTGAGAAATTCGATGCCGTTCATTCCTGGCATGTGCAGGTCGCTGACGATGACCCCGGCACCGTGCAGGGCCAGCAGATCGAAGGCCTCGCCGGCGTCAGCGGCGGTGAGTAGATTGTAGCCTTCATGCTGGAACAGGCGATGCAGTGACTTCAGGACGTTGGCTTCGTCATCGACCAGCAGCAGGGTTTTCAGCTCGCGTTCGCCGTCGCGCAGCGGCAGGCGCAGCACGGGTCTTTCGCGCAGCATCTGTTCCAGGGCGGTGGCCGGCAGCGGGCGGCTGAACAGGTAGCCTTGCAGCTCGTTGCAGCCTTGGTCGCGCAGATACACCGCCTGGGCCTCGGTCTCCACGCCCTCGGCGATGACCTTCAGGCGCAGGCTGTCGGCCATGGCGATGATGGTCTTGGCGATGGTGGCCTGATCCGGCGTGGTGGTGATGTCGGTGACGAAGCTGCGGTCGATCTTCAGGGTGTCGAAGGGGAAGCGGCCCAGATGGGACAGGCTGGAGTAGCCGGTACCGAAGTCGTCCACGGCGAGGCTTAGCCCCAGCACCTTGAGCTGCTGCAACACTGTCGCGGTCTGCTCCGGGGATTCCATGACGGCGCTTTCGGTGAGCTCCAGTTCCAGATAGCGCGGGTCCAGGCCGGTTTCCTCCAGGATGCGCGCCACCACGACGTCCAGTCCCGGCTGGCGCAGCTGATGGGCGGAAAGATTGACCGCCACGGTGATCGGTTGCAGGCCGGCCTCCTGCCAGCGCCGGTTCTGAGCGCAGGCCTCGCGCAGGGCCCAGTCGCCCAATGTCTGGATCAGCCCGGTGTCTTCGGCGACGGGGATGAAGCGCTGGGGCGAGATCCAGCCCTCGGTGGGATGGCACCAGCGGGCCAGCGCCTCGACGCCGACGATGTGGCCGCTGTTCATGTCCACCTTGGGTTGGTAGTGCAGCTCCAGTTCGCCCTGTTGTTCGGTGCCTCCCTGCACCTCACCCCTGCGGGGCTGAAGCGACAAGTCGCTCCCGGCGACTTGTTCCAGCGCGCGGCGCAGGGCGTGTTCCAGCGACAGCCGGGCCGAGGCCTCGGCATTGAGTTCGTCGGTATAGAAACGGAAGTGATTGCGCCCTTCGCGCGCGGCCTGGTGCAGGGCGGTGGTGGCGTTGCGCAGCAGCGTGTCGAGGTCGTCGCCGTCCTGCGGCATCAGGCTGATGCCGATGTGCAGGGACAGGCGCAGTTCGTTCCCCTCCAGTTCGATGGGCAGTGCCACGGCATCGATCATGCGTTGGGCCACGGTGCTGACGTCGTCGGTGTTCTGCACGTCGGACAGGATGACGACGAATTCGTCGCCGCCGTAGCGTGCCACGGTATCGTGACCGCGCGCCACCTGGGTCAGCCGCTTGCCGATGGTGCGCAGCACCTCGTCGCCGATGCGATGGCCCAGGCTGTCGTTGATCAGCTTGAAGCGGCTGAGATCCAGCGACAGCAGGGCGAGCAGGGTGCCATCGCGGCGGCTGGCGGCGGCGGAGTGGGCAAAGCGCTGGGTCAGCAGGTTGCGGTTGGGCAGCTGGGTCAGTTCGTCGTAGTAAGCGAAGAAATTGATCTGCTCTTCCAGCTTCTTGCGCTCGCTGATGTCGTGCTGCAAGCCGACGAAGTGGGTGATGGCGCCCTGATCGTTGCGTACCGGGCTGATGGACACCAGCTCCCAGTACAGTTCGCCGCTCTTGCGCCGGTTGAGGAATTCTCCCTCCCACACGTTGCCCTGTTTGATGGTGGTCCACAGCTCGCGGTAGCGTTCGGCCGAGGTGCGGCCGGACTTGAGCATGTTGAGCTTGCTGCCGCGGACTTCGTCGGCACTGTAGCCGGTGGTGCGGGTGAACTGCGGGTTGACGTATTCGATGTGGCCCTGGGGATCGGTGATGATCACCGAAGAGACGCTCTGCTCGATGGCCTGGCTCAGTTTGCGCAGTTCGCTTTCGGCGTGAATGCGGTCGGTGACATCCTTGCCGTTGGAGATGTAGTGGGTGATGGCCCCGGCTGTGTCGCGCACCGGGCTGATGGTGATCTCTTCGTAATACGGCGTGCCGTCGGCGCGGCGGTTGGTGAGGGTGGTACGGAACACCTCGCCCCGTTCCAGCGCCTGCTGGAATTGGCGGTAGGTGTCGGCATCGGTAAGTTCGTTCTTGAAGATGGTGGCATTTTTTCCCAGTACCTGGTCGCGGCGGAAGCCACGGGTGCGTTCGAAGGCGGCATTGACGTATTCGATGACGCGGCGGCGATCGGTGATGATCACCACGTCGGCGCTTTGTTCCAGGGCCAGGGAGAATTTGCGCAGTTCCGCCGCCCCGGCCTCGCGCTGGTTGATGTCGTCCAGCAGGGTCAGGCGCATGTGATCGAAGGCCTGGGCCAGGTGTCCCAATTCGTCGGCGGCAAAGCGCGGCAGCGGACGCGCCAGATCGCCGGCACCGATGCTGCGGACGGCGCTCTCCAGCCGTTGCAGCGGGTTCAGGATGCGGGTGCCGATGAGACGTACCGCGGCGATGAAGACCAGGGTTGCGAGCAGCAGCGATAGCGCCAGCAGGGCGGTGTCGAGGCTGGCCTTGTGGCGCAACTCTCCGACGTCCTGTTCCAGGCGTTCGCTGATGGCTTCGGACAGGGCGATGAGTGTGTTGATGCCCAGGGTCGCCTCCGCGTACCAGGCGGCGGCATCGACCGGATAGGGCCGGCCCTCGCGGCTGGCGGCATAGACCGCCTGGCGCAGCTCCTCGTAGCGGCCGAGGAAGCCGCTGCTGAGGCCCGCCAGGGCGAGAGTCATCCCCTGTGTGGCGGGGAACTGGCGCACGATGTTTTCGCTGCGCTTCAGGCCCAGTTCGACGATGTCGCGGTATTGCCGCAGCTGCGCCAGTTCCCCGGCATTGAGCGGCCGGTTGCGGGCGATGGCGGCGCCTATGATGGCCCGTTCGCGACCGGCATACTCGCTCACCGTGAACAGCACTTCCTTCATCACCGGGTTGGACGTGTAGGAATAGATGTTGTCCGGCAGCGGCGCCATGGTGGCGCGGCGCACGTTGGCCAAGGCCTCGATATGGGCCGTGGCCAGGACGAGCCAAGTCTGCGCCGCACCTAACGCGGTGCTGCCGTTTTCAAGGCTCTGGTCGATCTGGTTGCGGGAGGCTTCCAGTTCGCCGCGGTTGTAGGCCAGGTCGTGCAGGGCGGTGGAGAGGGGATGCGAGGCGGGCAGGGTGGGCAGGACCTGGGCTGTGTCCAGCAGTTCCCGGTAGAACGTGTCGACGTTGCGGCGCTGCTGCGCCATTTCGTCCCTCATGTCCGCACCGGCATGCTCCGGACTGGAGAGGATGGCGGCGGTGATGCCGCGTTCCATGGCCATCACGGTGCTGGCACGCAGGGAGAGATCGGTCAGGCGGTTGGTCTGTTCGACCCAGTCCACGGCACGCAACTTGGCCCGTGCCTCCATGAACTCCCACAGGCTGCCGGCCAGGATCAGCAGGCCGAGCAGGGCCAGCAAGGTGATCAGCAGGCGGCGGATAGTCATTGATATACCCCTCGGCCCGCTGCGAGTCCCTGCGACGGGTTTGTTGTTATTGTTCGGCAGCCGGATACCATCCGCCTCCCGGGTCGGCAGGGCAAGGCATAATGCTTAGCAATATGCTAAGGAATGAGCCTACGCCGACAATGTAAGTGGGGAATATATAAAAAGCAAGGCCGCGGGTGTCGCCACCCGCGGCCTTGTATTGGGGTAGGAGCGGATCGTATCTGCGATACAGCGCCGGGCAGAAGCACGCCGGTCGCGAATACGATTCGCTCCTACAGGTCTTATTTATGTGCCCGGTTGTGCAGCAGGTCGTCCACCACAGCCGGGTCGGCCAGGGTGGAAGTATCGCCCAGGGTGTCCGTCTCGTTGGCGGCGATCTTGCGCAGGATGCGACGCATGATCTTGCCCGAGCGGGTCTTGGGCAGGCCGGGTGCCCACTGGATGATGTCGGGGCTGGCGATGGGGCCGATCTCGCTGCGCACCAGCTGCACCAGCTCCTTCTTCAGCGCGTCGGAGGGTTCCACACCTTTCACCAGGGTAACGTAGCAGTAGATGCCCTGGCCCTTGATGTCGTGGGGGAAACCGACCACGGCCGCCTCGGCCACGGCCTCGTGCAGCACCAGGGCGCTTTCGATCTCGGCGGTGCCCATGCGGTGGCCGGAGATGTTGAGCACGTCGTCGACGCGGCCGGTGATCCAGTAGTAGCCGTCCTTGTCGCGCTTGGCGCCGTCGCCGGTGAAGTACATGCCGGGATAGGTTTTGAAGTAGGTGTCGATGAAGCGCTGGTGATCGCCGTACACAGAACGCATCTGGCCCGGCCAGGGGCGGGTGATCACCAGGTTGCCTTCGCACTCGCCGTCCAGGACGTTGCCCTCGTTGTCGACGATGGCCGGAGCCACGCCGAAGAAGGGCTTGGTGGCGGAGCCCGGCTTCAGGGCGGTGGCGCCCGGCAGCGGGGTGATCAGGTGGCCGCCGGTCTCGGTCTGCCACCAGGTGTCGACGATGGGGCAGCGCTCCTCGCCGACGATGTGGTAGTACCATTCCCAGGCTTCCGGGTTGATGGGCTCGCCCACGGTGCCGAGCAGGCGCAGGGACTTGCGCGAGGTCTTCTTCACCGGCTCGGCGCCTTCGCGCATCAGCGCGCGGATGGCGGTGGGGGCGGTGTAGAAGATGTTGACCTGGTGCTTGTCGATCACCTGCCAGAAGCGCGAGGCGTCCGGATAGGAGGGGATGCCCTCGAACATCAGCGAAATGGCGCCGTTGGCCAGCGGGCCGTAGACGATGTAGGTGTGGCCGGTGACCCAGCCCACGTCGGCGGTGCACCAGTAGATGTCGCCGTCGTGGTAATCGAAGGTGTACTTGTGGGTCATGGCCGCGAACAGCAGGTAGCCGCCGGTGGTGTGCAGCACGCCCTTGGGCTTGCCGGTGGAGCCGGAGGTGTAGAGGATGAACAGCGGGTCTTCCGCATCCATCTCTTCCGGCTGGCAGTCCGGCGAGGCCTTGGCCATGGCGTCGTGGTACCACACGTCACGGCCGTCCTTCCAGGCGACGTTGCCGCCGGTGCGCTGCACCACCAGCACGGTGTGCACGTTGGGGCACTGCAGCAGCGCCTTGTCGGTGTTGCCCTTCAGCGGCACGGCCTTCTTGCCGCGCAGACCTTCGTCGGCGGTAATCACCACCTGGCAGTCGGAATCGAGGATGCGGTCCTTGAGGGATTCCGGCGAGAAGCCGCCGAACACCACCGAGTGCACCGCACCGATGCGGGCGCAGGCCAGCATGGCGACGCTCGCCTCGGGGATCATCGGCATGTAGATGCAGACGCGATCGCCCTTCTTCACGCCGCGCGATTTCAGCACGTTGGCAAACTTGCTCACCTCCGCGTGCAGCTGGCGGTAGGTGATCTTCTTGTCTTCGGCCGGATCGTCGCCTTCCCAGATCAGGGCGACCTGATCGCCGCGTTTTTCCAGGTGACGGTCCAGGCAGTTGTAGGCGACGTTGAGCTTGCCGCCTTCGAACCAGCGGATGTCGCCCTTGTGAAAGTCCCAGTCGCTGACCCTGTTCCAGGGTTTGGACCAGGTGACGAATTCCTTCGCCTGCTCGGCCCAGAAGCCGTCCGGGTCGTTGATGGAGCGCTGGTACATCTCGGCGTACTTGGCCTCGTCGATGTGAGCATGGGCAGCGAAGTCAGAGGGTACTGGATATACCTTGGTTTCGGACATGGGTTTCTCCTAGGTCAATAAAATACATATGGCGAAAAGCTTCGCAATAAACACGATTACGCACATCGGCGCGGCGATGCGCGTGGCCGCAGGTTGGTGAACAGAAGCTGTTTACCGGTGCTCTTTTGTAGTTTTATCGTCTCCCCGGACAGGACGCCGTACGGCATCCTGCTGCGGCTGCTCACATCAATGAAACAGACCGCGGCCCGCTCCGAAACGGGCCCGCCAACTATACCATGCCATGCACGCAGCGGGGACATCATAGTCGCAGCAGAAAGTCCTGCAGCGGCAGCGGGTGGTTGCCGTCGCGCTCGGCCAGCTGGGCCAGGTACAGCTCGGCCGCGGCCAGGGCGTCCACCAGGGCGTCGTGGGCGCGATAGCGCGGCAGGTTGTAGCGGTTGCGCAGGGTGCCGAGGCGCAGTTCCCCCGGCCGATATACCTGGTTGCGGCGCTCGAACCATTGTTGAGAAACCCGCTGGGTGTCTATGGTCGGAATGAGAAAGCGGCCGCCGTACAGCCGTTCGCAGGCGCTGTTGATAAAGCCCAGCTCGACGCGGGCATGGTGGGCGATGAGCACCTTGCCGGCGAGCAGCGGCAGCAGATCGGCCATCACCGCCGCCAGGCTTTCGCCCTGGGCGGCGGCGTCGTCGGTGATTTGATGGATCACGGCGCTGGCCTCGGGGATGGCCTGCTGCTGGTGCACCAGCCGGTGCTGGGCCGTCGCCAGATCGATGCGGTTGCCGTTGACCGCCACCCAGCCGAAACTGATGATGGCGTCGTTCTTCGGATCGAGGCCGGTGGTTTCCAGATCCAGGGCCAGGCACTGCACGTGGCGGCTGTCGGCCCGAGGCGAAACGAAGGGGACCTCCAGGTAATCGCGCAACGGGCCGGGCGGCGTTTTTGCGGCCAGGCGCCGGCGCCGGTAATCCAGGCTGAACAGCCGTTCCAGCATCAGTAGAAGCGTCCGGTCTGGTAGCGCTGGGCCATGGCGGTCTGCAGTGCGCTGATGGCGGAGAAGGCGTCCTTGAGGTGGTTGCGTTCCAGCGTGCTCAGCTCTTCCGGCGTGACGTAATTATCCGGTTTTTCCCCCGCCTTGATCTGTTGCGCCTGATGGCGCGCGCGCAGCGTGCCGATGAATTCGAAGGCGTCCTCCAGATTGTCCGCGCCTTCCTGGCTGAGGGAGTGGGCATCGGCCGCGGCCTTGAGCCGCTCCACGGTATTGATCTCGGGGATGCCGGCGGTGAGGGCGTAGATGCGCGCCAGGTTGATCACCGGCAGGATGCCGCGCAGCTTCAGATCGAAGCTGTTGGCGTGATCGCCGTCGCTGATCAGCACGAAGTTGCGGAAGAAGCCCAGCGGCGGTCGCGTGGTCAGCGCATTGGTCGCCATGTAGGCGAGGAAGATCTTGTTGTCCCGCGCCTGGTGCAGCGCTTCGGCATGCAGGCGCGCAAACAGCATTTCGTCGCCGTGGATGGCGCGCATGTCGAAGAAGTTGGTGGCCAGCATGGCCGACTTGCGATCGACCCGCATGATCCAGTCGTCGAAGTACTTGCGCCAGGTCTGCCACGGCTGGCGCCACAGCGGATTGCTCGCCATGATGCCGCCCGGACAGTTGTAATAGCCGCAGGCATTGAGGCCGTCGGTGACGAACTGGGCCAGCTGCTCGAAGTAGTAGGCGTGCAGATGCGGCTGATAGTCGTCGGACAGGATCAGGGCATTGTCCTGATCGGAGTGCACGGTCTGCTCGCGCCGTCCCTGCGAGCCGCCGGCGACCCACACATAGGACACCGGTGCCGGGCCGAATTGCGTTTCGGCCAGTTCGATCAGGCGCCGGGTGATGGCGTCGGTGACGGCAGAGATGGCCTGACCCAGCTGGTAGGCGCTGGCCCCGGCGGCGATCAGCTGCACCTGCAGTTCCGGCAGTTCGGCGCTGGCCTGCACCAGCTCCGATACCGACTGGCACTTGCGTACGCTGCCGACGGAATAGATGGCGTTGGCGCTCTGGTAGCGGATCAGGTCGGTGGTCGACACCACGCCCAGCACGCCGTCGCGGCCCACCACCGGCAGGTGATGGATGTTGTAGCGCGTCATGCTGATCAGGGCCTCGAAGGCCGGCGTGTCCGGTGTCACCTTGTGCAGGTTGCGCGTCATGATCTCGCTCACCGGCTGGGTGCAGGAGATGCCGTTGGCGATGCAGCGCGAGCGCAGGTCGCGATCGGTGATGATGCCCACCAGCAGGCGGTCGTCGGTGATGAGCAGGGCCGATACCCGTTCGCGGGTCATCAGCTGCGCCGCTTCCTGGATGGTGGTGGTGGGCGGTGCGGTCACCGGGCTGCGCCCGGTGAGGGCGCTGATCTCCACCGTCATCAGGTTGCCGCCGGCGCGGGGCGAGTCCTGCTGGATCTCGCGTGCGCGGCGCAGACGTGTGCTGATGGACTGGGTGAAGTACTCGTTGAATTCCTGGTCGGCGTCGCGCAGGGCTTGCAGGCGGTCGCACGGCAACAGGTAAAACAGGCTGTCCTCGACGGCGGCGCCGATGAGGTTGCGCGCAGGGTCGTGGGGCAGGCAGGCGGACGAATAGACATCGCCTTCGCCGAACTTGGCGACCAGTTCGTCGCCGGTGTTGCGTAATTCGATGGCGCCCTTGCGGACGATGTAAAGACAGGCGCACTCGGCGTCCTGGGGGGGAAAGGGCGTGCCACGGCGCAGATAGCGGATGGTCAGCTCTTTGGGCAGGCGATCGAGCGCCTCATCGGTGAGTTGATCGAAGGGCGGATGGCTCGCCAGAAACTCGCGGATTTCAATCAGCTCTACATCCATACGGTGCTCACTTGCCGTAATGGCCCGGTTCGGACCGGCGGGGGTGCGTGCCGGTGCGAGAAATTCGTTGGGTAAAAAACCAATGGGCGTATGTCACGCCCATGGTCTGTTTCCCTTGTTGCCGTGCCGCCGCCCTGCGGGCAGGGCGGCGGTCGACAAGACTTCTACTGTTGCAGCTTAGTGACCGGTGGCAGTACCGGCACCGCGGGGGATACGAATATCCTCCACCATGTGCTGGATGTGCTCCGGCGTCGGCGCGGTCATCTTCGACACCACCACGGCGGCGATGAAGTTCAGCAGCGCGCCCACGGCACCGAAGGAGCCCGGGGAGATGCCGAACAGCCAGTTGGCCGCGGTGTCGGGCAGATTGTTGGTGCCGGGGATGAAGAACCAGCCCTTGTACACGAAGATGTATACAACGGTGGTGAGCAGGCCCACCAGCATGCCGGCCACGGCGCCCTGACGGTTCATGCTCTTCATGAAGATACCCATCATCAGCACCGGGAACAGCGAGGCGGCCGCGATACCGAAGGCCAGGGCCACCACCTGCGCGGCGAAGCCGGGCGGATGCAAGCCGAGGTAACCGGCGACGACGATGGCGCCGGCCATGGCGACGCGCGAGGCCATCAGCTCGTTCTTCTCGCTGATGTCCTTCATGAACACGCCCTTCAGCAGGTCGTGGGACACGGCGGAGGAGATGGCCAGCAGCAGACCGGCGGCGGTGGACAGCGCGGCGGCCAGGCCACCGGCGGCGACCAGGGCGATCACCCAGTTCGGCAGCTTGGCGATTTCCGGGTTGGCCAGCACCATGATGTCGGCGTCGACCTTGACCATTTCGTTGCCGTTCCAGCCGAATTCCTTGGCCTTCTCGGCGAACGCGGCGTTCTTGTCGTTGTAGTACTGGATGCGGCCGTCACCGTTCTTGTCTTCGAACTTCAGCAGGCCGGTCTTCTCCCAGTTCTGGAACCAGGCCGGGCGATCCTCGTACTTGAGGTTGCCTTCCGGAGCACCGACCTCGGCCACCTGGATGGTGTTGGTCAGGTTGAAGCGGGCCATGGCGCCGACGGCGGGAGCGGTGGTGTACAGAATGGCGATGAACACCAGGGCCCAGCCGGCGGAGGCACGGGCATCACGCACCTTCGGCACGGTGAAGAAACGCACGATGACGTGGGGCAGGCCGGCGGTACCGATCATCAGCGACAGGGTGAGCAGCGCCATGTTCAGCGAGCCGGTCTGGTTGACGTAGGTGCCGAAGCCGAGGTCGGTGATGGTCTGATCCAGCTTGGTCAGCATTTCCATGCCGGAGCCGTCAGTCATGGTGGAACCCAGGCCCAGCTGCGGCAGCGGGTTGCCGGTCAGCTGCAGGGAGATGAAGATCGCCGGGATGGTGTAGGCGAAGATCAGCACCACGTACTGGGCAATCTGGGTGTAGGTGATGCCCTTCATGCCGCCCAGCACCGCGTACAGGAACACGGTAGCCATGCCGATGTACAGGCCGGCATCGTAGGATATCTCCAGGAAGCGGGAGAACGCCACGCCGACGCCCTTCATCTGGCCGATTACATAGGTGATGGAGGCCACGATCAGGCAGATCACCGCGACGATGCGCGCGGTCTGCGAGTAGTAGCGATCACCGATGAATTCCGGCACCGTGAACTTGCCGAACTTGCGCAGGTACGGCGCCAGCAGCATGGCCAGCAGCACGTAGCCGCCGGTCCAGCCCATCAGATAGGCGGAGGCACCATAGCCGTTGAAGGCGATGAGGCCGGCCATGGAGATGAAGGAGGCTGCGGACATCCAGTCGGCGCCGGTGGCCATGCCGTTGGCGATGGGATGCACGCCGCCGCCGGCGATGTAGAACTCCTTGGTGCTGGAGGCGCGGGCCCAGAAGGCGATACCGATGTAGACGGCGAAGGTAAAGCCGACTACCAGGTAGGTAATTGTTTTCAGATCCATGTAGGAATCCCCCGGTTAGTCTTCGTGGACGTCGAACTGACGGTCCAGCTTGTTCATGCGCGCGGCATAGAAAAAGATCAGACCTACGAACACATAGATCGAACCTTGCTGTGCGAACCAGAAGCCGAGCGGGTAACCGCCGAGGCTGATGCTGTTCAGGGGGCCGACGAGCATGATGCTGAGCACATACCCGACGACGAACCAGATAGCCAGGCACAGCATCAGCAGGCGGACATTCGCCTGCCAGTACGCAGCCGCTTTCTCATTTAGTGACATGTTGCTTCCTCCTCGTAGTGACAGAACCACAGTTCTTGGTGCTACACATTGTCGCTCCCGCCTGTTCCGGCGGTTGCTTCAAAGCTGGTACTCCAGGGCGATCTTCGATTGCAGCTTGCGCGCCTGGCGAAATGCCTCTTTCAGAATGCGTCGGTCCAGTTCATTCAGGGTGTCCGGATCGATCAGGTTGGACAGTGTCTGTCCCTGCTCCGACTGGCGGCGATGGACGCGCACGCGCAGCAGTTGGATGAAGTGATAGGACTCGGCCCAGGCTGCGACGTCGTCCGGGTTCAGCGCCTTGGCGGCGGCGGCCCGGTGCAGGCGCTGCACCGTGTTGGTGGCGCCGATACCGTGGGCCAGGGCGGTGATGCGTGCCGCGTCCACGAAGGAGGTCAGGCCCTGGGCCTTGAGGTCGATGGTGTGCGGGTGCTTGCCGCCGCTGGACACCTTGATGTCGCCGAACAGGCCCAGCGGCGGACGGTTGTGCAGGGCGTTCTCGGCCATCTGGCGGCGGAAGCGACTGTTGGGGGCGACCTGCTTGAGCATCCAGGCGCGCAGTTGCTCCACCGGGGCTTCCTCGCCGTAGAGCGAGCGGAAGTCGAAGTAGATGGACGCGTTGAGCAGGTGCTGCGGCGTGCCCTGGTCGATCCAGCGGCCGAAGCGGCTCTTCCATTCCTCCAGGCTCAGGCAGCACTCGGGGTTGCTGGCCATGACGTTGCCCGGACAGAGCGGGAAGCCGATCACCGCGAGGGCTTCGTTGATGCGTTTGGCGATGGGCAGCAGCTCGGCGCGCACATCGTCGGGCTTTCGGCCGCTCGGGGTGCGGAACAGGATGCCGTTGTCCTGATCGGTCTTCAGGGTCTGCTCGCTGCGTCCTTCGCTGCCGAAGGCCAGCCAGGTGAAGTCCACCGTGGGCTTGCCGGTCTCGGTGAGCACCAGGGTGATGGCGCGCTGGGTAAGGCTGTCGTTGAGGGTGGTGATGATTTCGGTGATCTGATCCACCGAGGCGCCCTGGGCCAGCATCTGTTCCACCAGGCGGTGCACGTTGCCGCCCAGCTGGGCCAGCTGCTCGATGGTTTCGGCGCGGGCGATGGAGCGGGACAGGTTGACCAGGCCGATGCGCTGCAGGGAGAACAGGTCGCGCTCCGACACCACGCCGGCCAGGCGGCCGTTCTGCACCACGCAAATGTGGCCGAAGCCGTGCTGCGCCATCAGCAGCGCCGCCTGGTAGGCGCGCGCCTCGGGCGGCAGCCACAGCGGGGAGGGCGTCATCAGCTCGCCCATGGGCGTGTCCGGGCTGCATTGGGGCAGGGCCACCCGCGACAGCACGTCGTGCAGGGTGAACATGCCGATGGGGGCGCCGCCGGCGTCGGTCACCACGATGCTGCCGATGTGCTCGCGGTCCATGATGGCCAGGGCTTCACCCACCGGGGTGGCGGCGGTGCAGCTGACGGGCTCGCGCTGGATCAGGCTGCCCAGCGCGGAGCTGAGCGAGGTGTCTTCCGATACCCGGGTGGCGGAGCTGGCCTGGACGCTGCGCAGGGCATTGTCCAGCAGGCTGGCCAGGCGCCGGGTGCAGAAGTCGTGGAACACCGGGCTCTGGTTGAACAGCTTGTCGAAATCCTCCCGCTCCAGTTCGAAGCAGAAGGTGTCCTCCACCGCGCGGTTGATGGTGCGTACCGGGCGGCGCGAGAGCAGGGCGCCGATGGGGAAGCTTTCGCCGGTGACCAGTTCCCAGGCCCCCTCGTCGTCGGGCTCGTCCTTGCCCAGTTCACCGCGGATGCGGCCCTGCTTGATGATAAAAAAGCGGCTGGCCGGCCCGTCCTCAGGACGGGTGACGGCTTCACCGCGGGCGTAAAAACCGAGTTTGAGACGCTTGGCCAGATACTCCAGATGGGCCGGCGTCATCTGATCAAAGGGCGCATGACGCCGGAGGAACTCCAGGATGGGCGTCAGGGGCTGATTGTTGGCAATCTGGTTCAAATGGATTCCTGGCACGCGCGCACGTGAGAATTTTGAGAACCAGATCGCAATTCCTGTGCCATTCGTTGCTCCCTTGTGGATCAACGGGTTGGCAGATATCGCGCGTGGGGGGTGTGGGTAAGTGTTACGGGGTGTAACGGGGAGGTGTTACGTAAAGTAACAGTGAGGCAGTTTCAAGTTTCAAGTTTCAAGTTGCAAGTGGCAAGTTACAAGAAAGACCAACAATCCTCCTTGCCACTTGTCACTTGTCTTGTTTGACCTTGCGCCGCTCCAGCTCGACCCGGTGGATGTAGCGCAGGATGGCGGCGTTGCTGCGGGAATCCATGCGCAGCAGGCGGCAGCCGACCCGGTAGACCGGCTCGCCGCGCACGCTGTCCACCTGGAAGCGGTTGCGGATTTCCAGATCGGCGTGGATGACGCCCTCTTCCGGCAGTTCGATGCGGCAGTCCGGCACCAGGGTGCCGGCGTCCCAGCCACATTGCCGCCCTTCCGGCGGCTCGATGATGCCGACGCCGCCGACGCTGATGTCGACGATGTGGGCATAGATGGTGCTGCCCTCGGCGTCGGCCATGATGAGGTTGAGGCGGCGGCCGATGGGGGTGTTGAGGCGGTAGTACTCGCGCCGCTGGATGCGGATGATGGAGGCCGGCAGGGCGATGAAGAAGGCGGGGCCCCCCTGGTAGTTGCCCTGGTGGATTTCCTCGGAGCTGAACTGGACCCGTACCTGGTGGTGGCGGGTGACGAACAGCACCCGGCGGGCGGCGAGCAGGCGCTGGTTGAGCCCTTGGTCCGGGCCATAGTCCAGGATCAGGCGGTTGTTCTCTTCGTCCAGGCGCAGGACCGAGGTGAGGATGAAGTCGCGCCCCTCGTTGAAATAGGCTGTGACCAGCTGGGTGGTGCGGGCAAGGTCGCCCAGGACGCGCAGGATTTCGATCCTGGAGTCCACCCGGAAGCGTTCCATATCGGCAACACCGTTGCCGGGTATCTCGTTGGCGGCCATAGACGTATCGGGGCTAGATGGAAGGTTACCGAGTGTAGCAGACTCGCCCGGCGGGGAGGGACGGCGGGAAGCTAATCCTTGCTCTTGGCCTTCTGTTCGATCTGGACGCGGTGGATGTAGCGCTGGATGACGGCGTTCTTGTCCAGGGACAGGCCCGAGAAGGAGCAGCCGAGGCGGCGTACCTGGCTGCCGTCGTTCTGCGCCTGCATGAAGCTGTTGCGCACCACCAGGTCGAACACCAGGGGGCCGCTGTCCGGCAGGTCGATACGGCAGCCTTCCAGCACGGTGCCGACCTCGGGGGCGAAGCGGTTCTTGGGATCGATGAGTCCCACGCCGCCGCAGCTGATGTCCACCACGTTCAGCGCCAGTTCGTCCTGGTCCAGGCGCGGAATGAGACATTTGACCGTGTTCACCAGCGGCATGCTGACGCGGAAGAACTCGCGCCGCTGCTGGCGGAACAGCGTTTCGGGCAGGGAGGCGGCCAGGGCCTGGCGGTCCTGGAACTTGGCCCGTTGCAGGATGTTGCAGCCGAACTTGATGCTGATGTTGTCGTGCTTGGTGACACAGACGGCGCGGCCGTAGTCCAGCAGGCGCTGGTTCAGCTTTTCGTCGGCGCCGTAATCCAGCACCACCAGGTTGCGTTCGGGCATGACGGCCAGCACCGCGGTCAGGATGTACTCCTTGCCGTGGTTGAAATAGGCCGTGAGGATGTCCGGCCGCTTGCTGAGGTCGAGCAGGACGTTGCTGATGGCCGTGCGTGACGTGAGCAGGAAGCGATCGTCGTCACTGCCGTCGAACAGCTCAGTCTTTTTTTCTTCGGCCTCGTCTGCCATTTTCGCTAAAGCTTTTCACTCCCCCGGGGCCGCCGTTTACGGCATTTGTTATTTGATCATCTAACGGCAGCCTTGCCGGAAACTTGCGCATTCTACCGATATTGGGTGGCTTATGCAGGCATTGTCTCCGCGCTGCCGCGGCGCAGCCTGTAGGAGCCCCACTCCGTGGGCGAAAAGCAGCGTCGAACTCCGGCAGCCATTCGCCGAGAGGACGCGGCTCCTACGACAAACACCGCACCACCGGAGTGGGCTCCTGCCCGTGCTTCCTGATCAGGCAAACAGCCGCTGCCACCAGCGGCGGCGGCTGGCGGTGGGCTGCATCGCCTCCAGCCCGGCGGGGGCGAGGCGTGACAGCACCCAGCCGGGCAGCGGCGGCGGGTTGTTGCCCGACGAGCCGCAGGAGCTGCCCAGGTTGTGCGGGTCGTAGATCTTCACCATGGTCGGCGCAGCCAGATCGTCGGCATAGACGATGCCGCAGTAATCTTCGTCGTGATCGCGGCGCAGCAGGGCGTCGATTTCGCTGAGGAAGGCGTTGAACTGCGCCTGGGCGGCCGGCGCGGCGGGCGGCGCTTCACCCACCGCATACACATACCATCCGTCGTCGGCCTGGGCGCGCAACACCTGCCACAGGCGATCCAGATCGTCCCAGCGCAGCGCGCTGGCGAAGAAACCGCGGAAGGCGGTCATGTACGCATCGTTTTGTTCCACCATCAAACCCTCAAGAAAATACAACTTCACCACCCGTCGCAGAGACGCAGAAGCGCAGAGAAAACACTGTATCCGCAAATACACGCGAATGGACGCGAATATGGCCAGCGCACTCATTCGCGTTTATTGGCAGGTTTTTTCTCTGTGTCTCCGCGTCTCTGCGACAAAATGGCTTATCAACCTTTCATCCGCGGCAGTCCCAGTTTCTGGCGCCGCTCCCACAGGGTCTTGCGGCTGATGCCGAGGTTGCGGGCCAGTTCGGTCTCGGTCATGCGGCCTTCGTTTTCCCGCACGAAGCGCCGCATGTAGTCGTCCAGGGACAGCGCCTCTTCGCCGGCGGCGGGGCTATCCTGCCCGCTGCCGGCGGTATTGTCGATAGCCAGCAGGTTGGGGGTGATCTGGGCGCCATCGGCGAGTATGACCGCCCGTTCGATGACGTTTTCCAGTTCCCGCACGTTGCCGGGCCAGCTGTGGCGTTGCAGCCGTTCCATGGTTTCGGGACTGAAGCTCATGGGCGGGCGATTGAGGCGCTGGCGCGTTTTTTCCAGCAGCATCTCGGCCAGCTTGCCGATGTCCTCGCCGCGCTCGCGCAACGGCGCCAGGCGGATTTCCATGACGTGCAGGCGGTAATAGAGGTCGCCGCGGAAGGTGCCGTCGTTGACGCATTGTTGCAGGTCGCGGTGGGTGGCGGCGACGAGGCGCACGTCGACCTTGCGCGACTGGGTGGAGCCGACGCGGCGGATTTCGCCTTCCTGGATCACGCGCAGCAGGCGTGCCTGGGCCTCCAGCGGCAGCTCGCCGATTTCGTCCAGGAACAGGGTGCCGCCGTCGGCGGCCTCCACCAGGCCGCGGTGGGTGCCGACAGCGCCGGTGAAGGCGCCTTTTTCGTGGCCGAACAGTTCCGACTCGATGAGACCCGAGGGGATGGCGGCGCAGTTGACCGTGATGATGGGGGCGTCGCAGCGGGTGCTCTGTTCGTGCACGGCGCGGGCCACCAGTTCCTTGCCGGTGCCCGATTCACCCAGGATCAGCACGGTGGTGTCGGTGGGGGCCACCTTGCGGATGCGCTCGAACACCTCCTGCATCGCCGCGCAGCAGCCGATCATGCCGCCGGCCGGATAGGCGCGGGAGATGTCCTGTTTCAGAGCGGCGTTCTGCCGTTCCAGGGTGCTTTGCTTGAGGATGCGCTCTACGGTGAGCAGCATTTCGTCGTGATCGAAGGGCTTGGCGATGTAATCCACCGCGCCCATCTGCATGGACTCCACCGCCGAGCGCACGCTGGCATAACTGGTCATCACCAGCACCGGCACGGGCTGTGCCCGCCCGATGACGGCGGTGCCCGGTTCGCCCGGCAGGCGCAGGTCGGTGATGATCAGATCGAAGTCGGCGAGGGCGTGCTGTTCCGCCTCGGCCACCGAACCAGCCTCGGTGACGTCGTAGCCGCGGCGCTGCAACAGGCGGCGCAGCGAGGCGCGGATGACCGCTTCGTCTTCGATGATGAGTATCTGGCTCATGGTGTAACAGAGATACAAGATACAAATGGCAAGATACAAGGGAATGAACTCGCTGCGCTCGTGCTGCGTTTGAGTTCAATACCACGGTGCGCGCAGCGCACTCCTTCACTTGTATCTTTCATCTTGCCTCTTTTCTCTGCATTCAATTTGTAGGGTGCGCACCGCGCACCTGTTGCCTCGCACGTCCCGACATGGTGCACAGTGCGCACCCTACCTCACGGCTATTCATCCGCCGCTGCCTTCCATTTTTTCCTCGTCCCTCGCCCCGCGTACCTCGTACCTGGAGACCGGCAGGCGCAGGATGACCGCCGTACCTTCGCCGGGGCGGCTGCGCAGGGTGACGCTGCCGGCGTGCTCGGCGACGATGTTGTACACCATGGGCAGGCCGAGACCGGTGCCTTCGCCCGGTTGCTTGGTGGTGAAGAAGGGCTCGAACACCTGGTCCTGCAATTCCTCGGGAATGCCGCGGCCGTAGTCGGTGACCACCACCTCGATGAAGTCGCCGTCGCTGCGTCCGCTGACGATGACGCGATCGCCGGGCTGGGAGGCGTCGCAGGCGTTGGTGAGCAGGTTGACGAACACCTGGATCATGCGCTGGTGATCGCCGTGCAACACCAGGGCGGGCTCGCAGCGGTTGCTGAAGTCGATCTTCTTGCCGGCATGGGACAGGCGCACCAGGCGCATGGCGTCCTCGATGCAGGCGTGGAGATTGAACGGTGCCGGGGTGTGGTCCACCGCCGTGCCGCTGTGGCTGAAGCTGACCAGGGACTGCACGATGTTGGTGATGCGCCGGGTCTGCTCCAGGATCTGTTCGATGCTTTCCTCGACGAAGGCGGCGTCGCCTTTTTCATACAGCACGTTCTGCGCCAGGCAGGCGATGCCGGTGACCGGGTTGCCGATTTCGTGGGCCACGCCGGCGGCGAGGCGGCCGATGGAGGCCAGGCGCTCGCTGTGGGCCAGTTCCGATTCCAGCATGTGCAGGTCGGTGAGGTCCTCGATGAGGATGACGGTGCCGCCGCTGTTGGGACGGCGCCGGGCGGCGTCGACGCCGGCCGGATCCTCGATGGCGGCCTTGTGCAGGTTGAAGACGCGGGCGCGGCCCTCGCTGTTCACCTTCACCTTGCGCAGGTGGCGGTCCTGGGTGCGCAGAAAGCCGCCGAACAGGCCGGACCAGGGATCGGGCAGCTCGCGCAGCGGCCGGCCCACGGTCTGGTAGTCCTCCAGGCCCGAGAGGGCGGCCATGGCCTGGTTCCAGCTGATCACCTCCAGCTCCGGGCTGACGGCGCACACGCCCAGCGGCAGGTCGAGCAGCACCTGGCGGTGATAGCGGCGCAGGTTGTCCAGTTCAGCGGCCAGGCCGCGCAGTTGCGAGCGCGACTCTTCCAGCCGGTGTTCGACGAAGCGCACACTGGCGGCCAGGGCATTGCGGGTGGTGGTGTCGGTGCGCAGGCGCTCGTCGACGATCATGCGCGCCAGCAGCGGGCCGACCAGGCCGGACAGGTTGCGCTCGATGCGTTCGCGCAGGCGGCGCAGTTCATTCTGCCGCTCCTCGCCCTGGGCCAGGCCCAGATCGGACAGGGCGCGCGCCACTTCGCGTTCCGCCATCTCGGGGCCGATGATCTGGCTCAGTTGTTCCTTGAACTGCTCCGGCGAAATGGCCAGCGGCACGCCGGCCGGCGGACTCATGCTTTCCTTGCAGCAGGCCCGTGCCGCCTCCTGTTCCGCCTCGCTGGCGCGGGTATACAGGGAGAAACCGGCGAACAGCACGCCGTTGACCGCCAGGGTCCAGAAGGTGGCGCGGCTCCAGGGTTCGCCGTCCACGTGGCCCCAGCCGCTGAGCCAGGCCAGGGAGGCGGGCAGGATGCCGGAGTGTTCCAGCAGCGGCAGCACCAGCAGCACCGCCCACACGGTGCCGCCGCCGAGCAGGCCGGCGATGAAGCCGGCGCGGGTGGCGCGGCGCCAGTAAAGCAGGCCGACGATGCCGGGCAGGAACTGGGCCACCGCCACGAAGGAGATGAGGCCCAGCTGCACCAGGCCCTGGTTGTGTTCCAGCAGCAGGTAGAAGCCGTAACCGGCCAGGATGATGATGGTGATCAGCACGCGCCGGCCCCACAGCAGCCAGCGGTAGATGTCCGTCTCCGGCGACAGCCGCGGCGGGAAGCTGGCCGGCAGCACCAGGTGGTTCATGCACATGGAGGCCAGCGCCAGGGTCTCCACGATCATCATGGCGCTGGCGGCGGAGACGCCGCCGAGGAAGGTGAGCACCGGCAGCACGGGGGAATTGCCGAACAGGGTGATGCCGAGCACGTAGTAGTCGGGCGCGGTGGCGGCTTCCAGATACTGGCCGGCCCACAGAATGGGCGGAATGGCGACATTGAGCAGCAGCAGGAACAGCGGGAAGGCCCAGGCGGCGACGCGCAGCGTGCGCGGCTCGATGTTCTCGGTAAAGGTCATGTGGAACTGGCGCGGCAGCAGGAAGGCGGCGGCGAAGGCCAGCAGCAGCAGGGTGGCCCAGGGGCCCTCGCGCACGGGCTGGTACAGCCGGTTCAGCGCCTCCGGGTTTGCGGCCAGCCAGCTATCCATTTCGCCGAAGCCGCCGAACACCCCGAACACCGCGAAGGCGCCCACCGCCAGCAGTGCCATCAGCTTGATCAGTGATTCAAAGGCGATGGCGACGACCAGCCCTTCGTGTTTTTCCCGCGCCGAGCTGTGCCGCGCACCGAACAGCACCGCGAACAGGATAAGCGTGATGCAGAAGCCCAGGGCCAGGAACAGGCGCGGCGTGTTCTCCTGGGTCAGCACCTGCAGCGACTCGGTCACCGCGCGCACCTGCAAGGCCAGGTAGGGCAGGATGCCCGCCAACATGAACAGCGTCACCAGCACGCCGGCCAGCTGGCTCTGATAGCGGAAGGCGAACACGTCGGCCAGGGAGGCCAGCTGGTATTCCCGCGTCAGGCGCAGGATCGGCTTCAGCAGCACCGGGGTCAGCAGGAATGCGAGGGTGACGCCGAGGTAAATGGTGAGGAAGTTATAGCCCTGGGCCTGGGCGAAGCCGACGCTGCCGTAAAAGCTCCACGAGGTGGCGTACACGCCCAGGGACAGGGTGTAGGTCAGCGGGTGGCGCGCCACCTTCGAGGGCAGCCAGCCGCGCTCGGCGGCATAGGCGATGAGGAACAGCAGCAGCAGGTAGCCCACGCCCGCCAGGAACAGTTGCCACAGCTCAAAGGTCATCGCTGTCCTTCCGTGCGCGCCCCTGCAGGCGGTACATGGCGACTATCAGCCCCAACCAGATGAGATAAGGCAGATACCAGGGATTGCCGTCCGCCGCCCACCACGCCAGCAGGGGCGAAACCAGCAGAAACAACGCCAGCAGGAACAGGAGTACCACCTGGTCCAGTTGCCGTTCATTGGAGGGCGGGAGAGCCATCGGCGCAGCTTACCAGAAACGTTACGAAAGGTAACAGCAGGGCGCGCGTTTACGAACCCGCATCCCTGGCAACGCCCCTGATACGTCACCACGCTAGGGATGTAGGGTGCGCACTGCGCACCATTCGTTTGCCGGGGCCCGGGATTGGTGCGCGGTGCGCACCCTACCAACGCGCCACCGCCCAGTAGATGTAGGGTGCGCACTGCGCACCATTCGTTTGCCGGGGCGCGGGATTGGTGCGCGGTGCGCACCCTACCAATGCGCCACCGCCCAGTAGATGTAGGGTGCGCACTGCGCACCATTCGTTTGCCGGGGCCCGGGATTGGTGCGCGGTGCGCCACCCTACCAACGCGCCACCGTCCAGTAGATGTAGGGTGCGCACTGCGCACCATTCGTTTGCCGGGCGCGGGATTGGTGCGCGGTGCGCACCCTACCAACGCGCCACCGCCCAGTAGATGTAGGGTGCGCACTGCGCACCATTCGTTTGCCGGGGCGCGGGATTGGTGCGCGGTGCGCACCCTACCAACG
>Ga0299912_10000243_pt1 | contig 54140 bp, 75 predicted proteins | sample RVTome_2_FD_207667 | JGI IMG/M metagenome (GOLD analysis project Ga0299912, IMG submission 207667) | Soil microbial communities from uranium-contaminated site in the Upper Colorado River Basin, Wyoming, United States - RVT95D214 (version 2) ... | reverse complement strand
AGGTCAGATCATAATTGCCGATCTGAGTATCCGTGTCAACTTCGCAATCAGCCACGGTCCCATTGCCGTCATTCGCCCAATGAGGAATTGCCACTACCGGGTCGGGTTTCCCTCCGGGTTTCATTTGAGAGATCGCCATATTGAGTTTATCGAGAGCCGCATTGAGGGCTTGTGCCGCTGACGTGACGGCATCTTCAGCCGCCGTTATTTGAGAGGTCAGGGTCGCTATTAACTTGGCTATCTCCTTCAAGCGAGCCACGGATTTGCCGGGTTCCTTGATTATCTCAATATTGTATTTCCCAATGGTAGCGTCACCACCGGCGATGATCTTCGCCCTTCCCATTATTCTGCTTCCTCAATCTCCATCACCGTAACAGGTGGTTTTGCAGTCACGGTATAAGTTATCGCGCCTGCGATCATGTTCTCCCCGGTCTCATCCCCATAAATGCAAATATCGCCACACCGCAGCCGGAAATCAATGGTCCCGCGAAGCCTTCGCCTGCCGGTTTGATCTGCCGAATAATAACTCATCCCCGCAAGAGGCCATTCCTTCGATTGCCCAAGCGTCTGTGTCTTGTGGCCTGTGATAACAAGATTGTCCAATGTCCCGGTTCGCTCCGTCGCCATCGTTTCGTAATTAACACGAACTATTTCTTCAAGATATTCAGACCCATCAGCAAACCTCAATCCACTCTTGATAATTATATCTCCATTAGGACGCAACTCTATCCCTTCGGTATATGTCGATCCGCACGGAACCTTACAGGAAAGGTATGACGGATCGCCTTCGCGCACTCGCGCCGTGAACATGGAAATCGGGATTTCAAGGTCATCAAGGGCATCCTCTGATCCCGTGACATAACACCGAAAGATTGTCTTTGCCGTGGCAAGTTCTTCCGCTGAGAAGCCTACTACCCCGGTAGGGTTCAACGGCAAAAGCGTCATGTCGCATACCGGGATGAAATGAAAACCTTGCGGAGTCAACGCCGTCATCCCCACTGAGGCACTTGGTATGTAAATCATCTGGTCAGCCATCTGCCTACCTCATAATTCCGTTACGGTCATCTTCGATATGACCGGGGTTGTCCCTGCCTCATACCCAATCGCACCCGCGATTACATAGTCATCCCCGCCTTCGCCATAAATAAAGGTGTCCCTATATCGCAGAAAGAAGTCGATGTCGGCGGTCACGACCCGCTTGCCGTTGTGCTGCTTGATGACAGAAGTCACATTGACAGCGGTTCTTTCCTTCATGGTGGTGGCGGCAATCGTTCCATGTCCCCTCAGAGTTATCGACTCGCGCCTACCTCCGCGCTGACGCGAAACAGAATCCAGAGGAAGGTCAATAATCTTATCGATTACTTCTGAGCCGTCATCCCTGCGATAGCCTACATATATCTCAATATTCCCATTCGGCCTTGCCAGAATCGCATCTTCATATTCTATGACAGCAGGAACGATTACCATAACATACGAATTGCTGGCCTCTGTCAGACTTGCGCTTAGATATGAGATCGGCAGAATTAAGTCATCAAGTTCATCGGCCTCCCCGGTCAGAATACACTTGTAAATCTTGCTCGCCGTCATCGCGTCCTTCGCTGCCAAATCCCACGAGTAATGGATGAGTTTCGTTACAAGCGGCATTACGGCAGCGGGGAGTGTAATTACTACCGGCGGCGGTATATAATACCCCGGCACTTTCGTTGCAAGGTTGAGGGCTGCTGAAGGAACTGGCATCTTCAAGGGGTAAATGATCGGGACAAGTGCCGTCAGTGTCATGTCTGCCACTTCTACCGCATACGGCACCCGCCTCTCATAAAAGGCGAGCAGGCGGCTTGCATATATGGGTGCGTCGAGAACGTAGGTATCAATGGTTTGCGCCGTTTCTGGAGCCGTAAAAGAACCACTCTCAGTCCTGTCAGCCCCCGTTGCCGTTGACCCCGTGATGTCTGCCGGGGTTCCGTTGGGATCGGTTTGCAGTTTTGCGCTGTCGCCTGTGTCAGCGGACGCATCAATAACATGACTCAGCGACACACAGGCAAGCACCCAGTCGTCAGGCTCCCATTTCGCGTCATGGTTTGCCAGCCCAGCGCTGTTATTATAGGTATTCTCTAAAAGATATTCGCTTTCCGTTTTGAATATCTTCTTGCGGAGCATGACAAACCGGTCTGCGTCACCCTCTAAGCCGAAGAAATATGTATTTTCATCATCACTTATTTGAGGGATGGCATACTCTCCTTCCTCGCTGATTATATCGCCATAATGAGGATCAAGCGCATCATTCCAGGTTTGCCCTCCATCTGTTGACTTCTCCATGCCGTACGCCCAGGGGCTTGCGGCGCTGTCCAGCCATGAAGCCCATAGTTCATCGTTTGGTCCGCAAAATCCGATGTCCCTCCATGACGTCCATGTTCCCGGCAATTCCCATTGAGTCCATGAATCGCCGTAGTCGTCAGAAAACCATTGTTCATACTGCGCCGTATAATCTCCCGTTCGCCCATACATCAAAGCGGGGTTCCTCTGTGACATTGCGTAAATAAAGAAAGGGGTAGGTTCATCCGGCGGCCCTGTCACATCTGACCAAGTATCCCCGTAATCGTCCGAGCGCTTGAACGCCGTTCCCCGCGAATACAAGATATGTTGGCATTCATGGCCTACATAGAGCGAACTAAAGTAGCCACCGGCAGCGACGATCGGCGAATCCCATGTAGCCCCGTAATCGACAGATCTGTGAATAGCGTAGTTGTAGTTATAATAATTCGAAGCAATAAGGTATTGCCCGTCGCGGCTACACCACATTCGAGTTATGTTTGTCGGGCCGGCTGTCAGCGTCCAAGTTTCGCCGTAATCATCTGAGCGATAAAAACCGGGCACGGAACCCGAGTAGAATCTTGCATACCTGTATCGCCCGTTGTCGCTCCCGCACAAGGCAGCGACGGCGTAGAGATATTCATTCACCATCTGTTGTACCCAGGTATTCCCGTAGTCAGTTGAGACAAAACCCGCGGACAGGGTTCCGTATGAGCAACTGCAATAGATAACCGCACCGTCAAGTGACATCCGGGAGCCAAAAGTACTGTAATAATAATCGTTGGTCAAAATGGCGCGCTGTCCGAAATCCCCTTGCCGCCAGATGATTTTCGCGCAGTAAATATCGTAGGTCTTGCCTGAGTCAGAAATGTAAGCCGCGATCCGGTAATGCTTGCCGGGCCTGGGCGCGAGCAAAACCCCGCCCATCGACGGGTTCGGCGGCCGCACCCGCGTTGGCGTAGTGGCATTTCCGCCAGTCAGGAGATTACACGCGATCTGCCAGCTGCCGAAAGCCCCATCATCCTTTTGGAGATCAATCGTCACCGTCGCCCCTGATTCCACCTTATAGACGACTTCCATAAGGAAGCGCCCTGCTGATGGGTGTTTAGTAAAATCGACCTCCATATATTTCGGATAGTTAAGCGGTGCAGGCGTTGTGATGTTATTTTTCCCCGTTTCATAGTTTCCTATTTCGATCTGATTCTCAGTCCGTTCAATCGTAGTAGCCTCTTGCACAATGACGATCCGCGCCGATACGGCGTACTTCGTCGCCCCAGTTGTGTTAGGAATATAAACAACGTATTCCGTCGAAGCCTCGGGCGGCGTGAAGGCGGTTGATCGAAACACCCTCGGCGCCGTCGTCCCCGCCGGGATCGAGCAGGTTGCGTCATCGGTACTGGTTCCTTTGCGGCGAAGCGTGATGTCAACGGCAAGGCTCGTCGAAGTGTAGCCGACGATCTCGAAATAAAATTTCCCCTCATAATACCAAAAAGGATCGAGTTCTATAATCTCGTTTGAGGTTGCGCTGTTCCCGCTGGTCGCGGATAGGACATGGCAGAGGATGTTGATTTCCTTCCGCCACTTGTCTTTGCCAGTAATAATTGTCGGCCCCTGAGGGGTGAGCGTCATTATCGCGATAGGGATTACGGCTGTATATTGTTGCGCCGTTTGATAAGTGGGCGTGAGGCCGATCATCGTCACCGTTGCGGCAGGAACCGAAATATTCACCGGCATTATCGGCGCGTGGGTTGTCATGGTAACGCTCGCAGATGGGACTTCGATAAGGACATCTGACGGCGGCTCATACCAATTTATGTCCTGAGAAAACTCAACCCAGGAACGGGCAACGGAATCCGAGTCTGCACCGTCTGACTCAGGGAGATCTGCGCCAGCAGAATTATTAGCGGTCGTCGTCGTCGTCGCGCAAACCCTCGCTTTTTTGGAATAGAGATGACGAAGCCCGCTTTCAATAACTATACGATCCCCGGAAACTGCGTTGACTGATGATAATGATACTGACGCCAAAACAACTCGACGGCAATACGATGTAGCCACTTCAACATCATCAACCGTGAAGGCAAGTAGAACCCCGCGAGAGGTTCCGTCAGGTTTCATCACATAAATTTTGACAGCGAAGTATGCGTCCTCTGTGTCGGCACTTTCATATCCCCTCAGCATAAATTTAACGGTTCCCGATATGGTTTGTGTCGCTATGGGGTCTGAGATCCTCACATTATAAACCACGTCTGTTTCAGCGGAATATGACGCATAATGGTATTGCTGAACTTGATTGAGCCCGACATCTGCGGTAAGCGTCAGATTTCTATAAAATTGAGTAAAAGATGCAGCATATTCCCAGTTGGAATCGTAACCCGCTGGCGTGACAGGGGGTGTTCCCGCAATGTCCCTCAGCCGTGTAGTCACTCTTCAAACCTCATTCCGCAAGCCGGTTCAAGCCATTTATTATCAGATGGGTTATAAAGGCAATCTCTGCGGCCTTCAATTAAAATCCGGTCCCGAATGGCGCAAGCCGCGCCTCCGGGTTTCCCTATTCCTCCGTTCCGGGGATACTCGATCAGATATTCACAGACATGGTATTTGCCGATTTGCTTATAATCGCAGTGCGCCTTATGCGGGCAATCCTCTCGCCGGTGCGAACAGCATTGACCGCATTGGATGCACCCCCCCGTTCTGCCTTTCGGGGTGACATCGAGCGTCAGAATATCGTTGTCGGTCTTGATTTCAAGCAGGACACCGCTTTTCCTTGTCACGCTTTCAACAAGGATCGCGGTTGCAGGGGTGTTATAATCGCCATCCCATGAGGCGACTTCGCCAGAAAGGTGAAATATCTTGTCTTTGCGACTTATCCATATTCGCGCCATCGTTCATCCTTCGCCCCTTTAGGAAGTAATGATGCCGCCTGTGTTCCATTGCACCGTGAACTTTGAGCCGTCAAGGACAATATCATCCGGAGTCGTATCAAAAAGGATATAACCGATCAGCGGGTTCACAATGGGGCTGACAGTTTTCACGGCATAGAGGATTCCGTACCGGAACGTCGCCGTGAGCGCGGCCCATTCGGTATCTGTTCCGTCGAAAATACCTTGCGATGGTGAATCGGTGTTCGTCACCGTCTTGCCCGTAACCTCTGCCCCGCCTGTCGTATAACCGTTGTCAGGGCTATCGACTTGTGGAACTTCATTGCTCGGTGAGAAAATGACATCCGCAAGGACATCGTGAGCAATGCTTGGAGAATAATCCGAATCAACCAGCGCAAGCTTGAGAGTGTCCGATTCGAGGTTTATCGTCCCATTCATTACATACTTGCGAAAGGAACTGTAAAGCGTAAATGATGCAGCCATTTGATCCTCCTTAATCTGATATCTTTTCCGTTATGAGCAATCTCAGCGTCAAAGCGCCGTCCGTGACATCGTATCCATCCGGCGCGGCTTCGTAGGCCCCGTCCGGCGTCGTGATCGTGACCCGGTTGTACGTTTCCACGATGTACCGGGCGAAATCGACGGAGTCGAGCGAGGCTTCCGGTTCTTTGATGTTGATGTCCCGATCGCCATCGGAATAACCGAGATCGGAAACAGCGACGCCGCCATCGAGGGTGGCCGTTCTGGTTACCCGGCGGGAGCCCCTCCGGTTATCAAACTCTTTTATCGGGTCCTTCGCCCGAAACATCCTGGCGCCCGAAACGTCAAATATGATTGAGGCCACGCCTATCATTTTAAGTCGCTCCTACTAAGAACTTCATGCCTTCTGCATTGGCCTTCACCTGGATCGCCGCGAGGATTTCGAACATGAACGCTTCGAGGTGCGGTTGCAGGCCCTTCCCGTCGATCTGGATCATCGCATTTCCGGCCTTGAGCGATTCCGTCTGCTGCTTGATGAGGGCGACCTGGGCTTCGGTCATATCCTTTTGCAGCAGGAGCGCCGCATCCCTGCGCCGGCCTTCCTCCACGATCTGGCTTTCGATGAATGTCGTTCCGCCCCTCCCAAGGGCCTGTTCATACGAACCAAGCATCGAAGAGATTGTGTTGCCTGTCGAGGTCACGGTATTGTCGATGGAGGCGAACGTCGCGGTGATGACCTTCGCCGAGGCCTCGATCTGGGCGATGTCGATCTTTGCCTTCCATTCGATGGATTTCTGGACGATCGCGGAGGATTCCTTCAGGCGGGCCTCATCGATTTTCGCCTGAATCTCCATGACCTTCGAGGCGGGCACCGCATCGTCGATCTTCTTCTTCGTCTCCGCGAGCTTCGCCGCGTCCGCCTGGGTGCCGATGTTCGTGATGAGGAGCTGCCCGTCAGGGAAGGTCTTGTAAATCATGTCCTTCGTCGTCTCGATCTTCGTCCCGTCCGCGAGGACCTCGACGGTCGTCGTCGTTTTTTCGGGGATGGTCGCGATTTTACCCTTGAACTCATCGACCGCCCTGGCGGAGACATCCAGGTTCTCGGCTTTGAACTCGGTCTTGACGACGGGCGGCGTGTCGCGGAGCGCCGCCTTGAGCTGCTCGGTCTTGGTCGTCGCCGTTCCGGCGCCGGTCCCCAGCTCGACGAACCCCTCCATCATCCTGAACAGGCCGCGGCGCGCGTCCTCGGCGTCCTGCTCAAAGCTGATCGTCTTGCCCCATGCGGTCAGTTTTTCCCGCATGGCATCAAGGCCGGGGAACATCCCGAACGTCATGTAATCCAGAAGCTCGACGAAACCGCCGGCGATGATGACGAGGCCGCCCTTGATCCCCTCCAGAAGAATCGTGAAGCCGTTCCAAAGAAGCTGAACGCCGCCGCCGATGACGTTGAAAAGCCCCCTCATGCTGATGGCGAATTCGTCGATCGCCAGGATCGTGGCAACGACCGCCCATCCGGCGTCCCGTATCGCTGCAGCGAACAGAATGACCTTCCCGAGGGTTTCCTGGGTTTCCTTGTCGCCGCGCCCTACCTGGATGAAGAAATCGGCGATCACGCTCGCGAAGGGACGGAACGCCTCCACCATGCCGGTGGTCACCCGGACAAGGCCGGTCCCGATGTCGATCAGGAGCTGCATGGCGGCGGCAAGGTCTTCCGCCTTGGTCAAATCCAGCTCGCCGAAATACTCTCCGAAGGCGGCCCCCAGGTCCCTGAACGCCTGGATCAGGGCAGAGTAATCCAGCATCTGCAGGGCCTCCGGCATGGCTTCGGCAACGCCCTTCATCCATAAAGCGATGCTCGCCCCAACTTCGTCCAGGTAGGCGAACAGCGGATCGAACGCACCGGAGTCGACGCCGACCTTGATCCCTTTCAGAATATCGCCCATCGCCCCGGCCATCTCGCCGTATCGCGGCATGAGCCGATCCCCGATGTCGATGAGCATGACCTGGAAGGAGTTCACCACGCGCTGGTTGACGTTCTCGAACGCGCCGGCGACCTTGTCGTAAGCCGTCTCCGTCGCGCCCGCCGCGTTTTGCATCTCACCCAGGGCATTCTTGAAGTTCCCCGTCTTGTCCGAGGCCAGGACCAGGACGGCGTTCAGGCCTTCCACCGACCCGAACAGTTGCGCCATCTTCTCCGTGCTTCCGCCGGTCGCCCGGTAGGCGTCCCAGAGGACGCCCTCGAAGCCCTTGGTCTGCAGGGCGGTCGCATTGAACTGTATCCCAAGCGAAGCCGCCATCTTCTCGGCCTCGGAAGTCGGCTTGATGATGTTCTGCAGGATCGCCTTAATCCCGGTCAATGCCTGCTCGGTCGGGAGTCCGGCAACGGTGAGCGCGGCCACGGCCGCTGAAAGAGTTTCAAACGGAACGCCCGCATTTGCCGCCAACCCGGTGACCTTGGCGAGCTGTGGACCGAGAGCCTCCATCGTCGTCTGGCCGAGACGGACCGTCTGGAACATGACATCCGAGTATTTCGTGGCCTGGTCCGTGCTGGCGCCGTAGGCATTCAGGGTGGAAATGAGGGCCGTCGTCGTGGCGCCCAGATCGGCGCGACCGGCAGTGGCGAGTTTTTCCGCCTGGTTAACAAACTGAATCGCATCCCCGTATTTCACGCCGGCGGAAATGCTGGCATAAATGGCCTGGTTGATTTCCCCGATGCCCTTTGTGGAATCAACTGCGTACTCGAGGATGTCCTGGCGCAGCCTGTCGATCGGCTCGCCCGTATCGCTGATGAGCGTCGTGATCTCGCCGAACTTGCCGCTGAAATCCCCCGACGCTTTTATTGCCAAAGCGAGGCCGCCGATGGCGAGGGCCGCCAGGACAGCATCGACTTTCACCACGGAATCGGCGACGCCGGCCAAGGGATTGACGATCTTGCCGGCCATATTGTCGAAGTCGCCGAACTTCCGGCTTATTTCATCGATGGTCCTGGAGACGTCGTTTTTCGCGCCAAAGATGATCTCGACGGTTTTGCTTACGTCGGCCATTACTACTCCTTCCGTAGTTCACAACACTCCATCAGGTCAGACAAAGCCCGTTCCGAAAGCAGGTAGCCGTCAGTCGGGGCCGGCTCACCCTTGTGAATCCTCACCACCAGACTGCTCTCCTGAATGACCAGCGGCTTTGATGCGCAGCCGGTCAACAATGGTGCTGAGAGCATCAGTGTCGTCAGCAAGAACAGCCCGGCGGATAACTTGCACTTTAGCATAATCCAGCGCCCCCGATTTAATCGCTTCCTTGAGGCTCATCTCCCCCACTGACGCCAGAGACGCCAGCAGGGAGATGATGTCGTCAATGATAATCACTTCTTGTCCGGCAGGAACGCGCCTACTACACCGGCAAGTGCAATACCCGCTGCGATGATGGCTACTTGCTGCGTATCCGAAACAGCCACACCTGCCGCCGTAATCATCAGGATAAGTCCTCTCCACGTCGACGCTTCCTTCAACCTGTTCAAAATAAACTGAATCATAGTCTTACCTCCTATTTGGTACACATATTTACGTACAAGGGAACTAACAACGCCACGAATATCCACTTCCACACGACCTCATCCCAATATGTTCGTCTGTTAAGGCGCATAACTTGGCGGCACTATTACCGGCGGCGGTTGTTCAATTATTATCGGGGCCGGTTGCTCCACCACAGTCGGCACGGATGTCTGGTCTATCATCCCGCCTACCATGTTCCCGCTGCCCGTAATGACGCCCGGATTCAAATCGCCCATGACCCGGAATTGTCCTGTGCTCTGGCCGCTGATGGACTGGTTATACGTTGTGTAGTTGCCGCCGGCGATGTCGCCCACGGCTTTGACTATGCCCCATGCGCCTAACCAGGGTAAGCCCGCGCCGAGAATGTTGAGCCAGGGAGCCGCATAGTCCCGCTGGACATACTGATTCAAAGTGTCATTAGACCCGGTAGGCGTCTGGAATACCCGGATCGCCGCCACGTTCTGAAGGACTATCGGCTGTTTCAAGTCTGCCGCAAGCATCTCAAAGATGGGTTGCGCCGCGACCTGCCTGGACATCGCTACCTTCGCCTCGTAAAACGATTTTTCGGCGGCCAATTGATTGGCCGTCATGCAGGATGTCAAAAGGGGAAAACACAGTAACACTAACCATATCAATCGTTTCATTTTATACCTCCTTCCACCAATTCGTAATGCGGCCCATCATTAAAGGTTTGATCGTTCAGGTCGGTATCCCTATCCCAGTCCCGGCCCCATCTAATCATTATCCCCAGATGCGCTGCGATTCCGACAACAAACCCGGCGAAGTAACAGATCCGCTTCCAGTCGTTCCAGTCGATCGGGTACGGCATGGCGTCAACGGCCTTCGATGGGATCGAGTTATGCTTGCCGTCCGGCCAGTCAACCTTACTGTCGCCGTCCATGTAAGCCTTGTGCTGAGCCGCCTTCCCGCGATGGCCTTCGAGAATCTTGCAATCGAAGAATTTGATGACTTCATTGAAAACCTGTTGCAAGCGCGGATCGCAAGTCGCCAGCCGTTCCTTACTCGCCTTACTAAATTCAGCCACAACGATCACCCTTCATCATTTCCGTTGCCGTCTCTTCGCCCGTTTTCGGGCCTTCATTTTCTTGATCTTCCGGGCCTCCGCCCGGATCGCCACGGCGCCTGTTTTCATCGCCCTCCTCAGTCCGGCCGGTTGCCGGCCGCGGACGCTCTCCCCATGCACCTGTTCTTCATGGCATTGTGCTCGCCCTGGAGCATGTAAAACTCCTTGGTGAGCGCATCGAGCCTTTCAAACAGCCGGTTCTGGTTGCGATCCACCTTGGATAGCGTGCGAAGCATGAGAAACAGGACCAGGGAAAAGAGACCGCCGATCACCCACTCCATGACATCGGCGTGCTCATACCAGCTCGGCGCAGCCGGCAGCGCAGCGGCCGCCCCGCATACTACGGCGCCCCACAACAGGAGGATCATGGCCAAGAGTATCTTCGAGATGGTTTTCATTTGCCTTTCCCCCTATTTATTGACCTCTTTCAGCAGCCGCAGCAGCTCCGCCTGGTAGTCCCGCATCGCCTTGACATTCTCCCGCAGGTTATTTGCGTTCTCCCCGTCAATGCAGATCGCCCCGCCCTCCAGATTGTAGATCACAATCTGCTTGAATCTTGGTTCGGGCGGAATGGCGACTCTGGCCGCGCAGCCTAAAATCAAACCCATGGCCAGCACAATAATCAGTGTTTTCATTTTCCTTTCCCCTTGAGCGATTTATAGTATCGCTCCCACAATTCGATCTCCGCCCGCGTGAGATAGCCCTGAGGAAACAGGTCCGGCCTCACTTCGTAGAGGAATCGCCCCCTGGCGTAACAGAGGGCGAGGGAGGCCCGGACTTCCCCGTCTCGCCAGAGGGCGGCTGTTTTCCCGGCATCTGGCCCCGCCCGGTCAACTCGACGATCTTGTTCGTGAGCTGATAGAACTCGACCGGGAACACCTCGCAGAGCCGCACGGCCAGGTCGAGCGTACAGGCCGGATCGACGCTGCCGAGCGTCAGGTGTTCCAGGCGCTTGGCGATGTCCGCCGGAGTACTGCCGCCTATGCCGAGCAGCTCCTTGACGGCTTCGGCCTTGTCTTTGGCCGCCTCCGACGTCAGCCCCTCCAGGATGGCGATGATGTTCTTGTTTCGATCCGCAGCGTCGGCCGCCCTGCCAAGCTCCTGCCCGGTGAGCCCCCGGACCTTCCAGACGGCCTTCGCGCCTTCCGGAAAAAACGCCTGGAGATCCGGAACGGGCATGTCCTCGGTGCGGGGGACGAACTTCGTTTTGAGAAACTTTTTCGAGTCAAAACTCATTTTTTTCTCCTTTTGGGGACAGATTTGAAATCTGTCCCCCGATGTGCTTAGCCGGGAACAGATTTGAAATCTGTCCCCATGCCGTGCTTTTATCCGGTCACTTCCACCGCCGCCGTTTCAGGCGAAATCGTGCAGGCCGCGACGATCTGATCCCCTGCCGGGAACTGGCGCGACACCCCGAGAATCCCCTGTGAGAGCAGATACGGCAGCGAATTGAACTTGCTCTGATAGAACTTGAAGAACAGGACGTCGCCCTTGAGGCCGAGAATCCCGTCCGAAATTCCATCCTGCAGGTATGCGGTGAACGATCCCTGGTTCAGCGAAGACGACGTCGCCCCGAGCGTCGCGCCGTAAATCTTCTTGGAGCTCGTGGTGTAGCTCGTCTCCGGAGGCACAAAATCCGAGGACTTCGGCACGTCGGTGAACACCGGCTCGTAATACTCCGCGAAGACCTGCTTCGTTTCGGGGGTCTCCGGGGATGCGATCGAATGACTCATCGGCAGGGCCGAGGCGAACACGATCCCCGCGTTGCCGATGATCCCGGCATCCACGTTGAACTTCGCTTCCTCCCAGGTCGGATAGTCATAGCGCTCGCAGGACGAACCGACCACCTGCTTGATCTCGTCGGCGGTCACAGGCGCTGCCGCATCATCCGTAAGCCAGACCTGCGCGATCTCGATGGAATCCGGCAGGATGTAGGGAGGGCCGCCTGCCGCGCCACGGGTGGCCGAAAAGGTCGCGCCGTCCACACCCGCCACGACAGCGATTGCACCCGCCGACGTAACCGTGATGGAGTGCTTAACCTTCAGGCCTGCCGGAGATGCCGCCGGCCGGACAACTGCGTTTGCGGGATCGGCGTTGACCGAAGTCAGCACGCCGCTCAGGTAACAGGTCAGCGCCGCGACGTCGACCGTGTCGTCCGCCGTTCCGGGAGTAACCGCCCCGCCGGTGGCAAGGCCGTCCGGTTTTACGTTAGGCGAAAAGCCCGCCTTTCCAGACCACAAAGGATCGGGGCCCCGGAAATCCTTGTGATCTCCCTGATCGGTGAGCGCCGTCATGGCTACCGAATCCTGACCGCACTCATAATCAATTCTCGCGTTCTCTGCTGTTGACATCGCTATTTCCTCCTTCATGTTTTGCCGCTTCCGGCGTTATTTTTGATCTCCTCCAGGGGACAGATTTGAAATCTGTCCCCTGGGGCTGCTGCCGGGCAAAGAAAAAGGCGGGCTGTTGGAGGTATGGCTCCATACAGCCCGCCTTAATTCTTTCTTGCGTCCCCTTTGGATGATCAGTCCGCCGGGAAACCCGAATCTCCGGGGACAGATTTCAAATCTGTCCCCTGTTCTTATCCTCCTCCGGGGACAGATTTGAAATCTGTCCCCTATTGCTCTTCCTATGCCGTTTCCGGCGGCTTGTTCTCCACTCCTCCGCAACCCAACCACCACAATCTGCCGGCTTGGGCTTCCCGTGAAACATGACAATGCTGCACTCCGGGCGCCTGTCCTGCAGCTTGTGCAGCTTGTAGCTCTGCGCCATAGACTCCGGCAGCAGGTCGAATGAGCCGGGATGCTTCTTGTTTAGCCAGTCCTGCTCGCTCCAATACCGCCCGGCCGGGTTCTTTTCCCGTAGAAAGGCCTCCCAGATATGCACCCGCGATCCGACTGTGAGCAGAATCGCGGAGGTGTTGCCGTCCTTTTGGTGGTGATTGCCCGGGGGAAGATAGGCGGCGGGATAGTCTTTAATCAAGGCATGGTCGGACTCGAATATCAGAACGGGATCCAGGAATCCGGGAATGACCACATCCAGATCGAGGAACAGCAGCTTCTCGGAGGCGATCCCCGGCACTTCCTTCTGATAGAGCCCCATCTTCACCCACCATCCGACCGCCGGATGCGGCAAAGGTTCGATCCGGATCTTCGGATCGATGCCGGCGGCGTCATCCGTGAAGCAGACGAAATCCCAATCAAAAATGAAGGTGTTCCGCACCACCATCGCGTGCAGGATATTGACGTATTCCGGGCCGTACTTACTCCCCTGCTTGATGCAGCATACCGTTACCATTGAGTCCTCCCTTGAATAGATATAATCGGCCCCACCCTTCCAATTCCGCCTGGCGAATCGGCGGGCTTCCGTTCCAGTCATCCCATTGGCGGCGCCGGATCCCAACGCCGACGATTTCCTTTTCCGGGCAGACAATCAGGACGTGCTTCGCAACCCGCTTCGCCTCGAGGAAGCACTCCTTTTGCCGGGGAAACAGGTGATGCCATACCCGCAGGGCGACAACCAGCGAATATCTTCCCGTTTTTATCGGCCAGGGAAGCTCGCGCGCATCATGAGCATACGTCGATCGCGCCCCCGGTATTTCCCAGTCCCCCTGCGGCAGGTCCATCGTGTCGCTTCCGATGACGATTTGCGCACCGAAGGCGCCGATCTCCAGGACCTCGCCCGCGTCTTTGATCCCGAGGGATTCGACGGTGGCGATCGCCGCGACATGATAGGGCCACCGGGCCTTATGACTGCGCCATTTATCGTCCTTCACGGCATTCGCCTCGTAGCCGGCGCGGTCCAGGTATCGAATCATAACAACCTCACGTTTGACACGACTTCCTCGCCCAGGGCCGCGAGGATCGAGCAGCGGTTCTTCCCGTCCACCACCAGGAAGCGGTTGCCGGATTGCCGCATGGTGACGGGATGGGAGAGCTCCGGCCGATATCCCCTGGCCAGGATGCTCCGCAGCAGGGGCAGGTGCAACCTGTCGAACCGCCTGCCGGCCGCCTCCCTCAAAATCTCCGGAGCGACCCTTTCGTTCGCGATCGGCCGGGGCAATCCCTTTTCGGCACAGATCTGATTGACGAATTGCCGTGTGGACATCTCTCCACGGCGCGAAGGAAACACCCGCACAAGAAAATCCTCGATGACGGCCCGGCCCTCTTTTTCCTTGCCCGCAATGAAGAGCGAATACCCGCGCGCCAGCGGGCTGCCAACGACGCAGACGTCCGGCTCGGTGCTCAGGTAGACGTTCCCCAGCGCCACCGTCTTTATCATGGCCTCGCTCAACGGCACAGTGAATTCCGGCAAACCCGTCATTGCTCCTCCCCCCGGCACAGGTAGATATACCGCCGCGCGTGCTCGTTGCTCTTCACTTTCGACACGGTGGGCCAATACCAAGAAAACTTGCTGTACCACCATTCCGGGCCTTCCTTGATCGTCGTGTAGTCGATGTCGAGCCGGATGTCCGCCCAGTCGTACACCTGGGCAAACAGATTCCTGCACGTCCGACGGATCTCCCTGAGGATGTCGTCGAGCCGGTCCGGAGGGACGCACATCAGGACATCGATGCAGTACCCCCAGTCCGCCACGGGGAATTTCTCCGGCAGGCCCCACAGCGCCGACAGGGTGAACGTCGCCCGGCCCCCGACGAGCGCCTTCGCCGGGGCCTCAAGCGCGTTCTCGGCAATGTCCACCATGTTCACCCGGACGTCCGGCCTGGCGTTGCACAACTCCACCACGGCCCGGCCCGTTCCCGAGCCGTATTCGTTGACGACCGACCCCTTCGGCACCCATTCGATAAAGCGCGGGACAAGCCGCTGCCCGGGCGATCCCATACGGTATTTCCCCTGTCCTTTGGGGTCCCATACGCGCTCGAAGCGCTGCTTCCATTCGGCATGCTGGTTCATGTTATCCCCTCGACTACGGTCAGATATCCGACCATCTGCCATTTCTTGCCGCCTGTCGTCGTGATCTTGCAGACGAGACGGTATCTCTGCGGCGTTCCTCCCTTCACCCAAGCGAACACGCGCGGTGTCGCTATCACCTGCTCGCCGGCGTCAATGAAAGAGGTTGTCTGGTCAACGCCGTCGGCGTCAAATGCTTTAAGCTCCGCCACCGTTGCGATGGAGTCATTTGTCCGCGAGAGCAACCGATAGAAATTGAACACGACAAAAAACTCTTCGTAGGGCTGCTTGTCGGGGAATGACCTTACCATGTTAATTCCTCATCGGTTATCAGCTCGAAATTCCGATCGCCCGCCATCAGCGTCACGTTCCTGTCCGCCGCTTCCATCTCAGGCTCCGCTTCCCTCGCATACAGCACGACAACCCTGAGCCCCGTCAGCTCGAATAATCGGGTTTCCGACAGTAATTTCAACTGCCGGTGGAGGGCATAAAGCTCCCTCTCCGGCAACACCACGATGACGACGATCCTGGAGAACAGCCCCGCCGACGCGAACGCCGTGAGATCCGCCTGGCCGTTGTCCGTCAGCAAGCCGCCCGTTGCGTATACCACCTGATCGGGCATCATCAGCTCCTTGTGTAAGTGTCAACATTTCCCACCGTTGTCCTTGTAAGCGTAAAGAGCAAGGTCAAGCCATCTGAGTCATAGACCTTGATCGTATTCAAATCCCTATCGGCGACGAGCTTAACTCCCGCCTGCCGCTGCCAGATTTCGTTTATAGCAGCCGCCAGGCTCCCCGCCGCAGCCTTATGATCCGCGATAAGCTCTGTCAGAACAGCATCCGCAATAGCCGCCGAGGTCGGTCCACCGCCGCCTTCCGTGCTGAAACTTATCGCTTGAACAGGTTGCTGATAATTGATTCTGACGACATAACTCCCGTCCGTGTCGTTGAACGGATCGCCGCCGCCGTTCACCAGGAGGATGCCGTCGCTGACCGTGAGCGTATGGTTCGCCTCCTGCGGCTTCACCTTCCACCCGTTCATCAGGAAGGCATAGACCGGAATGTAAAGACCTTCCGCCTCGTCAATGGGATCGCCTCCGACTTGGGCAAACGCAGGCAGATACTTGGAATTATCACCGGTCAGAAACCAGTCCACCCACCTGCTCCACAGGTCCCTCACGCTGACGGCCACTGTTCCGGTCGTCAGCGTGATTACCTTCGTTGGCCCATCAAACGTCATCCCCATCCGCTACTCCTTACGGCAGATACGCTCTATCGGTTTCAGCCGTCAACGTGATCGAAATGGTCTTACTTTGGTCAATGGTTCCCGTTGCCACAACCGGCTTTGCGCTCCCGGCATTTCCCGCGACAACCGTTACGTCCGCATCAAGCAACGGCGACAACACCCGGCCTCCCTGCGTGTTCCCGGTGTAGTCAAAGGTGAACGCCTTGCTTGCTCCTGTAATGGTCCCGGCGATTGGGTTCCCGTCAGCATCGTTGACCGTGATGGCGGTTGCCTCCCCATAGTCGTCACCACCAACCGTGGTCGTGAAATACATCCGGTAATAGCCTGTGCCGCCCTGCGTCAAGGCCGCATTGAAGTAAAGCGTTCCGGCAGAGGCATACGGGTATTCACGCTCAACATCACCGTTGTCATGGAAGATGATGCTATTGATATCAGCCGCCTTGATCCCCTCGACCATAACACCGCTGCCGCCGCCCTCGGAGTTCGCCGGTTCATAAAAGCCGCAGATCAGTGTAGGCCCGACGAAATTCAGGAGCAGGTCGGCGGTCTTACCGTTAATCGTTCCTCCAATGTCATTGATATTGGAATCCTGCCGCAACTGATACTGAACCTTCGTGTAAATCTCCTTCAGCGTCGCCACAATGGGGGTCGCTCTTTGCGCCGTGAAGCAAAGGCCGGTGTCTGCCGAAAGGGCGGGTGAAGCATCGACTGTGATAGTGGTCGCATCGCAATCGGTGATGCTGACAATTCTTCCTGCGTCCGTCCCGGTGTGGATGGTCAGGGTCCCGCCGTTATACAGATCAGGCGTGATCCCGCCTTCCGCCGTTGTCAAGATATTCGCCGGGGAAGCCACCACTACGCCGTCCACTCCCGAATGTGTGCCTACATCGACAACGATGCCGAAGCTCCGGGGCGTTGCGTCGAGGTCAACGTCCTTCTGATAGGCCGTGTCGAAATACTTTATGACGATCTGCGTGTAGGGAGAGTTTGCTCCAACATTCGTATCCGTGTCGGTGATATTGAGATCAGAGCCGACCGCAATCGGCAACTGAATCTTGTAGGCACCGGTAGCCGTTTCACCGACGTCGCCCAAAACAGCGTCATCATACAGATACGCTTCCTCACGGCAGAACAACTTAAAGAACGTTCGATCATCGAAGTCGCCATTATAGACATCCCCGAATACTTGGATCGCCTCATTCGGCGCATCATCGAAGGTGAAGTCAGCCGCGGCTTCCGCTGTTGCCTTCTGATAATAAAGCTGCGCTCCTCCCGGAAAGCCGGATGCGAGAGCCACAATGCCGACATACTGCCGTTGATGATCGCCCGAAGCGTTATACTCTGACCATCCTGCATCGCGGATCATCTGCCGGGTTACATCCCCTTCCGGTTTCCATCCATTGTAGGAACCTCCCGGGTCCTGCCCGAAGATATACTGACCGGACCGGGCATCGAGGATGTTCATGGGGAACGGGAATGGTTGATACGATGCGGTAGCCCACAGGTCGATGAACTTTGCCCATATCGCATTCCCTGTCACACCGGTCTTTGCAGCGAGTTCCCCATACGGTGCGAGCTCAAAGGTCTTGAGCGTCGTGTCAAGCCAGATGTTCCCGTCAACGCCGAGGTTTCCCTCAGTCGAGCTTGGTACCAAATCATCGGGATCAATTATCTTTGCCATCTTCGTTCTCCTTTATTCAAGATAGTATCTGTCTATTTCCTGCGCGATAGGCAGGCTTCCATTCGTCGCTGCCAACAAGTAATTCCTCACATAATAAGGAACGTATCCCGCCTTGAATACGCCGATATCCACGTAGTCGCTCGCGGCGTAATCGTAGCCGTAATTGTAAGTCGTGCCCGAGTTTTCCTGCACATTCACGCGCTCGTCTTCAGTCCCTGCATCGAGGATCGTTATGTCAGAACCGCTAACGAGGCCTGTCAATTGCAGCGTCACGCCGATCTCAAGAAGAACAGTGGTGCCGCCCGCTGAATTGTTTATCTTCCCGCTATCTGGATTCGAGCCGTTGATCCTGTCAATATCAATGTAGAAGTTCGGCGTTGTGGCAGCATTTTCTATATCGTAGGTATTGCCAGAGAACGTCAACGCATCATAGTCGTAATGCGCGGGAGGCGATGCGGGACCGCCAACAAGGTGCCGGATCGCCGCGCCGATTGTGTTAGCGATGAACTTACAATCCGCTATGTTGATACTGGCGTTCCATAACAGCGCGCCTTCCGCGTCTGCCGTTTCCGCAAAAATGCAGTTCCTTATCTCAGGGCCGCCAACAGGATCGACTTGACTACATGCCACAAAGCTACAGGCATACACCTTATGATCGCTGTCATTCCCAAAATTGAACGTCCCTTTCATTTTCTTGAAAGCAGTTCCGTAACAGGCCGTCATTGAATCAGCATGGCCTCCTGCATATAAATCAAACGAAACTGTTGTGGTACCATCACCAATGAACTGGCTTCCTCCGCGACCACTATCTGTCCCGACTATAATTCCATCCTCGAAAGTCGTTGGAAAGCTGTCATTATCCTGCACTTCAATTCCGCAGGCGGTTACGGGGTATGAAGGAACCCATGCGCTACCATCCCAAAATTCAGACTTCGCCCACTTAAGGATGCTACCGTAGCCCCTAAACGAGGTGGCCGCCCCCTGCGCCGTGTCGCCTATAAATACCTTGCCCAGTACAAAAGCGATGCCTTCTTTTTCTGTGAACATACCCCATGCACGGTTCGGATAATCGGTACACCAAGCAAGAACATCCTCCCAGGCCGTTGTGCTATCACCAGTTATCCGAAGCCCTTTACCGACTGCGATCTGCGACATAAAGATGCAAGGACTGGCAAACAAGGCCGTATTGTCAATGTAGAATCCCATGTAGCGGACTGCCGCAAGGTTAAGTGTTCCAGCGCCCATTCCGGAGGTACTTGGCAGCGTGGGGTCCATCACGAAGCATTTCCATTCGCCCTTCCACTCATTCGCATCGTCACTTCCAGCGATGACATATTCGCGGTAGTCCGTAAGGCTTGAACCAATGCGTATAGTTAATCCCTTGTTGGCCTTGGTCTGAATCAATCCAATGGTCGTGACCGATACCCACAGCCAAATATACTGATCCTTCTGCGCTCCGGCGGGACTCTGAGTGAAGTCGAGGACGTTTGCCGCGCCGATGTCATAATACTGCCAGCCAGCCTTCGCAGAATAAGCGCCGCCGAAACTGGTTGTTCCATACAAACGGACATAAGTGGTGAAGGCGTCTGTCCCCGCGCCGAGCTCGTCCCATAGACTACCAGCCATTGCGGAATCCGGAGTCGCATCTGCGTTAGCAATAATGCCCTTACCTTCTATAGCTATTGTTAGCGCCACGTTCTAAAGCCTCCGCTGTAACTAAGCATCAAGCCACTCCTTCGTCGGTGCGCCAAGAAAATCTTTCGTCCATCCCGACATCGACCGGACCTTGTCTTTTACGATTTCCTTCTTTTTCTCCCATCCCTTTTGAAAGGTGATGTAATTCTTATCGAGTAAGGGGCAGCCGCATAGGATGATCCTTTCATATCCCATTCTGATCGCCGCCATCGCCCCGCAAAGGGCGGATGACCCGGTAGGCGACTCGTATGGCTCCACGATATCAACGCCCGGCTCCGGCTTATGGGCGATCACGAGAAAGTCCGTATTCCCTCCGATCTTCGCTCGCTTCGGTTTAAATTGCGGGATCTCGACGGGGTGATAGGTGACGACATATTTGATCGGCCAGGCATACTTGTCCACGGCATCCAGACCGACGGCCATCCAGTCGCCATGGCCATGGGGACAGATTTCAAATCTGTCCCCATGGCCGAGGGCATCAATGTCTTCCATCACGCAGGGCGCCGATCCGGTGATGATCAATATGGGTTTCGGCTCGTTCATCGCGTGTACGGATCCCCCGTGTTCGTCCAATAGGTGACCAGAAATTTCGCCTGCGCGCCGACGGATACGGAACCTTCTTCCGGGGCCTGGCCGCCGCCGCCCTGATAGACGATCGATTCGATGTAGTCCGGGGAGCGGCTCCACAGGGGCGAGGTGAAGCACTTGATCAGGTCGCCCAGGATGCGCTCCGCCATGATCGACGGATCGACCGCGCCGAATTTCACCAGGCCGTCGACCTGGACCGGCATCCGGTGGCGGGACTGGCCATGGGTGTTTTCCGCCTCCTCGATCTGAGGCCAGACGACGATGCAGGGAAGGTCATCCGGCCCCACCTTCGGGCGCGCGCGGAGAACCGTTTCCCCGCAGTCGGTCTCGTAGCCGCTGGGCGGCGAGGCGACATGCAGGATGACGGCGGCCCGTGCGACGATGCTCTGGATGACAAGCTCCCGGATGGTGTCGGTCATCAGTACCCCCTCAAGATCGAATCCACTTCACGCTCCATGTTCTTGCTCAGCCTCTCCCCGGCCATTTTGGTCAAGGTGCCCATGATCCCCGGATCGCCGAGATGGTCCTGGATGCGTGGGCCATAGAGCGCCTGGACCGGGAATTTGTATTCACGCGGCATCCGCGCATAGGCCCGGCCGGCGACCGGCTTTTTATGGGGGCCTTTATACTTGCGCCAGTAGACCTGCTCCTCTTTCTGATCCCCTCTGATTTTCGCGATGAATGCGTGCTCGACCGTCGCGCGGGGTTTGCTCCGGAGGACCTTGACGGAGACGCCGGACTTGTTCTGCCGCGCGCCGAACTTGATCAGACGGATGAACGTCCCCTTGCTCGAAACGACGCCGGAGGGATCCCGGAACAGGGCTTTCCGGATCTTCCATGATTCGCGGATCGCCGTGGCGGTGAGGGCATAATGCTCAGACAAGATCTTCACGCCATCTGTCCGGACGCCGGTCATGGTCGTATTGATCCCGCGCGCCATCGCCTTGTTCGTCTCATCGGCGGAGAGCCGCGAGAGCATGGCTTTCACATCGGCGACGTCTATCGGATTGAGTTTTACCGAGATCATGTCACCACCGCCTTGACGGTCAGGCCGTCGTTCTCCAGGATCGCCTGGACGGTGTATACGATCCCGCCGGCCAGGGTGAAGGTTTCGCCCCGGACCGGCGCCCGGGCCAGTTCCGAGAGGAGCGCCTCGATCACGGTTCCCCGTTCCCAGACCTCCGCCTCGACGCCCGCCGGCTGGAGCTGCACGTTGAAATCAATGAAGACCATGCAGGGTATTTGCTCTCCCTGGGCCGGCGTGAAAACGGCTTCCTCGCCTTCCGCGAAGATATCCGGGAGCGCGGATTGTATGTCTTCCCGAAGCGACATGCGCCTTACCCCCATCGCGTATCACCTGGGGACAGATTTCAAATCTGTCCCCAGGTTCCCCGTTCCCGCCTGCTACGTCTTTGTCACCTTCACCAGGATCGCCGGCCGATAGCAGATCGGCAACGGGTTGCTCTGGATATGGAGATCGATCCCGCGGTTGAACTTCCGCGCCTCCTGCTTGGAATAGAGCGGGATGCCGACGGTGTTCACCGTTTCGATAAAATCGCCGGGGGCGTAGATGGTATTGAAGCTCTGCTGCGTCCCCTCCGGGAAGCAGTGACCCTCGCCGGACGCGATGAAAAGCCGCGGGGTGCCGTCCTTGTCGGTGGCCACGCCGCGATACTCTTCGAACGTGATGCCTGAAAGCGCAAACCCTCTGCGGGGGTCAACTCCCGCAAGCGAAGCGGCGCCGGCCCAACCCGAGTAAATAGCCTTCACGCTCGCGTGGTTGATGAGGGCCTCGAAGAACGTCGCGTCGCAGAGACACCGGACGCCGGTCATCACCTCGCCCATCAGATGGTCCTCGATGTACCGGATGACCTCGCGGCACTTGGACGGAACATCGACCAAGGGACTCGCAGTATCGAGGTCGAAGTCTATCGTTTCCGGGCTGATCTCGAACTCCGTGTAGAGGTTGTAGAGGGTGGAGCCGTCGGAATCGAGGATGATCCCCTTCAGGGCGCCCATGCGAAGGAATTCGAGGGTGATGTCGAACTTGCTTCGGGCCACCTGGAGGTGATCGTTCATCACCCCGGCCAGCGCCTTCATGTTGGCTTCCGACCCGAACTCCCTGATCCCCTCGTACTCTGAGGGGAGGATCGCATCGTCCAGCGGGATGTGCGGGACCGAGAAGGTGCGGACGATACGCTTCCCGAGTTTGTTCTGCGTGCCCGGGGCGCCGACCGGGAGGGTGGGCAGCAGGTTCAGAACGCCGTTCTGCTCCTCCACGATGACGGTGCGCGTACGCACGCCCTTGTCGGTGAACAGCCCCAACTGGCCGACCCTGCCGTATCGGTTCGGCAGGATGTTGATGGCCTGCGTCAGAGACACCATGTTGAAAGCATCTTGATCGAATGGATTGAGAATCATTTTACGTTTCCTCCTTCTGGTTTACAGGGGACAGATTTTAAATCTGTCCCCATTGATTGCCGGGCAAAGAAAAAGGCGGGCCGATGGAGGTATGGCTCCATACAGCCCGCCTTGATTCTTTCTTGCGTTCCCTTTGGGGGATCAGCCCGCCGGGAAACCCGAATTATTTATGCCACACAGGGGACAGATTTGAAATCTGTCCCCGCATGGTCGCTTAGGCTTCCGCCCTCGCAACGATACCCTTTGCGGCCAACTGCGCCAGGGCAGCCGCCTTCTCGTCCGCTGACCAAGCCGGCGAAGTTACCGGCCACACGACATTCGCTGCCACGATTACTGCATCTTTCACGATAGCCACGGCCTCGGTCGCCGCCGTTGCGGTGCAATCTTCCGTAAGGATGCCGTATGCTTCAGAGGTGCCATCCACCGCCGACAAGGAAATGGCCGTCACCTGGCCGTTGCCTGCCGATATCGCGATAGTCCACTTGTCGCCTTCCGCGATCACCGGGCTTCCCTCGACGATCGTGAAGTTGATCTGGTCGCTTGTATACGCGCCGACGGCAAGCGCATCCGGCAGGAGATTCCCGTCCGGGTCCCGAACCTGAAACACCTGTTCCAGCGGGGAAACAACAATGGTCATGGCCTCGATGGTGTACGTCCCGAGCTTGGACTTCAAGCCCTGCGTAACCGTGGTTACCGTCCCGCCGCCAGAGTTTCCGCCGTCCGCCGTGCCGGTGGTGGCAATCGCCTTGGTTTTCTTGCCGATGACCTCGCCCTGATAAAGCGTCTCTCCGGTCGCGACGGTCACGACCTCACGGGAAAGCTGCCCCGCACTGTCATCCTCATACCGCAGGATGTCCCTCAAATTGTTGTCTTCATGCAGATGGCTCATTTTTAATCCTCCTTTTTCTGTTTATGGGGGACAGATTTGAAATCTGTCCCCATGTGTTATTTCTTGACGAGCGAAATGCCGGCCGCCGCCCGCTTTTTCGCGTCATCCATCAACGGGTTCGGCTCGCCCGTGGTCGTCGCCGAGACGGTACTCCGGATCCGCGTCTGCTCGGCTTCCGCGGCCTGGGCTTCAACAACCTTCAGACGCACATTTTCAGCCGACAGCGCCGTATCCTTGATATAGCCGAGCGCGTCCTTTTCCATGCCGGCCAGGGCGCAGATCTCCATGATCTCGATTGCCCGCGCCTGGGCCTCCGCCCTGCCCGCCTCCGCGCCTTCCACGAGGCCGGCGGCGTGGCCGTCTTTTTTGGCCGCCTCTTCCGCGGCGACGACCAGGAGTTCCGCGTCCGCCTTGGTCACAACTTCCTGCTTGACCGCCTCCGCCGGATCGCTGCCGATCAGGGCGAGAAACTTGTCGCGCATCTCGCCGAACAACTTTTCAAGTTCCGCTTTCATAACTCCTCCGTTCTTTCTATTGGTTAGTTTCGTCATGACCTTGTTCCACGGCATGACGGCATCCGCAAAACCCAGTTCCACGGCCTTCTTGCCCTGAAAAATGCCCGCCTCCGTGGCCTTGATCGCCGCCTCCGTCAGGCCGAGATTGCGGGCCACCGTACTGACGAAAATGGCATACACGGCGTCGATGTCTCCCTGCAGCGCGGACTTCGCTTCCGGCGAAAGCGGCGCATGGGAGGAATAATCCACCTTGTGAGCTCCCGCATAGATGGGCGTAAAGACCAGGCCGGCGTTGGCGTCCCAGCCGCTTTGATCCAGGTGCATGGCCACCACGCCCACGGAACCGGCCGCGCCTGTCCGGGAGATGTAACGCTTGTCGGCGGCCGAGGCGATGGCAAAGGCCGCCGAGAAACCGTCCTCGTTGAAGACGGCATGAATCGGCTTCTGGCCGCGGGCGTGGTAGATCTCATCCACCAGGTCGAAAACGCCGGCCGCCTCGCCGCCCGGGCTGTTGATATCCAGGACAATGGATTTGACGGCGGGATCGACGAGCGCCGCCTGGAACTGCTCGCGGATATCCTCGTAGGAGGTGCCGCCGTCATCGAAAAACCACGATTCTTCCGTCCGGTAGGAGAGGAAGCCATAGACGCGGATGATCGCGGCGCCGTCCTGGAGATCGAACTTCGCCTCCGTCTTGACGGCGCCGAAGGCATCCGGGAAGATCACGAGTTTGGGGACAGATTTCAAATCTGTCCCCATTGCCAGCAACTCCAGCGACCTCGACAGCACGGGCAGGTAGGCCGGATTGATCAGGAGCGGCCGGTTGCAGATCCTGGCCGCATGGGCTGCATATAGGGTTTTGTTATCCATCAATCGTTTCCTCCATCGGCAGGCGGGGCCGCAGAGGAATTGGGGGACAGATTTAAAATCTGTCCCCCAATTCCTCATTCTCCTCCATCGGCTGGTGGGGCAGCGGTGGCGCCCTTACCGGCCTTCCCGGTCTTGCGCGGGTCGGTATCGTAAATGTTGCCGAGTTCATCCGCGCGGGCATTGTCTTCGGCGATCTCCTTGTCAACCGTTTCGATGTCGTCTCCGCGCTCCGCGATCACCTTCGCGCGCGACTTGAAGCCGTTCCGGACCGCCATCTGTTCAGCTTCCTGATCCTTCAGCGGATCGACCCAGGCCCAGCCGTCGGGCCGCCATTTAATCCGGCGGTAGATCCGGCGGTTCGGGAAGTATCCGGGGATCGAAAGCGCGCCGGACCCGACGGCGGCATCCAGCCAGGCGTGCGCGATCGGGCGGCAGAACTGGAAGATCAGGATCTCGCGCTGGAGCTGCTCGACTCGCCTTCGGAATTCGAGGAGGCCCGCCCGGATCGAGGAGTAGTTCACGCCGGCAAGATCACCGGTGAGTTGCTCGTAGGTGACGCCCATCCCCTTGGCGATCTGCCGGAACTGCTGCTTAATCCAGACTTCATAGGTCGAACCGACGTCCACCGGCTGGGAAAACGTCACGTCCATCCCGCGGGGGAGGATCGGGAACGTCCCCGGCTCGAGTGCAACCACGTCGCGGCCTTCGCTGTCATCGTCCGCTTTCTTGCCGAACCAGGCCGTGGGATCGACGTTGGAGCCGATCGCCTCGGTAATGAAGCCGCCATACATCGCGGCACACTTCTTCCGGACCAGTTCCGCGTCGTCGTACTGATCGAGCTCATGGAGGCGGACGATGATCGAGGCGAGCCATGGGCGGCCCCGCATCTGACCGGCCCGGATCGGGCGATAGACGTGGCCGATCTGCGCGGCGGGTATCCGGAGGCGTTCGAGGATCGGCCTTTGCAGGATGAAGGTTTCGCCCGGGTGCTCCGCCCAGAGATGGTAGGCGACGCGCCGGCCGTCGGCGTCCACCTCGATCCCCATGCGGACCTCGTTGCCGGTTTCGGCGGCGATCGTGTTGTATGTCTCGTCGAGGTGGTCGGCTTCCAGCAGTTGGAGTTGCAGCGGGACGGAGAGGCCGTCTTCGAGGCGGCGCGGAACGAGGCGAAAGAGGATCTCGCCTGCATCGATCAGGCCGCGGCAGACCAGGGTCTGGAGGCCGTAGAAATTGAGCATGCCGTAAAAATCGGCCTCGGAGACCCAGTCCTCCCAGAGCTTCTGGATCTCCTCTTTCATATCCGGATCGTCCACCTGCCAGCGGGGATTGATCCCGGAGCCGATGATGTTCGCGACGTAACTGTCGACGCCACCGTCCACCAGCGGGTTGTTGCGGATCAATTCCCGCGAGCGGGAGCGGAGGTCCCTGAGCGATGAGAAAAGGGCGGCGCTTGGCCCCGCGGTCGAGGTGCCCCAGGTGCTCATCCGGCGGCCGGCAGAGGCGCCTTCGAAGGGACCGGTAACGGCGGCCCGCGGGATCGGCCTGCCATAGGCGTCCACGGTGCGCAGGTAGCCGGGCGCGGGGGGCGCGGACGGCAGGACAGCAGTCTGGGATGAGGAAGGTGTCATCGTCACAATCCTTTCCCGGTCGAGGCTAAGAAAAAGCGGGGGCGGGCAGCGACGGTCTGGACTTCGCCCAGGATATCGTGCTTGAGCTCGCGCAGCTCATCGAGATCCGTCTGGGCGTATGTGACGGATTTATCGCCCATTGAAAAGCTGACCTTGCGCGTGCCGGACATCAGCGCGCGGATCGCGGCCTCGACGTTCGTCAGATCGGTTTCGGTGTAGGCCATTAAGCCTCCCTGGGGATCTGGGGACAGATTTCAAATCTGTCCCCAGATTTGGATATCGTCGGGTGCGCCGCCCCGGAGGTGAAAAAAGGCGGCGCACCCATCAAAAGGGTTCATCATGCGGTTACAGAATCGCACAGGGAAAAGGGGGAGTTCCAGCCCGTCCATTCCACTCCGTTCCATTCCATTGACAAAATTTTTAAGATTTGGATGATTTTTATTCATTGAACAGATGATGGGATATTATGATGTGGGTTTTGCGTGAATTGATCATAGGCGGGATAAAAAAAGAGGCCGGCGAATGGATATTCACCGGCCCGTTGGTGGGTTATAATTCGGGGATTTTTATATCCGGGGATTTTTCCAGCCATTCGGCGACCAGGCGGCGGTGACAATCCGCGCCGGATGGTTCCCAGCACAGGAGGATCGCATCAGGGCCGAGGTCCGCAAAGACCTTGACGGGATCCAGTTTAGACAGGATGTCGCGCATGTATTCTGCGCAGTACTCCGGCCAGGAAAGGCCAGCCTTCGAGCGCTTGAGGAGATCCGCGGAGGGGGCCAGGGCCATATAGCGGCGCCGTGATCCCCACCAGCGGGGAGGCCAGCGAGCTATGCTGACCGCCCGGGGATCCGCCGCGGCTGTTCTGTTTCCGAAATAGGATGTCATCATTTCGATTCACCTTTTTCATTTGTTATTTCATAGTTTTAACTTAGTTCACCTTCTTGCTTTTGTCAACATTTTTATTCTTTACTGATGCAAGATCTCCGCGGGAACCTTGCCGGCCAAATCAATGCCGGATTCCAGGATCACTTTGACCAGTTCGGCCTTCTTGCAGAGATCGAACCGATCGCGCTTCTTGCCGAGCTTCTCGTAGAGATAGGCCTTGGCTTTGTCGTCCTTGAAAAAGTCGAACTGCGCCGCTATCGCGTGGATCTCCTTGGTCGTCTTCTTGTCCAGGTAATCCTCGTTCATCCGCCAGTCCTTCTGTAAATCGGCGCCCAGGTGGCAGGCGACCAGGTGGCGCATCAGCGGGCTCGTCGCCCCGCGGTGGTACTCTTGCGACGTTATATTGAGGCCGTCAAGGAGGACATGAACCGCCGTCTCCCGCAGGACGCGCATAAGTTTGGCGGCGTCGAATTGTTCAATGACCCGCCAGGCCGAGGCCGTTTCGTATTGATGCCATGTCTCTTTCGGTATGTTCTTCGGTTCGTCGTACTTCCGCGCAAAGGTTTTGAGGATTTCACTGTCTGCGCCTTCGAGCATGGTGAGGAGAATAACCCGCAGGATTCGGGGGTCATCATCGGGCAGATGCGTCTCGAGAGCCGGGATCAGCGCCTCGTAGTGTTTTTCGCGGAAGAACCTCCCATGCCATGGAACATGCGGGGCGTTCGGATCGGCCGCTTTCCTGGCCGCGGAGCTTTTGGGATTGTAGATCGTCTCGTGGCATTTCTTCGGCCCGAGACAAGAAATCTTATCGTCAACCTTCCCGTCCAAGGTGATGATGCTCAAAAAATGCTCGCAGGTCCTGCATTTCTCCTGGACGTCCCGGTAGATGTTGTGGTGTTCATCCCATCGGGTGGCTTCCCGGAATCGCGCGCCGTTTGTTTCGAGCTTTCGCGACGACTTGAACTTCGGCCAGTTGGCATCGATCCAACACTCTTGGTGCTGCCGGTAGCAGTCCGGATCGAGACAGAGGGCCTTCGTCGCGACATCCTCGCCGAAGAGGTTACGCTGAACGTCGGTGTTTTTCGGACAGGTAGGGCAACCCGCGACATCCTTGAGAAAGAGCGCGCATGCGAGTTTCGGGGTGCGCGATTCGATCCTTTCTTTGAGGATCTTTACTGACCAGTCCTGGCGAATTGCCATATCGTAGAATTCCGTTTGTTCCTTGCGATCGCTCACCCGGACGAGCTGCTCGAGATGTCCATGGGCGATATCGCCGTCCTCCCAGGATTTAAGGATCTTCTCGGGGAGAGTAAGGATCGCCGTGCGCCGGCGGATGTAACAGGGATTGATGCCGGTCCGCTCCGCCAATTCCTGCAGAGCGTCCGGACCTTTCCGGTCCAGATAGAGTTTGAAGGCCCGGGCCTCCTCCAGGGGTGTGAGATCCTCCCTCTGGAGATTCTCGACCGTCATGCAGTCGTAGGCGTCATCATCCGTCATTTCCTGGACGATCGCGGGGATCCTGGCATTCTCGATGCTGCCGCTTTCCTTGGCGGCCTCACATGCCGCCCGGAAGCGGCGTTCGCCGGCGATGATCTCGTATACTTTCCCGATTGCATTATCTGAAAGCGGGCGTAGCAGTAAGGGGACGATAACCCCTTTCGATCGGACTGAGGCGAGGAGCTCGTCATATTTGGGACCGGAGAAATTCTTTCGCGGATTCAGGGGATTGATTCTGATTTCAGTCAACCGTACCTCCTGGAAGGTGCGCGGTTTGGCTTGGGTTGGCGCCGACTTGTCCGCTTTTACGCTCGTGCTTTCATTTTTTGTCTTTTTCGTCTTCATGGCTAATCTCCTTTTTGTTTTTATGTTGCCGCCGCAGGGATCCCCCGCGGCGGCTTTTACTATGTTGTCATGGTGGTCTGCTCCAGGACCTCCCTGGTGCTGTCGGATTGGAGAAGTGCCCGCTTGATCTTGTTCAGATGCTGGATGATCATGTCTATCCGCTCGATATTCATCTTCGCCGCCGGCGTCAGGACCGCAGAGAGGACCGACATGTCGTCACGGTTAAAACATCTATTGATGAAATTGATGATCTGCTCGATCATGCGATCATATTTTGTGTTGACTTCCCTTTCCTGTGGTGTCGGCTCGGGAAGGAAGCTCTCCTGCTCCTGCACAAAGAGCATCGCGTTGACCAAAGAGCGCAGCTTGTTGTATGTGCCCGCCTTACCGGCCGATATCCTGTCAAACAGTATCCCCTGTTTGTCTTTAGGAAGGCGACTCAGTTCCTGGGCCTGCGATGGACTCAGGATTCCCTTGACCGTATATTCCTGGAACACGCGCTCCAGCTTCAGCAGGTTCAAACGCTCTTGGATCCGCCAAGTCTGACTGATTCCCATCTTGCGGGCGATCTCTTCCTGGCTGAGGCCCATGCCAATCAGCCCCTGGTAGGCCATTGCCTCTTCGATGACATTCAGGTCCTCACGCTGGAGATTCTCCAGAAGGGAGAGCTCTGCGACGGTCTTGTCGTCGGCCTCCATGACCCGAACAGGAATATCCGAAACGTCGGCCAGGGAACAGGCCCGCCAGCGACGTTCGCCGGCGATGATCATAAATAGATCGCCTTTCTTGACTACCACGATCGGCTCCATGAGGCCGCAGGACCTGATCGACTGCGCCAGTTCCTCCAGCTTACCGGGGTGAAAATGCTTTCGCGGCTGGTTCGGGTTCGGGTAGATCCGGTCATGTTTGATGGTTTTCATAGCTACCTCCTTCCTCTTGCGGCTCGCTTCTCAAACCGCGCTTTGATATTCCCGATTTTTTCCGGTTCGTAATATAGATCCAGCTCGACGCCGTTTTCGATAAGTTCCTGGATGCTGATATATCCGAGTTCCGCGTCTTCTGTGTAGCCGTTTAAGCAGGTAAAGCCGAAAGCCTGAGCTTGAATGCCCTGCACTTCGTCATCGTGAGACCCGGCGTCACGCTCGATGATGTACCAGTCTGAACCTCCCAGAAAATAATGGAGCGTTGCGATTGCTTCGTCCCCCTGGCCCTCGGTCTCATATGTTTTCGGAATGGTGGCAATGGCGACTTTTAACTTCGCGATCATATCCCGGAAATATTGCCCTTCTTCGCCTCTGCACGCCGACCTCATAACCGACAACTGATCGCACCCGATAAATTGATTGAGATTCAACGCTTGATTTGCTATCATGGTCTTGACTCCTTTCTTCGTGAAGGGTTTTGGTTTTCCCCTCCAGGGGTTGGCGCCCCTGGAGGGTGTTTTCCGCTATCTTGCCAGACACGGAGCATCGTCATCGTATGCTAAGACAACGCTTCCATATTTTGCTCTTATCTCTTCAAGCGGGATTGCTCTCTTGTGCCATTTATCTTGTCCGTCAACTTCCCTTCTCCAGTACCAGGCTTTTTTCTGACCGGAAAAGCGACACCCGAAAACCTTGAGATCCTCTTTTGCCGCATAGGTGTTGCCGGTGATCCAGAGCCAGACCCCGCACAACTCAACCTGCAGGTCTTTTTTCATACGGAGGATCTTCATCGCCATGGACGCGATCTCCTCATCCATGCTCCAGCGCTCATTGACCTTCGTCTCGTCCATGCCGGACTTGCGATAGGCACCTTTGAGCGCCTGTTCGTAGGCATTGTTGACGGCCTTCATGATCTCCGCGTCGCCGCCCAGGTCCGGGTGATTTTTCTTCGCCAGATCCCGGTAGCGGGTTTTGATCTCCTTCTCGTCTCTGCATCCGTCGAAATATTGGTTCATGGTCCCCGCCTCCTTAAAGTGTTTCCCATTTCCCGTTTCTGAGGTATTGAATCTCGGTGCATCCAGCGTTAGGCATTCCGTAATCGTCGAGAGGCGCAAATGCGTTTTCAGATTCAGAATCGTTCGACACTCCCAGATAATAAACCTCCCCGTCATCATCCAGAAGTCGGAAATGTTGATTCAATAGCTGCCCTGGTCTCCAGTCTGAAGATTTAATCTCCACATCCTTGCCATCCAGTTTATCGTATGTAATCATCCACATGGTTTTGTTCCTCCTTCCCCGATGTAAAGACCCATCGTTTTTTCAGGAAAACCGGCCGGATGATAATAAACCATCGCCGTTTTGTTATGGTGTTCCCGTAAGGGATAATTTCCGGGATTCTCCGCAAGATACTTTTCCCGCCATTTACGCCATAACTTCTCAATTCGCTGGATTATTTTTGGTGTGACCGAACCGCGGATGTTATGTACTCCGGCATGGTTCAACTTGCTGCTCTCGTCATAGGCATAAATTTGATATTTCATCTCGCTCTCCTTTCGTTAGATGGTTATTGAATCGCGTAACTACCTTTCAAATCATCCATGATTTCCGATTGCGTGTGCTGATAATCGTACCAGTAAACCCGGTCCATGCTCCCCTGGAAGCCATTCTCCCAGGCGATCCATCCGCCGTACTTCGATTTCTGGTCGCTTGCTTGTTCTATGGTGTCAAATTTGATTCGTGTCTTCATGGTTTTTCTCCTTCTCCCCGTTTCGCCGGGGTGTTAAATTAGGTTAATGGTTATTGATGTTAATCTCTCGCGTGTATGTCGTCTGTTCTCCCTTAAAACGGACATCCCACCGTTCACATCCCTCCAGATGCCAGTCATGTCGCCGGATAAGCAGCGCTGTTGCTTCGGGTTTTTGACAGGTAATAGGATCTTCATACACTGTTACAAGGTCATATTTTTTCATGGCTTTATCCTCCTGTTAGCGAATTCGTTGATCGTCTGAACCATTCAGGCAACCAAATAAACCCGCTAAGGTTTACTCCCAGGCCCATTGTCAGGGCGGCTTTTCAGAGGATTTATCGGAGGGTCTTTGATTTGAGCGGGTTCGGTAGGCGCTCGGTATTTGCCGCTTCCAATATTTCCCTCATCCGGGGTTTGTCTCTAACGTTCGGGGAAATCTCTGCCTTCACTTGGCCCCTTCCCCGGTTTTCAAAGAATTTCTCAACTTCTTGATTTTATTCTATAATTTATTACACACCTTGTCAAGCATTATTTTCATTTATTTTCAATTATATTCGACACTTAGCCTATATTTTATGCAATAATAAGCCGGGGATCGCCCGGCTTTGTTCGTCCAAATGCTTGACGGCTTATTTGCTTTCTGCCATAGACAAGAGCACAGCGTCCAGATCCAGTCCCTGATCGGTCTTTTCCTTGATCGTTTTACGGAGGGCCTTGGCCGTCTCCTTGCTGATTCGTTTCCGGGAACCGCCCAGGGCGAAGACAACCGTCTCCTCGGCGCCGTCTTCCATCGCTTCCTGGAGGGATGGAACCTTGCCTTCAAGATACTCCCGGATCACCTTGGCCATTGCAAAGAAGGCCAGGGCGGAGTTTATGATCTTCTGGTCCTGTTTGGCGGCGATGATCCCCTCCAAGATATCGCTGTATTCGCTGATCCGGCCGGCGAAGATCGTTTTGCTCGCGGACGCCTCCACGATACCTTCACAGATCGAGGTCATCGATTCGATCTCCTCGGGAAGAAACAGAAGCGATATCTCCTTGAAAAGGATGCGCTGCTCGGAAATAGTCGCATAATCCGTGCTTTCAAACTTTTCTATTGTTTCGGCGGAAAGGCCGGAGTAGATCGAAGCTTCCAGGTCGTCAATCTTGCTCCAGAGTTCTTTGAGGATCTGCTCGTCGTCCTGGCCGGAGATTGCGTTATGTGAGAGCTGAATCGCAATCCGCTGAGCTTCCGAGAGGGGCTTGTCGATCAGGAAAACAAGAAACTCAGCTATGCCCGCCTCGATTGCCGCCTTGATGCGGTGGTTGCCGGAGAGAACGAGCAGCCTCCCGTTTTCCTGGCGATAACATAGAGGGAGCGAGGTCAGGGCGCCATCCGCCTTGACGTTGTGCGTTAGCGCGGCAAACTGCTCCTTGGTCATAAATCGCGCGTTCTTCTCCAGAAATTCGATCTCCGATGCTTTGGCCATGTAGAGCTTATACGGAAATCGATCGGATAGTTTCTCGTTGAGCTGGTCGAGGGCTACTTGTATTTCTTGATCCATGTCCTTACCGCCTCCTCGGATGTGATCTCCCCCGCGGGGGTCATATATTGGAGAAAACCTTCTCCTCTTTTCATCAAATCATAGACACCCCGGTATTTCATCGAGACCGGCTTGTCGGTGAATGCGGTCGTCAGAATGAAATCGACCGCCTGGATGAACTTCTCCTTGAGGAGCCCTTGGAGCTCTTTTGTTCTGGTCGCCATGAGCAGCAGCTTCGAAAGGCGATTGATGGGGCTGGCGATTACGAAATCACTCAGCATGTAGATCCCGCGGGTCGCCCTGTCCTGGTCCATGCCATAGCGGATGACGTCGAACAATAAAAAGCCGAACAGGTATCCGTCCAGGAACACGAACAGCGGCGACAGGCCCGTCGTATGGTCAATGCCCTTTTTCAAAAATAGATTCTTATAGTAGTTCATTCGATGGTTGTCCGTCGGCTGGAATGTAAGGCGGCTCTCCGGCGTAATCGGATGGTCGTCCGGGAGGAGGGCGAGTTCGGTCTTTTCGCTTTTGGCATAGGGGATGACCCAGGATTTTGAAAACGGCAGATTGCTGTAGAGATAGACGCTTCTGAGGCGACCGGTCTTGACGACGGCGAAAAGGCCCTCTTCGTTACGGTCGTAGTCGGACAGGTAGAGATATTGGCCGCGGCGCATAAACGATACTGTCTCTTCATATCGCTCCTTCGTGAGGAGCTCATAGGTCGGTGCGTCCCAGGAAAAGATCCGGTCCAGCCGCTCATAGAGCTTTTCGTAGCCGCCGACGTAGGTCGGCAGGAAAGCCACCCGGATCCACTCTTCCGGAAGATCCCGGTAGAGATCGTGCACGTCGATCGCCGTATAGTCGTCGATCCGGATCGCCCCGAGGGTTTTGGAAATCCGGATACATGACGAGTGATGGAATTCGTCGAAGCGCTCGCGATAGTGGCGATAGAGTCGGATCTGCTGGAGGTTGTTTCCCTTCTCCTGTTTGAGCATCTCGAAGAGGAGAGAGACCGCCGCCACGCGCGAGACGCCGCCCGGTTCGACATAGGGCGCAAGCCATTCGTAGCGGGAATCGGCGATCTCCATGCTCATCGGTTTGCCGGCCAGGTGGTTTCCGATCAGCGACGAATAGAGGGCAATGTCGTTTGACCAGATTTTGCAGTCGAGCCCCTGCATTATCTGCTCAACAGTAAAATTCCCAGAACAGCCAACACAGATGTTTCTTTCACTGAAAAGCTTCTTTTCAGTGAAGATCAGGTTCCTGATCTTCACTGAAAAGCTTCTTTTCAGTGAAGATCAGGTTCCTGATCTTCGAATTGATCGAACCGATGAACATTTTTTACACCTCCTAAAGTTTGATTTTTATTCGCTCCACCGGGAATTATAGGCCATAATTTATTTTTCCTTTATTTTTGCCTGCGGAGGCCGCAAATAAAAATAACAACCTCCGCAAAGCCTGTATGATAGTGAGTTTACGCTCGAATCCTGTGTGGTAAAGGGTTTGCGGGGCTTCGCAAACGTAGGATAGTAAAGGGTTTGCGAGATCGTGGATAAATCGGGCCTTAAATCGATGTTTTTTGTGGCATGGTTTTTGTCCATAAATGAGCCCTGCCAGCCCTGTATAGTAAAGGGTTTGCGGAGCTTCGCCAGCATAGGATGATAAGGGTTTTGCGGCTCCATCCGCCGATCCTGTGTGGTAAAGGGTTTGCTCATATTCATGGTTTTTTATCCTTCTCTTCCCCCGCTATCATAGAGTAGTATTGAATTTACCGACGCTCAAAATCGATCACCACGCAACGATCAGGCAGGGGGCCTTATGTTTATATAGGGGTGTTTTTCAAAATATAGTTAATAATATTAAGTAGTTAGTATTTTGGTTCCTTTCTTCTTTAAGTGAATAATATTATGTAGTTACGTGTTTTTTGATAATAATCCCCCTTTTTTGTCTTTTATCGGTTCATCCATCTCGAACGGGCAATTTTTTGTTTTTTGGGTTCCGGATCCGGAGGCTCCTCGGGGGCGAAATAGTCTTCAGGGTTTACGACTCGGGCAGCAATGAAGTCCTGGAGCGACTGCTCCGATATCCGGAGCGCCCGCTCGCCGAGCTTCATCGCCTTCAGGGCTCCCTGCTGGATCAGGGCGTAAACGTACTTGTCGGTGCAGCCGAGGTTCTCGGCGACGCTCTGGATCGTGATCCACTTGTCTGCCGTCTTGTCTTTCAATTCGCCTCGCTATTTTCTCGACATCCAGCTCGACTTCGCAACCTTCGACAATTTCGGCCCGCTTGGAGCGGACGGGCGCGCCGCTTCCCGTTTCAAGTATTCCGCCAGGCGGGGGATGCCTCCGCCTGGAAACTCCAACTCGGCACAGACGGCCGCCAGGACCTCTGCATCGAGGAGATGGTTCGGCCGATTATGGACATTCACCCACTTTTCGTGGTCATTGTCGTCGATCTGCTTTTCCTCCGCCATGATCTGAGCGGCATAGTCCTCCCCGGTGCCGGAATGGAGAAACGCAGCGCCGGGGAGACTGCGGGTCTCCTCCTTGACCGCATGCTGTAGGCGATAGTGATATTGATCCTTGGCCTTTACGGTATCGACCTCAATAAGCCGCAGGGCCTCGGGAAGTTTCTTTCCACTTTCTGTGGAGACGATCCCAGCGCCAACCTTCAATTTGCCGGGAAGCAGTCTGCTCGATCCCTTCGTGCCCCAGAGGTTGACACCGCCGCGGCCGCGGTTCTTGATCAGCCAGAAGTAAGTCTCCTCTGTCATGGTCATGTACTGGTTTTTCTCTGTACCGCCCGTGTCCACACAGGCGGCGAAAATCTGCAAGGAACGGCTGGAGTCTCCGACAACCGGATAGTGGGATTCAAAGATCAGCCGTTCGACGTCCTCCCATGTGGCAAGAAATCCGTAATGGATGAGCCAGTTCGTCTCGTAGGGCGCCCAGGCGCGGACGGCGAACCAAAAACCGAACTGCTGGACGTCCACGCCGCAGGTGAGCGCGATCGCCTCCGATGGGACAGTCTGCGCGGGTAGATCGACGCGGGCGGCGAGGATCTGCTCCATGTTTTTGGAAACGATCGTCAGTTTCCAGGGCTCTGCCTCGTGCTTGTTTTTCCAGTCTTTGAACTTTTGGACGTCCGTCAGGCCGCGCAGAAAGGCCGCGGCTGGCTCGGCAAGCGAAACGAATGGCGAGATCCGGGAGGGCACGTGAAAGCCGATCTTCACGGGGCGGCGCTGTTTGAGGTAATCCGCGAGCGCCAGGCCCTGCCGCGGAAGGGGATCGCCATCCGGACCGGGAGACTGTGGATGTTTGCTTCGCTCGCGCCATTGTCCGTGGCGGACAGCCATGTCGCGGTCATAGTCGTTCCACTGGGCCAAGCAGGAAGGGCACTCATACCAGGCAAGCTTCTCCGCCTCGATGGTTTCCGGGTCCACGGAATGGCATTTCCCATCCGGACCGGGCTCCGTCTCGTGCGCCCAGCGGATCTGAGCGAAGGTCATCAGGTGGTGATGACCGCAGGCGGGACAGGTCGCCCAATAATCAAAGATGACCTGCGCCTCCTTAGTGAGGGCCTTATGAATATTCCCCGTCTCGGTGGTCGGACTGCTGATCTTCCAGGTTTTGCGGCTGTGACGATAAGTGATCGTCCGGGACTCGCCGAGGGAAATCGGGTCGGCCTCACGCTTGCCGGCGGTGTCGGGGTATTTATCCACTTCATCGAAGACGGCATAGCGGATCGGCTTGTTGGCAAGGCGCGCGGCGGATCGCGCCCAAGCCATGTAGATGAGCATATGCTGGAGGCTGATCCGAAACATAGAGCTGTCGTCATCCAGGCCCGTCATGTAGCTGCGGAGGCGGGGGCTTTGTTTGATCATGGGCTGGATGCGATCCTGGTTATTCTCGCGGGCGGTCATCTCGTCCGGATAGATGAAGAGCACCGGGCCCGGATCGCGGTCGATGGCGTAGCCGATGCAGTTCAGGACCGACTCCGTCTTACCGCTCTGCGGCCCCGCGCAGATGATGATCGTCTGGACAGACGGAAAGAACGAGGCGTCCATGATGCCGGCCAGGTAGGGGGTGACCTCATTTTTCCATTTCCCCGGGAGAACCGACATGGTGACATGACGGTACCTTTCAGCCCAGCGGGAGACGGGGATCTTCTTGTGACGGCGGAAAATCTTCCGCTCCGGCTCGGAGAATCGAAACGTGTGGCGGATCTCCCCGGCGATCGCCAGGAGCGAAGGCGGCAGCCAGGGCGTGGACCGGGGGATGTGGAGGGTGGCCAGCATAACTTCTTCTTTCAAGCACTTAAAGGCATCACGATGCAAAAGTAATTTTCGTTGTCGGTCCCCCTGATTACGCTGGGTTTCAATCCTTCGCCGATCTCGAAGTCGATCGTCGGCTCGTCCACCACCTCGATCTCGTCCAGAAGCAATTTGACGTTGAACTTGACGATTCTCTCTTCGCCGTCCCAGATCGCCTCGATCTCGTCTTTGCATTCGCCCGAATCAGGGTGCACGGAATTCAGGACGAGCGCGCCCTCTGTGATCGTCAGGGTGGCGCACTCCGCGTTGACGACTTTCATCCTGCGCAAGGAATGCAGAATCGCGTCCCTGTCTATCCGGGCGTTCTCCCCTTTGTCAGCCGGGATGACGCGCCGATAATCCGGGTACTCGCCATCGATCAGGCTGATCCGGAGCCAGGTGTGATCATCCTTGACGATGAGGACCCCCGGACAGACTCCGATAAATACATGATCGGGATCCTCATCGATCAGCTTGCGGATCTCGTTCAGACCTTTCCTGGGGATGATAATCCCGGGCGTTGATTCCGGACGCAGGCCTCCCGGGATGGATATGTCGCTTTCTTCCGTTTTCATCCTTGACACCGCGAGACGGTGGCCGTCGGTGGCCACCATCCGAATCATGGCGACATTGCCTTCGATCTCCTTTTCCAGAAATACACCGTTCAGCGCCCGCCGCGTTTCATCGGCGGACATGGCGAAAGAAACCTTGCGGATCAATTCTTTGAGGGCGCCCGCCTTGATCGTGAAAAACGGGAGGTCCTCATGGCCCATCACCGCCGGGTAATCATCCGCCGGCATTCCGGGCAGCTTATAGACTGCCTTGTTGCAGGTAAGGACCGCCCCATTGTTGGCCGCTTCCGTGATCATATGGATCCTCTCTCCCTGGAGTTCGCGCACCATCTCGAAGAGCTTTCGCGCCGATAGGGTGATTTCCCCCATCGCGATCAGACTCGCCTCATAATCGGCAACCATTCCGATCTCCTGGTCCGTGGCCACGATCTTTATCCCGGCTCCATCCGTCCTGATGAGCAGATTGCTCAGGATCGGCTGCGTGGCTTTTTTCTCCACAATGCCCAGGGTCTTTTGGATTCCCGCCAGAAACACATTTTTATCAATCGTAAATTCCATAGCTAACATGCCTCCGTCGTAAGTTCTTCGCCGGTTTCCGCCGGCGCGTCGGTATCCTCCTCCTCCTCCGCATCGATGACGACCTCGTATTCCAGAGCGCTGGCATAACTGTTTATATGCTCGTCCAGGTCTCTGCTCATAAGGCTGATCAGTTCGCCCGCGTGCTTCGTATCTCCCCCCCCCGCCCGGATCCAATCGGCGGCGCGGGATTGGATCCAATGCTTCAGCCCCGCATTGAGGACGCCCGCACGGGCGGCCAGCTCAACCTCCATCAACTCCTTGGGGATGTACATTCCCTGCTCCTTGTCGAGCGATAATTGCTTGCGCTTTTCCTCGATTGCGCCAATTCTTAGTTCCTGGTCCAGCTTTCGGCTCTGGAGATCGTCCGTCCTCTCTCTGAGGCGCTGCCCGGTAGATTGCCGCTTGAGCCAGGACTTGGCATACTTGTCGATATCCTTGCGCGCATAGCTTCCGTCGCGCTGCGGGAGAAATTTCCCCTCCTTCTGGTGACGGTAAAGGCTGGTTTTTGTCACGCGCCAGCCGTCTTCTTTAAGATAATCCAGGATGTCGGCGATCGTAGGGAACGGTCTTTCGGAATCTTCATTGACGCCAATCTGCTCGGCGAACTTGGCCAGGGCAACCTGGGCCGCCTCCCAATCGCGGAGATTCGCGGCGGTGGAGGCAGTCTGATAGTTCTGCGCGCACTGGGCCGCTCCGTTGAATAACAGGACGCCCTTCGCCCGGATCTCCTTGGGCTGGTCGGCAATCAGTTTTTCGAGGGTTTCCTTATCCATCATTTCTTCCAAGGCAACTCATCGCGTGATTTCTTTTCTGGTGACCAGCCCTGCCCGGATCACGGTTATTGTGCATAGCTTGTGATAGACGTACGGCTTAATTTCATCCATGACCATCGGGTGGACATGACAGGCCAGCGAACATTCGGAAGGACATTTGACATCCTCCGCCCAGATCAGTAGGTCGTCGAAGAGTGGCAGGAACGTCCGCGTCGTCCATTTCCCGTCGATGATAACCGCGATATGATTAATGATCGGCCTGTTTTTATTCACGTTTTCTTCCTTCAACAATCAGATTCGCCGCGTCGATCTCTTCGGCGGGGTGGTTCGACAGGTAATCGGTCACTTCCAGCGTCCGGAAGACCAGCTCGTTGATCCGGCCGCCGACGTATTTCCCGTCGCGAAGGACGGTGAAGCGCGTCGGCGTATTGATGATCTTAACGCTCGGGTTCTTTTTGAGAAGGCCCCATAATTCAAGGACCGGCGGCGGATAGTCCAGGCTTGTCACCAGCTCGATCTTGTCGGGTTTCTCCACAGCGACGGCCAGAGGATGAGCGTCCTGAAGAATTTCCGAAGGGATATACGCACCCTTGGAGGCATCTCGCGCATTACCGATTGTCAACGCCGGCGGGAGCCCCGCTTTTATCCACTGTTCAAGGTCTGTCCCCATCCGAACGGCATCGCCGGGATCTTTGCCCTGGGGGACCGGCCAGCGGTCGCAGCGGTCGAAATGCTCATCCCACCATTCAATTGCTTTCGCGCCGGCGGCGTCATAGTCCAGGGCGTTCAGGATCTGGAGGGCGCCCTGCAGCACGGCATAGGTGTTGGCATCCGGCTTGGCGGAGACCGATCCCAGGGCGACCGATCCGGACAGATACGGTGTACTCGCCGCGACGGCGATCGCGTCGAGCTCCGACTCGACGATGACAAAAGCGCGGCGCTCCCGGCCGATGATCATGGTGGCCATGGACGATCCCGGGAGGACATAGTATCGGGGCTCACCCTCGGGCCGGCGGATCCTGATCCGATAGACGATCCCGTCGACGATGTAGGGGATGACGAGGCCTCGAGGGATCCAGAGCGCTTTCGGGCGGCCGTCGTCCTTCAGGACCTCCGGCAGGCCCCAGGACTTGCGCGGCCGATAGAGATCCTTCCCGTCTTCACCGGGGTTCCAGCCGAGGCGGAAGTTCGCCGCCGTCTCTGTGCTGATCCCGCAACCGGCAAGCCAGGCGAGTGTCTCGGCGTTCTTTGAGAGATTGGTCTGCGCCCAGGCAATCAACTTATCCGCCTTTTCCTGCCAGAGATCGGCAGGAGGGACATGCCGGTCCGGGTGAAATTCGGGAGCGGTCTGCGGCGGCGGCCGGTCCCCGCGCGATCGGGGACGCTCCGGGAGAGAAATGTCGAGCCGGGCGCATGCCTCTCGGAACGTGAGCCCCTCAAAATCCCGAAGGAACTGGATATTGTCGCCGGCCTTTCCGCAGCCCCGGCACCAATAACCGCCCTTGCCTTCGTTCTGCTGCGGCCAGACGTGGAAGCGGTCCGTCCCGCCGCAGCCCGGGCAGGGCCCCTGGTATTCTCCGCCGTGTGTCGAGGAGACCTTTTTGAGCTGCACGCGCTTTGTGGCCAGGTCAAGGGTGTTCATCACCATTCCACCGTTCCGGAATCAATACAAGCCACGCCAAAAAGAGCCGCCACCGCGTCATCCAATAATTCATGACGTATTTTTTCAAGACCGGCTTTGCTTTGAATCGCGACAATAAGCTCGCTTCGCTCATCCGTGAGAACACCTAATATCTCGTGGGATGATACAAAAGAGCCAGGACCCTTACGATTCAATACGTTCTTCATGTGACGTTGCACGGCAACAATCGCTCCATTCAATTCAGATACATGGATTGGGGGTCGTTTCATATTCACTCCTTTTTTCTATTCAGGGAGGGTTTGAAAATTCGCCGGCGATTTTATCGCCGCCCTTTTTTCCTTCTCTTTCTTCTTTTATCTATCTATTTTTATTACATTATTTACAATAATAATAAATAATAATCCCCTTCCTTGTAATGACTTATAGGGAGGGTTGGAGGGTTCCCCCCCTTATTTATTGATCTAAGCATTTTCAAAAAGCGTGTGCCGAATAAACCCTGGATAAACCCGCCACCCTCCCCAAAAAAGAAGCAACTATCCAACCATCTACGGCAATCCCTGATTGATTGCGGATGGTTGCGGCGTGAGCGGAAAATATGGGGAGAAAAATAAAGTCTCCCTGATTATTGGCTCGCCGGGCTGCCGGCGGGCCTATGACCGGGAGGGTGGAGGGTTGCGCCGGACTTTGGCCGCGTTTATTCAAATTATTCAGAAATGAAATATTCATCCTTTCAACCCTCCAACTCTTCCTGATTGCTGGCCAGGGCGATGCCGTGATAGACGACGACGCCGTTGCTTTTACCCTTATCGAACTTCTCAGAGAGGTGCTTTCCGAACCAGGTCCCTGTGAGTTTGTCGGTTTTGCCTATATTTTCGCCGTACCATTCCCTGAATCGGTTAAAGAGCACCGCTGCCTTTTCCTTCGCCTTCGGTTCCCGTATGCAGCACTCATCGATGAAGTCGGCCAGGAGGTCCTCTCCGCGGCGGTACATCTCCGTCGCCTCCGTAATGTCCTTCGGCGGATTGATGCCGTCCCGCTGGTATTCCAGGCAGCCGCGAACCAGCCAGGCGAGAATCCCGGAGGCCTCGGCGAGGACCTGCTGGTCCAGATCCAGGATGGCGCGGCGCTCGTGCGACTCCTGGGGATCGCGGTTGACGAACGAAACCGTAAAAGGGATCAAGTGCATGCGCTCCCAGAACGCCTTGTCGTTCGGCGGCGCCTTCGGCTGGGTGTTCGTCATGATGAAAAGCTTATGGGTCGGCGCAAAGCGGGTTGGATATTTATCGTGCGGCGAGCGGCCGACGAGCTCGTCCTTGCCGGTGAGCCATTTGATCTTAGAGGCGCTGAAGCGCTGGCCCTCGTCGATCTCCGAGGCAAAAGCCATGCGGATGCCCTTCAGGGACATGATGTCCGGAGACGGGCCGGAGGAGCTCCTTGAGAATTTTTGAGAAAGAAGCATCTCCGAAGGGATCGAGCCGGCCAGCTCGCCCATGACGTAGGAAATCGTCTCGATGATCAGGCTGCGGCCATTCCAGCCGGTGCGGCCATAGAGGACCGGGAAAACCTTCTCCCGGACCAGACCCGTAATCGAATAGCCGAAGAGGCGCCGGAGGTAGCCGATCACGTCCTCGTTCTTGTTGAAGATCTCCTGGAGCGACTTTTCCCAGAGCGGCGCCGGCGTGTTGATGTCGAGGAACGGGACCGGGCTGGCCAGGGAGAGGAAGTCGGACGGTCGGCCAGGCTTGAGGCGGCCGGTCTCCAGATCGATGACGCCGTTCGCGCAGGGAAAGAGCATCGGCTTGTCATCGAACTCCTCGCCCTTGATTGCGATCGGATCCTCGATCGTGTGGGCGAATTTCAGGCAGGCGGTGCGGCGCTTGTCGGCTCGGAGCTGGGAGACGCGCTTGAGGAGATTGGCCTGGGTGATCTTGAGCTTCTTGAGCTTCTCGGGGCGGTCGTCGTCAGAGGAGTCGGTGGACACGGTGATGATCTCCTCGCCGATCAACTTATACTCATCGAGATACTTCTCGACGATTTTCTCGACGGCGGCGAGCGATCGGTTCATGATATCGCGCTGCCAGTAGTGGCCGGACCACTCGAACCATTCCTGGGTGTTTTTGCAGTAGAGGAGCTGGTCGCGGAACAGCGTCGCGTAAAGAGTCGCGTCGCCCAGCTCGTTGGCGAAGAGGCATTCATGGATCAGCTTGCTGGTGATCTTCGGGCGCTCCTCGGGTTGTGGAAGCTGCGCCGCCTCCTCCGCGACTCGCTCCTGCACCTGTTTGCGGATGTCATCCATTGAGTCAGTCATTCAGTATGATCTTTCACGATTTAAGCGGCGCCTGCACATGCGCTGCAAAGGTCTTCTTCAACCCAATGGCACGGCTCGCCGGTCTTCTCGATACAGACACTGCAATCATCGTCGGTACAGCCGCATATACGGCACCGGCGAACGCGGTGGTTAGGTTTATGCTTTTTCATCGCCCTCTCCTCCTGAGCTCATAGATCCATCGCAGGGAGATCCCTTGGACGGCCTTCTCGATTTTCCTCGGCGGCGTGTCCTGCTCAATTAACGCCATGACGATCTTCTTTTTCTCCGGGTCGATCAGGTGATGAGAGCCGGCAACGAACTGACGCCCACAGTCAGGACCGAGACATCGGTATTTCGGCAGCCCGGCGGCGGTCTTGCCGTACCTTTGCAACCTGGTCCCCTTGCAATCTGGGCAGCTCACATCTTCCATGATTCACCTGTCCGCCATTCGATGTTCACAAATTCCCGTTTTCCCATCAAAATGATAATTCACCCGGAGTCGAATTTTGGGGTTCTGTGTGCCGTATGATTGCTGGGCTCCAGGAAGGACCCGCAGAGTAGAGATGGCCATAGATACTTGATTTGATTATTTAATATAGGGTGCGGGGCATCAGAAGAAGCGCGGCCCTTAGAAATTGTTTGAATTGATGATGAATAATATTTAGATGTCATTAATTTTCTTATTCTCCGTTTCTTATGGAATAAATGGAGAACGCCCAGATAGACAGAGACGCGATTCTGCATCCCCTGCGATGGATGAAAGCCGTCGACGCGGAGTGCGCCACCCTGACGATCACAATATGAATATGGTAGCTCGGCAAAATCCCCCTTGTTCAGCATAAACGAAAAAATGCCCCATAGGCATCTTCGTCGTCATCCCGATAAAGCCCCCTGGCGATCTCCGCGCGGCGCGCTTCTCCGAGGTGTTTGGCGGCGATGCCCACGTCAATTCTCCTCTATGGCGGCATGATTTTCTGTATTGCGGCAAATATGCCGGCGCTCGAATTCGGCGATGGAACGTTCAATCAGGCGCTTATGATCCGTGTTGATCTCCATCGCGGCGTAGCAGTGCCCACAGCGGATCTCCGTGATCATCGGCCGGCGGTTGATTTCAAACATTCAATCAATCCAAAATACCTGTTGCTGCAGTTTGCGCTCGCATAGGTCCATCGCCGCATCGCGTTCGTCCCGAGCGCCGAGCCTCGTGATGGTCGGCCCGTCAACGCGATGAGCCACCCATCTCCCCTGCTGCCGCGAAACGAAAGCCCTCATGCGGCGATTTTGCCATTCGGACGCGTTAGGATTCTCTGGCTGAAATTCCATGTGACAATCCGTTTCGAACCACCAGCCGGGGCGCTCCATTGGCGTCCGTTCCATTATGACACCGGCAGCTTCAAACATGGTCAACACCGATCATCCTTTTTGCTAATTGTCTGAGACGCCTGGCCTTTTCCCGGTCGCCCTGGTGTGGAGGATATTTGCTCCGGTTCACGATCTCAGGAGCGGCGGCGCCTTTCTTCCAAATACGTCGCCACCAAGGGAGTTTCACGCCATTGGCATCATTCAGGATGGCCGCCATGAGACGATTGCTCAGCCCGTTTCGTTCATTAGCAGGGCGTATCCGGCGATGTCCTGTCAATTCCCCCTATAATTTGCATCGCTTCCCGTCTCGGATGAAATAATGCCCTGTCTCATCCCGGATGCAGCTATTGATTCCATGATATTTCATGCGGGATTCGAACCACTTCTTTTCCGCGGGACTCAAGGGCGGGAAGCTATGCGGCCGTGGCGGCGCCATCATCAGCCACCAGGCAAGGCCGAAATAAGCGGCCAACAGAAACGCGGCGGCGATTGTGATCGCGAGCAATTTTTTCATTACGCCCTCCCCTGGGATTCATAGACGATCCGGTTAATGACGCTGCCGTGAGCGCCTTCATAGAGATCGACGCGACGCAGGGCTTCGGCATCCGCCTGGCGGGATGTGCCGATCCAGTCTTCGGCGGCGTCCGGATCATGGACCAGGTCGCCCGAAACGAGCAAATATCCGTCTCCGCTGTCGGTTTCGATCGCAAATTTCCAGCGGCGATTCATCATGATTGCGCCCTGATCTTTTCCGTAAGAGCCTTGTCGGCGCGGCAAATGTCGTCGCCGCCCTCCGGCGCCGCTCAGTGCGTGTTTGGTTTTCGTGCGTCCTCCACTGCCAGGCGGTACTCCCAACGGTTCCTCCGTCCGTTGATCGGGCGGGCCTTGACGGTGACGCCCGTCCCGGCTATTTTCCGGCGGATCTCGCCGATCTTTTTCGGGTAGCCGATGATCCGGGTCTGCCGGACGATCTGGTCGCCCGTCGCCGGGCCGCAGGCCAGGAGATCATAGAGGCGACGCGCCTGCGTTCCCCAGCGGAAATATTTTTCAGCCCGAGGGATCATGGCGGCGCCCCTTTGGCGGATCGGGTTTTTACCCTCCTTCTCTCCGCCATTAACTCCCCGATAAACGCGCTGATGTCCCCCAGGCACCCGACGTTGAAAATGCAGTTCGGCGAGGGGAAGAAACAATATTGTCGCCAAGCCGGATACCATTTGATATGACCCAAAATGGAACCTTGATGCTTTGATAAGACATCATAGACTTCGGTTTTCCCGGTGTAGCCAGCCTTGAAAAATTCGAGGTATTTGCTCTCGATCATGGCTATATCGCCTTTGCGACCGATTCGTCGGCGCGACTGATCAGGTATGCCAGCCTCGCCCTTCGGTTTTTCCCGACGTTTGCCGGATGAACAATGAGTCTATCCGTGACCATCACATATCCGAACGGCTCCTGCCGAAATCCATGCCGCTTGAGAGCCGCCTCATATTGCCTTTTCGTCATATCGCGCATCATTGCATCGCCCCAGCCGTGAAGATCAGGCCAAACAGGATCAGCAGGATCAGGGCCGCGCCGCCGATTGCGGTGAGCGCCTCGCGCGGGTGATTTCGGATCATCGAGAAATAGACCTGCAGGCCGTCGAGAAAGAAAATCTTCTCCTCCTCGCTTTCCATGAGAGGCGAGGAATGGAAAGGGGGATGGAAACATGAAGCGGACAAACGGCCGGTTTCCGTGTCGGAACCATAATTGACGCGGCCGGTGCCGAGACAACGAGGACAGCATCCTTTCATGGCCAACCTCCTTACTTGATTTTTTCCCGGATCAGATATCCGAGAAGCAGAATCAGCAACCCGACAACAATCCAGATCGCAATGACGATTTTCGTGGCGATCTCCATTCTTGATTGCGGGGCCGTCGTGGGGACCGGCCCCATCTGCTACTACTACAACACGCGCCGCTGCTCTTTGGTTTCCGGGAGCATGACCGGGCCGGACAGGGACCTTAATCCACGCGACCGGGCTGCGCAGCTCTGGCGCAAGTCCCGATTGGTTGCTCGCCCCCTGCCGGGTTGGGCGGCCGGCGGTAGGTTTGCGGATCCGGCAAGAGGACCGCCGCAGACCCCATCCTGCAGCGACGGCGCTTTGGAATTCCGGGTATGCATCCTTCTGCTCGTTCCGCCTCCCTGCGCGGCCGCGGTTGGATAGATGGTTGCCAATTTTGGGACAATGCCGCCGCCCGGGCGGTCCTCAGTGGGTTTGCCGGAAACGCCCGGCCTCTCGACATGACCGCCGCAGCGTCTGAAGCGATTCTGCAGGCAATCCGGATCCGCCTTCGGGATCACGCCGCCGCGCTGCTTGTAGAGCTCCAGCGGCTTCGAATTCCCCTTCAGCAGCTCCCGGATCGCGCGATCGTACTCCGCCTTGCCGGGGATCCTCTCCCCGCCGAGGATCATCCAGGCGTGGATCTCCTCGATCATCTCCTCGAGGTGGCGGAGCCGCTGTTCTTCGGTTTTATGCATATTGCTTCTCGATACCCTTCAACAGGCTAACGATCGCCTGGACGGCCTCGTAACCTTCCTTGGCGATCATTGATCGTTCCTTGTCGGTCAACCGTCCATCCGCGATACCTTGCTCCAAGGAAGACATGAGCTCGCCGAATTCCCTGATGCTAACCATGGACAGGCGAACGACGTCATTCAGCGCCCCGAGCGCCCTGGGAAGCCTATATGCAACGCGCCCCAGGGATTCCTCAATATGATCGACAATCTGATAATCGTCCGTTGATTTGATTACGGGGATGAGTTTTTTCAGGGGGAAGTTGCATCCGGAACCGGTTTCCGATTCATCGTGATCGGGAAGCCCTGTTCGCGTTAGATAGTTTTCACTCATGCTGGTCTCCTCAGCGATGAGTTTGAGCGGTTTTTCGTTTCGATGGATGGTGTCGTAAATGTGTTCTCTCAATGAGCCCATGAACAATCCTCCCTAAAAATTTAATTGCCTTTTGTTTTCCTCCTGTGTATAAATTCACAAATGGGCGTTTCTTCATGCCGCTTCGGACGGCCAAGCGGCGAGAACCTCCTGGAGCGTCTTGAGGATCTCAACGGAACTTTCTCCGTTGCGGTACCCGGTCATGGTCATGACCAGGCTGTTGTAATTGACCGGCCGGCCAAGTCGGGCGGAAATGTGCGGCAGGACGACCTTGTAGGATCGCCAACGATCGAGCCCGAGATCGATCATCCGTTTCTTGATCTCCTTGCGGAAGGCGTCTAATTCTTGGGGTGTCATTATGAATGAATCCAAGGTTAAATTGTCCGTCGACAGCATATCTGTGTTTTCTCCTGTCATTTCAGCATCCCTGATCAATGCATATTTCACGGCCCTGCTTCTCCGGAAGCAGGCAGGTGAGGAGATAACGAAGGAGATTGAGATACAGGTCCTGTCGGACGTTGTGCGTCGATGGATCGATCTTCAAGGAATAATTTCGGAATCCTTGCTAAAAGTTCTGCGGCAAAGCGATCCCAAAACTCCTTGTTGATTGGCTCGGCGGTAATCTGGATGGTTTTCATGGGGGCACCTCGTTAAGGTTTGGGGGAAAAATCTTAACCGCCTGGGGTGAATGAATACACGAATAAATAAGTGATGTCAAGAAAAAAAACGTATAAATCTGATTATTTTTTATTTGCCAAGAATATCAGCAAGATTGCTGATGATAACGGGGGGAAGTATGCCTTCGCAGACGCGCTCGGAGTTGTTTATGATTCTGTTCGCCGCTGGTGTAACGGAGAAAATCTTCCAGATGGACAGATATTTTTCATCATCCGCAACAAATTTGGCGTATCCGTCGACTGGCTTCTTGCTGGGGAAAACCCCGAGCCTGTGTATTTAACGGCGCCGGAGCAGGACAGACCCGCTCTAATGGTGGCTGATCAAGGGAGCTACGGAATATCAGCGGGTGAATGTCCCGTCAAATGCGATGATGATCTCCGGGAGCTCTGCCGCCGCGTGAAATACATCATCGACGACAACGGAGAATTCGCCGAAGCGTTAAAAGCCAACATCAAGGCATTCAAAAAATCTGTGGAGCTCGATCGGCGAGTGAAAAATCTTGAGCAAAGTCTATCAAGCGGGTCAGGTGGCGGTATTCCGCAAGCACCGGCCAGGTCTACCGCCAAAAGACGGAGGGCCGTGTGATCTACCTGAACTTTCTATAGGAGGTGAACCATGAATATCCGGATCTTTCATTTTTTCGCCTTGTTTCTTGCTCTTGTGGCTGTTACTGCCAACATTCCCGCCGCCGAAGTCTATATGTGGGTCGATGAACAGGGCATCCGTCACATCACGGACCGGCCGCCGGACAAAGCAGTCAAAATGATCGGCCAGGAGCGATATAGGAAGGACTCCCCCGAGGAGATCAGACTATATCAGATTCAGCAAGAGCGCCTGAGATTGATGAATGAACGCGAAGCCGAACTCGGCAGGCAGCGACAGCAATATCGTGAGGCTGCCGAAAAATGGCGGGATGAAAATAAAAAAGAGCAGAGAGAATCTGAATTGAGGAGAGCAAAAGAAGCCTTAGATTTTGAAGAAAAATATCAGAACCGATATGACGACAGGCGGAGAAATGCAAAATCTCAATGGGAGATTAATATGTATGACGACCTGAAGAAGGACCAAGACAAGGAAGTGGAGGCTAAACGCCGGAAACTTCGAGAACTGGAAAACAAATAATGGCCCTGATCCCCTGCCGCGAGTGCGGCGCCATGATCAGCAGATCCGCCGGGCGCTGTCCGCAATGCGGCGCCCGGCATGACTATGGAAGTTATGCCTGGGCGCTGCTTATCGCCATCGGCCTGGCGGCGTCCATGGCCATGGTTTTCCAATGCGGGAATTGATATGGCCCTGATCGTTAAATGCCGATATTGCAGGCGCCGGATCCGGGCGGCTGAAATTATCTGCCCCGCCTGCGGGTCCGCGGAATTCAGCTTCATTGTGGATTACTGGCCGGACGGCAGGTTTGGAAAAAGAATCCGCTATCCCCTGCCGGAGGCCATTACGACCCGCGATGAAGCCGAGTCGATTGAGATCGAGCTCCGCCGCGCCGCGAACGACGAGAAAACGCCCAGGACAAAGCCCGTTGAGGGCCAGACAGTCGACGACCTGTTTTCCGCCTACCTGGACTGGTACAAGCAGTATCGGGCAAAGACCACCTATCGGGATATTTCGACCATCTACTACGGCCACATCATGCGGCTCCTCGGAAAGGAACGGATCGAGGACCTGAACGTCCACCATATCAACATCTATAAAAAAATGAGGAAGGGGGAACTGGCCCTCAAAACATATAGAAAGGATCCGGACGGGAACAAGATCCCGGTGTACAAGGGCATGATCGGCAACCGGACCATCATGAAGGAGCTCTCCTATTTTTCGGGATTCCTCAAATGGTGCCGGCGTGAAAGGGAGCTGGAGCTCAAACCGATCCATATCGAGCGCCTGCCCCACGCCCGCCCGAAGCCGTTTGTCCTCTCCCCGAGCGAGATAGTCCGGATCCTGAACGCCGTGACGCCGTTTCACCGGGCGTTCATCCTGTGCCTGTATACCCTGGGGCTCCGGCTCTCCGAGGCCAGAAATCTCAGGTGGTCTGATATCGATCTCGGCACCGGCGCCGTCCGAGTCGTCCAGAAGGGCGGGGAACAGAAGATCCTGCCGATGAACGAATGGCTGAAAACGGCTCTTGATGCGGTAGAGAAACGAGGAGAATACGTGTTCGCCAGCCGCAAAACCGGGCGCGGATCAACAGAGACCGAGTCGAAACCGATATACGACATCCGGAAGGCGCTGCTGAAGGCCTGCCGGGAAGCGGGCATCGAGAAAAAGGTGAACCATCATCTGTTCCGTCATTCGATCGCGACGCACCTGATGGGGAACGATGTGAATCTCCGGGTGATCCAGTCGTACCTCGGCCATTCGGAGATCGAATCGACGGAATGGTACACGCATGTGGCCATGGGGCACATGGGAAAGGCAGCAAATGCAACGCTTTCGGGTGTGCTGTCTACGAACACTCCTGATAAAGGCTGAGTGTCTACGCCTTACGGCCCGCAATCCCTGTATTTACTGAGACCATTCAGGATTCCTAATCCGCAGGCCGAGTGTTCGAATCACTCCAGGGGCACCAATAACACGGGCTTCCGCAAGGTGGCCCTTTTTTAGTTTGTCTACATTTGTCTACACCGATCACCAGGCTTTTAATCCGTTGGTCGTGGGTTCGATTCCCATACGACCCACCATTTACGGGGCCTCCGCGAGGGGCCTTTTTTCATGGTCTCTACAAGTCTCTACGCTTTTTCTCCTAAATGCCGCTAACCGCCCGTCATGGTTCCCGGTAAGAATCCTATTCCACCGGACATATATTTTGCTTGATATGGCGACCACGGTACAAATTTCCAACCCCTTTGAAAAAAATCATGCTGAGTCAGTTTCCCATTGATCAGCCAATCAAAGAACTGAACAGGCCAAAAATAATAATCAAACGCATCAGGATCGCCTACGGCATTTGTGAGCATATCAAGTCGGAATGAACACACTATGAGGTTATCTGAGGCATAAGCACAAAGCGCCCCGAAAAAATCGACATAGGCACGGGCTGACTCCAAGTTCCATACATTGCCATACGGAGTCCAAATCGTCGGCATTGACCATCCAGACTGCGCCATTCGGCTATATGGTAGGAACGAGGTATTTGCCGCAAGCCAATCATATAAGGCCGCTTTGCCTTCTGGATATTCTGCAACGTGACCCGCAGGAAAGTATAGACTCATAAACGCCCATTCAACATCATCCCACGTTGGAGGACTATCTATTAAATCCGGCATGATGTCCGTCATATACAGGGAACTATACGGATATGATTGTTGAATGAGGTAGGTATCATAAATGACCGCGGTAACGTCGTTATAAGCCAACCCGAATCCAGACATATCCTTAAATGGCGCGGCACTCCAAAAAGACTGACGCTTACTTATCCAACCGGTAGGATTTGCCGCGATCCAAAACATTGTCGGGGCATCATCCATATTGCATATACCGGAAATGATATAAACACCTTCTTCCACCGCGTCATAGGTTGGTAAGATTTCAAACTGCGAACCGAGTTGGTTAAGCACATCATTTGCCTTCTCAAGATCGCGTCCGGCAAAGAAGGCAACCCTGCCACCGCCTCCGCGAAATGACTGAATTGCTGTCAACTCAGCATCGCTTAGAACACGGATCGGGCATGGAAGTATCAAGAGTTTTATATTCCCGCCTGAGAGGTCAGCGAGCCGTGAATTAGCAAGACCACCAAAATACCGCATAGTTCGGATAGCGACCTCATCCCGCGTGTATTCTGAGAAAGGCGACGTTGATGGGCCTATGTAAAAGTTCGCTTGGGTCGCCCTTGGCAAATACTCCTTTCCGATCACCCTCGGCTTGCTCCAGTCCTGATCCTGAAATTCAATGACTGCCGTATCACCGGGGTATGTTGGCAAATAGGAGGGTAACGCCGGCACGAACAAAGCGCAATCCGTTTCCTTCATGTATGATATAGGGACGTTCCGAATGATAATGGTCTTTTGAAGCCATTTACCTTTCGTCCACCTCGCCCGGTTGCGATACGGAATCTTGTCGGCGGTAGTAATCTCTTTCATATATCCAGAACCATATCCCCTTTGTCTGTCTGCACCACAAGCCAGCAATGACCACGCCCATCCGGGACATCACCGACCTCAATCTTTATTGCCGATGCCGGGTATCCCAAGCCGAGTAACTTTTGGGCCTTCGTCAATGCGAAGTCTTCACAATCGCCACTTGCTCCCGACGACATAAGTGACCAATGTTCAAGTTCTCCATAAGTATCAATGTCCCGCTTGTAGGTGTTCCGGTCATTTACTTCATCATTCACGGTTTTCAGATCATCCATCAATTCCGATGTCATGGTTATTTTTGTATCGCCGGTTTCCGTCACCAACGCGAAGGTTGGATTGAGCGCGGCAAACTCTGACCACCCGGTAACTGTGTAACCGCTGTCAAGCAGGTATTCTTCTGTCCCTTGGTTGATCGGTAATCCACTCATACGCCCACCGTGCTGTATGCTCCATGCAACGCAATGTCGCAGGTATTGTTGTCATAATCAATGCTGATAATGGTTCCAAGTCGGTAGGTCGGTTTCCATCTCTGTATTCCCGGCATGACCGCCCAATTCCAAAAGACCGCTGATGGTGTGCTTACTCCAACGTGTTGCAAAAGGCCAAGCGCTCCGCTAACTGCTCCATCCGGCATTATGAGAATGTCGTATGGCTCCATGTTGATTTCAATGGTGCCGACTTCTTGACCTACCGCGAGCGTGGTCGTTTTGTTCGCGCACCATACATCCGACCGCTGATCTGGCAACATGGCCTGTGTCAACCTATATTCTTCTCGTTCGAGCGAGGCATATTTCGACAATAAATTATTCAGAACCCGCATCGCCTTGTCTTTCCCAAGCATCGCATCGACGCACTCTTTTTGCGCTTCCGTCAAATCGATATTAGGATCAATGTTTGCCTCTGTAATTTCTATGTCAAATGAATCCCCGGTTGAATACGGGATGCTTCCGATATTGATGCGGAAGGATATTTCCGTGCCTCCATACGGGACTCCCGCCGTGACCGTAGCGATCAAGACAGAATAGGGGTCACGCAGTTGAAAGGTCGCTGATGGAGGACTCACAACCGAGGCGGTGCAGGTCAGATCATAATTGCCGATCTGAGTATCCGTGGCAACTTCGCAATCAGCCACGGTCCCATTGCCGTCATTCGCCCAATGAGGAATTGCCACTACCGGGTCGGGTTTCCCTCCGGGTTTCATTTGAGAGATCGCCATATTGAGTTTATCGAGAGCCGCAT
>Ga0299912_10000242_pt1 | contig 54573 bp, 54 predicted proteins | sample RVTome_2_FD_207667 | JGI IMG/M metagenome (GOLD analysis project Ga0299912, IMG submission 207667) | Soil microbial communities from uranium-contaminated site in the Upper Colorado River Basin, Wyoming, United States - RVT95D214 (version 2) ... | reverse complement strand
GGCGGCGCCGCGTTGCACACCGAATCGCAACCGCAGCCGCTCATGATGGATGCCGCCTCACACGGTCCTGCGGGTAAAATGTCGTCTTTCTCATTCCGCCATCCTGCCACCCATGTCCACCAGCGACCAGCCCCCCTCCCCAACCCTCCCCCGCTCGCGGGAGAGGGAGCAAACGCTGGGCCCAACCCGACCAATCGGCGTATTCGATTCCGGCATCGGCGGGCTGACCGTGGTGCGCGCCCTGATGGAGCGCCTGCCCTACGAGAACATCGTCTATTTCGGCGACACCGCGCGCGTGCCCTACGGCGTGAAGTCGGTCGAGACCATCGCCCACTTCACCACCCAGATCGCGCAGTTCCTGCTGGAAAAGGACGTCAAGCTCCTGGTCATCGCCTGCAACACCATGGCGGCGGTGGCGGCGCAGGTGGTCAAGGACCTGTCGCCGGTGCCGGTGCTGGACGTGATCGACGCCGGCGCCGTGTCGGCCCGCGGCGGCAAAAAAATCGGCGTCATCGGCACCCCCACCACCATCAACAGCAACGCCTATGCGCGCGCCATCCACGACTACGCGCCCGACTCGCGCATCCATTCGCAGGCCTGCGCGCTGTTCGTGCCGCTGGTTGAAGAAGGCTGGCTCGACCACGAAGTCACCCGGCTTACCGCGCAGGATTACCTGAAGCCGCTGCTGGCCGAGCACATCGACACTCTGGTGCTCGGCTGCACGCATTACCCGCTGTTGAAGCCGCTGCTGCGCCAGGTGGTCGGCGACGAGGTCGCGCTGGTCGATTCCGCAGAAGCGATGGCCGAGCAGGTCGCCGCAGTCCTGGCCGAAAAGAAGCTCGCCAACCCCGGTCCGGCCCAGCCGCGCTACGACTTCTACGTCACCGACGTGCCGCTGCGCTTCCAGACCATCGGCGAGCGCTTCTTGGGCCGCACGCTCAACAACGTGCACGTGGTGAAGTGGTAATCACAAGGCCGCAGGCATGATCCGGGTCAATGCCCAGATCGAACTCGACGAGCGCGAAATCCAGGAGGACTTCGTGCGCGCCTCGGGCCCCGGCGGGCAGAACGTCAACAAGGTGTCCACCGCCGTGCAGCTGCGCTTCGACGTCGCCCATTCCCCTTCACTGCCCGACCCGGTGCGCGCCCGCCTCGTCACCCTGGCCGGCCGCCGCCTCACCCAGGACGGCGTGCTGATCATCGAGGCCGAACGCTACCGCAGCCAGCGGCGCAATCGAGACGATGCATTGGAACGACTGATTGAGTTGATTCGCGAAGCCTGCGAAGTGGACAAGCCGCGCCGCCCTACCCGGCCTACGCTGGCGTCGAAGAAACGTCGGCTGGAGGGGAAGCAGCGGCGGGGGGAAACCAAGAAACTGCGTACCTTGAAACCGGGAACGGACAACTGACCCCTATGGCCCGTTCGCCCTGAGCTTGTCGAAGGACTGTCAACAGTAGTCGGGAACTTCGCCTGACGACTGACCGTTGGCCGGGGGTAGCCCGGCGGCTAGTCACTTTTCTTGTCTCGCCAAGAAAAGTAACCAAAAGAAGGCGACCCCGACATCCCCGAATTCCCGAAAATCGAGCCTGCCGGGTGGGCGGCAAAGAACTCGCCCCGCTTTATTTGTATTTCGAAGGTGAACGGGGCTCAGACACCTTTGCCGCTGATCCACCCGACAGGCTCGATTTTCGGCGGGGCTGAGAGGGGAGAAAGTCAAAACCAGGGTGGCGATGACCGGACGGTTTGCGTACTTGTGTTAAGACGGTATCCGGCGTATTACGCCTACGGCTAATGCGCCCTACGCGGGATGCACAGGGTATGTGTGCTATAGGCTTTGGGTATAGCGCGAGGCTACTTCTACCCCATAAAAGCCAACACAGCCATTGCCGCTAACTCATTCCAGTATGACGCAAGCATCATTAATAGCACCCCGATAACAATCCATTTAATTCTTTTTTTTCTTTCTTCAGAACCGAGTGTTTTACAAAATGCGCCGCCACCAAATAGGCTTAAAAATATTGCTAGCGGTATCAGTATCGAGACGCCGATAGCAGCAATTGTTTTCCGAACCCCTTCAAGCTTTTTTATCTCCGCTGGGTTCCGCAAGCCGCGGGAAGTGTCAGAGTTCACCCAAGGTTTAACGGGAAAATCAGCGTATTGCTGCGCCATTTGCTTCTGCCACTGAGCGGGGGGCGATTGCAGAATTTCCCGTGACAGATGAAACTGCGCGGGACTGCTTCCCGCGTTAGCCGAACAGGTAGTTAGAAAAAAACAGAGTGGAAAAAATACAAATTTCATGGCAGCGCTTTGTAACACTAAAGGGTCAGCCCACATGGGCGCATTAGCCGCAGGCGTAATGCGCCGGTTCTTCGAAGCTCAATAGTAAACACAAACGTTCAGTCATCACTAGCCTGGTTTTGACTTTCCTCCCCTCTCAGCCCCGCCGAAAATTGAGTCTGCCGGATGGATCAGCGGCAAAGGTGTCTGAGCCCCGTTCACCTTCGAAATACAAATAAAGCGGGGCGAGTTCTTTGCCGCCCACCCGGCAGGCTCGGTTTTCGGGAACCCGTAGGGCAGGGATGTCGGGGTCGCCTTTCTTTGGTTACCTTCTTTGGCGAGACAAAGAAAGTGACTAGCCGCCGGGCTACCCCCGGCCAGCGGACAGCAGCCCAGCGAAGTTCTCCACTACTGTTGACAGCCCTTCGACAAGCTCAGGGCGAACGGTGCTAAAGATAGCGCCGGCAGCCCGCTTAACTTCACTACCCGAACGTCAGCCCCATCGCCTCGCGCACGTCCCGCATGGTGTCGCGCGCCAGTTCCTGCGCCTTCTCGCAGCCGTCGGCGAGGATGTTGCGCACCTGGTCCGGGTTGTCCTCGTAGTAGGCGGCGCGCTCGCGGATCGGGGCGAGCTCGGCGAGCACGGCGTCGATCACCGGCTGCTTGCATTCGAGGCAGCCGATGCCGGCGCTGGTGCAGCCCGCCATCACCCATTGGCAGGTGGCGTCGTCTGAATACACCTGATGGAACTGCCATACCGGGCACTTTTCCGGGTTGCCGGGATCGGTGCGGCGCACGCGCGCGGGGTCGGTCGGCATGGTGCGGATTTTCTTGGTGATCGTCTCGGGGTCTTCGCGCAGGGCGATGGTGTTGTTGTAGGACTTGGACATTTTCTGGCCGTCCAGCCCTGGCATTTTCGAGGCTTCGGTCAAGAGCGCCTCGGGCTCGGCGAGGATCATCTTGCCGGAGCCTTCCAGGTAGCCGAACAGGCGCTCGCGGTCGTTCATCGACAGGTTCTGCGCGTCGTTCAAGAGCGCCTTGGCCGATTCCAGCGCTTCGTCGTCGCCCTTTTCCTGATAGGCGGTGCGGCATTCCTCGTACAGCCGCGCTTTTTTCGAGCCGAGCTTTTTGACGGCGGCGCGCGCCTTGTCCTCGAACCCCGGCTCGCGGCCATACAGGTGGTTGAAGCGGCGGCAGATTTCGCGGGTGAATTCGATGTGCGGCACCTGGTCCTCGCCCACCGGCACCAGATTGGCGCGGTAGATCAGGATGTCGGCGGACTGCAGCAGCGGGTAGCCGAGAAAGCCGTAGGTCGAGAGGTCCTTTTCGGAGAGCTTTTCCTGCTGGTCCTTGTAGGTCGGCACGCGTTCCAGCCAGCCCAGCGGCGTCATCATCGACAGCAGGAGATGCAGTTCGGCGTGCTCGATTACGCGCGACTGGATGAAGAGCGTGGCCTGCGCCGGGTCGACGCCGGCGGCGAGCCAGTCGATCACCATGTCGCGCACGTTCTCCTCAATCACCTGCGGCGTGTCGTAATGCGTGGTCAGTGCGTGCCAGTCGGCGACGAAAAACAGGCACTGGTATTCGTTCTGCAGGCGTAGCCAGTTTTTAAGGACGCCGTGGTAATGGCCAAGATGCAAGCGCCCGGTGGGGCGCATGCCTGAGAGTACGCGGTCGGAATACATTTTTAGAGTCGAGTGTTGAGGGCTGAGAGTCGAGAGTCGTTTCGGGTCAGGACAGCACGACCTGGATCAGGCCGAGCAGTTGTTCAGGTTCGAGGCCGGTGACCAGCGCAACGAGGCCGAGGAACACGCCGATGAACGGCCACAGGATGATGCCGAGGACGCCGGTGAACAAGAGGCCGAGCAGAATGAACAGGCCGTAGGGCTCCAGGCGGGCGAACTGCATGGCCTGCTTCACCGGCAAGAGGCTGACGGCGATGCGGCCGCCGTCGAGCGGCGGCAGCGGGATGAGGTTGAGCGACATCAGGATGACGTTGATGAAGACGCCGGCGGCGCCCATCAGCATCAGCGGCGCGCTGGCAAAGCCGCTACCGAGCGCGTGGCCCAGCTGGATCATCAGTGCCCAGAAAACCGCCATGACGAAGTTCATGCCGGGGCCGGCGGCGGCCACCCACAGCATGTCCTGCTTGGGACGGCGCAGGCGGGCGAAGTTGACCGGCACGGGCTTCGCCCAGCCGAACAGGATGGTGCCGCCGCCCAACAGCTTGCTGGTCAGCAGGATCACCAGCGGCACCAGGATGGTGCCCACCGGGTCGATGTGCTTGAGCGGGTTGAGCGTGATGCGGCCGTGCTCCGCCGCGGTCATGTCGCCGAAGTGGCGCGCGACATAGCCGTGCGCGGCCTCGTGCAGGGTGATGGCGTAGATCACCGGCAGCGCGAACACGGCGATTTTCTGGATCAGGGTGAGTTCGATCATGCTTCAGGCGCCGCATGGCGGCACGGTTGCTCCCTCCCCCGCATGCGGGGGAGGGATGGGGAGAGGGAAGTCAGGGCGCAACTCACGCCTCGAAGTCCGACGTGTCGCCCTTGCCGAAACGCAGCACGACGGGCGTATCGGTGGTGAGATCGACCACGGTCGTGGGGGTGAGGCCGCAGGCGCCGCCGTCGATGACCAGATCGACCAGGTGCTCCAGGCGCTCGCGGATTTCCCACGGCTCGGTCAGCGGCACGTCCTCGCCGTACAGCAGCAGGGTGGACGACAGGATGGGCTCGCCCAGCTCGGCCAGCAATGCCTGCACGATGGGATGCGCCGGCACCCGCAATCCGATGGTGTCGTGCTTCTTGTGCAGCAGCCGCTTCGGCACTTCGCGGGTGCCGCGCAGGATGAAGGTATAGGCGCCGGGGGTATGCGCCTTCAGAAAACGGAACTGGGTGTTGTCCACCTGGGCGTAGCGGCCGAGTTCGGACAGGTCGCTGCAGATCAGCGTGAGGTCGTGCCCGCTGTCGAGCCCGCGCACCGACAAGAGGCGCATCGCCGCCTCCTTGTCGCCGATGTGGCAGCCGAGCGCATAGCACGAGTCGGTGGGATACACGATCACGCCGCCGCGCTTGAGGATGTCGACCGCCTGCTGGATCAGCCGCGGTTGCGGGTTGTCGGTATTGATATTGAAAAATTGCGCCATGCGGTCTCAGGCCAGGGAAGGAGAAGAATGCGCAGCCAGTTCCGCCCAGCCCTGCCATACCGGCTGGCAGTAATGCGGCAACGCGGGCAGGCGGCCGATGTCGATGCCCTCGCCCGGCGCATGGAAGTCGGCGCCACGCGAGGCCTTGAGGCCGAACGCGCGCGCGAGGTCGGCGAACTTGCCGTATTCGGACGGATGGTGGCTGCCGGTGATGACTTCGATGCCCTCGCCGCCGAGCGATCGGAAGGCGTCGAGCAGCAGGTGCAGCTCGCGCGCGTTGAAGGCATAGCGCCCGGGGTGCGCGATCACCGCCATGCCGCCGCTGGCGCGGATCCAGCCGACGGCGTTTTCCAGCGAGGTCCATTGGTGCTCGACGTAGCCGGGATGGCCGCGCGTGAGAAAGCGCCGGAATGCGCTGCGCATGTCGGGCGCGTGGCCCTGGTCGACCAGCCAGCGCGCAAAGTGCGTGCGCCCCACCATCTGCTTGTTGACGGCGAAGTCGTAAGCACCCTCGTAGGCGCCGGCGATGCCGGACTTGGCCAGATCGTCGCCCATGCGCCGCGCGCGCTCGATTCGCCCGCGGCGGATGTCGGCGAGGCCGGCAGCCAGCACGGGATGCTGCGGATCGATGCGCAGGCCGACAATGTGGACGGTCTGCCCGCCCCAGCTCACCGAGATTTCGACCCCCGGGATCAGCGTCAGCCCGGCCTCGTCCGCCGCCGCCTGCGCAGCGGCGATCCCTGCCACGTCGTCATGGTCGGTCAGCGCGAGCGCGTGCACGCCGTTGGCCGCCGCGCGGGCGACCACGTCGGCGGGCGACAATATGCCGTCGGACACATTGGAATGGCAATGCAGATCGATATTGAGCACGATGATCGGGAGCTGGCGACCAAGCCCAAAAGCGCTTGGTCAGGAGGGGGAATCATAGCAAAATAAGCGCCACCCCGAATTCCAGCCGGCCGCGCGCGCCACCTGAACGACAAAAGCCTCATGAAAAAACTGCTGTTCGATCTGTTTCCCGTCATCGTTTTCTTCATCGCCTACAAAATCGGCGATGCCAACGCCGAAGCCGCGCGCACCCTCATGGCCAGCGTCGGGCTGCCGCAACCGACCGGCACTGGAGAAAAACCCGGCATCTACCTCGCCACCCTGGTCGCCATCGTCGCCAGCGTCGGCCAGATCGGCTGGGTCAAGCTGCGCGGCCACAAGGTCGAGACCATGCTGTGGGTGAGTCTCGGCATCATCGTGGTATTCGGCGGCGCCACCCTGTGGCTGCACGACGAGAGCTTCATCAAGTGGAAGCCGACCGTGCTGTACTGGATTTTTGCCGGCATCATCTTTGGCGCCGCCGCCTTCGGCCGCAACATTATTCGAAGCCTGATGAGCAAACAGATGGAACTTCCCGACATCGCCTGGAGTCGGTTGAATGCGAGTTGGGGCGGATTTTTTGCCTTCATGGGGCTTGCAAATCTGCTTGTCGCCTTCAACTTCTCGACCGACGCCTGGGTCAACTTCAAGCTGTTCGGCAGCCTGGGGCTGATGCTGGTGTTCGTGATCGGTCAGAGCATGATGCTGACCCGCTATCTGGATAAGGCCGATTTGAAAAAGGAAGAAAAACAATAATGTTCTACGCCATCGTCGGGCAGGATGTATCCGACAGTCTCGACAAGCGGCTTGCCGCCCACCCCGCGCATATTGAGCGCCTGCAGGCGCTGCAACAGGCCGGCCATCTGTTGCTGGCCGGGCCGTTTCCCGCCATCGACGGCAACGACCCCGGCAGCGCTGGATTTTCCGGCAGCCTGATCGTCGCCGAATTCGACTCGCTTGCCGATGCGCAGGCCTGGGCCGACGCCGACCCCTACGTGGCGGCGGGCGTCTATGCTGAGATCAGTGTCAAACCTTTCAAGAAAGTCCTACCCGCATGAGCACGGCCGACCTGATCCGCGAGCGCCTCGCCGCACTGGAACCCGAAACCTGCACCCTGGAGGACGAGAGCGCCCAGCACAAAGGCCATGCGGGCGCCGCTTCCGGCGGCGGACATTTCCGTCTCACACTGGTGTCACCCAAATTTCGTAATCTCTCCACCCTCGCCCGCCACCGGCTGGTGTACGAAGCCATGGGCGAACTCATGCAGCGCGAGATTCATGCGCTGTCGATTACCGCCTTAACCCCGGAAGAACTCTGAAAGGAATCCCAATGCGCCTTGCCCTCCTCCCCGCCCTGATCCTGCTGACCCTGACCCCGCTGGCGCAGGCACAAACCCCTGCACCTGCGGCGCCCTCGTCTGCAGCCGACGCCAGCAAGCCGCTGGCCGTGGTCAATGGCAGGGAAATTCCCGCGCTGTATGGCGAACTCGTCAAGCGTGAAATGGCCCAGAGCCAGCCCGATTCGCCGCAGCTCGACGCCCGCGTTCGCGAGTCGCTGATCAACCTGGAGCTGCTGTCGCGCGCCGCCATGGACAAGGGCCTCGACAAGGATCCGCGCCTGGCCGCCAGCCTCGACATCCGCCGCAAGGACATGCTGGCGAAGGCCTATCTGGAAGACTACGTGAAGGCTCATCCGGTGACCGATGCCGAAATCCAGACCACGTATGACAAGGCCAAGGCCGGAGCGGTCGAGCCTGAATACCGCGCGCACCACATTCTGGTGAAAACCGAAGCCGAGGCGAAAAAAATCATTGCCGACCTCGGCAAAAAGGCCAAATTCGAGGACCTGGCCAAGAAACAGTCGCAAGACCCCGGCTCCGCGAAGAACGGCGGCGCACTCGACTGGTCCGACCGCCGTGCGTTCGTGAAAGAGTTTTCCGACGCCCTGGCCGGCCTGAAAAAAGGCGAAACCACCAAAACGCCGGTGAAGACGCAGTTCGGCTACCACGTCATCCGCCTCGACGACACCCGCCAGCCGCAGATGCCCCCGCTGGATGTCGTGCGCGGCGAAATCGTCAAGCAATTGCAGCAACAGCGCATCCGCGACGCCATCACGGCAACGCGCGCCGGTGCAAAAATCGATTAATCAGCTAATAATGATTGAAGGGGGTTTGCCCCCTTCATCTGACAGGGAGCCAAACATGGCCAAAGAACATAATCAACTGCAAGACCTTTTTCTGAACACCCTGCGCAAGGAGCGCATTCCGGTGTCGGTCTTTCTCGTCAACGGCATCAAGCTGATGGGGCGGATCGAATCCTTCGACCAGTTCGTGGTGCTGCTGAAAGGCCAGGACCAGGCGGCGCAGATGATCTTCAAGCACGCCATCTCGACCATTTCGCCCTCGCGCGAAGTGGTGCTGCCTCCGCGCGATGCCGAGGCTTGAGCCCTTCTAGTCCGTTCGGGCGGCCAGCAGCCTGGCCGCCGTCGGCGCGTCCACCAGGACGGCCGCGCCGCCGCGATAAGCCTGCTTGTGACGGGCTGAAATCGCACCCAGATTCCGAGTGCCCTTCAGATAGATCACCACATAGCCGTCGGGATGCGCGGCCAGCCAGCGCGGCAATTCGGCGCCCGAAAGCTCGGCCAGCGGCGCTTCCAGCCTGCCCAGGAACTGATATTGCGCATGGTACGTGGCAGCATTCGCCACCGGCCTGCCTTCATCCTGCACCTGTTTGATCGCCTGCGCCATCGGCTTGACGTCGTAGAGCGGCCCAAGCGAGCGTATCGTCGCCAGTTGCACCAAGGCCAACGTGGCAGCGCCCAGAAGCGCCAGATTCAACAGCGGTGAAACGCCGCGACGGCCGGCCATCCAGGCCATGCCCGCCACCAGGATCAGCAGCACGCCCGGCCACAGCGGCGGCAGTGCCGCGACCTGATCGTGCAACGCGGCAATCTGGCCGCTGGCCGCCAGGATCAGCACCCCGCCCAGCGCCGCCGCCAGCAAGGCGGGCAGCCCCACACGGGAACCGGTTCGGTCGGCCAGCACGCGCGCCGCCAGCAAGGCAAACGCCGGAAACAGCGGCACCAGATAATGCGGCTGCTTGCCGCTGATGAAGGAAAACGCGACGAACACCGGCAGCATCCAGGCAAGACAAAAGCGCGTGCCATGATCGAGCCCGGCACGCCGGTGATGCGCCAGCGCCTTCCACAATCCCGGCCAGACAAACCAGGGAAACAGCAGCACCGGCAGTAGCGGCAGATACCACCAGAGCGGTCGCCGGTGGGCAAAGGATTCGACCATACGGTTGGCGGTCTGCCCCCAGAAAATCGCGTTGCGATACGCCTCGCCCCCCGCGATGCCGGCCGGGATCGCCCACATCAGGGCGATCGCTGCGCCCAGCAGCACCGCCAGTACCACTCCGGCGAACCAGCGTGTCCATTTCAAGCCGGGGTTCCACCATGGCGCCAGCACCGCGACCGGCAGCAGGTTGAGCAGGATGACCGGCCCCTTGGTCAGCACGCCCATGCCGATCGCGATGCCCAGCATGACGAAGCCACGCCGTTTTCCGTCGCTTGCGGCCAGCACGCCGTGCATGCCGAGCAGCACGCAGAACGCCAGCATCACGTCGAACATGGCCGAGGTGGAAAAGACGATCCACAGCAGCGCACTCACAAGAATCAGCGTGGCCTGTCCGCCCAGACCGGCATGCTGCGGCCACAGGCGGCGGGCGAGCAGGAAAGTCAGGGCCAGCGCGCCGGCGGAAAACAGCGGCAGCACCAGGCGCGGCCACCAGTCGTTGACGCCGAACAACGCCCAGCCGGCGTGGAACATCCAGAACATGAGGGGCGGCTTGTGGCTGTAGGCTTCGCCGTTCTTGAACGGCACCAGGAAATCGCCGCGCAGCCACATCTCCCACGCCACGCTGACATAGCGCGTTTCGTCGATCGGCGTCAGCGGCCGCGTTGCGATCCCGACTATGGCAAGAACTGCAAGCAAAGCGAAGCTTGCGAAAAGCGCGCCGCGATCGCTCGTGCCCGAAATTCGGTATGTCATCACAGTATGTCCACCAATCGAAAAAGTAGCGCGCAGAAATCCTTGTCCACCTTATGCCTCCCGACTTAAGGCAGTCTTAAGAGAAATGAACCATGATGGTATCAACTTCAACTTCAGTGTTGCGCGATGCCCGCAGTCAATTCCGGCAAGCCGATATCGATATTTCTGGATACCCAGGAAGCGAGCACCAGATTGCGCTACGCCCTGCGCGTTTCAGTGCTTCTGTGGGCGGGTGCATTGACCTCCTGGCTCACACACGCCGATGCCGCGCTTTTCCAGATCGTCGAAACGAACCGGATGCTCAAGGACTTGCGTCTCTTCTCCGAACTGTATTCGGAATGGGGGCTGTTCATTTTCTACCTGCCGTTCCTTGCATTGCTCGCGCTCGGAATGCTGAAAAACAACCGGTTGTTCAGAACCTTCGGACTTGCCTATATTTTTGCGCAGCTATTCGGAACGGTGCTGCTGGTGCACCTGATCAAGCTTGGTTCGGGCAGGCTCCGTCCGCACTCGAATCATGTGCAGGACGCCTTCTTCCAAGTCAGCCATTTCGCACAGGCCATTCATTCATCCTTCCCTTCCAGCCATGCCGTCGATGCAGCGGTAGGCGCGGTTTTCCTGGGGGTTCTCCTGCGTTCCCGGGCCGCTTCGATTCTGGCTTTGGCCGCCGCATTGTTGATGGCACTGTCCCGTGTTCTCATCGGAAAACATTATATGTCCGACGTACTGGCCGGCCTGGCTTTGGGGGTGGGGATTGTGGGGGTCGTCATGCACGTTTTCCTGCTGCCGCGCTGGCGCGAAATCGAAACCGCCGCCACGCAATAGTCGGCCAAGCCGTCGCCGCGGCGCAGCGTACTAAGCCAAGGCTTATTCGAGCGACTCGTCCAGCGCCTCGCCCCCCCGACGGCGGCGGTACAAATACATACCCAGCGCCATGGATGCCAGAAAAAGCACGATTGCCAGCGTGAGTTTCAGCATGGGTGCGATATGCACCCCGCTGCCGACCAGGGCAAACACCAGCGTTTGCGGCAGGTACCCGAGCGCGGTTCCGGCGAAGAAATGCGCGGGCCGGATGCTGGAAATACCCGCTGCCAGATTGGTCAGCAGGTTGCTGCCCACCGGCAGCAGACGGATCAGCACCGTCATCGAAAACGGATGATCGTGAATGAAGCGGTCAAAGCGCCCGGCACGTACCCCCAGTCGCGCTCGCAGCAAACCCTGGCCGAAGAAGCGCGCATAGAAAAAACTCAGCATGCAGCCGAGCAGCGCCGCCAGCGCGCCGAGCAGCGTGCCCAGCCCCACGCTGAAGGCATAGCCGCCAAGAAAGGCGATGATCTGGCGCGGCAGGCCGATCGCGGTGAACAGCCCCCCCATCAGGAGGAACAGCAGCGCGCCGTTGATCCCGTGGCCGCGCACCCGCGCATCGATCCAGGCTTCGTTGACGCTGCTGCCGAGATCGCTGGCATTGAACAGGTAGCCCAAGAGCGCCAGGCTCAGCATCAGCGCCAGGCCCTTGAGGATGACGCGCGCCTTCATTGAGGGGAACGCCGATTGATTCCGTCATCGCGAGGCCCGTAGGGCCGCGGCGATCCAGAGCTCGTTGATTTCGCTGTCATCCTGGATTGCTTCGCTTCGCTCGCAATGACAAGGAATGAAATATTCGGCATTTCCTTAGAGATCGGAATCGGGCTCGATCAGCGGCAGGCGCACTCGCCGCTGCAGCCAGGCGACGCCGAACAGGTCGACGATGCCCACCCACAGGCGGTTGTGCACGCCGTATTTGGAAGTGCCGCGCGCGCGCGCGCGATGGTGCACCGGCACCGACACCACGGCGCCGCCGTTGCGCATCACCAGCGCGGGCAGGAAGCGGTGCATATGGTTGAAATTGGGCAGTTGCAGGAAGGTCTCGCGGGCGAACACCTTGAGGCCGCAGCCGGTGTCGGGGGTGTTGTCCTTGAGCATGCGCGAACGCACGCCGTTGGCGATTCTCGATGAGATGCGCCGCACGAAGGTGTCGTTGCGCCTAGCACGCCAGCCTGCCAGCAGTTCCAGGTTGGGGGGCTGCGCCGGGTTGGCCAACTCAGCCAGCAGCGCCGGGATGTCGGCGGGGTCGTTCTGGCCGTCGCCGTCGAGGGTGGCGATCCATTCGTAGCGCGCCGCATTCACGCCGGTCGTCACCGCGCGGCTCTGCCCGCACGATTCGCGGTGGCGGATCACCCGCAGCATCGGGAATTCGGACTTCAGCGCCTGCAGCCGCGCCAGGGTGGCATCGGTGCTGCCGTCGTCGACGTAGATGATTTCGAACGTGGTGTTGCCGGACAGCGCCGCCGCGATTTCGCGCGCCAGCGGCTCGACATTGTCCTGCTCGTTCTTGACTGGAACAACCACGGACAGCCTGCCGTGGTAGGCGTGTTTCGGCATGAAGTTCAGCGTGGTCGAATTGTGTGTGGCGGAGAGGGCGGGATTCGAACCCGCGTTAGGATATTATCCTAAACACGCTTTCCAGGCGTGCGACTTAAACCGCTCATCCACCTCTCCGAGAGCCGCGCATTCTAATCGAGAGGTGGGTTTAAGGCAAACTGAACCGCCGCCGTAAACCATGGCATGCGGCCCCCGGGGCGCCAATCTATTCTGTTTCCCGGCAACCCCTAGTGCGGCGTGGTGTACCGCGCCCAGTCCTTGCTCATGCCGTCAAAACACGCCCGGTATTCGGGTGAAGCCAGGGTTTTCTCATCAGTGCCGCTCAGCGCGATGCGGACAGGCTTGCCTTCGAGTTCGCCTTCGCAAAACTCGTAATTCACCTCCCCCTCGAGCGCATACTGGCGAAAGCTGTGCAGCAGCCCATTGTGGTTGTGCAGATTGATGTACGCGTGTGACGGGTGAAGCGGTCTCCAGGGCGGCGCGCTGGAAAAGAAATCCCTGATCAGCCTGCCGTCGGCATCGTAAATATTTACTTCAATAATGTGAATCGCCTCGGGCACCTGGGCATCCCGTTGTATCCGAGACAGCAGGCGTCCCGTCCCCGCATCGTAATAGCTGGTAATGCGGTAGCGATAGCCGGCCGCGGCTACGCCTTCGTATTTCCCGCTGGTTTCCTCGGTCCGGATCGCGTGCCGGGCAATCTGCTGCTCATGCAGGGCATACACCGCGCGATGAAACTCGGGGCGCGATGGCGCTGCAACCGCCATCTGCGCAACGCACAGGCCAACGATCGTGATCCAGCGCTTCATTTCGACGCCTCCGGCTTGTCCCATGTGTTGATAAAACGTTCGAGCATGTCGCGGCTCACACTGCCGGTATGGCGCGCGGCAATGGCGCCCCTTGGATCGTAAATCACCGTTGTCGGCACGCCCAGCAGATCGGCGCCGCCGAAACGCGTAAAGGCGTCCTCGCTGCCCAGCAACAAGGGGAAGCTGATCAGGTAATTCTCGGCAAATTGGGCGACCTCATCGCGCCGAGCCGGGCCAAAACTGGGGAAATCCACCGCCACGCCGAGCACCCTCGCCTTGCCGTCCTTGTTGGCGTCGTGAAACTTCTGCAACTCCGGCATTTCCTCGATGCAGGGCGGGCAGCGCGGCCCCCACACGGATAGCACCGTCCACTGGCCGCGGCCGATGTATTCGCTGAAATGGTGTGGCGTGCCATGAACGTCCTTGAGCGTCACATCCGGACTGGCGGCAGCCGTTACAAACGACAGCAGGACCCCCAGAAGAAAAGCACCGCCAGTCAGCGCATCCCGGATCATTTCTTGTCTCCCTGTTTTGAAAGGACGCCGACTTCGCTCCGCTCGGACCAGTTGCTCTCGGGCAAGAATTCGGCGCGTTCGGCGATGTCCTTTGCCTCGTCTGTCCGTCCCAGTGCCTGCAGAACCGTTGATTTCAGCAACAGCGAATCCCGGCTGTCGGGGTCGAGCCGGAGACCTGCATCGACGATCTCCAACGCTTCCCGGTTCTGACCCCTCAGGTAAAAGCAGATGGCCAGGTTGTGGTAAGCCTTCTGGTAGCCCGGATCCAGACGGATCGCAGTGGAGAAGTGTTTGGCCGCCAAACCGATGCGGTTGTGCTTGGCATGCACTACGCCGAGATCGTCGTGGGCTTCCGCGTTATCGGGGTCCAGCTCGACGGCGCGGGTGAGGTCGCGTTCAGCTTCCGCCAGATGGTTGCGCCAGATGTTGCGCACGCCGCGCTTGGTGTAGGCGACGGAACTGTCGGGATGGCGCCGGATATAGACGTCAAGGTCGGCAATGCCCTCGTCCACCAGGCCCATGCGCCCGAGGGCCATGCCCCGCCCGAAATAGGCATTGTCCTGGCGGTCGTCCAGCTTGATGGCGGCGGTGTAGTTTTCCATCGCCCCGTATAAATCGTTCAGGGCATAGTAGGCATCGCCACGCAGCGTATACAGAACGGCGTCGTTCGGCGCGGCCTCGATCAGGCGATTGTAGTGTTGCAGGGCGGCGAGGGCTTCCTCCCGCGCCTGAAACCCTGCGCTGGCCATCGGCGACAAAACAAGCGCCATGGCAGCCAGAATCACGCCTGAAGCCGTAAAGCAGGATCGTTGCATGGCATGCCCTCCCTGTCTGAGGTAAGACGTCAGCGCTTCCCGCTTTATTCCGGATTTCTGGACTTCCCATCCGGTAATTTGATCGGGGGGGCTTGAAAACCCTACTGCCGCCCCCAACTCTCCGCGAGGACAATTGGGAGCACACATGCAGGACGAACTCAAGAACGACGCGAACACGGCCGAATCCGGGCCCGAAAAGGAAATCATGCCGAGCCTGGAAGAGCTGCTGAAAGCGGCCGAGCTGCAGGCAGCCGAGCACCACGACGCCTGGCTGCGCGCCAAGGCGGAAACCGAGAACATGCGCCGCCGTGCGGCGGAGGACGTCGACCGCGCACGCAAGTTCGCGGTGGAAAACTTCGCCAGCGAACTCTTGGCGGTGAAGGACAGCCTGGAAGCCGCGCTGGCGGCCGAATCGCCGAGCGTGGAAAACCTGAAGAACGGCGTCGAGCTGACCCTGAAGCAGCTGACCGCCGCCTTCGGAAAATTCAACCTCGTCGACATCGATCCAATGGGCGAAAAATTCGACCCGCATCAGCACCAGGCCATCCAGGCGATCGAGTCCGACCAGCCGGCCAACACGGTGGTGACGGTGCTGCAAAAGGGCTACCGCCTCAACGAGCGCACGCTGCGGCCGGCGCTGGTGATGGTGGCCAAGGGCAAGGACGCTTGAGCCGGCCTTATTGAAATCGGCGCCACCCTCCCCCACATTCGAATCAATTCAAACTTTTTAGAAGGAACGCATCATGGGACGCATTATTGGCATTGACCTGGGTACCACCAACTCCTGCGTGGCGGTGATGGAAAACGGCACCCCGAAGGTGATCGAGAACGCCGAGGGCGCGCGCACCACACCGTCCGTCGTGGCTTACACCGAAGACGGCGAGATCCTGGTCGGCGCGCCGGCCAAGCGCCAGGCGGTCACCAACCCGAAGAACACGCTGTATGCAGTGAAGCGCCTGATCGGCCGCCGCTTCGAGGAAAAGGAAGTGCAGAAGGACATCGGCCTGATGCCCTACAAGATCGTCAAGGCCGACAACGGCGACGCCTGGGTGGAAGTGCGCGGCCAGAAAATGGCCGCGCAGCAAGTGTCGGCCGAGATCCTGCGCAAGATGAAGAAAACCGCCGAGGACTACCTGGGCGAGGAAGTGACTGAGGCCGTCATCACGGTGCCGGCCTACTTCAATGACAGCCAGCGCCAGGCCACCAAGGACGCCGGCCGCATCGCCGGTCTGGAAGTCAAGCGCATCATCAACGAGCCGACCGCGGCCGCGCTGGCCTTCGGCATGGACAAGAAGGAAGGCGACCGCAAGATCGCGGTGTATGACCTCGGCGGCGGCACCTTCGACATCTCCATCATCGAGATTGCCGAGATGGACGGCGAGCACCAGTTCGAAGTGCTGTCGACCAACGGCGACACCTTCCTCGGCGGCGAGGATTTCGACCAGCGCCTGATCGACTACATTGCCGAAGAATTCAAGAAGGATGCGGGCGTCGACCTGAAGAAGGACGTGCTCGCGCTGCAGCGCCTGAAGGAAGCGGCTGAAAAGGCCAAGATCGAGCTGTCGTCTGCACAACAGACCGAGGTCAACCTGCCCTACATCACCGCGGACGCCTCCGGGCCCAAGCATCTGGCGGTGAAGATCACCCGCGCCAAGTTCGAGGCGCTGGTCGAGGACCTGATCACCCGCACCATCGAGCCGTGCAAGATGGCGCTGAAGGATGCTGGCCTCACCACCTCGCAAATCGACGACGTCATCCTGGTCGGCGGCCAGACCCGCATGCCGAAGGTGATGGACGCGGTGAAGGACTTCTTCGGCAAGGACCCGCGCCGTGACGTCAACCCGGACGAAGCCGTGGCCGTGGGCGCTGCGATCCAGGGCGGCGTGCTGCAGGGCGAGGTGAAGGACGTGCTGCTGCTCGACGTGACGCCGCTCTCCCTGGGCATCGAAACCCTGGGCGGCGTGATGACCAAGCTGATCCCGAAGAACACCACGATCCCGACCAAGGCCTCTCAGGTGTTCTCGACCGCCGACGACAACCAGAGCGCAGTGACGGTGCACGTGCTGCAGGGCGAGCGCGAAGTCGCCTCGGGCAACAAGAGCCTCGGCCAGTTCAACCTGTCCGACATCCCGCCCGCACCGCGCGGCATGCCGCAGATCGAAGTCACCTTCGACATCGACGCCAACGGCATCCTGCACGTGTCGGCCAAGGACAAGGCAACCGGCAAGGAGAACAAGATCAAGATCCAGGCGTCTTCGGGCTTGAGCGAAGAGGAAATCCAGCGCATGGTGAAGGACGCCGAGGCCAACGCCGCCGAGGACCACAAGGCGGTCGAACTGGCGACCGCGCGCAACGCGGCGGACGGCATGATCCACTCGGTGAAGAAATCGCTGGCCGAATACGGCGACAAGGTGTCGGCCGACGAAAAAGCGGCGATCGAAGCCGCGCTGAAGGAGTGCGAGGACGCCGTGCGCGAAGGCGACAAGGACACCATCGAGGCCAAGACCAATGCGCTCGCCACCGCCAGCCACAAGCTCGCCGAGCAGATGTATCAGGCCGAGCAGGCCAAGGCGCAGCCGGCTGAAGCGGCCAGCGGCGGCGCCGGTGCGGCCGATGACAACGTGGTCGATGCCGAGTTCGAAGAGGTGAAGGACAAGTAAGGCAGCCGGGAGCCTCTAGTCGAGAGCCGAGAGTGGCGACAAGCCCTCTCGGCTTCTTCGCTCTATCTGTACACTCTCGACCCACCGCTCACCGCTCTCCACTCCCAACTCATACCCATGTCCAAACGCGACTACTACGAAGTCCTCGGCGTCGCCAAGAACGCCTCGGACGAAGAAATCAAGAAGGCCTACCGCAAGCTGGCCATGAAGCACCATCCTGACCGCAACCCGGACGACAAGGGCGCGGAGGAGAAATTCAAGGAAGCCAAGCAGGCCTACGAAATCCTGTCCGACTCGGACAAGCGCGCCGCCTACGACCAGTTCGGCCACGCCGGGGTCGACCAGCAGGCCGGCATGGGCGGCGGCTACGGCGGCAGCGGGTTTTCCGATGCCTTCTCGGACATCTTCGGCGACATCTTCGGCGGCGGCGGGGGCCGCCGCGACCGCGTCTACCGCGGCGCCGACCTGCGCTACAACCTGGAAATCGGGCTGGAAGAAGCCGCCCGCGGCACCGAAACCAAGATCCGCATCCCGACCCTGGAAGAGTGCGGCGTATGCCACGGCAGCGGCGCCAAGCCGGGCACCCAGCCGACCACCTGCACCACCTGCGGCGGACACGGCCAGGTGCGCATCCAGCAGGGCTTCTTCTCGGTGCAGCAGACCTGCCCGCGCTGCGGCGGCACCGGCAAGATGGTGGCCGATCCCTGTATCGCCTGCCATGGCGAAGGCCGCGTCAAGAAGCACAAGACGCTGTCGGTGAAGATTCCCGCCGGGGTCGACAGCGGCGACCGCATCCGCTTGGGCGGCGAGGGCGAAGCCGGGGTCAACGGCGGCCCGTCGGGCGATCTCTATGTGGTGATCCACCTCAAGGATCACCCGGTGTTCAAGCGCGACGGCAACGACCTGCATTGCGAAATGCCGATCAGCTTTGCCTCCGCGGCACTGGGCGGCGAAGTCGACATCCCCACCCTGGAAGGCCACGCCAAGATCAAGATTCCGGCCGAAACGCAGTCGGGCAAGGTGTTCCGCCTGCGCGGCAAGGGCATCAAGGGCGTGCGCAGCCAGGCGCCGGGCGACCTGCTGTGCCACATGCAGATCGAAACGCCGGTGAACCTCTCCGAGCGCCAGCGCGAACTGTTGCGCGAATTCGAATCCTTGAGTCGGGGCCGCAACAACAACCCGCGTGCGCAGTCGTTCATGGACAAGGTCAAATCCTTCTTCGGGCAGTGAGCCCATCGGGTGGGCTTGCAAGCAAGGGGCTTGAACTCGGGCCAATCGAGGCACCCATCGCGCTTCCGCTTTTACGGCACATCGGTCGCGGTATGATTCGCGTCATGTTCGCCCCTTGTCCGCCTGAAGCCTCGATGCCGCCTGCCCCTTCAGCCGGTTTCCGGCCCCATCCATGACCGATCTCTTCCACAGCGAACACGCGATCGATTTCGAGCGCCGCTTTGGCGGCGTGCGCCGGCTCTACGGCACCCCGGCCTTCGAGCGCTTTCAGCGGGCGCACGCCTGCGTCATCGGCATCGGCGGCGTCGGCGCCTGGACCGCCGAGGCGCTGGCGCGCTCGGCCATCGGCCGCCTCACCCTGATCGACCCCGACCACCTGGCCGAATCCAACATCAACCGCCAGGTTCACGCGCTGACGCACGAACTCGGCAAGCCCAAGATCCAGGCCATGACGGAGCGCATCCATGCGATCAACCCGCGCTGCCGGGTGACAGGCGTGGAAGAATTCCTGAGCGCAGAGAATGTCGCCGGGTTGCTGGCGGAAAGTTTCGACTACGTGGTGGATGCCATCGACAGCGCCCGCGCCAAGACCGCGCTGATCGTCCACTGCCGCCGCCAACGCATCCGCCTGGTCTGCGTCGGCGCCGCCGGCGGCCAAAGCGATCCCGGCCGGGTGCAGCTGGCCGACCTCGCCCGCACCACCGAAGACCCCCTGCTTGCCAAGGTGCGCGCCAGCCTGCGCCGCGAACACGGCTTTCCGCGCGAACCCGGGAAAAAATTCGGCGTCGACTGCGTCTATTCCACCGAGCCCCTCACCTATCCGAGCGCCGAGGGCGGCGTGTGCTACGAGCGCCCGGAGGACGCCCACCTGCATGGCCTCAATTGCGCGGGCTTCGGCTCGTCGGTGTGCGTGACCGCGACCTTCGGTTTGCGGGCGGCCGCGCAGGTGCTCAACAAGCTGGCCGCCCAATCGAAGTAAGCAGCGCGCCTTTCATCCGAACTCGGGCTTCTGCGCTGTCGCCTTTTCGGGAACGCGGCGAAGCGCCTCCCCCGTTGATATTAAAGGACTCTGTTCGTTCTTCCGTAACACTAATATTATTCCGCGGACGGATGACCGGCGGTCTCGAACCCGCGGCCATCCCGGACATTCTGGCCAGCAAGCCTGACCGGGCGCCGGGGCCGTTCCCGTTGCACGAAGGCTGTCCTTATAGTCGGGAGATTTGTCGAATGGCAGGCTTGATGCGTTTTGTTTCGTTTGTGCTCGTCCTGGCGCTTGGTCCTTCCGCGTGGGCAAGCGACAAATCCCCGCTCACCCTGGGCGTGTTTCCGTACGTCACGCCGGTTCAGCTGGCGGCCTTTCACACGCCGCTCAAGGACTACCTGGCCGCGGGTCTGGGGCGCCCGGTGACTTTGGTCACCGCGCCGGACTTCACCAGCTTTATAGACCGCACTCGCGATGGGCAGTATGACATCGTCGTCACCGCCCCTCATCTTGGCCGCTTGGCGGAGACCCGCGATGGATACAAGCGCGTGGTCCAGACCAGCCATACTGTCCAAGGCTTTTTTCTTGCCCGCAAGGATTCGGGTATTAACAAGATCGGAGACCTGAAAGGAAAAACGGTGATGATCGCGCAAAAGGTCTCGATCGTTTATCAGATGGCCGAGCACACGCTGCGGGAAAATGGTCTCGTGCCCGGCGAGTCGGTGACGATCATCGAAACGCGCACCCATAACAATGCCATGCACGCGCCCTTGCGCGGCGAGGCCGATGCGTCAGTGACGGGCAAGCTGCTATGGTACGTGCTGGACGATGCGCAGAAGGAGCAGATGCGAGTCATTGGCACATCCTCCGAAGCGCCGGGCTTCCTGGTCATGGCGCACCCGCGACTGCCTGCGCAGGACATCGAAAAAATCAAAAAGCTGCTGCTGGATTTCCACCTGAAGCCAGGCAGCGAATCCTACTTCACGACCAACGGCTACGAGAAATTTCAAGCTGTCGATGACCGGGCCATGAAAGGGCTGGATCCCTATATACAGATATTCCTTAAACCCGCCGGCCCGTGACCGTAAACAGGACGCCCTTCTTCCATTCCATCCGCACCCGGCTGGTCATCGTCAGCGTCGTCATTGAAGTGACGATGCTGGGGCTGCTGATTGCCAACAGCCTGCGGCTGATGACCCAGGTGATGGAAGACCGTACCGAGGCGCGCCTGCAAACCGTCAGCCCGCTGCTCAGCGCCTCGCTGGGGGGCCGCCTGTTCGAGCGCGACCATGCATCGGTCAACGAAATCCTGCAGCAACTGGTCAACAACTCGGCCGCCGAACTGGACTATGTCGTCGTCTTCGACGATAGAAACGTCCTTTACGCCCAGGCCGGCAAGGTCGATGCGGCCCATCTGCCCGCCGTCGACCAAAACATCCGGCAGAGCCTGGGAGACCTGGTGTATGACACGAGCATCCCGATCACGCTCGGGGGCGAAACCGTGGGATACGCGCGCTACGGGCTTTCGCTGGCTTCCTTTGTGGCATCCAGGGAAAGCATCCTGCGCCAGAGCCTGCTGATCGCCGGAGCGGAGATCCTGTTCACCCTGCTTGCCCTGGGCGTGGCCGGCTACCTGCTGACCCGGCACATCAGAGCCCTGCTTGCTGCCACCCGAAAAATCAGCGGCGGCGATTACGACCTGCAGATCCCGGTGAGCAGCCGCGACGAAATTGGCGTGCTGGCCAGCAACTTCAACACCATGACCGAAGCGATCCGCAACCGGATTGCGGCACTGCATCAATCCGAATATGAGTTGCACGAAGAAAAGGAACGCGCCGAGGTGACGCTGCACTCCATCGGTGACGGCGTCATCACCACCGACCTGCAGGGCCGGGTGCGCTATCTGAATCCGGTGGCGGAAACCCTGACCGGTTGCGCCCTGGCCAAGGGCGTGGGCAAACCCATTGAAACCGTCTACCGGGTACAGGATCAATCCACCGGCAGCCCGCTGGCCAACCCCGCGCGCCTGTGCCTGGCCGAGGACACCGTGATCAGCGGCGTCAACCTCGCGCAGCTGGTCCGTGCCGATGGCCGCGCCTACGCCGTCGAGGAAACCGCCGCCCCGATCCGCGGCAAAGCGGGCAAAACAATCGGCGCCGTGCTGGTTTTCCATGATGTGACCGAGGCGCGGGAAGCCTCCCGCAAGCTGGCCTACCAGGCCACCCACGATGCCCTGACGGGGCTGATCAACCGCCGCGAATTCGAACGGCAAGTCGAGGCCGCCCTCAAGGATGCCAAGGCCCACAACACGGACAATGCGTTCTGCTACCTGGACCTGGACCAGTTCAAGGTCGTCAACGACACCTGCGGGCACATTGCCGGGGATGGCCTGCTGATCGAACTCGCGACGATACTGCGCCACCGGGTGCGCGAAACCGACACTGTTGCCCGCCTGGGGGGGGACGAATTCGGCATCCTGATGCGGAACATTCCCCTGAACGAGGCCCGCGCCCTGGCCGAGGACATCCGCAACCGGGTCCGCGATTACCGTTATCTATGGGAAGGCCAGACCTTCGAGGTGGGGATCAGCATCGGGGTGGTCCCCATCCGTCCCGACACCCCCGCTGCGGTCGACATTTTCAGCAACGCCGACATTGCCTGTTTCGTGGCCAAGGACAAGGGGCGCAACCAGATTCACGTCTCCAGCATGGACGATGTGGAGCAGGCGCGGCGTCACCTGGAGATGCAATGGTCGGTGCGCATTCCCAGCGCCCTGGAAAATGACCGCTTCGTCCTGCACTGCCAGAAAATCTATCCGCTTGATGCGAACAGCACGGAAGCCCCCCGCTGCGAGCTGCTGGTTCGCATGCTGGAGGAGGATGGCACGCTGATCCTGCCGGGGCGGCTGATTCCCGCCGCCGAGCGCTTCCGTCACATGCCCGAAATCGACCGCTGGGTCATCCACAATGCGCTGAAACTCATCGCCCGGCATGGTACCCAGTTGGGATTGGCCGCCTATGCCATCAATCTGTCCGGGCAGTCGCTGGGGCAGGAGGATCTGCTTGATTTCGTCAAACGCGAAATCCTGCGCAGCGGCGTCAAACCCAGTCTGATCACGTTCGAGATTACCGAAACCGCTGCCATTCGAAACGTATCCCATGCCGCCCGCTTCATGACGGAACTGAAAAAAATGGGATGCCAGTTCGCGCTGGACGATTTCGGCAGCGGCCTGAGTTCATTCGGCTATCTCAAGATGCTGCCGGTGGACTATTTGAAGATCGACGGCAGCTTCGTGCGCAACATGATGCACGACGAGCACGACCACTCCATCGTCGTCGCCATCACCCAGATCGCCAAAACCCTGAAAATCGGCTGCGTGGCGGAGTTCATCGAGGACAAGGCCACCCTGCTGGCGCTGAAGGAAATCGGGGTGGATTACGGACAGGGATTCCATCTCCATCGCCCTGAAGCCATTAACAGCCTCAGCGCCGGGGAGAAGCAGCCGCTCAGGGGCTGACCGCCCGGGATCCGGCCGCGTTGAGACCGGCTCAGGGCCGGGCCGCAGCAAACAGGCGGAAAAAGTTCTGCGTGGTCGCCTCGCCCACCGCTTCGGCCGTCATCCCGCGCACCCGCGCGATCTCCTCCGCCACGTGCTTCACGAAGCCCGGCTGGTTGGTCTGGCCGCGATGCGGCACCGGCGCCAGATACGGCGCATCGGTCTCGATCAGCATGCGTTCCAGCGGGATGGCGGCCGCCACCTCGCGCAGCGCCGCGGCATTCTTGAACGTCACGATGCCGGAAAACGAAATGTAAAACCCCAGATCGATGGCCGCCTCGGCCACCGCCAGGCTCTCGGTGAAGCAGTGCATCACGCCGCCCGCCTCGCCCGCCTGTTCCTCGCGCATGATGCGCAGGGTGTCGTCGGCCGCGGAACGGGTGTGGATCACCAGGGGTTTCCGGCACGCCCGCGCGGCGCGGATGTGGGTACGGAAGCGCTCGCGCTGCCATTCGAGGTCGCCGGTCAGCCGGAAATAATCCAGCCCGGTTTCGCCGATCGCCACCACCTTGGGATGGTCGGCCAGCGCGACCAGCTCTTCAACCGTCGGCTCGGTGCAGTCCTCATGGTCAGGATGCACCCCGACCGAGGCATACACATTGGGATGCGCTTCGGCCAGCGCGCGGATTTCGGGGAATTTTTCCAGCTCCACGCTGATGCACAGCGCATGGCTCACCTGGTTTGCCGCCATGAGGTCGAACACCTCGGGCAGCTTGTCGGCAAGGTCGGGAAAATTGATGTGGCAGTGGGAATCGATGTACATGCGGTGTCGGCGCACCGCATGAATGGCGGCGCTACATGGTGTGGGTAGGTCGCACCGATTTTAACGAACCGCCGAGCAAACCTTCAATCTTGTTTTGCGCCGCCTTGCCGCTTTCGTTGAAAGCGAACTGCACGCCGACGCCCTGGGTACGGCCACCATGCGCGCCGGTCGGGGTCAGCCACACCACCTTGCCGGACACCGGCAGCTTGGCCGGGTCGTCCATCAGGGTCAGCAGCATGAACACTTCCTCGCCCATCTTGTATTGCTTGTTGGTGGGAATGAACAGCCCGCCGCCCTTGATGAACGGCATGTAGGCCGCAAACAGGGCGGATTTTTCCTTGATCGACAGGGACAGCACGCCGGGGCGGACTTGTGCTGCGACATCGTTGACTGCTGCATTCATCGTTTGTCTCTCATCAATCAAACACGTGCCGATACTGAATCAGCCAGGCTTCCAGCTGCAGTGCCCGGTTGAGCGGATGCGCCAGTATCCTGCCTTCGTTCGCCTGCGTTCTGGCAAGCGCCAGCAGCTTCGCCAGATCGGCCTTGCTGCCCAGCCGCGCCAGCACTTCGGCGAAATCGCGGTTGAACTGAACGCTGCCCTGCAGCTTCACCGCCAGCAAATCGCCCAGCCACTTGTACGCCACGTTGTGCCAGGTCTGCGGGCTGATGGCTTTCCAGCGTTCGCCCAGCGTCACCGGATCGAGCTGGGCGGGACGCGCCAGGCCTTCCAGCACGCTGTGGCGTTCATCCAGTTCGCCGCTGTCGGCCCAGCGCTGGGCATCGAGCGGCGTGCCGCCGGAGAGCGCCAGCAGGTTGATCGCATCGTCCACGCCGTGCCCGGCCAGCCACTGCGCGGCCAAGTCGACAGGCGGCAGGCCGATGTCGAGCCGGGTGCAGCGGCTGCGGATGGTCGGCAGCAGGCGCCGCGGCTGATCCGAAACCAGCAGGAACACCGTATTTAACGGCGGTTCCTCCAGCACCTTTAACAGCGCGTTGGCCGCCGCCAGGTTGAGGCCGTCCGCCGGATTCACCAGCACCACCCGAAAGCCGGCCCGGTAGGTGGAAAGCTGGACGTAATCGACCGCCTCGCGCGCCTGGTCTACCTCGATGGCGGTGGCCATGCGGGTTTCGCCTTCCTTGCCGGTCTTTTCCTGCAGGGTGACGAGCCGGAAATCCGGGTGCCCGCCGGTATCGAACCAGTGGCACGCCGGGCACTTGCCGCAGGCGGCGCCGTCGGCGAGTGGCGCCTCGCACAGCAGGGCCTGCGCCCAGGCCAGCGCCAGCGCGCCCTTGCCCACCCCGCGCGGCCCAGCCAGCAGCAGGGCCTGCGCCGGCCGGGCGCGGGTCGCCAGCAGTCGCTGCCAGGGGGCTTCCAGCCAGGGATAGGGTGCGCTCACGTCATATCCTGCAACAGCTGGCCGATTTCGCTCTGCAGTTCGGCGATGCTGCGGCGCGCATCCAGCACGCGGATGCGCGCGGGTTCGGCTTGCGCGCGGTCGAGGTAGACCTTGCGCACGCGGCTGAAAAAGCCGTCGGCCTCGCGCTCGAAACGGTCGGCGGTGCGGGCGGCCGAGCGGCGCGCTTCCGCCACGTCCGGCGGCACGTCGAACAGCAGCGTGAGGTCAGGCTGGAAACCGCGCTGCACCCAGGTTTCCAGCGCAGCGATGCGTTCCGCCGCGATGCCGCGCCCGCCGCACTGATAGGCGTAGCTGGCATCGGTGAAGCGGTCGGACACCACCCACGCGCCGCGCGCCAGCGCCGGCAGGATCAGCGCGGCCAGGTGCTCCTGGCGCGCGGCGAACATCAGCAGCAGTTCGGTGTCAGGGTCCATGTGCTGATGAAGCAGCAGTTCGCGCAGGGTTTCGCCGAGCGGCGTGCCGCCGGGCTCGCGGGTGACGATGACCTCGTGGCCCTGCTGACGCAGCCAGTCGGCAACGAATTCCAGATGCGTGCTCTTGCCGGCGCCATCGACGCCTTCGAGGGTGATGAATTTGCCGGTTTTAGTCATCGTTGGTAGCGGTTTACTGCATTGTTGTGCGCGACGAGATTATTGGTAAACACATGGGTGCCGTCGCCGCGCGCGACGAAATACAGCGCATCGGTTTTGGCCGGATTGAGCGCCGCCTGGATCGCCGCTTCGCTCGGCATTGCAATCGGCGTCGGCGGCAGCCCGCCACGCGTGTAGGTGTTGTACGGCGTGTCGGTTTGCAGGTCGACCTTGCGCAGGTTGCCGTCGAAGCGCTCGCCCAGCCCGTAGATCACGGTGGGGTCGGTCTGCAGGCGCATCCCCAGCCTGAGCCGGTTGAGGAATACACCGGCAATCATCGGCCGCTCGAATGCCGCGCCGGTTTCCTTTTCCACGATCGAGGCCATGATGAGCGCTTCGTACGGGGCGCGGTAAGGCAGGCCCGGGGCGCGGGTTTCCCAGGCGGCCGCGAGCTTTTCATGCTGCAGCCGATAGGCGCGGCGCAGCACGTTTAGGTCGGAGGTGTGCGGCGCGAAAAAATAGGTATCGGGAAACAGCAGGCCTTCGGGGTGGCTTTCCTCGGCACCGATGGCCCGCAGCAGATCGGCATCGCTCATGCCGGCGCTGTCGTTTTTGAGCATGGGCTGCGCGGCGAGCGCCGCACGCACCTCGCGCCAGTTCCAGCCTTCGATGAACTGGACGATGGCCTGCGAGACTTCGCCGCGCTGGATCTTGGCATACAGCTCCAGCGGCGTGAGCGGCCTGTCGAGCGTATAGACGCCGACCTTGAGCGTCCCTGCCTTGCCCAGCACGCGTCCGAGCAGCCAGAACGCCTGCGCGTTGCCGATCACGCCTTCGCGTTCGAGCATCACGCTCAGACTTTTCAGATGCATGCCGGGCGTCACGTTGACGGTCTTCGGCAAGGGTTCGATGCGCAGGGGCTGGTTGCCGTACCAAGCCAGCCCGCCTGCCCCCGCCAGCGCAGCCAGGCCGGCAAGCACAAACAGTCGTTTAATCCACGTCTTCATACAGGGCGTCGTTCAAGGTGGTCGTCCAGCCCGCAGGCGTCCAGGTCACGTCATCCAGGCGGCTCACGCGGCGCACGCCGATGACGCTGTTGCACATCATCACTTCATCGGCAGCGAGTATAGCGTCTGGCGGCAGCCGGCCGATATGGAGCGGGATGCCGCGACGCACCATGGCGCGCAGCAGGCGCGTTCTGGCGACGCCGGCCACGCCGCACTGGCTCAGATCCGGGGTGAACAGCTCGCCCGCCTTCGCGATCAGGAGATTGCTCATCACCCCGCCGATCACCGCGCCGCTGTCGTCGCACAGCAGCCCCTCGAAAATCGCCGGATCGTTCCATTCCGCCCGCGCCAGCACATTCTCCAGCCGGTTCAGGTGCTTGATCCCCGCCAGCCGCGGCTGCCGCGCCAGCCGGAGTGTGCACCAGCGCGCGGTGATGGGCGCATCGGACTGGGCATGCGCCGGCAGCGGCGCCGACAGCACGATGCGGGTGCAGGCCTGATCGTGCGGGGGCGCATAACCGCGTGCGCCGACACCGCGCGTAAGCATGATTTTAACAACGCCCTGACCTGCTTCGGCCACCCGGCAGACCTCGGCGCGCAATCCGGCCTCGTCGGGGCAGGCCAGCATCAGCGCCGCACAGTCGGCCGCCAGCTTGGCGTAATGGTCGCGCCACCACAGCGGCTGGCCGTCCTGCGTACGCAGGGTGCGGAAGACGCCGTCGCCATAGGCGAGGCCGCGATCCAGCGCATCCACGGTCTCTGCGGGGTGGCCGTTGACGAGGATCATGGTTCCAGCGCGCGCAGCAGGCCGCGGGCCTTGGCGCGGGTTTCGTCGAGTTCGCGGGCGGCGACCGAATCGGCGACGATGCCGGCGCCTGCGCGGAAGCTCAGCTCGTTCCCGCGCAGCAGGAAGCTGCGGATCAGGATGTTGAAATCGAAGCTGCCGTCGCGATTGATATAGCCGACGCTGCCGGTGTAGCTCTGCCGCGGGGTCCGTTCGAGTTCACGGATGATCTGCATGGTGCGCACCTTGGGACAGCCGGTGATGGTGCCGCCGGGAAACACCGCGCGCAAGGCATCGTAGACGCGCATGCCCTCGCGCAGTTTCCCGCAGACGGTGGATTCGATGTGGTGCACGTGGCGATAACTGGCCGTTTCCATCAAGGCCGCCACCTGCACGCTGCCGGGCTCGCATACCCGTCCGAGGTCGTTGCGCTCCAGGTCGACCAGCATGACGTGTTCGGCACGTTCCTTCGGATGCGCCTGCAGACGCGCACGCAGCGCAGCGTCTTCCGCGGCGTCCTCGCTGCGGGGATGGGTGCCGGCGATCGGGCGGGTTTCCAGCCGGCCGCTGCGGTCGAGACGGACCAACCGCTCGGGCGACGAACTCACGATTGCCCACTCGTCCATCTGCAGCAAGGCCGAAAACGGCGCGGGATTTTTCTGCATCAGCCGCGCAAACAGCGATGCGGCCGGGACCGGCGCCGCAAACTCGGCGCGCCAGCCGCGCGATAAGTTGACCTGGAACACGTCGCCTGCGCGGATGTAATCCTGGATGCGCGCGACGCCTGCGAGGAATGCGGCGGGATCGTCTTCCTGCAGGGTACGCAGTTCTGGCACAGCCGGCAGTGGCGACAAGGTTGCGAGATCGTGCTGCATGCAGTCGAGCAGGGCTTCCTGCCCTGCTTCAGCGATCAGGAGGCAGCGGCCCTTTGCGCGGTCGAACAGGATCGCGGCGGGAATGCGCGCCAGCCAGGCCAGGGGGAATCCGGCGTCATCCTCGACCTGCCCTGCGCTGGGTTCGAACAGCCCGCCCAGCTCATACGCAAAGGCACACAGCCAGCCGCCGGAAAACGGTAGATTCTGATCGGACGGGGCGGGATGGAGTTGCATCGCGGGATGCGCCTGCAATCCGTGCAGGCCGTCGGCGAGCGTGATGCGCGTGCTGTCCTGCGGGAACGCGAACAGCACGTCCCAGCCGGTGTCGCCGCTGCTGAGGAAGAGGCCGGGGTAACGCTGCGGGTTGGACGCCTGGAGCCCGGCCAGATCAGGCCGCTGCGGCCATTCCCGGATTTCCAGCGTGCTCAAGGCGATCTGCGGCGAGCCTCAGACGCGCTTGAAAACCAGCGAACCGTTGGTGCCGCCAAACCCGAAGTTGTTTTTGAGCGCAGCGTCGATTTTCATGTCACGCGCGGTGTTGGCGCAGTAATCGAGATCGCACTCGGGGTCTTGCGAGAAAATGTTGATGGTCGGCGGCGACACCTGATGGTGAACTGCCAGCACGGTGAACACCGATTCCACGCCGCCGGCGCCGCCCAGCAGGTGGCCGGTCATCGACTTGGTCGAGTTGACCACCGTCTTGTAGGCCGCATCGCCGAGCGCGAGCTTGATCGCATCGGTTTCGTTCTTGTCGCCTAGGGGCGTCGAGGTGCCGTGCGCGTTGATGTAGCTGATCTGGTCGGCATTCATGCCGGCGTCGCGCAACGCGTTCAGCATCGCGCGCCGCGGGCCGTCGGTGCTCGGCGCCGTCATGTGATAGGCGTCGCCGCTCATGCCGAAACCCACCACTTCGGCGTAGATTTTGGCGCCGCGCGCCTTGGCGTGCTCGTACTCTTCCAGCACCAGCACGCCGGCGCCCTCGCCCAGCACGAAGCCGTCGCGATCCTTGTCCCATGGACGGCTGGCGGTGGCCGGATCGTCGTTGCGGGTGGACAGCGCGCGAGCGGCAGAGAAACCGCCCACGCCCAGCGGCGAAGTCGCGCACTCGGCGCCGCCGGCGACCATCACGTCCGCATCGCCGTGCTCGATCATGCGGGCCGACAGGCCCACCGCATGCAGGCCGGTGGTGCAGGCGGTGACGACCGCCAGGTTGGGCCCCTTCATCCCGTACAGGATCGAAAGGTTGCCCGAAATCATGTTGATGATGGAACCCGGAATGAAGAAGGGGGAAATCTTCCTCGGGCCTGACTCCATCAGCAGGGTATGCGTGTCCTCGATCAGCGGCAGGCCGCCGATGCCGGAACCGATGTTGATGCCAATGCGCTCGGCATTGGCATCGGTGACTTCGATCCCCGAGTCGCGTATTGCCTGGATGCCCGCGGCCATGCCGAACTGGATGAACACATCCATGCGGCGGGCCTCCTTCGGGTTGAGATACTGCTCAACCTCGAAATTCTTCACCTCGCCCGCTATCTGCGAAGCAAAAGGGGTGGGGTCAAAACGGGTGATCCGGGCAATTCCGGAACGGCCGGAAACGAGGTTGTCCCAGGCTTCCGGAATGGTATTGCCGACCGGGGAAACGATCCCCAGGCCGGTGACGACGACGCGACGCTTGGACAAAAGTCAGACCTTTATTACTGGGTGATATTACGTGCTGAACGATCAGCTCGAGTGGCTGTTGACGTAGTCAATCGCCTGCTGGACGGTGGTGATCTTTTCTGCGTCCTCGTCGGGGATTTCGCAGCCGAACTCTTCTTCCAGCGCCATCACCAGTTCAACCGTATCGAGCGAGTCCGCGCCCAGGTCGCCGACGAAGGAAGACTCGTTCTTGATGTCTGCCTCGTTGACGCCCAATTGCTCGGCGACGACCTTAATTACACGCTGTACGTTATCCATTACTGATCCTCTCTTGAAATTAGGCTTCAATAAAATTGAAGCCCGGAAAAATAAAACTTGGCGATTCTACCAAACTTTGGTCGGCGGTTACGCCATGTACATGCCGCCGTTGACGTGCAGGGTGGTGCCCGAAATATAGCCCGCTGCGGGCGAGGCCAAAAAAGCGACGGCCTGCGCAATGTCTTCCGCCGCGCCCAGCCGGCCCAGCGGGATGTGGGCCAGCAGCGCCTGCCGCTGCGCTTCGGGCAGCGCACGCGTCATGTCGGTGTCGATGAAGCCCGGCGCGACGCAGTTGACGGTGATGTTGCGGCTGCCGACTTCGCGCGCCAGCGACTTGGTGAAGCCCATGATGCCGGCCTTGGCTGCGCTGTAATTGGTCTGCCCGGCATTGCCCATCGCACCCACCACCGAGGCGATGGAAATGATGCGGCCTGCGCGCGCCTTCATCATCGCACGCAGCACCGCGCGCGACAGGCGGAATACCGAGGTGAGGTTGGTCGCCAGGATGTCGTCCCACTCCTCGTCCTTCATCCGCATCAGCAGGTTGTCGCGGGTGATGCCGGCGTTGTTGACGAGGATGCCGATGTCGCCGAACTGCGCGCTGATCGCCGCGATGACGGCGTCGACCTCGGCCGCGTCGGTGACGTCGAGCTTCATGCCGCCGCCCTTGATGCTGGCTGCAGCGAGGTAATCGCTGATCGCCTGCGCGCCCTTGTCGCTGGTGGCGGTACCGACCACGGTGGCGCCCGCCTGGCCGAGGGCCAGCGCGATCGCCTGGCCGATTCCGCGGCTGGCGCCGGTCACTAATGCGATTTGTCCTTGCAGCATGGTGTCTCCTTATTGACTGAGTGCGGCCTGCAGGCTGGCTTCGTCGACCAGCGCCACGGCAGGCAGGCTGTCGTCGATGCGCTTGTTGAGGCCGGCCAGCACCTTGCCGGGGCCGCATTCGATCACGCGCTCGATGCCGGCGTTCTTCAGTGCCTGCACGGTCTCGACCCAGCGCACCGGCGTATGCAATTGCTTCGCCAGCGCAACACGGATCGCATCGGCTTCGGCGTGGCTTTGCACATCGGTGTTGTGCAGCACGGGGATGTTCGGCGTCGCGATGGACACGCCCTGCAGATGTGCCAGCAGTTTTTCGGCGGCCGGCAGCATCAGCGAGGAATGCGACGGCACGCTGACCGGCAGCGGCAAGGCGCGCTTGGCGCCCTTTTCTTTCGCCAGCGCCATGGCGCGTTCCACCGCGGCCTTGTTGCCGGCGATGACCACCTGGCCGGGGGAGTTGAGGTTGACTGCCTCGACCACTTCGCCTGCGGCCGCCTCATTGCACACTGCGCGCACCGCGTCGTCGTCCAGCCCCAGAATCGCCGCCATGGCGCCGACGCCTTCGGGCACCGCCGCCTGCATCGCTTCGGCACGGAAGCGCACCAGCCTGATCGCATTGGCAAAATTCAAAGCGCCTGCGGCAACCAGCGCCGCGTATTCGCCGAGGCTGTGCCCTGCCAATAATGCCGGGGTTGCGCCGCCCGCTGCCTGCCACACGCGCCAGGCGGCGACATCGGCCGCCAGCATCGCAGGCTGGGTGTTGACCGTCTGATTGAGCAGGTCGGCCGGACCGTCGGTGACCAGCGCCCACAGGTCCTGACCAAGCGCATCGGACGCTTCGGCAAAGCTGGCGCGCACTTCGGCGCGATCACCCCAGCCCTGCATCATGCCGACCGATTGCGAACCCTGTCCGGGAAATACAAAAGCAAGTTTCACTTACCGTTCCTTAATTCAATACTTGAGAAGCGCGGAGCCCCAAGTGAAGCCGCCGCCGAAGGCTTCCATCAGTACGGTCTGGCCGCGCTGGATGCGGCCGTCGCGCACCGCCACATCGAACGCCAACGGCACCGAGGCGGCCGAGGTGTTGCCGTGGCCGGCGACGGTGGTGACGACATGGTCCATGCTCATGCCGAGCTTTTTCGCGGTGGCGGAGATGATGCGGATGTTGGCCTGGTGCGGCACCAGCCAGTCGATGTCGGATTTCGAGAGGCCGTTGGCTTCCAGCGTTTCGTCGACGATGCGGTCGAGCGTGTTGACCGCCATCTTGAACACAGCGTTGCCTTCCATCCGCATCACCGCGGGGTCGTGCGTGTTGGTCGATGGGCCGGAACTGGTGCGCAGCAATTCCTTGTGGCGGCCGTCGGCGTGGATGTGGGTGGCGATGATGCCGGGCTCGTCCGATGCGCCCAACACCACGGCACCCGCGCCGTCGCCCCACAGGATGCAGTTGCCGCGGTCGTTCCAGTCGGTGATGCGCGACAGGGTCTCGGCGCCGATCACGAGTACGCGTTTGGCGGCCCCGCTCTTGATGAACTGGTCGGCCACGCTCAAGGCATAAACGAAGCCGCTGCACACGGCCTGCAGGTCGAACGCAGGCTTGCCGTTGGTCATGCCGAGCTTGGACTGCACGATGCAGGCGGTGCTGGGAAATACCAGGTCGGGGGTGGTGGTGCCGACCAGCAGCAGGTCGATGTCATCAACTGCAAGGCCGGCCGATTCGAGCGCGGCACGCGCCGCCCGGGTCGCCAGATCGCTGGTGAATTCGCCCTCGGCGGCAATATGGCGTTCGCGGATGCCGGTGCGCTCGACGATCCATTGATCGTTCGTTTCGACCAGTTTTTCGAGATCGGCGTTGGTGAGGATGCGGTCAGGCAGATAGCTGCCGGTGCCGAGTATGCGGGAATAGGTCAAGCGGCTACCCGTTGAATAAGTTGGATCTGGTCGGTGATGCGCTTCAGCACATTGTTGCGGACTTCGTCAGTGGCGGTTTCGATCGCGTGCTCGAACGCAAAGCGGTCGGCCGAACCATGGCTTTTCACCACAACCCCCTTCAGGCCCAGCAGCGTGGCACCGTTGTAGCGGCGCGGATCGAGCCGCCGCTTGAAGGCATTCAGCACCGGCAAGGCGATCAAACCTGCGATCCGGGTCAGAATATTGCGCTTGAATTCGGCGCGCAGCGTCGTGGCAATCATCTTGGCCAAGCCTTCGGACGCCTTCAGGGTGACGTTGCCGACGAAACCGTCGCACACCACCACATCGGTGGTGCCGAGGAAAATGTCGTTGCCTTCGACGTTGCCATAGAAGTTCAGGTGGCTGTCGCGCAGCAGTTCGGCGGCCTGCTTCACCATCTCGTTGCCCTTGATGTCTTCTTCGCCGATGTTCAGCAGGCCGACGCTCGGGTTCGGCCTGTGCTCCACCGCCGACACCAGCATCGCGCCCATGATGCCGAACTGCAGCAGGTGCTCGGCGGTGCAGTCGACATTGGCGCCCATGTCCAGCACCAGCGCATGCCCCTTGACCGTCGGCATCACGGCGGCAATGGCGGGGCGGTCGATACCGGGCAGGGTTTTCAGGACGAAGCGTGCGGTCGCCATCAGGGCGCCCGTATTGCCCGCCGACACGCAGGCATCGGCCTCGCCGGACTTGACGAGGTCGATGGCCACGCGCATCGAGGAATCCTTTTTGCCGCGCAAGGCCAGCGCGGGCGCCTCGTCCATCGCCACCACCTGGCTGGCGTGGCGCACGATGAGACGCGGACCGGGCTTGGCACGACGCGCCTTGAGTTCGGCCGCGATGATGTCCTGCGGCCCGACCAGAATGACATTGAGGTCAGGATGGCGCGCGAGACAACGGATCGCCGCCGGAACCGTGACATGGGGGCCATGATCGCCCCCCATGACATCAATGGCGACTGTGATGTTTCTCATACAGCCGGAATCGTTGGCTGAGTTGAACGCGCCGGGCCGGAGTCAACACGCCCCGGCGCGATCAAACCCTGGCGCTCAGGAAAATTATTCGCCTTTGGCCTTGACGACCTTGCGGCCACGATAAAAGCCGTTGGGGCTGATATGGTGACGCAGGTGGGCTTCACCCGTGGTCGGCTCGACGGCCAGCGGCGGGTTGGTCAGGAAGTCGTGCGAGCGGTGCATGCCACGCTTGGACGGGGACTTTTTGTTCTGCTGGACTGCCATTTCTTACTCCTTAAAAATTCGTGCACCCCTCAGACGGGGCATTCACCTTCTGCGTGCATCGCTGCCAGCGGCAGGCTCAACAACACTTCATCCTCAACCAGGTCGACAAGATTCAGCGTCTCGCCAACCAGAATCGCATCGCTCTCGGGCAGCGCATCCAGCCGTTCCAGTTCGGTCTCGTTGCGCGCCAGATGCAGCGTGCGCTCGATCCCGACCGCATGCTGCATGCCGCCGAGGCAGCGCTGACAGGTCAGCCCCACCTCGCCGCGGACCGTCAGCTGCAGCGACATGCCGCCGCGCTGATCGGACCGCCCGGTGACTCGACAGAACAGCGCACCTTGCGTAAATTCCTGTGCGAGACGCGGAAACGCAGACACGTCCGACTGGGTTTCCCACGACTGCGAATCCCTGCAAAAACGCCGTGGATCGACCTCAACAGGCTGAAGCATGGCACCCCCGATCAACAGCGTTCTGGGGCAACGCGCACAGACTCGACATGAGGCACCCGGTTAAACATTAGCCCGCAATGATATGATTTCGCGTTATTTTTGTCAAAGAATCGGTGGCCATGCTTAAGAAAATACTGGTCGCCAACCGCGGCGAGATCGCCGTCCGCATCGTGCGCGCCTGTGCCGAGCTCGGCATCAAGTCGGTGGCCATCTATACCGACGCCGACCGTCACGCGCTCCACGTGAAGAAAGCCGACGAGGCCTATCACATCGGCAAGGATCCGATTCTGGGCTATCTGAATGCGCACACGCTGGTCAATCTGGCGGCCGCTTCGGGCTGCGATGCGCTGCATCCGGGCTACGGCTTCCTCTCCGAAAACCCCGACCTGGCGACCATCTGCGCGCGCCGCGGCATCCGCTTCATCGGTCCCTCGCCCGAGGTGATCCGCCGCATGGGCGACAAGATCCAGGCCAGGAACGCCATGATCGCCGCCGGCATTCCGGTGGTGCCGGGGTCCGACCATAACCTGGAAAACGTCGAGGAAGCGCGCGCGCTGGCCAACAAGATCGGCTATCCGGTGATGCTGAAGGCCACCAACGGCGGCGGCGGGCGCGGCATCCGCCGCTGCGACAGCGAGGACGAGCTGCTGAAAAACTACGACCGCGTAGTGTCGGAAGCCAGCAAGGCTTTCGGCAAGCCCGAGGTCTTCGTCGAAAAATGTGTGGTGCGCCCCAAGCACATCGAGGTGCAGGTCCTGGGCGACACCCAGGGCAACGTCATCCACCTGTTCGAACGCGACTGCTCGATCCAGCGGCGCAACCAGAAGCTGATCGAGATCGCGCCGAGCCCGCAATTGACCGAGGCGCAGCGGCAATACATCGGCAAGCTGGCCGTGCACGCCGCCAAGGCAGTCGGCTACGTCAATGCCGGCACGGTCGAGTTTCTGCTCGACCAGGACAACCAGTTCTACTTCATGGAGATGAACACCCGGCTGCAGGTCGAGCATCCCGTCACCGAGACCATCACCGGCGTCGACATCGTGCAGGAGCAGATCCGCATCGCCTCCGGCCTGCCGCTGCAGTACCGGCAGGACGAGATCAAGCATCGCGGCTACGCCATTGAATTCCGCGTCAACGCCGAGGACCCGAAAAACGAGTTCCTGCCCAGCCTCGGCCGCATCACGCGCTACTATTCGCCGGGCGGCCCCGGGGTGCGGGTGGACGCCGCGATTTACACCGATTACGTGATTCCGCCCTACTTCGATTCGATGTGCGCCAAGCTCACGGTCTGGAATCTGACCTGGGAGTCTGCGGTCGAGCGCGGCCGCCGCGCGCTGTCCGACATGCTGGTGTACGGCGTGAAGACGACGATTCCCTACTATCAGGAAATTTTGAAAAACCCCGAGTTCCGCAGCGGGCGCTTCAACACCAGCTTCGTCGACGAACACCCGGAACTCACCCGTTACACCGAAAAGAAACCGCCGGAAGTGATCGCAGCCGCCATCGCCGCCGCCATCGCCGCACATCAGGGTTTGTAAATCATGGCCAAAGTACACATCACCGACCTCGTCCTGCGCGACGGCCACCAGTCGCTCATCGCCACCCGCATGCAGACCGCCGACATGCTGCCGATCTGCGGCAAGCTGGATCAAGTGGGTTTCTGGTCGCTGGAAGCCTGGGGCGGCGCCACCTTCGACGCCTGCGTGCGCTTCCTGCGCGAAGACCCCTGGGAGCGCCTGCGGCAATTGCGCCGCGCACTGCCCAACACGCGCATCCAGATGCTGTTGCGCGGGCAGAACCTGCTGGGCTATCGCAATTATTCCGACGACGTGGTGCGCGCATTCGTGCAGAAATCCGCCGACAACGGCGTCGATGTGTTCCGCGTGTTCGACGCGATGAACGACCTGCGCAATCTCAAGGTCTCGATCGAAGCAGTGAAAGCCGCGGGCAAGCATGCCGAGGGCGCGATCAGCTACACCACCAGCCCGGTGCACGACATTCCGCATTTTGTCGAACTTGCCCGCGGCCTGACCGAGATGGGCTGCGACACCATCGCGATCAAGGACATGGCGGGCCTGCTCACGCCCTACACCGCGTATGACCTGGTCTGTGCGATCCGCGAAGCCACCCATCTTCCGATCCACACCCACAGCCATGCCACCTCGGGCCTGGCGCACATGACGCACCTGAAGGCGGTGGAAGCGGGCGCGACCATCATCGACACCTGTGTCGGCGCGTTTGCCGAGGGCGCCAGCCACCCCACCACGCAGAGCCTGGTCGCGGCGCTCGCCGGCACGGCCTACGACACCGGCCTGTCGCTGCCGCTGATCGAGGAAATCTCGGCCTATTTCAAGGAAGTTCGCAAGAAATACTGGCAGTACGAGTCGGCCTTCACCGGCACCGACACCCGGGTGCTGATCAACCAGGTGCCGGGCGGAATGATTTCCAACCTCGCCAACCAGTTGAAGGAACAGGGCGCGATCGACAAGATGGACGCCGTGCTCGAGGAAATCCCGCGGGTGCGCGAGGACCTCGGTTATCCGCCGCTGGTCACGCCCACCTCGCAGATCGTCGGCACCCAGGCCGCGCTCAACGTGCTCACCGGCACGCGCTACAAATCGGTCACCAACGAGGTGAAGCTCTACCTGCAAGGCCGCTACGGCAAGGCTCCGGGGCACATCAACGAGGAAGTGCGCAAGATGGCCGTCGGCGACCTCGATGTGACCACCTGCCGCCCGGCCGACCTGCTGGGGGACGAACTCGACAAGCTGCGTGGCGAGATCGAGGGCCTGGCCAAGTCCGACGAGGACGTGCTGACCTACGCCATGTTCCCCGAAATCGGCAAGACCTGGCTGCAGGAGCGCGCGGCCGGCAGCCTCAAGCCCGAACCGCTGTTGCCGCCGGGCGCGTCGCAGGAGGAGAGCGCGCCGCGCTATGCCGCCGACGAATTCAAGATCACGCTGCACGGCGAGACCTACCACATCAAGCTGTCGGGCAGCGGCCGATCCGATGCCGCCCAGCGCCCCTATTTCGTGTCGATCGACGGCGTCTCGGAGGAAGTGCTGGTCGAACCGCTGAATGAGGTCGCGGTAACCAGCGGCGGCGAAAGTGCGCCGCGCAAGGCCGCCGTCGCGCCCGCGGCCGGCCAGAAACCGCGCGCCAGCCATCCCGGCCACGTCACCGCCGCCATGCCCGGTACCGTCGTCGACGTGCTGGTGAGCATCGGCCAGACGGTCAAGGCCGGCGACGGCGTGCTGGTGATCGAGGCGATGAAAATGGAGAACGAGGTTCAGGCGCCGATCGCCGGCGTCGTCATCAGCATCTTCGCCAAGAAGGGCGACGCGGTGACGCCGGACATGGCGCTGGTCGAGATCCAGCCGGAATGACGCTTGTCCTTGCTTCGACTTCGCGCTACCGGCGCGAGCTGCTGTCGCGGCTGCACCTGCCATTCGAAGTCATTTCGCCCGATGTCGACGAAACCCCGCTGCCGGGCGAGACGCCTTCGGCCACCGCCCTGCGCCTGTCGGTGCTGAAGGCGCAGGCCGCCGCAGCGACCTATCCCGACGCGCTGATCATCGGCTCCGACCAGGTGCTGATGCTCGACAACGAGCAGCTTGGCAAGCCTGGAAATTTCGACAACGCCTTTGCTCAGTTGAAAAAAATGCAGGGCAAATGCATGGTGTTCCACACCGCGCTGACGCTCTTGAACAGCCGCACCGGCCGCTTGCAGACGCGCGACGTGCCGACCGAGGTGCACATCCGCCCGCTCACCGATGCGCAGATCGCCGCCTACCTCGAAAAGGAACAACCCTACGACTGCGCCGGCTCGGCCAAGAGCGAATCGCTCGGCATCGCGCTGATGGAACGCATGGACAGTCCCGACCCTACCGCGCTGATCGGCCTGCCGCTGATGGCGCTGACCGAGATGCTCAACAACGAAGGCGTGGACGTGCTGACATGGCACTCGATGTGATTTAACGTGGCCACGCTCTACCTGATCCCGGTTCCGCTGGGACCGGTCAGCCCCGAAGTTTGCCTGCCGCCCGCCACCCTCGACGTTGCGCGCCGGCTCGACCACTTCGTCGTCGAACGCGCCAAGACGGCACGCGCGCACCTGAAGGCCATGGGCCATCCGCAGCCGCTCCAGGCGCTGCGGATCGAGGAACTCAACGAGCACACCCCGGCGGCAGCCATTCCGCAGCTGCTGGCGCCGCTCAAGGCCGGGCACGACGTCGGCCTGCTGTCCGAGGCGGGCTGCCCCACCGTGGCCGACCCCGGCGCGGCGCTGGTCATGGCCGCGCATCGCGAACATATTCCGGTGGTTCCGCTGATCGGCCCGTCGTCGATCCTGCTGGCGCTGATGGCCTCGGGTCTGGGCGGGCAGCGCTTCGCCTTCCACGGCTATCTCCCGGCCAAGGAACCCGAACGCAGCCAAGCCATCCGCGACCTGGAAAAAACCGCGCGCCGCGAGCGCGCCACCCAGCTCTTCATCGAAACGCCCTACCGCAGCGCGGCCCTGCTGGACGCCTTGGCCACCGCGCTGGCGCCCGACACCTTCATTAGCGTCGGCGCCGATCTCAGCCTGCCGAGCCAGTTGATCCAGACCCGCAGCGCAAAAAACTGGCGCGGCCAGAGCGACGCGGTCAAGGACCGGCTGGTGGTGTTCGGGATCGGAATCTAAGCGTTCGGAAGCCGCGCCGGCCGAACCGAAATCACCGATTGCGCCGGGCCGCGGTCTCGCGGGCGGGAGAATCGGCGGCGATGTCCAGGATGCGCACCTTGACGCTTTTCCCCTTCAGCTTGCCCGCGGCGAGCCTGCGCTGCGCTTCGTGCGCGATGCCCCGCTCCACCGCGACATAGGTGGTGGATTCGGCCACGGTGATCTTGCCCACCTGCGCGCCGGTGAAACCCGCCTCGCCGGTGAGCGCACCCAGCACGTCGCCGGGGCGGATCTTCTCCTTGCGGCCGCCGAGTATCTGCAAGGTCGCCATCGGCGGCAGCAGCGGCTCGTCGCTGGCGGCTTCCAGCTCGCCGAGGGGATGCCATTCAGGTTCCGTGCCCAGTTCCTTGACGATATTGGCGACGCGCCGCATCTGGCTGGGGCTTGCCAGGCTCAGCGCCCAGCCGTCCTGGTCGGCGCGCCCGGTGCGGCCGATGCGGTGGATGTAGACCTCGGGGTCGGGCGTGACATCGACGTTGATCACCGCTTCGAGCTGGGCGATGTCGAGGCCGCGCGCGGCCACGTCGGTTGCCACCAGCACCGAACAACTGCGGTTGGCGAACTGGATCAGCACCTGGTCGCGTTCGCGCTGCTCCAGTTCGCCGTGCAGGGCCAGCGCGTGAAAGCCCTGCTCGCGCAAGACCTGCAGCAAGTCGCGGCATTGCTGGCGGGTGTTGCAGAAGGCCAGCGCGCTGACCGGGCGGTAGTGATGGAGCAGCAGCGCCACCGCCTGCAGGCGTTCCTCGTGGCTCACTTCATAGAAGCGCTGGCGTATCTTGTCGTTCTCGTGCCGCTCCAGCAGTTTCACCTCGTGCGGCTGCCGCATGAAGCGCCGCCCCAATTCCGCGATGCCCTCGGGATAGGTGGCGGAAAACAGCAGCGTCTGGCGTTTGCCGGGGCACTGCCGGACGATGAAGGCGATGTCATCGTAGAACCCCATGTCCAGCATGCGGTCGGCTTCGTCGAGCACCAGCGTATTGAGCGCCTCCAGGTTCAGGCTGCCGCGTTGCAGGTGATCCATGATGCGGCCCGGCGTGCCGACGACGATGTGGGCGCCGTGCTCCAGGCTGGCCAGTTGCGGGCGCATGGTGGAGCCGCCGACCAGGGCAAGAATCTTGATATTGTCCTCGCTGCGCGCCAGCCGGCGAATCTCCTGCGTCACCTGGTCGGCGAGCTCGCGCGTCGGGCACAGCACCAGCGCCTGCACGGCGAAGCGGCGCACGTTCAGCCGGGCCAGCAGGGCAAGCGCAAAGGCCGCCGTCTTGCCGCTGCCGGTCTTGGCCTGCGCAATCAGGTCGTGGCCGGCCAGCGCAATCGGCAGGCTGGCCGCCTGGATCGGCGTCATGTTGAGGTAACCGAGCTGCCGCAGATTGGCCAGCACGGCGGGGGCCAGGGGCAGTTGGTCGAAGGGCGCGCCAGCCGTTGGAGTGTCGGCGGGCGGTGAGTCAGGTGGGGTGTTCGGGCGATCGGTCATGCCGGATTATACGGGGCGCACCGAACGTGCTTCAGCTAAGGACCGAATCAGGGCTTGGCCTCAGAATCGCAGCCAGTCGAGCCGCAGGGTCAGCTGTTCGCCGGACGGGGTTTCCGCCAACAGCCATTCCGCGCCCTCGCGGGTGTACACGTCGAGCGGCAACAGCCGCTGGGCCCCCGCCCGATCGCCCGTCGTGACGTTTACATCCAGCCATTGCCGCTTGAGTGCGGCGAATTCCAGGCGTTCGTGATCCGCACAGGCGATCGCCCGGTAATCGCTCACCGCAGGCTCACGCCGGTTTTTTCAAAGGGCGACCAGGCCTTGGCCATGGTCGCGCCGAGGCGGCCGGCAAGGCGATCGATCAGGTTTTCCTGGCGGGTGTAATCGACGATGTCCTCGGCCTTGATGACGTCGCGCGCGACCGATTCCACCGAGCCAAACGCATCTGCAAGTCCGAGCTGGATGCTTTTCTCGCCGCTCCACACCAGGCCGCTGAACATCTCGGGGGTTTCCTTCAGGCGCTTGCCGCGTCCCTCCCGCACCACGGCGATGAACTGGCCGTGGATTTCCTCAAGCATCTCTTTGGCGATGGCCTGTTGTTCGGGGTCGACCGGCGAGAAGGGATCGAGGAAGCCCTTGTTTTCGCCGGCGGTGAGAAGCCGCCGTTCGACGCCGAGCTTTTCCATGGTTTTGGTGAAGCCGAAGCCGTCCATCAGTACGCCGATCGAGCCGACGATGCTGGCCTTGTCGACGAAGATCTTGTCGGCGCCGGCAGCGACGTAATAGCCGCCCGAGGCGCAGATGTCGTCCACCACGGCGTACAGCGGCACCTTCGGATGCAGCGCGCGCAGGCGCTTGATTTCGTCGTAGATCTGTCCGGCCTGCACCGGGCTGCCGCCGGGACTGTTGATGCGCAGGATCACGCCCTTGGTTTTCTTGTCGTCAAAGGCGCCTTGCAGGCTGCCGATGATCGAATCGGCACTGGCTTCGTCGGAGGCGATCACGCCCTGCAGGTCGATCAGCGCCGTGTGTTCCTTGGGAATGGCGACGCCGTCGCCATCGAACCAGCCGGCGACCATGAAAAGCACGATAAACAGGTACAGAAAGCCGAGCGTCTTGAACAGGATGCTCCAGTGGCGGCTGCGGCGCTGTTCCTGCAGGGCGGACAGCGCCAGCTTCTCCAGGACGTCGCGTTCCCAGTTGGGAGGGGTGGATTTTTCCGGTTCGCTCATTCTTGTTTTTCCATCAAATAAACATGGCCGTCGCGTTCGACGACCGGTACAGGAATCAGGCCGCGCCCGGCGCAGCGTCCCCCCACGCACTGGCCGCTCGCCGGATGGTAGAGCGCACCGTGGGTGGAGCAGATCAAGTATAGCCGCGAGTCGTCGAAGAATTCCCCCTCCTGCCAGTCGAGTTCCACCGGCACGTGGCCGCACCGGTTGAGGAAGGCGCGCGGCTGGCCGCCGAAGCGCACCACGAAGGCTTGCAGCGGCTGGCCGAAGCGGTTCAGTTCGAAGCGGACGCCACGGCCCAGTTCGGCGAGGTCGTCCGCGGCGCAGATCAGGCGTTCGTGCTCAGCCATGCGTAAACCTCGTCGAAACTGTCCATCAGGGCGAGCGGCGCATGCGGATGCAGATCGCCCGCCTCGTGCGCGCCATAGGTCACCCCCAGGCTGGCGACGCCGGCATTCGACGCCATCAGGAGATCGTGGCTGGTGTCGCCGATCACCAGGGTGCGCGCCGGGTCGGCGTCGAGTTCCTCGATCAGCTCCAGCACCATCGCCGGGTGCGGCTTGGAATGCGTCTGGTCGGCGCAACGGGTGGCGGCAAACCACGATCCCAGGCCGCTGGCTTCGAGCGCACGGGCCAGGCCGATTCGGCTTTTGCCGGTGGCCACGGCGAGCCGGAAGCCGTTTGCATGCAGTTCGCGGATGCCGCTGTCCACCCCGGCGAACAGCGGAATCTGGTCGTCGCGGCCCAGATAGTGATGGCGGTAGCGCTCGACCAGGCGCGGGTAGTCGTCGGCCGGCAAGTCCGGCAACAGGGTCTGCAGCGCCTGAGTGAGCCCCAGGCCGATGATCTGGCGCGACGCGCGGTCGCTGGGCGCCGGCAGGCCGATGTCCTCGCAGGCACGCTGGATCGAATCGACGATCACCCCGGCGGAATCCATCAGGGTGCCGTCCCAGTCGAAAATCAGTAAATCAAACTGCTTGGGCATTCAGAATATCCAGAAATCTAGTCAAGTCATCGGGCAAAGGCGCTTCGACCAGCATCTGCTCGCCCGAAATGGGATGCTCGAACACCAGCTTGGCCGCGTGCAGGAACATGCGTTTGAGTCCCTGTTTGGCCAGCCGCTTGTTCAATTCGAAATCGCCGTATTTGTCGTCCCCCGCAATCGGAAATCCCAGATGCGAGGTGTGCACGCGAATCTGATGGGTGCGCCCGGTTTTCAGTTCCGCTTCCAGGAGGGTGAAATCGGTGAAAACCTGCAGGCGGCGGAAGATGGTGTGGGCAGCCTGCCCCGCGTCGCGCACCGTGACGCGCTTCTCGCCGTCGTCGGTCACCCGCTTGTGCAGCGGCAGCTTCACGTGCTGCACCGGATTCGGCCAGCGCCCGGCCACCAGCGTCAGATAGCGTTTTTCGATTTTGCCGTCGCGCATGGCGGCGTGCAGCCCGACCAGCGCGCGGCGCTTCAGCGCGATCAAGAGCACCCCCGAGGTTTCGCGGTCGAGCCGGTGAACCAGCTCCATGTAGCGGCATTCCGGCAGTTCCAGCCGCAGTTGCTCGATCACCCCGCGCGAAATGCCGCTGCCGCCGTGCACCGCCATGCCGGACGGCTTGTTCAGCGCGATCAGGGCGTCGTCGCGATAGAGAATATGCGGCACCAGCCGGATGCCGCCCTGCGGCAGATGGGTGGCGGGGGTGATGACCGGCGTGGCCACGCGCACCGGCGGAATCCGCACTTCGTCGCCCAACTGCAGGCGATAGCTGACCTCGACCCGGCCGCCGTTGACCCGCACCTCGCCGCCCCGCACCAGCTTGTAGATGCGGCTTTTCGGCACGCCTTTGAGCCGCGCCATCAGAAAATTGTCCAGACGCTGGCTGTCGGCGCTGTCGTCGATCTTCAGCCGCCGGACCGAATCTTTCTCTAAGTCATTCTTTTTCATATACACTACCGTCGGTTCAGGCCGAGTTTTGCCTGACCTATTTGGATACCACGCCGGTTACCACGCTCACCGGCCGCCGCCTGCCCGGCCCGTCTGGATTCCTGCCGCCCAGCCCACATTCAAGCTGGCGCGATCAGTCGAAACCACCCGCCCCGCGCAATCGGCAAAGCAGCGATGTTATCAATGACGCGACAACAAGCATACGAAATATGTGTTCACGCCGAGGCACAGCCTCCGGCGGGAACCGGAAAGACCGCCCCGGCTTAGCCGGCGACACTCTCCAGGAACAGGACACCTTTTACTCCATGCCATTTCACCCAACCACCCGTGATCGCATGAGCCGCTGACACAAGGCGGCAGTCTGGCCTGTCCCGTATGCACGCGCGCGGGAGTAAACAATGAAGCGCATGCTTTTCAACGCAACCCAGGCGGAAGAACTCCGGGTTGCCATCGTCGACGGACAGAAGCTCGTCGACCTTGACATCGAGTCCGCCAGCAAGGAACAACGCAAGGGCAATGTCTACAAGGGTGTCATCACCCGCGTCGAGCCCAGCCTGGAAGCCGCATTCGTCGATTACGGCTGCGAGCGCCACGGCTTTCTGCCGTTCAAGGAAATTTCCCGCGCCTGCCTGCCCGGCGGCGGCCGCGTCCCCGAAAACCTGAAGGAAGGCCAGGAACTGCTGGTCCAGGTGGAAAAGGACGAACGCGGCAACAAGGGCGCAGCCCTCACCACCTACGTCTCGCTGGCCGGCCGCTATGTCGTGCTGATGCCGACCAACCCGCGCGGCGGCGGCGTCTCGCGCCGCATCGAAGGCGAAGAACGCAACGAACTGCGCGACACCTTGGCGCAGCTCGAGATTCCCGAAGGCATGAGCCTGATCGCCCGCACCGCAGGCATCGGCCGCACCACCGAGGAATTCCAGTGGGACCTGAACTACCTCTTGAGCCTGTGGAAAGCCATCGACGGCGCGTCCACCTCGCAAAAAGGCGCCTTCCTGATCTACCAGGAAGGCAGTCTGGTGATCCGCGCCATCCGTGATTATTTCTCGGCTGACATCGGCGAAATCCTGATCGATACCGACGACATCTACGAGCAGGCGCAGCAATTCATGGCGCACGTGATGCCGGACAACGTCAACAAGGTCAAGCTCTACCGCGACGACGTGCCGCTGTTCTCGCGCTTCCAGATCGAGCATCAGATCGAATCCGCGTTCTCACGTCAGGTGAACCTGCCGTCCGGCGGCGCCATCGTCATCGACCATACCGAGGCGCTGGTGTCGGTCGACGTCAACTCGGCGCGCGCCACCAAGGGCAGCGACGTCGAGCAGACCGCCTACAACACCAACCTCGAAGCAGCCGACGAAGTTGCCCGCCAGATGCGCCTGCGCGATCTGGGCGGCCTGATCGTGATCGACTTCATCGACATGGAAAACCCCAAGCATCAGCGCGAAGTCGAGAACCGCCTGCGCGATGCCCTGCATCACGACCGCGCCCGCGTGCAGACCGGCAAGATCTCGCGCTTCGGCCTGCTGGAGATGTCGCGCCAGCGCCTGCAGCCCTCGCTCGGCGAGACCAGCTACAACCCCTGCCCGCGCTGCCACGGCACCGGCCACATCCGCGGCACCGAATCCTCCGCGCTGCACATCCTGCGCATCCTGCAGGAAGAGGCGATGAAGGAAAACACCGGCGCGGTGCATGTGCAGCTACCGGTCGACGTCGCCACCTTCCTGCTGAACGAAAAGCGCGTCGACATCCACACCGTCGAATCGCGTCTCAAGGTGAGCGTGGTGTTGATTCCCAACATCCACATGGAAACCCCGAACTACACCATCACCCGGTTGCGCCACGACGAACTCAATCTGACCGGCGCAGCCGAACCGAGCTACAAGCTGGCGGTCATGCCGGAAACCGAAGCCGTCTACCAGACGGCGCAGGAAGCTGCGCCGGCGCGCCAGGTGGCCGCCGTCAAATCGATCGCACCGCCGCAGCCCGTCCCCGCCGCGCGGCCGGTCGTGCCGGCCGTACCGCAGGCACAGGGCGGCCTGTTCGAGCGCATTTTCGGCTGGCTGAAAAAGCGTGGCGAAGAAGAAGCGCCGGCAGGCGCTGCGCCAGCAGCCGAGCCGGTGCCTGCCATCGTGCGCGGCGAGCGTCCGGGCGAACGCCGCGAGCGCAAGCCCGGCCAGCGTCGCGGCCGCGGTGAAGGCCGCGGCGGTGAAGCACGCCAGCAAGAACCGCGTCAGGCCGAGCCGCGCGAGGCCCGGGGTGGCGAAGCGGCCAAGCCGGCGCGCCCGCCGCGCCAGCCCAAGCCGCGCCCCGAAGCCGAAGCCGCACCGCGCGCCGCAGTACCGGCCGAGACGCCGCGTGAAGCCGGCGGCGAAGAAAAACGCGAGCCGCGCAGCCGTCGCGGCCGCGGCAACCGCCGCCGCGAGCGTCCGGAAATTGCAGCAAGCACCGGCGAGGGCGCACCGCAGGCCCTGATCGAAGTCGCCTCGGCCGCAGCGCCTGCCGGCTTCCACGCGATCATCGAAATCGCGGGCGCGCCGAAGGCGGCCCCCGCAGCGCCTGCGCCTGCGCCCGCGCAGCAGAGCCTGCAACTGGAAGCGGCGGCCGTGCCCAGCGCACTGCCGGCGGTCACCGCCTCCCCCGCCACCATCCTGGCGGATCTGGCGGCCAGCCCGGCCAGTCTGCAGCAGGTGGAAACCCAGGGTGCGGCCGCCGTCGCAGCCGAAACTGGCGAAGCGGGTCGTCCGCGTCGCCGCCGCCGTCCTGCGGCCAAGCCTGAAGCCGAAGCGGTCAGCCTGATGCAGGTGGAGACCACTGCGCCGGCAACCAGCTTCGCCGAGACGACCGCGCCGTCTGCGCCCCATCCCACCCGCCGGCGCTCGCGTCCGCAGGTAGGCGAAACGCAGGAACCGCTGGTGCAGGTGGAAACCCAGGCGAAATAAAGCCTGAGCCGCAAACGAAACCGGGGCCGCTACAAAGCGGCCCCGGTTTTTTTATGCTCGAACGTCAGAGAAAGGTCAGTTGCCCGAACGCATCTTCACCCGGTTCTCGCCGGTGATCTCGCGGATCAGGCCATGCACCGCATCCTCGATCATGTCGAGGTTTTCCTCGAAGCCGTGGGCGCCGCCGTAATACGGGTCGACCACGTCGAGGTTGGGATATTTGCGGCTGAACGACAGCAGACGCCGAATCTTGCCGTGGTGGTGCGCCGGCGCGCGCTGGACCAGCTTGCTGTAGTTGTCGCCGTCCATCACCAGGAGGTAGTCGAAGCGCTCGAAATCCGCGTCTTCCACCTGGCGGCCGCGCAGCTGGCTGATGTCCACGCCGCGCTGGCGGATCGCCTGCTGCGCGCGCGGGTCGGGCGCCGAGCCGACGTGATAGGCATGCGTGCCGGCGGAATCCACCTCAATGTGCCGATCCAGGCCGGCGTCCTGGAGGGCCTTGCGCAGCATGCCCTCCGCCATCGGCGAACGGCAGATGTTTCCCATGCACACCATTAAGACTTTAGTCATGTTCTTCCACGCCAAATAACACTTGCTTGAGTTGCCTCAACTGGTCGCGAAGTTCCGCAGCCTTTTCGAATTCCAGGTTCCTCGCCGCGTCCAGCATCTCTTTTTCCAGCTTCTTGACCCGTTTGGTCAGCGTCTTTTCGTCCAATACCTTGTATTCGGCCACGATCTGCGCCGCCTTGAGTTCCTGGCGCGTGGCGTCGGCGTCGTAGACGCCGTCGATGATGTCCTTGATGCGCTTGACCACGCCGCGCGGGGTGATGCCGTGCTCAAGGTTGAAGGCGATCTGCTTGTTGCGGCGGCGCTCGGTCTCGTCCATCGCGCGGCGCATCGAATCGGTGATGCGGTCGGCGTAGAGGATCGCGGTGCCGTGCAGGTGGCGCGCGGCGCGGCCGATGGTCTGGATCAGCGAACGCTCGGAGCGCAGGAAGCCTTCCTTGTCGGCGTCGAGAATCGCCACCAGCGACACTTCCGGGATGTCGAGGCCCTCGCGCAGCAGGTTGATGCCGACCAGCACGTCGAACTCGCCCAGCCGCAGGTCGCGGATGATCTCGACGCGCTCGACGGTGTCGATGTCCGAATGCAGGTAGCGCACCTTGATGCCGTGCTCGGCGAGGTAGTCGGTGAGGTCCTCGGCCATGCGCTTGGTCAGCGTGGTCACCAGCACGCGTTCGCCGACGGCGATGCGCTTGCCCGCTTCGGACATCAAATCGTCGACCTGCGTCCCCACCGGGCGCACCTCGATCAGCGGATCGACCAGGCCGGTCGGGCGCACCACCTGCTCGACCACCTGGCCGGCATGCTCGGTCTCGTACTTGGCCGGGGTGGCCGAGACGAACACGGTCTGCGGCATCAGTCCCTCGAACTCCTCGAACTTGAGCGGCCGGTTGTCGAGCGCCGAAGGCAATCTAAAACCATAGTCGACCAGGTTTTCCTTGCGCGAGCGGTCGCCCTTGTACATGCCGCCGACCTGGGTCACGGTGACGTGCGACTCGTCGATGAACATCAGCGCGTCCTTCGCCAGGTAGTCGATCAGCGTCGGCGGCGGTTCGCCCGGCTTGCGCCCGGACAGGTGCCGCGAGTAGTTCTCGATGCCTTTGCAGAAGCCCAGTTCGACCATCATTTCCAGATCGAAGCGGGTGCGCTGCTCCAGCCGCTGCGCCTCGACCAGCTTGCCGTTGGCGTAGTACCACTCCAGCCGCTCGCGCAGCTCGACCTTGATCTGCTCGATCGCGCGCAGCGTCGTCTCGCGCGGCGTGACGTAATGGCTGGACGGGAACACGGTGAAGCGCGACACCTTGGACAGCACCTGCCCGGTCAGCGGGTCGAACAGGTGCAGGGTTTCCACCACGTCGTCGAACAGCTCGACGCGGATCGCGGTTTCCGCGTGTTCCGCCGGGAAGATGTCGATGACGTCGCCGCGCACGCGGAACACGCCGCGCTTGAATTCGATGTCGTTGCGGTCGTACTGCATCTGCGTCAGCCGCGTGATGACCTCGCGCTGCGTCATCTTCTCGTTCTCGCGCAGCAGCAGGATCATGCTGTGGTAATCGGACGGGTCGCCGATACCGTAGATCGCCGACACGGTGCAGACGATGATGGTGTCGCGCCGCTCCAGCAGCGACTTGGTCGCCGACAGCCGCATCTGCTCGATGTGCTCGTTGATGCTGGAGTCTTTTTCGATGAACAGGTCGCGCGCCGGGACGTAGGCTTCGGGCTGGTAGTAGTCGTAGTAGGAGACGAAATACTCGACCGCGTTTTCCGGAAAGAACTCGCGCATTTCCGAATACAGCTGCGCCGCCAGCGTCTTGTTGGGCGCCATGATCAGCGCCGGCCGCCCCGTCCGCGCAATCACGTTGGCCATGGTGAAGGTCTTGCCCGAGCCGGTCACCCCCAGCAGGGTCTGGTAGGCCAGGCCGTCCTCGATCCCCTCGATCAGCTTGGCGATCGCCTGCGGCTGGTCCCCGGCCGGCGGAAACGGCTGGAACAGACGGAAGGGGCTATTGGGGAAGGTGACGAACACAGGTAAAATCGCGCGGCTCAAACTTGTCGATAGTAGCACTCCGCCATGGCGGATGCATGAAGGAACCATAGTGGAACTCTCCCGCCGCGTACAGGCCATCAAACCCTCGCCCACCCTGGCCGTCACCGCCCGTGCCGCCGCGCTCAAAGCGTCCGGCCGCGACATCGTCGGCCTCGGCGCCGGCGAGCCCGATTTCGACACGCCGCAGCACATCAAGGATGCGGCGATCGCAGCCATCAACGCGGGCTTCACCAAATACACGGCGGTCGACGGCACCCCCGGCCTGAAGGCGGCGGTCATCGCCAAGTTCAAGCGCGACAACGGCTTCGACTACACGCCCAAGCAGATCCTGGTGTCGTGCGGCGGCAAGCAGAGCTTCTTCAACCTGGTCCAGGCCGTGGTCAACGCCGGCGACGAGGTCATCATCCCCGCGCCCTACTGGGTGTCGTATCCCGACATCGTCATCCTCGCCGACGGCAAGCCGGTGATCGTCGAGGCCGGCATCGAGCAGGGCTTCAAGATCACCCCGGCGCAGCTGGAAGCGGCAATCACCCCGAAGACGCGCCTGTTCGTCATCAACAGCCCGTCCAACCCCACCGGCGCGGTCTACACCCGCGACGAACTGGCCGCGCTCGGCGAGGTGCTGCGCCGCCATCCGCACGTGCTGATCGCCAGCGATGACATGTACGAGCACATCCGGCTGGACGACGTTCCCTTCGTCAACATCCTCAATGCCTGCCCCGACCTGTACGACCGCACGCTGGTGCTGAACGGCGTGTCGAAGGCCTACTCGATGACCGGCTGGCGCATCGGCTACGCCGCCGGCCCGGAAACCATCCTGCGCGCCATGACCAACGTGCAGTCGCAGTCCACCTCCAACCCCACCTCGATCTCGCAGGTGGCCGCCGAAGCCGCGCTCAACGGCGACCAGGGCTGCATCACCCCCATGCTCGACGCCTTCAAGGCGCGCCACCGCTATGTCGTCGACGCGCTCAACGCCATTCCCGGCTTCCATTGCGTGGACAGCGGCGGCGCCTTCTACGCCTTCCCCGACGTGCGCCCCGCGATCATGAACCTGCTGGCGCGCGACGTCATCGAGGAGCCGACCGACATCGCCTTCTCCGAATACCTGCTGGAGTCCGCCGACGTCGCCGTGGTCCCGGGCTCGGCCTTCGGCGCCGAAGGCTACATCCGCCTGTCGTTCGCCACCTCGCAGGCCAATCTGGAAAAGGCGCTCAAGCGCATCGCGCAGGCGCTGGCTTGAGCGCTCGCCTCCCCCGGCGTCTGATTTCCGAAAAAGTGTAGGAGGTCCGCCCCGGCCGATGGGGTGGTCGTCGCGGTTCCGATAATCGCGGCGAGGACGCCGCTCCTACGTGGGAGCGCCTTCCAAGGCGCGATTGTCCGAACGCTCCCACAAAAGGCGCTCATCCGGGCAGACAGTCCCCGCGATGCTAGCCTCCCGCTGCCAGTACAGGTAGGCTTGCACCATGTTGCGCACCCCCGCCCTGCCCCCCGTCCGCGGCACGCTTTCCTGGCTGCTACAGCTCGGCTACACCACCGCGCGCCTGTTCAAGCAGAACGGCCTGCAGAACCATGCCGCGGCGACGTCGTTCTACTTCCTGCTGTCCGCCACCCCGCTGCTGCTGCTGCTGAGCTATGCCCTGCAGCTGCTCGGCCGCATCGCCGAAAACTCGGTGCCCGCCAGCATCCTGATGGCTGCGCTTTACAGCCAGCTGCAACTGGAAAGCCTGACCGCGCTCGGCTTCATTCCGCGCCAGACTCAGCTTGCCGCCGGCAGCGTCGGCCTCGTCACCCTGGTGCTGTCGTCGCGCGGGCTGGTTCACTCGGTTGAAGGCGCCTTCCGCGTCCTCTTTCCCAGCCAGGGCAAGCACAACCTGGTGCTGTCGTGGGTGCTGCCGCTCATCATCCTGCCGGTGCTGTTCCTGCTGATGGGACTGGCCACGCTGGCCCAAGTGGCGCTGAATTTTCTGGCGCAGAACGACTTCATCGGCACGGGCAACGCGCAGGTGCTGCAGGCCCTCAACTCGCTGTTCGGCTTTGCCATGGTGTGGACGCTGCTGTTTGCCGCCTACTGGCGGTTGCCGCGGCAGCATCCGCGCGCGCGCGACGCCGCCGTGTTCGCGTTGCTGGCCACTGCGAGTCTGGCGCTGCTGCTCGCGCTGTTCGGCGCCTTCTTCAAGCTGGAGAACTACCACAATCTGTACGGTGCGCTCGGCGGCGTCGTGTTCGTGCTGATCGGCGGCTATTTCGCCTTCCTGCTGCTGTACCTGTGGGCGCAGGCGCTGTACGCCTATGGCAAGGCCGACGTCACCGCGCTGGAAAAACTCTTCCTCGCCGGCAGCGGCGAAGGCGCCGGCAAGCTCGAAAGCTACGTCTTCGGCGACGCCCACCGCCTGCTGGAAAAATACGGCCAGGTCCATCCCCCGGGCCATACCCTGATCGAGGAAGGCGACGACTCGCGCACCGCCTACTTCCTCTACGCCGGCCGCGCCCTGGTCTACAAGAACACCGAAGCAGGCCGCCGCCGTCTGGGCGAACTCAACGAAGGCCAGCTGTTCGGCGAAATGGCCTATCTGCTGAACGAGAAGCGCACGGCTTCGGTGGTGGCCGATACCGAACTTACCGTGCTGGCGCTGCCGCCGCAGATCATGGAAGAACTGATGCGCCACTCCGCCCCGCTGTCGCGCCGCATCATCGACACCCTGTGCCAGCGTCTGGAACGGATGAACCTGGCGAGCCCGGGCTGAATAGCCATGCATTTCTCGTTTGCCTGTCATTGCGAGCAAAGCGAAGCAATCCAGCGGTTGGAGTGGAACGACCATTCTGGATCGCCACGTCGCTGCGCGCCTCGCGATGACGCAATTCGCAAAGCTTCCATAAGTTCCTAGTCTTAAAGACCGGGAGCCCCTCATGTCCCTGCATTCGCTTTACGTCGATCTCAATTCCTACTTCGCATCGGTCGAGCAGCAGCTGCGCCCCGAACTGCGCGGCAAGCCGGTCGGCGTGCTGCCGGTGATGGCCGACACCACCTGCTGCATCGCCGCCAGCATCGACGCCAAGCGCTTCGGCGTCCGTACCGGCACCCCGGTGTGGCAGGCCAAAAAGCTGTGCAAGGACATCGTGTTCGTACAGGCACGGCCGTCCACCTACGTTGAAATCCACCATCGCATCGTCGCCGCGGTCGAGTCGTGCACCCCGGTTTCCGACGTGCTGTCGATCGACGAAATGGCCTGCGAGCTGATGGGAAGCGAGCGCGAGGAAGCCAACGCCACCAGGCTGGGCCAACAAATCAAGCAGGCCATCTACGACCAGGTGGGCGAGGTGTTGCACAGCTCGGTCGGCATCGCGCCCAACCGCTTCCTCGCCAAGACCGCGTCGAACATGCAGAAGCCGGACGGGCTGGTTGTCATCCGCCAGAACGAACTGCCCGAGCGCCTGTACGGCCTCAAGCTTGGCGCCTTGAACGGCATCGGCCGCGCCATGGAACAGCGCCTGAATCAGCTCGGCATCCACACCGTCGAACAGCTCTGCACCGCCAGCCGCGACACCCTGCGCCACGCCTGGGGCGGCATCGAGGGCGAGCGCTATTACGCCAAGCTGCGCGGCGAAGTGGTCGCTTCACTGCCCACCCAGCGTTCCAGCGTCGGCCATTCCCACGTGCTCGCCCCCGAACTGCGCGACCCCGATTCCGCGATCGCCGTGCTGTACCGCCTGCTGCACAAGGCCGCCATGCGGCTGCGCCACTATGGTTACTGCGCAGGCGGCCTCAGCCTGCATCTGCATTACCTGAAAACCGACGCCGGCCACCCCCGTTGGGTCGACCAGGCACGCTTCTCGCCGCACGCCGACACCCTCAAGTTCAATCCGGTGCTGGCCGAATTGTGGAAGCGCCGCCCGCCCGATCCCTCCCCCATCCTCAAGGTTGGCGTCACCCTCACCGACCTCGTCGAACACAGCCAGGTCACGCGCGACCTGTTCGATCCCGACGACCAGCACGAAACCCTCAACAGCGTGCTCGACCAGATCAACCAGCGCTACGGCCCCAACACCCTGTATTTCGGCGGCGCCCACAACGGCCGCGGCGCCGCGCCCATGCGCATCGCCTTCAGCCACGTCCCCGAATTGCAGGTGGAAAATGACGGCTGAGGGTTGACCGAATCGCCCGCCATCTCTAGAATGCGCGCTTCCCATTCCCCGATAGCTCAGTCGGTAGAGCGACGGACTGTTAATCCGCAGGTCCCTGGTTCGAGCCCAGGTCGGGGAGCCAAGAAAACTAAGGGGTTGCCGCTAGGTAGCCCCTTTTCATTTCTGCGTGAGGTAGCTCTCTGGTAGCAAAACCTCTCCGGCTGTTTTTTTCCGGTTGGGGATTACCGTTCGTCGTCCGGTTTGGGCGGCAGGGGCGGCTTGCCATGGGCAGCACGGTCGGCGTCGATGGCGGCTTCCAGTTCGGCGAGATACGCGGCGGGCGTCTGCTCGACCCGGTGGAGG
>Ga0299912_10000241_pt1 | contig 54627 bp, 54 predicted proteins | sample RVTome_2_FD_207667 | JGI IMG/M metagenome (GOLD analysis project Ga0299912, IMG submission 207667) | Soil microbial communities from uranium-contaminated site in the Upper Colorado River Basin, Wyoming, United States - RVT95D214 (version 2) ... | reverse complement strand
CTGGTCCGCCAGCTCGGTAAAGAGCACCTCGGCGTCAGGATGGGTAAAGCGGCAGGCGTGGTTGAGGGCTATATCCCTCCCCTGCGCCGGCTCATCGATGAGCATACACGGACGGAAGGGGTTGTCGTTCAGGGGGTAGCGGGAACGGATCTCCTTAAACAGGGGGGAGTTGAGCGTCTCCAAGAGGCTTTTTTCCTTGATATTGTCCGAGGCGAAGTGGCAGAAGACGCACGGTTCGACATCCCCGCTGGCGGTGATGTGCAGATACTTCCTCCCGCCGGCGATACAGCCGTTGGTCAGGTGCCCGTCGTTCCAGAAGTCTACAAAAAGCATCGGCTCGGTGGCGCGGAAGTGTTGGAACCGCTGCCTCATATAGTCGCGCTGTTCCGGGGTGGACATCAGCTCCATGTTCGGCGTCTTTCCGACCGGCACATAGTGAAAGTTCCACAGCAGGATGCATCCCTTATCCACGAGGAAATCGATGAACTCGTCGCTCGCCAGGACCTCGGTATTCTCCCGGGTCTGGGTGGTGGATACGGCGAACAAGAGGCCGGCCTTTCGGAGCATATCCATCACCTTCATGCAGTGCTGAAAGTGCCCTTTGCCTCGCCTCTTATCGGTCTGCTCCTCCATACCCTCCAGGCTGATGGAGGGTATGGCGTTGCCCAACGCCGCGAGCTTGTCAACTACCCCTTGATCGATCTGCCGGGCATTGGTGTAGATCTGGAAGCAGACATCCCCATGTTTCTCAAAGAGTGTGAAGAGGTCTTTCCGCAGAAAGGGCTCGCCACCGGTAAAGAGGATGAGGTAGATCCCCATTTCCTTTGCCTCGGTAATGACCCGATCGATGACCTCGAGCGGAAGGTCGTTATCGCGAGGGTAGTATGCTGAATAACAGCCGTAGCAGTTTAAGTCACAGCGCATGGTAGGACTAATGAGCAGCGTATCAGGAGGATAGGTGCCTGTGCGCTCCTCAAACTCCTTGCGCTTGTTGGTACCGACGAGGAGCTGGTTGATGATGAAATTCTGAATTATCTTGTGGCGGTGCAGCGAATTGGTTTGCTTCGTCACCCTCCTGGCTATCTGCAAACCAGGGTGACCCTGGCGAAAGAGCCCCCGAATCCAGCGGATCTTCTCCTTGTAAGATCCTTTCTGTGGAATTATCTCCGCCAGATAGGTGATCTTGACGAGCTGTTCATCGGATATGCTGGCCAGCAGCAACAGGGCAGTCGAGGCGAACTTGACCAGCGTGTAGTCCCTTATCTTATCATAGGTTCCCATAATTCCTCCAAAAAAACTCCTGCAGAAATGTTCGGCAGACCAGCCACGTATCCCTCACCGGCCGGAAGTGGCTTGAAGGTCTTCCATCGATATAATGCGTGCTAACCATAATTTCTACCACACGGTGCCCTCGTTTGCAAGCCTTAATGAGGAGCTCCAGCTCCACCTCATATCGTGCGGCGCGCAGCGGCAGCCCTTGCAAGACCTCAGCCTTGATGAGGCGATAGCCGGACTGGGTGTCGGTAAGGGGGGTGCCGATCAGTTTGGATACGGCCTTGGCCCCGAGCTGATTCCAAAACCGCCTGAGCCAGCTCATTGCATTGAACTCCCCTGCCCGGGAGCCGATGATGATATCACCCCTTCCCTCCTCATAGGCCCGGATAAAAGAGGGGATATAAGAGGAGTCATGCTGGCCATCGGCGTCCATGGTGATGATGGCTTGGTATCCCTGATGCAAAAGAAACCAGAAACCGGTGCGCAGGGCCACCCCTTTTCCCCTATTTATGGGGTGCCTCAATACCTGGACCCCGGCTGCACGGGCGATCTCGGTTGTGGCATCCGTTGACCCATCATCCACCACCAGGATTGCCAAGGCATGGCCCTTGATACCCTCGATCACCCCCCGCAGGCTCGCCGAGGCATTGTAGGCGGGGATGAGGACCGCTATCGTATCCCGGGCCTTCATCTCCTCTTGAGAAACCTCCGCAGATCCTTATCCCAGAGGAGCGAAAAGAGGGTGAGGAACATGCCCACGATCGGCATCGGGTCGTCCCGGGAGAGGATGTCGTCGTGTGTTCCTCGGAACTGAAAGAAGCTCGGCTTAAGACGAAACCTCTGGGGATTCTGGAGAAAGTGGAGGATATCCCCCGGCAGGAGCCATCGGCACCGGACCCCCACCTTATAGTCCACGATTGGTTCAAACTCCTCCTTCATGGCCATCTTGAACAGGAGGTAGGGAAAATCCACCCCGGCGTGGATGGCCAGGGCAAGGGAGCCCCAGAAGCGGGGGTTGAGCTCCATCAGCTTGGGCTCGTTGTCCCGTGGGTCCACCTTAAACTCCACCATGGCGACGCCATGCCAATTCAGCGACTGCAACAGCCGGATGCCGAGCTCCTCGATCCGGGGATGGCGCACGCTCTCCCGCAGCGTGCTCGGACCACCGGTGATCGGATATTCCCTCAGCCTCCGGTGCACGAAGAAGGCCTTTACCTGACCACCCTTGTCCAGGAGGGCGGAGAATCCAAAAGCCTCCCCCGTGGGGGGAATGCGTTCCTGGATCAGGGGGAAGGGGAATTGGCTGTGGACCTTGCGGTACGCTTCAGGGAGGTCCTCCTCACGATCCACATAGGCGATGCCGAAAGACCCTGAGCTTACGCGCGGCTTGATGACCCAGGGCGGCGGGATGGCATCTTTGATGGTATTGAGGCTCGCCACATCCTCCACCCACACGGTCCTGGGTATGGGGATCCCCTCCTGGGAGGCGTGCTGCAACAGCCACCCTTTATCCCGCACCTGGACGATCGCCTGGTAGGGAGGGATGGGTAATCGGGCCACGGGTGCAAACTCCTCTTTGTGTTGAGCAAGAAGCAGAAGGGTCTCTTCCTCCATGGGCATGACGAGGTCATAGTGTGTATCCCTCAGTTCCCGACGGAGAAAGGTGAGAAAGGCCTCGGGGTGCCGGTGCACCGAGGGGTACAACAACCTCCGGCTGCAGTACTTGGAGAAGAAGGAGGCGGCTACCCGGGAGCTCTCTCCGACAGTCACCTCCACCCCCCTTCTGCCGAGGGAGCGGACTGCCGCTAAGGTCTTTCTCCAATGGCCGTCCGTAACGAGGACCCTCGACATCACCCCTCCCTTATGCGCATAATCGACACCTGTGCAGAATAGGTAAGGACCCTTTCCTTGACAATGGGAAAACGCCATTATATAAAGAGGCGGAGAGATCTACAAATGAAAAAGTTTATCCTTGGGATTTTTATCGGAGTCCTGCTGATAGTTCTCTTCACCTACCTGGGGGGAGGGGCCGCCTTGAAGATCGCGGGGAAGAAGACCATCGAAATAGGAGAGCGGGTTGAGGTCTATGAGAAGGCTCTCAAAGATGTCACCGAGGGCATCCTGAAGGAGAAAGGGAAGTAAACAAAGGGCTCGATAAGGGAAAAGAAATCAAGAAACGTTGTTGTCCTAATAGGTTATAGAAAATCCCTGCAAATCCCCTCTATACTCCTCCCAGTGCGTCGTTACCTTTCCCACCCGCGCCCCAGAGGGGCCGTGATGATACCATCGGATGAGGGCCTCTACCTTATCCCGCTCCCCCTCCAGAAGGCATTCCACGCTGCCGTCCCGCATGTTGCGCACCCACCCCTTCACCCCCAGCTCCTGGGCCTTCTGCCGGGTGGCATATCGGTAATTTACCCCCTGCACCAACCCCTCTATGCGCACTCTGGCCTTTACCTTTTCCATCGGCACACCCAGCATGACTCCGCCAGGACCGGAGCATACGAGAAGGTGTTGACCTATCTCCTTTTCCACCGCAGCAGATACGCTACATTGTCCAGGACAGCGGTGAAGAAGTAGTTCTTCACCTCAAAACCCTTGGGCATCTGGATCTGGACCGGGGTGAAGTTGAGGACCCCCCGAATCGTGGTTTGCGCAATCAGATCGGCGACCTTTTGGGCCTCGGAGGCGGGCGTGGTGATCATAGCAATATCTATCCGCCGATCCTTGGCCACCTCTTTCAGCCGATCAGGGTGCAAGATCTCCACAGGCTTGCCGGTCCTCTCCGAGACCCTCCCCGCTACCTCCGCGGGGTTCAGGTCAAAGGCGGCGACGACCTTATAGTTCTTCTTAAAAAAATCCTTATAGAGGAGGAGGGAAACCCCCAAATTGCCGATGCCGATGATAGCCACGCGCCACTCCCGATTCAGCCCCAAGATGGTTTTGATGTTATCGGCGAGGTCCTTAATATAATAGCCAACCCCCCGGATGCCGAATTCCCCAAAATAGGCAAGATCCTTGCGCACCTGGGCGGCGTTTACGCCGCAGGAGTTCGCCAGATTGGCTGAGGAGACCACGACCTCGCCATTTTGCTCTAATACCTCGAGGTGATGGGCGTAGGTGGAAAGCCTCCTGATGGTGGCTTCTGGAACCTTCGAGAATTTCAAGCTCTCATCCTCCTATGTGAAAAGTTTCTTTTTGTTCGCTCTTTATAAATCTTATGAGGGAAAAAGGCAAGAGAAAAAATTATTTTTTCACAAAAAAATGGGTGGTCACCTTTTTTCTATGGTAATTTCCTTTTTTATCCTCTCTACATCCTTCTTTTTGCAGAGCGCCGTGCCAGGGGTCATCACCGACGCCGTTCCCGCAGCGGCGGCCAGGATCAGGCTCTCGCGAAAACTCTTCTTTTTGGTTAAGGCGTAGATGAACCCGGCTAAGGCGGAATCCCCTGCCCCCACCTGACTAACAACCTGAACCTGAGGGGGAATAGCCCAATAGGCCTCATGCTTTGTTACCCCCAAGAGCCCTTTCGCCCCCATCGATATGATGACTATCTCGATCCCCCCTTCTAAGATGTGGCGGGCCCTCGGTAAGAGGTCATCGATTTCCATCGATTTAACCCCAGTGAGGCGCTGAAATTCATGTATATTGGGCTTGATGATAAAGGGTTGTGCCTTACACGCATGCCGCAGGAGTTCTCCATCAGCGTCCAAGGCGACCCGTATCCCCTTGCCTTTGAGTGTGGTGATGATCTGGGCGTAGATGTTATGGTTTACCCCTGGCGGGACGCTGCCGCTGACGATGACAAAGTCGGCATCGCGCCCAAGAGAGCCGATCCTTTGGAAGAAGAGGCCGATCTCCGCAGGGGTTATCCGCGGTCCGACGGCGTTGAGCAGGATCTGCGTCTTGTCCCTCCGATTGGAGAGGATGATGTTGGTCCTGGTCTCCCCCCCGATCCGGGTGAAATCGCAGAGCACCCCCTCGTTGATCAATCGCCCCTCCAGCTCCAGGCCATCGTATCCTCCAATAAACCCCAGGGCGGTGCTCTTCCCGCCCAACTCCTCGATCACCCTGGAGCAATCGATCCCCTTACCCCCTGCATACCTCGCCTCTCGCAGGATCCTGTTGGCGTCGTCAACGACAAGGCCGTCCACCTCCATGGTCCTGTCCAGGGCCGGGTTTAACGTGATGGTATAGATCATTACCTCACCTCCTGGGCCTTGCCCGCCGTGCCGAAGCGTGCAGCCACAGAGTATAAAGCAAAAACACCCCCTCGCACAATACTAATTGTGCCCTTGCCCCATTGCATGGGGTTTTATATACTCGGTTTATGAGACCCATCGTCGCCATCGTCGGCAGGCCCAATGTGGGCAAGTCCACCCTGTTCAATCGCCTCGTGGGCTTTCGCAAGGCCATTGTGGAGTCTCTCCCCGGGGTGACCCGCGATCTCAACTACGCCGATGTGGACAGGTTTGAAAGACCCCTCACCTTCATCGATACGGGGGGGTTTGAGCCGGCTGCCCAGGATGAACTCTTGGTCCAGATGGCCGAACAGTGCCGTCTGGCCGTGGAGGAGGCGGATTGCATTATCTTTCTCCTGGACGGGAAGGAGGGCCTGACCCCATCAGACCACGAGATCGCCGGTCTGTTGCGCGAGAGGGCAAAGAAGGTTCTCTTTGTGGTAAACAAGATCGACGGCCCCACACACGAGGGGAGGATCTACGACTTCTATGGCCTGGGCGTCGAGACCCTCTATCCCCTATCGGCCCAACACAACTACGGTATCGATCGATTGATCGAAGCCGTCATCGGGATCCTCCCTGCACCTGCTTCTGAGGAGGAGCGTGCGCCAGGTGACGTCAGGATTGCCGTAGTGGGCAGGCCCAATGTGGGTAAATCCTCCCTCATCAACCGTATCTTGGGGTATGACCGCGTCATCGTCCATGAGGCCCCCGGGACCACGAGAGATGCCATCGACACACCCTTCAGCGTCGGTGAACGAAGCTACATCCTCGTGGACACGGCTGGGATCAGGCGCAAGGGCAGGATCAGTCTGCGGCTGGAGAAGTACAGTGTCGTGGAGGCCATCAAGAGCATCGAATGCGCCGATGTGGCCCTGCTCGTCCTCGATGCCCAAGAGGGGGCCCCTGACCAGGACGCCCGCATCGGCGGCCTGATCCACGACAAGGGGAAGGCAGGGGTCATCGTGGTGAACAAGTGGGACCTCGTAGGCAGGGAGATCACCGCAACTGCCTATGCCGAGGGGGTGAGGGAGCAGCTGTGGTTTCTCGACTATGCCCCCCTTATCTTTACCTCAGCCGTCACCGGTCACGGTGTCGACCGTATCTTCTCGGTAGTGGAGGGGGTGATGGCTGAGCGGGACCACAGGATACCGACCCCCAAGCTTAACCGCTGGCTGCAGGAGGTCGTGGAATCTCATCCCCCCCCACTCTGTCGTAAAAAGCAGGTAAAACTCTCATATCTGACGCAGGTTTCCACCCGCCCCCCTACCTTCGCCATCTTCACCAACCACCCGGCGGGTATCAAGTTTTCCTATCGGAGATATCTGAGCAACCAGCTCAGAGAGAAGTTCGGGTTTTATGGCAACCCCATCCGTCTGATCTTCAGGAGAAAATAGACGGGGACGCCGCAATGATCGCTCGCCGCTGAGCAGGGTAATTGAAAGGGGCCTCAAACACCGCAGACGGGTGACGCGAGACAGAAATGGGAGAAAGCCCCTCTCCCGGCGCATGGTGGAGATCCTATTGGCCCCGATCGCAGGACAGCTCTGATAAAGCGCTCACGGCAGGGAGAGGATATCTGCCTCTCCCTCCGTGATGGCGATGGTGTGTTCAAAATGTGCGGAGAGACGCCCGTCAGCCGTCACGACTGTCCAGCCGTCATTCAAGACCTTCACCTCCCAGGTGCCCGCATTGATCATCGGCTCGATCGCCAGCACCATGCCGGGCCGCAGGCGCGGCCCTGTATGGGGAGGACCGAAATTGGGCACCTGGGGATCCTCATGGAGGTTACGGCCTATCCCATGCCCCACAAAATCCCGCACCACGGAAAAACCATGCGCTTCCGCCCATGACTGGATGGCAAAAGAGATATCGAGGAGGCGATTACCGTCCCTGGCCTGCTCGATGCCCTTGGCAAGGGCCTGTCGTGATACCTCCAGGAGCCTGACTGCCTCCTCGCTCACCTTTCCCACGGGGACGGTAATGGCCGCATCCCCATAGTATTCGTTGAGAAAGACCCCCACATCCAGGCTGACGATCTCCCCTTGTTTCAATTGGCGGCTGACGGGGATTCCATGGACCACCTCCTCGTCGATGGAGACGCACAAGGTGGCCGGGTATCCCCGGTATCCTTTAAAGGCAGGCGTGGCCCCCGCTGCCCTGATCAGGCGCTCCGCCAGGTGATCCAGCTCCTTGGTGGTGACGCCGGGTTTGATCGCATCACTCAGTCTTTGCAGGACTTGCGCTGCTAGGCGGTTGCTCTGACGCATGATCTCGATCTCTTTGGGTGTCCTGATATGGATCATCTCTTAGTCATTTCTCATGGCATCGCACGACACACGAATGATGGAGATATGCTTTCTCCCTCGTCCCGAGAAGAGAGAAGACAGTGATTTCTCTGTTCTGGGTAGACTATAAACGAAAGCCCTTTGGCAAGTCAACGTCAGGCACCCCCCAAGGGGGCGAAGGGTTGACTCCCTTACCCTTTTTCCTTATAGTTATAGTCCCACCACAGGACAGAGACCATGGGGAGCAATCTCGTTGAGAAGATCATAGCATCCCACCTGACATCAGGGAAGCTGGAGCCGGGCCAGGAGATCGCCATCTCCATAGATCAGACCTTGACCCAGGACGCCACCGGCACCCTTGCATACCTGGAGCTGGAGGCCATGGGGATCGAGGGGGTTGCCACCGAGCTGTCCGTCAGCTACGTCGATCACAATACGCTGCAAACGGGGTATGAGAATGCCGACGACCACCTCTACCTGAGGACCATCGCTGCGCGGCACGGGATCTTCTTCTCCCCCCCGGGCAACGGCATCTGCCACCAGGTCCATCTGGAGCGGTTCGGGGCGCCGGGTAAAACGCTGCTCGGCTCCGACAGCCACACCCCCACGGCAGGCGGCCTGGGGATGCTGGCCATCGGGGCCGGGGGGCTCGATGTGGCCCTGGCCATGGCGGGGAGGCCCTTTTTCCTCTTCATGCCCGAGGTCGTCAGAATCGATCTGAGCGGCCGCCTTTCGCCCTGGGTGTCGGCAAAAGACGTGATCCTGGAGATCTTAAGAAGGCTCTCTGTCAAGGGAGGGGTGGGGAAGGTCCTCGAATATGGAGGGGCGGGGGTGAAGGGCTTGAGTGTCCCTGAGCGCAGCACCATCACCAATATGGGGGCGGAGCTCGGGGCCACCTCATCCATCTTCCCCAGCGACGAGGAGACCCGGCGGTTTCTCCAATCACAGGGGCGTGCACGGGATTGGACACCTTTGGAAGCTGATAGCGACGCCCACTACGACAAGGAACTCTCCATTGACCTGGCCCAGTTGGAGCCCCTGCTGGCGCTGCCTCACAGTCCCGATCACGTCCGACCAATCCAGGAAAGTGCAGGGGTGCAGGTGCACCAGGTAATCATCGGCAGCTGCACCAATTCCTCATACCAGGATCTCGCACGCGTCGCCGAGGTCTTGAAGGGGAAGCGGGTCCACCCGGCGGTGGATCTCGTCATCGCGCCGGGCTCTCGCCAGGTGCTGCAGCTCTTGGCACGGAAAGGGGCGTTGACCCACCTCATCGCCTCGGGGGCGCGAATCCTGGAATCCGCGTGCGGCCCCTGCATCGGTATGGGACAGGCTCCTTCGTCAGGGGGGGTGAGTATCCGCACCTTCAACCGAAACTTCAGGGGGCGCAGCGGGACCCCTGATGCGGAGGTCTATCTATGCAGCCCGGAGACGGCAGTCGCGTCCGCCCTGGCCGGCGCGATAACCGACCCTCGCACCCTAGGGGAGGAGATCCGGGTCCCCCGGCCCAAGCGGTTTTTTGAGGGGGCGGATCTGATCATCCCACCACCCCCGCACCCTGAAAGGGTCCAGGTCATACGGGGCCCCAATATCCGGCCGCTGCCGGAGTTCTCCGCCCTGCCCCAGCAGATAGCGGGAGAGGTGCTCATCAAGGTTGGGGATGATATCACCACCGACGCCATCCTGCCTGCCGGCCCGAAGATCCTGCCGCTGCGCTCCAACATCCTTGCCATCGCCGAATTCACCTTTTGCGGGCTTGATTCCTCCTTCGCCGCCAGGGCCAGGGAGAAGAAGGGCGGCATCATCGTGGGCAAGGCCAACTATGGGCAGGGGTCCAGCCGCGAGCATGCGGCGCTGGCGCCGCGGTACCTGGGGGTTAGGGCGGTGGTTGCCGCCAGCTTCGCCCGCATCCACCTGGCAAACCTGATCAACTTCGGGGTCGTCCCCCTCCTGTTCGCGAGCCCACGGGACTATGAGCGCATCGATCAAGGGGATCAGGTCAGGATCCTGTGGGGTGATTTGGCCGGTCAGATCCTGCTCCAGGATGACACTAAGGGGCAGGCCATTCTTCTCACCCATCGCCTCCGCCCCCGGGAGATCACAATTCTCCGGGCAGGCGGTGCCCTCAATCTGGTCAAGGCTGAGGGGGCAGCATCGCAGCGGCGCCGATAGATCGTGAGAAGGTGTCTCTCGCTACCATCAAACTGGGTATTAGCTCCTGCCTGATCGGGGAGCAGGTCCGCTGGGACGGCGCGCACAAACTGGATCGGTTTCTCACCGATCAGCTGGGGCGGTTTGTCCGGTATTACCCTGTCTGTCCTGAGGTGGAATGCGGGTTCGGCGTTCCCCGGGAGCCTCTCTGCCTGGCGGGTGATCCCCATGTCTCCCGGCTTGTCACATCGCGCACCAAGCAGGATCATACCGTGCGTATGCTCCACTGGGCGCGTCGGCGGGTGAGGGAGCTGGAAGGGGCGGACCTGTGCGGCTTTATCTTTAAGGGGAAATCACCGAGCTGTGGCATAGAGCGGGTGCGAATCTACAACGTCAAGGGGGTGCCGGTGCCCCACGGCATGGGCATCTTCGCCAGGGTTTTTATGGAATACTTCCCGCTCATCCCGGTTGAGGATGACGGACGCCTCCATGATCCTCAGCTGCGTGAAAACTTCATCGAGCGCGTCTTTGTCATGAAACGGTGGCGGGATGCCTTGCGGCAACACAGGCGGAGCCGCGGCGAGCTCGTACGATTTCATACCGGACACAAGCTGTTGATCCTCTCCCATAGCCCCCGGCATCACCGGATCATGGGGCATCTCGTGGCCCAGGCCACGCCGATCAGCGCGCTCTATGACGAGTATCAAAAGCTGCTCATGGAAGCCTTGCGCCGCAAGGCCACGCCGGCGAAACAGGTCAATGTCCTGCAGCACATCATGGGATATTTCAAAAAACAGCTCTCCCCCGATGCCAAGCAAGAGTTGCTTGAGATCATCGCCGCATATCGCCAGGGGCATGTCCCCCTCATCGTTCCTATAACCCTCGTCAATCACTACGTGCGCCTGTGCGATATCGAGTACCTCAAGATGCAGCGCTACCTGCACCCCCCGAGCTTGCAACTCCAGGTGGGCGACCTCTTCTAAGCTGTCAGCAACAGCGCATCCGGTATGCTCCAGGTTATTGCCTCTCGAGTATGTCCCAGGACGCCTTGCGCAAAGGCGCGGCGAGGTCCTATAAGGGGCAGAGGGGATTGATCAGGGCAAGGGCGCCGATTATGCCAAAAATAAAGACAAAAATTGTCACTAGCATCAACCCCCTTCCTCGTGCCACTATAAAAACCTTTTAATATTAAATAGTTAATCTCTTGGCATCCTAGCACGCTTCTTGCACAATTTTTGGCATGGAGATACGGAAGCCCAGAGAGACGCGCAACCATTGGCAAGGAGGTCGGCGGCATGACTGTTTGCCAGGGCATCGTAGTGGGGCTGATAGGCATATTCTATGGTTTCCTGGTTGTTTTGTTCTTCCCGTGAGAGGCCAATACGGGTTGCTGGCTGCTCGGAGGAGGATCTGGTGAAACGCTGTGAACCTTTTTGTAGTGCATGGGCACTCAGAGATAACAAGCAACAAGGAGGTGCTGCCATGATCAGCAAAGAGCAATTTAAGGTTACTGCCATTGATGTCTACAGGGGCGCTATATTGGGGTTGATGGGCATATTCTATGTGTTCCTGGCCTTCTTGATGTTCATATAAGGTGTGAGCGCCGCTCGGGCAGCGGGATGCGGCACGGCGTCGTCGCTCCTCAGAGGGGTTGCTTTTCGCATCAACCCTCCGGTGGCGACCTGGCATTCAGTAACTCCAGCATGAGTCACCTGCCTTTGTTTTAATCCGTATTCGGGTACCATTTAAGACACTTGACAAGCAGCATCGAATTACTTACAATCGGCTCCACACAAACGCGGCATCGCATGATGAGTTATTTATCATGAAGGGGGACGCTGAAATACCAAGCAAAAAGACAGGAGGGTACAAAGATGAAGAGCAGATGGAGTTTGGCGGCATTAATGATTCTGGGAGGGCTAGTGGCGGTGTCATTGGCACTTTCACCGTCGGCGGCGTTGGCGAAAGAGTTCAGCTATAGCGGGCCACCTGCCTTCACCGTGACCTATCCGGGTACATGGACGCAGGAGCCCGCAAACCCCAACAAGGAGATATTTCTAGAGACAAAACAGGCGGGCGGCCTCCCCACTATGGAGATTGGCTGCTTTAATGCCCCCGCGGGTACGACTGTGGCGAACCTCGGGGCGCTGCACAAAAAGAGGATAACAAAGATATATGCGACGATTGTTACCGTCAACTCGGATAAGCCGGCAACCCTGAAGGATGGGACCCCGTGCAATGAAGTAATCTTGACATGGCTGTATGAGGGGTGGCTGAATCTGCAGACTAACATTGTGTCGACCATAAAAGACGGCAAGGTAGTATATGTGTCGGTCAGCCAAGACCCGGGTGCGCCCCTGTGGGATGCTGGCCGCAGCCTGACGCTTAAAAAATAAGGGATTAAGACGACCAACGGTATAATGGAGTCAGCCATTGAGAGCCTGTTGAAGAGCATCTTTTTCAACAGGCTCTCGGTGTTTTCCCGATGCAAGGAAGGGGACCAGGGGGCCCCTTTTTTGTTTTGCGTAAAACCCTGAGCATGAGGGTGTCCGCGAATCCTTTACCGTGGATGCACGGGCAGCGGGGGCTTCGTGCCGCCCTCCGGCAACCCGAAATCCCGTCTGCGGCATCCTGCTGCAGAGGGGATAGTTTGCCCACGAGGAAGGGGGGTGTGATGAGCACGGGAGGCGGGGAGTATGCCCTCAGGGAGGATGGCCTGATGTCCGGTGAGGATAGAAGCCATAACGGGTTACCCTCGGTTGAGCAGGCCAAAAGGCGCTTCCTCCGGCAGGCCCTGCCATGCCCCCTCTGCAAAACGCCGCCGGAGAAACTCTCCTGGATCTACCTGGTTATTCCGCCATGGGCAAGCAAGAACGCGGAGGAAAAAGAGGGCTGGCTGACCATCTGCGATAGGTGTAAGCTGCAGATCGATTTCTTTGCAAAGAGCGATTGAAGGGCCAGATGAAGCGTTGAACAGGGGGGAGGGCTGTGTTGATCCTGGTGGCCAATATATACCTGTTAGCCGGGGGACAAGGGGGCGGCTTGCCGCATCATCCCTCCTGTGGGGACCTGCTAGCCAATAACCCCCGGTAAGAGACAGGGATTTTTTTAATCCATATCCCGGTACCATTTAAATGCTTGACAAACAAGGTCGAATTGCGTACAATCCTCTCCACACAAACAGCGCTTTCCTAATCATGAGCTTCACATCATGAATGGAGACGCTGAAATACCATGAAAAAAGATAGGAGGGTACAAAGATGAAGAAGAGATGGAGTATGGCGGGATTATTGATTCTGGCAGGGGTGTTGGCGGCGACAGTGGCACTTTCACCGTCGGCGGCGGTGGCGAAAGAGTACAAATATAGCGGGCCACCTGCCTTCACCGTAACCTATCCGGGTACATATGCGCAGGATCCCGAAAACCCCAACAAGGTTTTGTACCGGACCAAACTGGAGGGCACCCTCCCCATTATGGAGATTAACTGCATTGATCCCAAAGGTGCTGACGGCGTGACTGTGGTGACCATGGCGAACGCGGCGAAGGAGTACGCAAAGAAGATAGAGAAGTCACAGCAGACGCAGGTGACCGTCGCCTCGGAAAAGCAGATAACCCTGAAGGACGGAACCCCGGCTGTTGAAGCGGTATGTACCTGGCTCTATCAGGGATTTCTGAATCTGCAGAGCAGCGTTGTGACGACTATAAAGGATGGCAAGTGGGTATATGTGGTGATCCACCAGAACCCCGGCGCTCCCCTGTGGGATGCTCCCAAAAGCCTGATGTTTAAAAAATAAGGGATTAAGACGACCAACGGTATAGCGGAGTCAACCATTGAGAGCCTGTTGAAAGAGTACCTTTTTCAACAGGCTCTCAATGCTGTCCGTATGCACGGGAGGGGACCAGGGGGGTCCCTTTTTGTTTTGCATAAAACCCCGAGCATGAGGGGGGTGTCAGCGAATCCATTACAGTGACGCAAGGGGGGAGGGGGATGACGTGGGCCTATAAAGAAGAATCCCGGCGATGGCTCGTGCAGGCACAGGATGAGTTTGCCGATGCAGACGAGTTGAGAAGGCGCAATCGGTTCTACCTGGCACTGTTCCACTTCCAGCAGGCGGCGGAGAAGGCCTTAAAGGCGTATCTCTATCTGACGATGCGATCCAGGGAGGAGGTCTTCACCACGCATTCCCTCGAAGACCTGTTGCAGAAGGTGCGTGCCCTGGACCGCGATTTTAGGGAGGTCAAGGCCGCGAAAAAACTCGATGAGTACGCCATCCGGTCACGCTATCCCGACAGCCTGCCCGGCCGGATACCCTCGCGGTACTTCGACGATCCCGAGGAGGCCGAGGAGGCTATGTGCCTCGCCAAGGGGGTGGTCGAGCTGGTGGAGCGGAAGATAGAGGAGATAGCCCCATGATTGACAGGTGAGGACAGCGGCGTCAGCAGGGACAAAAATTGTCACTTGCCCCGAATAAAAACCCCCTTCTATCACGAAACTCAAGCAATTCCAACTAGTTCCCCCGATCTATTCCTGAGCACATTTTTTGCATACACAGTAAACAGGCTGTCAACAAGGTGTCTGGCTGCCGAAGAAAGGATTCCCATGGCAGAGACTGTCGTTCTCCTTATCATCCTTGTGGCCCTGTGGAGCATTCCCGGGTCCAAGGCTCGGAGACAGGGCTGATGAGGGGATAAGGGTTTGGATCGCTGCGCGCCAGAAACCGGGGGAGGCCTGTGCAGCGGTACCGGCGGGGGGGATCGCCCATGGCCTTTACTTTTGGCGATACATCACGTAAGATAACCATGTTCTGTACCGGCGCCGGTGGTCGGGGCAGGAGCAGGAAAGGCTGGGAAGAGAAGTGAGGTAATCAGTCCGTACCGGCGTGGCCTTGAAGGGGAACAGGGCATGAAGCTGAGGGGCGGGGAGGAAAATAACGGTAAGGTTTTCTCGGGGCACAGGTGCCCTTTTTATTTGGTGAAGTTAGGCAAGAGCTCGGCGCTATCATAGCGCAACCGCAAGGGAAATAGTACAACGAAAGGTGATGCCCCATGCTCAGACATGGCCCCAAGAGTCTTTTTCGCATGGTGGCCCTGCGCATCTCGCAGATCGTCCATTTTTTAACCAGTGATATCTGGAAGATCCAGCAGCGGGATTTCTCGCGGGCCACGTGGGTTTTGATCAGGCAGGTGCGCATACTCATCGTGGCATTGCGCGGTCTCGCCGAGGACAAGATCCAGCTCCGGGCGTCTGCCCTGACCTTTAATGCCCTGCTTTCCATCGTCCCGCTGGCTGCCGTCGTCTTTGGCATTGCGAAGGGCTTCGGCCTTGACAAGGCGCTGGAACGATACATCGTAGAGGACTTGCAGATGCACGGTGAGGTCGTCACGCGGATCATCGAATTTTCCCGCACGCTGCTGGAGACCACCAAGGGCGGCCTCATCGCCGGCATCGGCGTGATCTTGTTGTTTTGGACGATCATCAGGGTGCTTGCGAACATTGAAAGCTCATTCAATGATATTTGGGGGATCGGCAAGGCCAGGACCCTTGTGAGGAAAATCAGCGATTACCTTTCATTCATGCTCGTCTGCCCGTTTCTGTTCGTGATGTCCAGCACCGTTACCGTCGTACTGGCCAGCCAATTTAGACTTGCAGCAAAAAAAATCTGGTTATTAGGAGCTCTGAGCCCCGCCTTCTTCCTTCTGTTGAAGCTCCTACCGCTGTTTTTGCTGTGGCTCATGTTTGCCTTCATCTATATCTTTATGCCCAACACCAAGGTCACCGTTAAATCCGGCGCCCTGGCAGGAATCATCGCTGCGGTGCTCTTTCAATTCTTCCAGGTGCTGTATATCGACTCCCAGATATGGATCGCCAAGTACAATGCCATTTACGGAAGCTTTGCCGCGCTGCCGCTCTTTTTGGTGTGGTTGCAGATGAGCTGGCTCATCGTGCTCCTCGGCGCCGAGTACTCCTTTGCGCAGCAAAACGTCGAGACGTACGAATTCGAGCACGCGTATCACGACGTAAGCTATTCCTTCAAAAAGCTCCTGAGCTTGCGGATCGTGCACACGCTGGTGCGCAATTTCTCACGAGCAGAAGCTCCCTGGACCGCAGTTCAGATTTCGCAGGAGCTCGAGGTTCCCCTCCGCCTGGTCCGTGAACTCTTGCGTGAATTGCGCGAGGCCGGGGTCGTCTCCCAGGTCCTGTTGGACGACGACAGGACAACTGCCTATCAACCTGCCCGTAGTCTCGACGACATAACCGTGCAGTATGTCATTGATGCCCTGGAGCAGCGAGGGATCGACGATATCCCGGTTGCCAAATCAAAGGAGCTGAAAAAACTCTCCACATATCTCAAAGGGTTTCACGACTACATGGCCCGCTCGCCGTCGAACAGACGACTCAAAGACATTTAGCTTCTCGCGAGAGGCGGGGAGGGTACACTTGCCTGTTATTCGTGTTGTGTAGATTGGGCAAAAGGAAGCCTCGATGCATGAGCGCCGCGAAGCAAGACGGGTGGATGCCGTTGTTCCCTTGACGATCACGCTCTTGGGGACACCGCTCTCTCCCCCGCCGATCATCGTGGAGACGGGAGATATCTCCCCTCAGGGCCTGTCCGTAGTCATCAAGATAAAGACGCGGCTGGAACAGGGGCGTCTCGTCATCGAGGGAGGAGAGAACTCTAAAAAGATGGTTAAGTATCTCTTGCTGGATAACAAGCAATTGGCATTACGGATCAATATACTTCCCCAGGGGGGGGGCATACACGCAATCGGCAAAGTGCGGTGGTGTTACAGAAATGTGCAAGAGGGATGTTATTATGTGAAGGCAGGGGTATCGATAGAAGAGATGGACGGTGGGCATCGGGAACGCTGGCTGGAATTTCTCAAAGCCCTATACGAATTCATGGTTGGACTGGGGGATAGCGTGCGATAAACAGGAAGGATCTTGGTGACGCCGGTTCTGAGAAAGCATATGAGGTAGATAGGAGGCGGGACTTGAAGAGGGAGCAATGGAGGTCACCTGACGGCTCCTATGTAACGCCCTGAAGCAGGCGCCGATGCTGTTGTCAAAGTCCTTGTTTTAGTATAAGGTTGATGCCCGCTGGTGCCGGTGACGGCGAATAAGACACAGGCACTAAAATCGCCTTGATGACTTATTAAGATATTAAGAGAGGAGGAGTGTATGCTGGTAGGAGGGAAGACAAGAAAGGCTTTTGGAGTCGGGATTTTGGCTGTGTTGGTTTTTTCCGGTCTTTCTGTGGTTCATGCACCGGCGGCAGACCCTATCGTGGGCCAGTGGAACTATACAACTGGCAATCATTGGGCAAAAGGGCCTGTTCCCGCAGGAAAACCAAGCAAGGGGATCGTTGTCATTACGCAAACGGCTGATCAGTTCAACATGGAGTTTAAGTCAGGTATGGTCTTTAGTCCTCCGGAATTGAGGTATTTTGCCGGCGGGAAACAAGGTCAGGAGTATGCTTTTTCCAATAGCGCGCGGGTGGATAATGAGGGAGGCGTTGCCAAGAATACCTGCAACCTGAAAATGATCGGCGTCAACCATAGCAAGGGGAAATCATTTTCGCAGTATAGTAATAGCGGCATAACGTTTAGCTGGGGTTTTGATATTGAATTAACGAGATAGAGTTGCACGAGGGGTGGTATGTAAAAACGTTCACTATCAATCCTTTGTGCGCTTTATAAAAACATAAAAATTTCAGCAGTTGTTAAACAGGGGCGGCAGGACTAATTCTGCCGCCCCTGTTGTCCTAATCCCTCCAATATCCCGGCGGGTACGGCGCATATGCGTCCTCGTCCCAGAGCCTGTTTCGCGCCTCCTCCCTGCAGTTCAGGATCCCTTTTCTGCACAGGACCTCACGCCATTCGTACTTTAAGAGGGTCTTCTGGATCGGTGCGCTCTCAGGTTCGAAGGCCACCCGTATGGTGGGCGAGTAGCCTTCATCCCCAAAGCCCGTTCCGGCGCTCTCATCCCTGGCTATTCCCGCTTTTCCCCCTGCGGAGCGCTCAGCTGACGGCGCAGCTGGCCTGTAGTCCCGCCTCTCCTGCTCGTACCGCGGTTGCAGCTGTTCTTTCTCCCGGAAGACGGCGACGGCAATGACGCCCATGGCTGTGGAGTCGCTGAAGGTGCGCATGGCATAGGAGTCGGCCATGTCGGTGAAATAGAATTTGTGCACCCTATCGCTGGCAGTCCGCCACCCGTCATATTCTCCCTGCTCGTAGCTGTTCACGATGTACATGGCTTCGTTGTTCTTGAGATCCGATTTCTTGCCCGAGATGATGTTCCTGCCGTCCACGGCGATGACGACACCGATCCGTTCGGGTGTCATATTATGTATGACGATGCCGTAGTTCTCGCCTCTGCTCGCCTCAAGGTATTGCTTGATGATATGGGTCCCCCCTTTCCAGGAATCCCTGTGTGGGATACGCAGGAAGGTGCCGCCGCTCTCCGAGATGATCTCGATGCCTATCTCTCCCCCTACTCTGCCCTTGCCGTGGGGATACGCGGTTGCCGCCACTGCCATCATCATGGCTGCGATGATCAATATCGCTATGTAACGCATGGTGTTCCTCCTTTCAGTTTGGTCGTTAGCCTATTAGACAGCAGGGAATCGAAAAAAGTTCCTGCAGACATGAAGGGGCCCCGCCGTGAGGCGGGGCTGGATCGTGCCCAAGAAAACTTCCCCCTTGACAGTAAACGTTCGTTCACCTATACTGGGGTCATGAAAAAGACCACGAGAGAAGACAGGCTGCGTTCCCGAGTGAGGGTGATTGCCGGTTTCTTCCGTCAGAACGGGAGGATGCCGAGCTTTTCGGAGATCGGGGAGATGTGCGGCCTGCGTTCGAAGAACGCGGTGTACAAGCTCGTCAAACAGCTCGAAGGCCTTGGGATCCTCAAACGGGACAAAAAAGGCAGGCTCATACCCAAGTCCCTGGCATACTCCCTGAAGATGCTCGGGGCCGTAGAGGCGGGTTTCCCCAGCCCTGCCGAAGAGGAGCTGGCAGATACCCTTTCTCTTGACCAACTGCTCATCAAGAATCCGGATGCCACGTTTCTCCTCAAGGTGTCGGGTGATTCCATGTCCGGCGCCGGCATCTTGCCGGGGGACATGGTGGTTGTCGACAAAGGGCAGCAGCCCAAGAACGGCGATATCGTCATCGCCGAGGTCGACGGCCAGTGGACGATGAAATACTTGAGGAAGAGGGGGGAGAAGATCCTGCTGATCTCCGCTAACCCCCGTTACCAGCCGATCAAACCCAAAACGGAACTGAAGATCGCCGGTGTAGTTACCGCGGTGGTGCGCAAGTATTAGGAAGATTGCAGACGATCATGGAGGCACAACCCCTCACCATACGATCCTGGCCCCGGGCGATCCTGCATCTCGATGCCGACGCCTTCTTTGCCTCCTGCGAGCAGGCGATTCATCCGGAGTTGAAAGGGAAGCCCGTCATCACGGGCAAGGAGCGCGGGATCGTGGCGGCCGCGAGCTACGAGGCCAAGGCCTTGGGGGTGACGCGGGGCACGAGGCTCTCCGAGGCTAAGAAGGTCTGCCCCGAGGCCGTCATCCTTCCGTCGGACTACGAGACCTACAGCCTCTTTTCCGTCAGGATGTTCGACATACTCAGGCGCTTTTCCCCGGATGTGGAGGAGTACTCCATCGATGAGGCCTTCGTCGATCTCACGGGCTTAAGAAGAAGCTTTCACGGTCCCTACGGTATGATCGCCCGGCAGATGCAGGAGACAATCGAGAGGGAACTGGGGATCACGGTATCGGTGGGCGTGAGCCTCTCGAAGGTCCTGGCAAAGATAGCATCGAAGCACAACAAACCCCACGGCCTCACCCTCATACCGGGCAGGGAGATACACCGGTACCTGCAGGGGCTGCCCTTAGGAAGGGTCTGGGGCATAGGGCCGAACACGACCGAGTTCATGAGGAAGTTCGGGATCAAGACCGCCTTGGCATTTGCGCGGAAAGAAGAGGGCTTTATTACCAAGCATCTGTCGAAACCCTATCAGGAGATATGGCACGAGCTCAACGGCAGGAGCATCTACCCCGTTTGCACCGAATCAAAAGGCAGCTATCAGTCCATCAGCAAGGCCAAGACCTTCACCCCCGCATCGAACGACGCGGCGTTCGTTTTCGCACAGCTTTCGAAGAACCTCGAGGCCGCCTGCATCAAGGCACGGCGCTACAAACTGGCCGTAACGAGGCTCATTGTTTTTTTGAGAACACAGGATTTCAGAGACCGGGGCGTTGAATTGCGACTGAGCAGGCCCACGGCCTACCCCGCCGAGCTCTTCGGAGCGCTCAAGCAAGGCTTTCACGAGCTCTTCGAACCTGAGGTCCTCTACCGTCAGACAGGGGTGGTCCTCGCCGGCCTGGTGCAGGCATCCGTCATTCAGTACACCCTGTTTGAGGATACCGCCCGGATAGAGAAGATGGAGAGGATTTACCATGCCGTGGATCTCCTGTCGGAGCGATTCGGCAAATATGCTGTCCACCATGGATCGAGCCTGCCGACAAAACTACAGGCCAGGCATGAGGGTGAGCGAGGAGACGCCCCGCAGCGGGGGTCTGATCTCTTCAAGGGCGAAAACAGCAGGCAGCGGCTGGGGCTGCCCATGCTGCATATAAAGGTCTGACCTTTATAATGGGCAGGCGGGGTTAGGCCTGTTTATAATTACTGAGGATATGATAGTATCCTCAGTCTGCACGTAGTTATTGAACGGGGGTAATCGTATGTCTTCCCCTTGACAGGATTCCATCACGCATTTTTCTTTTTGCCCTCCAAGATCGCCATGGCCATGTCAACGACTCTGTCAAAGGGTTCCTCCCCATCCTCTCTCAGATGTAGGTTGATCGCGTCGCTCGGGCAGGTCCCGGCACACAACCCGCATCCCAGGCATTTCTCCCGTTCTACTGCAGCGATATCTTCCACGGTGATGGCGCCAACGGGGCAGCGGTCGATACAGGCTTCACAACCAACACATACCGCTTCGTCTACGACGGCCTCGAACAGGGCATTGAAGTACTTGTGTTTTTCATGCCCTCTTTGTGTTATCCCCTTCATAGAGGCACAGCAACAGGGGCAGCAGTTGCAGATATTTGAGAGGTGCTTGGCGTTGGCTCCGGCGTGGACCAGGCCCGCTTGGTCCGCCTTTTCGACGATCTTTATCGCCTCTTCGGCCGTTACTTCTCGACCGATTCCGTTTTCAATATAATACTCCGCGGCAACTCCGAAACTGAGACAGGTCTCAAGGGGATGCTCACAACCCTCACCGTTCAGATGCGCCTCTTTGCGGCAGACACAGTCCGCAACAGCGATTTTTCTTGCCTCCCTGATATCTTCTTTGAGCTTATGGAAGGGAAGGAGTACCGTGTTCGCTGCAATGGTTTTCTCGATGGGGACCACCTTGAACCCGGGTACATTGCTTGCCCCCATTTCCTTGAGATAGGCTGTCTCGTAGTATTCTTTGTAGAGCGCGGCAAGCTCGTGGTCTATCTTTTTAACTGAGTATTCATAGAGACCTATCATAAAGGGGGATGCATTGTAGAGGGTTTTGCCTTGGCACCGGATGCGGAAGATAAGGCCCTTTTTAGACATGGACTCTAATTTTCTTTCCAGATCTGTTGCATCCAGCCCGCCCCGCGCGGCGATGTGGGAGACCTCCTCCCGCAATGGGGTCAGCAAGAGCGTGGTTTCTGCCTCTTCTTCCGTGAACAACTTCTTTAGTATCTTGATTTCCACCCCCGACGGTGTTTGAGGAAATCCCAGTGGGAATTGATCCAGGAATTCGCGCAATTTCAAGTAGGGTCCATCCGACATCTCTCAGCATCTCCTTTCGCTGACAGCGGCAGGTCTCACCATGTGCAATGAACACTCGGGGTTAGATCTTGTTTTTCGCCTTTTAGTCTCGAAATGCTACCGGGGGATGAGGCGGTATATCTTATCGTCGCCCTCCCGTGGTCGTCCCTCTTATTGGTGGGGATGCTCCCTATTTAGCAGAGCGGACCAGCAAGATGGGTTTGGTCGCGTGGCGGACGACCTTTTCTGCCACGCTCCCCAGAAGCCAGCGGCGCACCCCGCTGCGGCCGTGGGTGGACATAGCGATGAGGCCGATATCCTCTTGGTCGCATTGCTCGAGGATCCGCTGCGCCTCATTTCCGTGCTGCAGGTGGCTCTCCACCGTGAAGCCCTTGTCCTTGAGGCGCTTTTCAATCGTGCGGAGGTATGCCTCTCCCCCTTTGGTGAAGGCCTCGGTAATGGTTTCGTATTGTACGATGGGTTCCATGCTCCCCGGGAAGAAGGGGGTAGGTACAACATGCAGTAGGCAGATGCTTGCCCCAAAGGCAGATGCCAGCTTCTCGATCTCAGGGAGAATGGCCTCGGATGTTTCTGATCCGTCCAAGGGGACGAGGATCTTCTTATATCCTTTCATGACACCCTCCTTTCCTGCTCGTTGTGATGGCGTATACGTAAGACTAACCTATCGGGCGGCAGAGGTCAATATGTCGGCTGCCCCGCGAGAACTAGCGTTGAGGATATTTGCAGAGCAGGCACCTGATTTTTTAAGGCTTGTCAACGTTTCCCCTGCGTTATATCCTACAGAGGTGGAAGCTTAGCGAGGCAGCTATCCGATATGCCGCACATACCATTAATCATTTAAGGAGGGCATATGAAGCAGATCTTAAGGGCAGCAGTCTTCTTCTTTTTTGTAGGGATATTGCTCACCCCGTCATACGCTCAGCACGACCTTGAGGAGGCGACGGTAAAGATCTACGCCGTCTATTCCGAGTACGATTACGACATGCCGTGGCAGCTCGCAGGGCAAGACAGGGGGGTTGGATCCGGATGTATCATCAGCAGCAACAGGGTCTTGACCAATGCCCACGTGGTGGCAAACCAGACCTTTATCCAGGTAAAACGTGGAGGGCATGCGAAGAAGTACAACGCCGCAGTGGAGATCGTAGCACATGAATGTGATCTCGCCCTCTTGCGAGTTGATGATCCTTCCTTTTTCTCCGGCGTCAAGCCGCTTGCTCTGGGGACCCTCCCGCGGATGAGGGACAAGGTCGCCGTCTATGGGTTCCCCGTGGGGGGGGAAGAGTTAAGTATTACCGAAGGGGTGGTGTCACGGGTCGAGCTTACACGCTATTCGCACAGCGGAGCAGGTCTGCTGACGTGCCAGATTGACGCGGCCATTAACCCGGGCAACAGCGGAGGGCCGGTTATAAAAGATGGGAAGATCGTGGGGATAGCCTTTCAGGGGTATATGTACGCGCAAAGTATCGGATACATGGTGCCTGCCCCCATTATCGATCATTTCCTCAGAGACAGCGCCGACGGCCGCTATCATGGAATTCCGAGCCTAGGCATCGCATGGCAGGACATGGAAAACCCCGGTCTGAGGACCCACTTTCAGATGAGCGATAAGCAGACCGGGGTGCTGATCACGTACATTGCCCCCGAGGCTGCTGCCCGGGGTAAATTACACATCGGGGATGTCCTCCTCGCCATCGAGGGGGAGCCCATTGCCAATGATGGGACCATATCCTTTAGGGGTACAGAGCGAATACAGTTCGCGTATGCGGTGCAACATAAGTTTATAGGTGAGACGGTTCGCTGCAGGATCCTGAGGGATGGCAGGGCGATGGATGTAACCATACCTTTGAGCACACGGCTCGATTCAGGGCGATTAGTGCCTTACACCCACTATGACAAGGCGCCGACCTATTACATTGTAGGCGGGTTGGTATTCCAGCCCCTCACCACGAACTACCTGCAGGTATGGGACAAAATGGACGATGTCCCTGCCCATCTTGCCAATTACTATTATCACGGGCGACAGTCTGAGGATCGACGACAGGTGATCGTGTTGACCAAGATCTTGGGGGACGAACTGACCGTGGGTTATGATGACTTTAAGGACCATGTCATTATCCGCGTCAACGGAAAAGAGATTTCCACTACAACGGATTTGGTGAAGGCCATTGAGGGCAATGAAGGGAAATACCACGTGCTGATGGATGAGTGGGGGGGTGAACTCGTGTTAGAACGGGCCAAAATCGACCAGGCACAGAGGAAGATACTGGAGAAATATAAGATTGATGCCGATCGATCCACTGATCTCAGAGGTGGGGAAGGGAAGTAAAGCAAGGGAGACCTTGTCGCATGGTCAAAGACCCTGTGACGGGCCGGGGCGTCACAGGGGATCTGGACGGCATCGCGGTTGCGGCCATGCGGCCCGGGGGCCGCGTTCGAGGCCCCGACATCCGTGACTGAGGCGGCCTTTTTCGACGCGCTGCTTGCCGGGCCACGAAGCGGGTGTACAGAGGGTGCTCAGTAATAGTTATCTGCTTTCTTGCAGGTCTTTTGTATTGCCTTTCCCATCGAAAGTTACGATAATTGCTATGCGCAACCAGTTACGGGAGGGGGGATAGCCATGGCTTACGAGGATATCATCGCGGGGGTTGATAGTTCGATAGAAGAATTATGCAAGGAGTTTCGGTCTCGCCCCACCCTCTTTTACGCCGAATATGACATGGCCTCTTTATTCTACACCCTCTTACTGCGCAACCTGCCTGTCTCAACGGCGCGTGACAGGGACGGGTGTGAGCACCTCCTGGTCCACATGGAGTATCCTACGCCCTTTCGGTGCACAACGAGCGGAGACCAATTCGCTATCAAGGGTGACGATGAGCGAACCCCGGCAGGCGCCCCGTATCAGCGGGGGCACTATGCCATCGTCGTCTTGAACCCCGACTTCATCAAGGCATATTCCTATGAGCTCATCAAGGCGCAGGACTATGAGTTATATAAAAAGCTCGTCCTCCCCCATCTGGACAGGGCGAGGCCCGCAATCTTGTACGGGTTGGCGTTCATGCTGCACGGAGACCCCTTTCCCCTGCTGAAAGAAAAGGGGGGGGAGCGCGGGGAAGTGATTGATGCGTTTATCGCCCAGGTCAACAAAGGTGCCGATCAATTGGCTGCCTCGAAGGCAATCCCCGGCTTTATGGACCGCACCCGGATGCTCACCTTTGCAAAGGGAGGCGCCGATGAAGTGCGCACCTTTCTCCTCAAAACCCTCTCGGAGCGACTGGAAGTGCTCCTGTGCTTTAGCTACTAAGGGTTAGAAGGGTAGCTGAGGTTTCCTTGCCTACATTCACAGTGCAACGGGTGCTCTGATGCGGACGAGGTATGACGGGATTGAAGCATATACGACCAAAGACGGCTCGATCATCCGGGAATTGATGCATCCGGCAATCCACGGAAATCATAACCAGAGCTTGGCTGAGGCCACCGTTCCGGTGGGATCAACGACGCTGCTCCATCGGCACCGACAAGCAGAAGAGATATATCACGTCATTGCGGGCTCAGGGGTGATTGTCCTGGGGGAGGAGCGATTCGACGTTATGGTGGGCGATACCGTATGCATCATGCCCGACACCCCACACCAGATTGCGAACACCGGTGCCAACCCCCTGAAGATCCTCTGTTGCTGCTCACCGGCATATTCTCACGGTGATACGGAGTTGTTATAATCAGGGGTGGGCAGGGGCTTCTCCAATGGCAAGCCCTGTCATTGCTGCGTAACGCACTGGTATTAGAAAAAAACCGAAGGAGGCACTGTCTATGGCTGTTAATCCGGCTTTTATCAAACCGCTCAAGGCACAGATCATCACGGTCAAGGGCACCTGCAATGCCGGGCATCGCACAGGGGATACCTTTGGCTAAACCGGAGCCGAAGCCGGAGGTGGCCCTTTGGCCAAAGGTGACCCTTTGGTCAGAGCCACCTTCGGGGTCAGAGCCACCTTCGGCTCCATCAGCTGCTATGACAGCGGGGGGCTCTGCGGTTTCTTTTATCATGATCTGTTCCCGAGCCTGAGTGTCATGCAGTTCGGCGGCAAATACCCCTGGTCATCGGCCGACGAACTTGTGTGGGAGTGCCCGGATCGGCGTAATGCCGTCACCGTAAAGCTCACTAAAGAGTAGGTCCAGGGCTTTCATCGCATGAGACAGGGGGAGGGCTTTTTGGTATACTGTAAGGGGTTGTGCGCGTTGTGGATTGGCGTTCAATCCTGAAGGGGATTTCTCACGTGATACTATCGTGGAAAGAAAGGAATTGATATGAGAAGGGTTTCGAGAAGACGATTTATGAAAGAAGCCATCGCCATGGGCGCTGCCCTCACGGCATTTCCGACCCTCCTCGTCCAGAAGGCCCCTGCGGCGTGGGCCCGGAAGACGGTCGTTCATCCAGAGGTGGACAACCTGCGGGTAATCGGCCTTACCGATGACAAAATGACGAAGGCACACGAGACAGGTTCTTCCTGGGCCCGCCAGAATGAGCTCGTCGTTGAGGAGGTGGTCTGGGCGAACATCGATAGGCTCGCCTGCGCCCTTGCCCAGGCCCGCAACGCCACCGAGGCGTGGCGGCAGATCTTCATCAAACCTCCGCGCAAGTCATGGGCAGAGACGGTGGTGGCCATCAAGACCATCAATATCTCTCAGCAGCATACCCGCAGTGCCGTCATGGCTAAGATCGTCCATACCCTCACCACTACCCTCGGTGTGCGGCCGTCTAACATCCACATCTACGATGCCTGCCACGGATACCAGATGGGCAAGTACACACCCTTTGGCGGTCTTGCCGAAGGATGCCGCATTGAAGACACGTGGGGGGGGAGCACGGAGCTCACAGCGGTGCCGGCACCATGGGAAGGCTCGGGGGGTAAGGCACGATGCATGAGCCACCTAGTCAACGGCTCGGTGGATATCCTCATCAACATCGCCCTGTGCAAGAGGCACAGCATGCGGTTCGGCGGGTTCACGATGGCCATGAAGAATCATTTCGGCACCTTCTCGCCGAGGCCAGGACATCAGGAGCGAAGCGAAGATTACCTTATAGCCATTAACCAGACACCCGAGATCCTCGGCACCATGCACAAGCGGACGGGCAAGGTCCTTTACCCGCGCCAGCAGCTCTGTCTCATCGATGCGCTCTGGGCCAGCAAAGGCGGTCCCGGCGGTAACCCGAGCCACCAGCCTAACTTCCTCGCCATGGGCGTGCTCGCTCCGGTTGTCGACTATCAGATAGCGACTAAATTTCGCGGTGAGAAGATGGGCTGGGATCTAAACATGGAGATGACGCGCCGAATGCTGACGGAGTTCGGCTATACCGAAGCCGACCTGCCTGCCGGGGGCAGCCTTATAGAGATCTGACCTCACCGGTATACTAATGCATAAGAACTGATGGGGAAAAAGAACACCACATGTTCCTTGAATAGCCATGCACTGTCGTGTTATCGTTGGGTTAACGTGAAGTTCTACCATGACCGGCAGATTTGGAAAATATGGGGATTCCAAGCGCAGATTAAAGATGCGGAAGACCCACCGTGCGGTACCGATGGATCTCCACGGGGCAAGCAGGAAGAGGCCTGCCAAGGGCCCGAGGTCGGCGCGACGCCGGTCCGGCTAAGGCATCCCTCGGACAACGGGCTTTTGTGAGGGGTATGCAGCGCGTTGCGGGGGCGCATCAGAGCGAGGTAATTGTTCGCGATCATGAGGCGGGGACGCAATGGGAACCATGACGATCAAATACTACTTCACGCTGCCGGAAGGCGTACGAGAGATATTTAATCTACAATTCGATGCACAAAAACTCGAATTAGTGGGTAATATACTGGATGTTATGCCTTCATGGACGAGACTCGATTTTCATCAGTGCCCCAATTGTCCCCTGACGCCCCATACTCATCCTCACTGCCCTCTTGCTGCTCACCTCGTCAATATCGTGGAAAGCTTTGAAGGTCTCATCTCATACAGTGAAATCCAAGTGGATGTTATGACGGCAGAGCGGTTTATCACGCAAGAGACAACTGTTCAGCGCGGCATGAGCTCCTTAATGGGGCTGGTTATGGCGACGAGCGGCTGCCCGCATATGGCCTTCTTCAAACCCATGGCGCGATTTCATCTACCCTTTGCCAGCGCGGAGGAGACCGTTTACCGTGCCACCTCCATGTATCTGTTGGCGCAGTATTTTTTGCACAAGGAAGGGCACCAAGCCGATCTCGATCTAACAGGGCTCAGGGAGATCTATAACAATATCGAAGTCGTCAACGTTGCCGTTGCGAAACGGTTACGAACGGCGACAGAGGCAGATTCGGCGATCAATGCCATTATTTTGCTGGACATCTATACCAAGGCCATACCGGTGGTCATTGAAGAATCCCTGGAAGAGATCCGCTATTTATTTGCCCCCTTTTTTAGGGGGGCTGAGAAAAGGCCGTCTGAAAAACCACAAGGGTGATAGAGAGGCTTGGGCGTAGTTGTTTTGAGTCCGATAAGAGAGGTAGCGCCCTCTCGGCTCTCAATTGTTCCTAATTCTTCCCGTATCAAAAATTAAGGAGAGATATCATGGCCGGCGCACCGCCGCTTTTAACATGATAGCAACCCCGATTTTGATACATACTGAGGGCGGAATGACGGTCGTTATCAAGGAGATTATTCCATGTCTCAAGGGTCGATGCCCAAGCTACTGACCCAGGATATCGGCGATGCCGATCTCTCTTACCTGCTCTATGAGGGGGACGGCCCCGTCATCATGCTCATGCACGCTACGGGTTTTACCCCGCGGATGTGGCATCCCATAGCCCGCGAGCTCGCCCCCAGATGGCGCGTCATTGCCCCGTATTTCTGTGACCACCGCGAGGCAGACCCGGAGAAAGGGGGCTTGAGCTGGCTTACCGTATCGGAGGACCTTGCACGATTCGGCGCACTGCTCGACCTGGCAAGGCCCGCGCTCGTAGGGCATTCCATGGGAGCGACGATCATCACCCTTGCACATGCCAACTTCGGGCTCAAGGCCAGGGGGCTGATTCTGATCGAGCCTATCTTCTTTCCCAAAGACTTCTACACGTTACAGATAAAGCTGGAACAACATCCCCTTGCCTCGAAATCCATCAGGCGAAAGGACCACTGGAGCAACCGGGAAGAAGCGCGCACATACCTGCTTTCGAAATCGCTGTTCAAGGATTGGGACCCTGAGATGCTCGATCTCTACATCGACCATGGCATGAAGGAAGCGGAAGGCGGCGGGCTCCGGCTCACTTGCTCACCCAGGAGGGAAGCATCGCTGTTCATGGGCAGCATGGGGTATGATCCCTGGCCTATCCTGCCGCAGGTGGCCTGCCCCACCCTGATCCTCGAAGGTGAAAAGAGCCAGAACCGGGGCTTCATCGACCTGAAGATGGCGACCTCCATAATCCCCCAGAGCACCTACCGGATGATCAGCCACGCGGGCCATCTTATCCCCATGGAGAATCCGAAGCTGACGCTCAACATCATCGAGGAGTTCTGCGGATCCCTTTGATATCTCTGATTGGGAATTGTCGGATTTTAAATAAAAGGCACGAGACAGAGTACTGTTAAGGAAACCTTCGACATACACCCCGCCATGTCTTGTGCAAAGTCCTTGGCCCTTTACGGAAGGCTTTACCTGTTTTCCGTCGTCCTCGCACCCAGATTCAGGGTTTACGAGGAGGTCTCTGATCATCTCAGGGAAATCTTTTCCGACTTCAGCGACTGCGCAGAACCGCTCTCCTCGATGAGACATTCCTGGATATACCCGCGAACAAGAAGAAGATCGACACAGTGGTTCCGTTTCACTATTTTTTCCCCAAGGAGTGTGCTATAAAATCGGCATACGATATGCTTTCTGAGATTGCCCAATGGCAAGCAGATACCGCATTGATCATGTATTGTTATGAGATTCTGGTGATACCCCTATGTGGATAGCGTTACTTCTGGCCTTGGGGGCAGGGCTTTCGACAACCGTCGGGAGCCTGCTCGGCCTCGTAGTCAAGAAGACAGGCCCCCGGTTCATCGGCTTCACCCTCGGTTTCTCCGCCGGGGTTATGATCCTCGTCTCCTTCGTAGAGCTTCTGGCCGGGGCCATAGGGACCGAGGGCGTCGGCTTTCTGGGGGCCCATATCGCTTTTTTTGCGGGAATGGGGAGCTATTTCCTCATCGATCTCCTCATCCCCCACGATTACATCGCCCAACACGATCACCCCAAAGGCAGATACGGCCTTGCCAACGGACAATCCCCCCCTGCGTTGAGAAGGACCGGTCTCCTCGTGGCCCTGGGGATAGCGATCCACAACTTCCCGGAGGGGATAGCCACCTTTGTGGGGGGGCTGAAGGATTTCCATCTCGGCTTGGCCATCGCCATTGCTATTGCTATGCACAATATCCCCGAGGGGCTGGCCATATCGGTGCCTGTGTATGCAGCCACCGGTAGCAGGAGGAAGGCGTTTCTCTGGTCGTCCCTCTCCGGGGTCAGCGAACTTGTCGGCGCCGCCCTTGCTGCGGCAATCCTTATGCCCATCCTGTCAGCGAGGGTAATGGGGTTTGTCCTTGCGGCTGTCGGGGGGATCATGGTCGCCATCTCGGTCGATGAGCTCATACCCTTTGCCAAGTCCTTCGATGCCGAACACTGGCCTATTTTTGGCATCATCGTCGGCATGATAGTAATGGCCTTCAGCCTGTGGCTGTGGACGCTGAGGTAGGCATCCCATACTTCGGAGGTGCATGGTGACCATAAGCGCAGTATGTGCACACCAATCTGATCTTCAGGAACACCCTGGACAATCAGGCACATAAAGAATATCTTATTTCTTAAATACTGCGAGAAGGAGGGAAAGCAGATGCCTAAGACCGAAGAGTATTTGAAAGAGGCCTTTGCCGGAGAGTCCCAGGCCAACCGCAGGTATCTGGCCTATGCCGCCAAGGCCGATCAAGAGGGTTACCCGCAGGCAGCACGTCTCTTTCGGGCGGCTGCCGAGGCGGAGACTGTCCATGCCCACAACCACCTGAGGGCCCTCAAGGCCATCGGCGGCACCAAGGAGAACCTGACGGATGCCGTCAAGGGCGAGACCCACGAGTTTAAAAATATGTATCCGGGGATGATTGCGGCAGCCAAGGCCGAGGGGAAAAAGGACGCCGAGCGGAGCTTCTCCTATGCAAACGAGGTCGAGAAGATACACGCTCAGCTCTATCAGAAGCTCCTCGACAGCCTGGGAGGCGCGCAGAAGAATTATCCCTATTACGTCTGCCCGGTGTGCGGATACACGGCCGAGAAAAAACCCCCCGACACCTGCCCGGTGTGCGGGACCAAAGGCGAGATGTTTAAGAAGACGGACTAACCGGACGGAATCTGATTTTCATCGTTTATAGGTAACGTCCCCTTATGGGGGATGCGCGTTTTGACCTTCAGCATCGACGTGTTGGTGAGAAGGGAGGATGGTGCCATGGCCAGCCTGCGTGATCTTGTCCTGCGCAACCGGAGCTACCGGCGCTTTGACGAATCGTATCGCCTTGAGCGCGAGACCCTGCTGGAGCTGATAGGGCTTGCCCGCTGTACCCCCTCGGCAGCCAATCGCCAGCCCCTCAAGTATATTCTCTCCGCCGACCAGAAGACCAATGATCGTATCTTCCCTTGTCTGACATGGGCCGCCTATCTGCAAGACTGGGAGGGGCCGGCGCCTGGCGAGCGGCCGACCGCCTATATCGTTATCCTCATCGACGATACCATTGCTCAGGATTGGTGGTGCGACGACGGCATCGCGGCGCAGACCATCTTGCTGGGGGCGGTGGAAAAGGGTATGGGGGGATGCATGATAGGGTCGATCAATAAGGAGCGGTTGCGGCAGGAACTCCATATACCGGAGCATCTCAAGATCCGGCTCGTCGTGGCCCTCGGCAAGCCCGCAGAGCGGGTGAAGCTCGAGGATCTCGAGCCCGGGGGTAACATCCGCTACTGGCGTGACGAAAAGGATGTTCATCACGTGCCCAAGCGCATGTTGGCGGAGCTCATCGTTGCAGAGGGGCAATGACGGATCAGGGTATGCTTGTTATCCGATCTGCCCAAAGCTAATGTAGCTTCTTCAAACAGGAGGGTAATTATGGCCTCAACAAAGATCGCCTTCATCGTCAATCCCCGTGCGGCAGCAGGCTCTGCCGGCAAGTCGTGGCCTCGGATCGAGGCCCTGGCTCGAGATCGGCTCGGACCGTTTGAAGCCTTTTTTACGGCAGGCCCGGGAGATGCCACCAGGCTTACCCGTGAAGCCATTAGCCAGGGCGCCGAGACGATCGTATGCGTCGGAGGGGATGGTACCCTCAATGAGGTGGTGAACGGCCTCATGGGGGAGGATGGTCCCATCCGACCCGAGATTGCCCTTGGGTTCATCCCCCGCAGTACCGGCTGTGATTTGATCAAGACCGTCCCCATCCATCGGAAGCTGGACCGGGCCATGGATATCATCAAAAATGCCCATACTCGCATCCTTGACCTGGGCCGGATCCGCTATCAGGACCGTCGCAAACATCCTGTCTACCGATATTTCCATAACATCGCCAGCTTCGGTCTTGGTGGTGAGGTAGATGAGCGGGTCAACAGAACCACCAAGGCCCTGGGGGGGTTTCTTTCATTCATCGGAGCCACGCTGGTCTCACTGCTCAAGTATGATAAGAAGAAGATACACTTAAAGGTCGACGATGTCTTTGACGGGGAGGTCAATGTCTGGAACGTAGCGGTTGCCAATGGGCAGTATCATGGCGGCGGCATGTTGGTGGCCCCCGGGGCGCAGGTGGACGATGGCCTGTTCCAGGTGACGGTGGTTGGGGATCTGACCCTGCCCGAGGTCTTCCTGAATCTCCCGAAGCTCTATAACGGGAAGATCTATCAGGTCGCCAAGGTCAGCTCCTTCGTCGGCAAGCGGGTGGAGGCCTCTTCCGATCAGCAGGTCCTGTTGGATGTGGATGGCGAGCAGATCGGTACCCTCCCTGTGGTTATAGAGATAGTGCCACGGGCAGTCTCCCTCATCACCGCAGCATAACCCTCAAATCCCTGTTGACAAGCGGAGCAGAAGTTATATCATCAGGAGGCTGTGGGGGAGACCATGGCGCACTACATATAACGAGGCATGGTATCGTGCCGCAAGGAGGGGAGGATGAGCAGATCGGTGCTATGGCTTTTGTGCGGCTTTCTCATCGTGACGCTGACAATTCCGGGGTGGGGCAAGTCGAATAAGCAGGGTTCCTTTACGCTCCCTCAGCCCGCCTACAACGGAGAGGTCTCCGTGGAGCGGGCCATCAAAGAACGCAGGACCGTCCGTGCATTTCGACCCGATTCCTTGAGTATAGTTCAACTGTCGCAGCTGCTGTGGGCGGCACAAGGGATAACGGATGCGCGGAGGGGGTTTCGGGCGGCCCCCTCAGGCGGAGCCCTCTATCCCCTGGATGTCTATGCCGTGGTAGGGAAGGGCGGGGTCGAGGCGCTGGCCCCAGGGGTATACCGATATCGCCCGGCAAACCACAGCCTCGAGGTCGTGGGGAAAGAGGATTGCCGAAAGGACGTGGCCCATGCAGCCCTGACACAAATGTGGATAGCCACAGCCCCGGTTATCTTTGTCATCACGGCAGAGTACGAACGGATCACCAGCAAGTACGGGGAGCGGGGGATCCGCTATGCCCATATTGAGGTGGGTCACGTGGGGCAGAACATCTTCCTCCAGGCAGAGACCCTGGGACTGGCGGCAGGGATCGTGGGGGCCTTTCGCGATGCATCCGTAGCCGATGCAATCGGGGCGCCCAAGGGATACGAACCCCTCATCATTATACCTGTGGGGTACAAGAAATAGGGACTATACATGATCACCTTTGATGATTTCATGAAGCTGGATATCAGGATCGGCACGGTAACGGCGGCAGAAAAGGTTCAGGGTGCCGACAAACTCATCCGGCTGGAGCTTGATATGGGGGGAGAGACCAGGCAGGTGGTGGCGGGCATGGCCCATACCTACGCGCCGGAAGATTTCATGGGCAAGCAGGTGCCGATACTGGTCAATCTGGAGCCGCGGAAGCTCAGGGGCATAGAGAGCCAGGGGATGATACTGGCGGCGGATGTCGGCGGGAAACCAATCATGCTCATCCCCGACCGGGAGGTCCCGCCGGGGAGTACGGTGCGGTAATTTTTGTTAAAAGGTGAGAGAAGGTCAAGCACTGCAACGGAATTCTTCCCCAAGGCAATAACAAGACCCCGTTAGGGGTGGGCGGGGATTGATGATGAGGGGCGGAAGGGATCTCTCCAGATCTTGTATTTCAAGCCGGGCCCCAATGCGTCTTTGGGGAACACCCAAGGAATGTCCTAACCTTTAGCACGAGATAAAGCCTTTCACCTTTTTTTGTCCTATGAAAAATAATGCCTCACGCTTTTCTTACCAAAGAAATACCATCCCACGATAAGAAACACCATCCCCATGACAACTATGCCCCTCATGGTAGGTGCTTCAAATTCCCCGATGAAGAGCAGTGCCACGGCGAAAGCTGCAAGAAACGTAAGGCGGGCAAGGCGTTTTTTCCCGTAAAAGCCGATGGCGGAGATACCGAGGAGAACACCGATAACGATAAAGAGCGGGCCTGCCCCAAAGGCCCACCATTCGGACCAAGCAACCTGTTTCCCCTCGATCTCGAATTCCACCAAAGGGATAAACGAGCCACAGACAAATACAATACTCCCTATCAGGCTGTAGGGAAACAGAACGAATCTGAGAAGAAGGGGCATCTCCTTAAACCGAAAAAAGACCGAACGAGGTGTAGTATTCATCCGGATCCTCCGCGAGGCGCACGCAAGGGGGAAAGGTCAATTACGGCTTTGAGCCCCCTATTTCCTCATACGTAGTTGCAGTGCGACCTGGCAAATCTACCACACTTCTCAGGCAAAAAAACGCCCCTTCCCCATTAAAATAATGCTTGACTTATTATTATTTTATTATTTATATTTAAATAGTAAAATTTTAATAAAATCGGGCGGGTAGGATAAAGTCTTATTGTTGAGCATTGTTCGAAAAAAACGTAATTTTTTCTAACATGATTGTCCGGGAGGGGGTCAAAACCTACGCAGGCTGTGGGGGTTTGACCCCCTTCATTTACGGCTTCTTCGCGAGGGAACCTTGCTCCGTTGCCGGTGAGAAGATAGGGAGGCGGCCGGATACTTCAGCGGAGCCCTCCTACCGGGGCAACAAAAAAGGCCCCTATAAAGGGGCCTTATCTAATGCTTATATCTCAAGATCCTATGAGCACGACCCCTGCGATCCGCACCCACCGCTGGCGGAGCATGATCCCGCGCCCGATACCGGGTTCTGAGCGCTCACGGTAAAACCCCGCCTCCATCCTGCCTCGACAAAGTCGATGGTGACGTCACCGGTCGTTTTGAGCAAATCCTTGTCAATGAGATATTGCACGTCGCCATTCTCAAATACCTTGTCCGCGTCTGATGGCTCATCCAGAGCCAAGGTCAGGGCCGGCCCGCCTCACCCGCCCTCCTGCAGGTAAACCCGGACCGCCTGCGGCACGTCCTTTTTCTCTTTCAATAGTTCTGCGATCCTCTTTTGAGCAGTCTCTGTCGTCGTTACCATATGATCTCCCTTTCTCTGGGTTAGTATACGGTTATATAATAACCCTTCTTTTCCCGATTTCAAGCAAGGAACTGAATTTTTTCCTGCCGGGCGGCGGGTATCAATTTCCGTCGATTTACCTATCAGTATAGCTCTCAGGCCGACGCTGCCTTCGGCACAGTCATCATCGCATGGGCAATCGCTCTCGCAAGCGTATCTGCTGCGGCACAGGCATCGGAATAATGGTTAAGCGGGCCACACCTTTTTAAACGCGGTTGACGGGAAAAAGCAGGACGGGCATTCATCAGGCGGATTATCGCCGTAATGGACATATCCGCACATGCGGCACCGCCACGCGGTCTTGCCCTTCATCCCATCATCGAACATTTCCCCGGTTCCCTCGCTTCTTAAAATAGCCAGTTCCTCAAGCGGCGGCATCACCGGCTTGTAATTGCCGAGCGCGTGACCGGCCACGATAACCCGCTGTATCTCGCTCGTGCCTTCATATATCATGAGGAGCCGTACGTCCCTGAGGATCTTCTCGAAGGGGAACATCTTCGTGTATCCGTAACCTCCGGCGATCTGCATGGCTTCGCTCGCTACCTCAAACGCCGCCTCCGTCGCGTAAAATTTCGCGATCGAGGCGCTGATCGTCGAATCCATGCCGTTATCGGACTCCCATGCAGACTTCCAAACCAGGAGTCGGGATGTCTCCATCTTCTGGTACATCTCCGCTATTTTAAACTGAATTGCCTCGAAATTCTGGAGCTTCATGCCGAACGCCTGCCTTTTTTTTGCATAATCGATGGCGAACTCCATTGCCGAACGCGCTGCGCCGACGGCGAAAGCCCCGATGGACGGGCGCGTGCGGGAAAAGGTCCTCATGGCAAGCGCGAACCCCTCGCCCGGTTCAGCCAAGACATTCTCTTTTGGGACGACCACATTTTTAAAATTGAGCGCCGCCGTGTTGGACGCCCGCTGCCCGAGCTTCTCGATCTGCTGGCCCGATGACACCCCCTCCCAGCCCCGCTCCACGACAAAGGCGCAGATCCCCTCATGCTGGGATTTGGGATCGACGGTGGCGAAGACGGTCATGTAATCCGCAATACCTGCGTTCGTGATCCAATACTTTGTCCCGTTCAGGATATAATCGTTTCCCTTTTTTGCCGCGTGGCAGAGCATCCCCGCCACATCGGAGCCCATGGTCGGCTCGGACGTAGCAAAGCAGATGAGTTTGGGCTCTTTGGCGAGGATCGTGAGGTATTTCTTCTTGAGGGCTTCCTTGTTTGACAAGATGATGGGCTCCATCCCAAGGCCGTTGTCGGAGAGCGACGTGGCAAGACCCAAGCAGGCGGCTGAGAGCTCCTCGGTAACGAGGGCAGCCTCGATGATGCCTAATCCCCTGCCGCCGTATTCCTTGGGTATGCCGCTGTTCAACAGCCCCGCAGCGAAGGCCTTTTTCATGATATCCATCGGCAGGACATTCGATTCGTCATAGTAGGCCGCCTTGGGAAGGATTTCCTTCAGCGCGAAATCCCGTGCCTGCTGCTGTATTTCGAGCTGTTCCGGCGAAAGCGCAAAGTCCAGCATATTCCCCTCCATTTTTTAGAATGTTTGATTTTAACGGGCAAACAAAGAGTTAGCCCCTCATCCTCACCTATATGTCTATGATTGCAATGATACCCTCATAAATCTACCATATTCCCCGGGCAATAAAAAGGTCCCTTGGGAGGGGCCGGATTAAGTCAGATTGTTGCCCTATCCCTACTTCACCATCAACGAAAGGTAGAGAGTGGCGCTTGCACTGGAGCTGCCGGTGGAGAGGATGTCGCGGATGGCTTCGTTGCTCTTTGTCAATTGTCGCAACATCTGCCTTCAGTGGCAAGAACCTTCTGGTAAGACCGATGGCATGTTCACCCGGGCCTTTTTTAATAGATGCCCTCTTTTCTTCTTGCTGTGCTGAGCCATTTTTTCATTTTGACGATACTATGGCAGGCAGAATGTGCTTATTCACCATATCATACATCATATTGAAAACCTGGCTATGAGGTGTTGAATAATTTCCAGCTGTAAAGACAACGACCATATCTAGAGTTGGAAAGATAAAAATACGTTGTCCTCCCCAACCATCCGCAACATATGATTTTATTATTTCATTATTCATAATGAATTCGTAAAGCCACCATTGATATCCGTAGCCCGTTGCCATCATGGGATAAAGCTTGATACGCTCTTTCGTTGCTTCTTCAATCCATTTGGCAGATATAATCTGCCGTCCTTTCCATTTTCCTCCATTTACAAATAAGTAGCCAAATTTGGCCATATCTCTTGGTAGAAGATATAACCCTCCATCCGTCCTGGGGACCTTACCCGCGGCATCCCAGTATCCCCATTCATATTTTGAGATGCCGAGTGGTCCAAAGAGATACTTTTGAGCAAAATCCTTATTTTTTATAGAGGATCTTTTTTCAACTATTGCCCCCAGCAATAACGATAGTCCACTGTTATAAGTAAATTCAACCCCAGGTTGGCTCTTGATTGGCCTACTCAGTATATACTCTATGATATGTTCTCTTTCCGGTCCCAGCATAATCCAATAAGGATTATGACTATCATTATATAGAAATGTTGTTTCATCCCAATCAAAACCAGCCGTCATAGAAAGTATGTGTCTCAGTTTGATCTTCTTGCCATTTTCACCAAGTAGTTTTTTGTGTTCAGGAAAAAAGGAAATAAGATTTTGATCCGTGCCTTTTATCATTCCCTTATCAATAGCAATGCCGATTAAAGTAGATGCAAAGCTTTTTGTCACTGACGCAATTCCATGCATATCATCACGGGTGAAGGAAATATGATCGCGTTCATAATCTTGGCCGGGGAAGTACTCTTCTAGCACCAGTTTCCCATCTTTAACAATTAAGACACTGTGAATATCTTTATATTTTTCATTCAGAATATTTTTGATAAGATCCGTCAGTATTTTTTCGTCAAGGTTTGCTTCAGCGACATGAGCTGTCTGCCAACCATCAGCCGTTTGCTCCGGTACCTTGTAGCTATATGAGATCGGGGCTTCTTTTACCGGTTTGATCTTCAGGGAATAGGGGATTTTCCTTAGATCCCCCTCGATTCTGCCTTTGGTATCAGATACGGTGACCAAGATCCAGATATCATCTTTTTTGGCAGTTAAAAACAGCGTGTTCAGTTTTATCCCTGCATTCGTGACCCATTCAAGTTCCACTTCCTGGGCCGGTGTGCCGTCTTTCAACTTCGCTTTCTTATCATAAAACACATTGATATCTTTCCCCATGTTTGAAAGTTCAGGGAGATATATGCTGGTAGAATATTTCAAAGGCATATCCATATTTGATATGATTGCGATTCTAAATGCGGGAAATCCTTTGGGAGCTTCGGCCCTGAAAACAAATTTAGAATCCGACGTTTTTTTCAACCAATGGGCGGGATACGAGAGTGAAAAAGCGGGCCAATCATTTACGTATAACTTCGTTTCCGATTTTTTCGATAACGTGGCACAAGCAACCAAAAGCAAAGAGCTAACTATTATCAATGCTATTTTAATGTGCTTTTTCATGATTCCTCCTTAATCTTTTTACCCTCTGCCCAAAAGTTTTTATTCCTTTTTCCTCTCAGCGCTGCTTTCAGCAAGGGCAGCCAAACCGCCGATGGCTCCCAGGTTCATAGATTCAAGCGCTGAGCTGGGGACAATAATCAGTGAGCCCTTCTCCTTGAGTCCCTCAAACAGCATATTCATGCCGCGCAGTTGGAGGGCCACGGGATTGTTCTGATATTTTTTGCTGGCTTCGGCAAATTTTTCTGAAATTTCTGTTTCAGCCGTGCCGAGGATTATCCTGGCCTGGCGCTCCCGTTCCGCCTGCGCCTGTTTGCTCATGGCGTCCGCAAGATCCGGTGGTATGACAATGTCTTTAATCCCAACGTGCTGGCAGGTGATACCCCAGGGATTAGTATGTTCGTCAAGAGTATGTTGAAGATCTTCTGCTATTTTGTCGCGATTTTGAAGAAGATCAGCGAGTTCATGCTTACCGATAATGTCCCTTAATCCGGTCTGGGCAATATAATAAACAGCGGCCGCATATCTTTGTACCTCCAGGGCTGCCTTCTCCACATCCCAGACCATCCAATAAACAACAGCGTCTACATTTACCGGCACCGTATCCTTTGTCAGGGTCTTTTCTGCATTGAAGTCATTAACCCGGATCCTTTGGTCGATATATGTGCTTACCCAGTCAATAATGGGAATTATCACAAAAAGACCGGGGCCCTTTAAACCACTAAATTTACCAAGTCGTAAAATAACCGCCTTTTCCCATTGCTCGGCTATTCTGAATGCTGATGCCACAAGGAGCGCAATCACTATTCCGGCTAATGCCGCCATTAAATTAATCGTCCCGCTAAAATATAATAATCCATCTGCGAGCAGTAAAAGAGCAAAGACTGTCAGAGCAATAGGATTAAAATTTTTCTGGATTTCTGCCATGCTTACATAGCCTTCCGTACCTTCAATTCTCCATTCCGTTTTGATACTCATGGTATGCCTCCTTGTTTCTTTTTTAGTTTTAGTTCATTAATCATTTCATCGACGGCGAACCCGTAGGTCGTCGCAATGCTGAAAAATTCGTTGCAAATACCTTCCAGTTTGTTCCTCCGTTCTTCCAGGGGGATTTGTATTTCTACAGGCCCTACAAAAGTGCCCGTCCCCTGCTGGGTCTCCAGGACATTTTGAATCTCCAATTCCCGATATGCCTTGCTGATGGTATTGAGATTCACCTTGAGCTGGACAGCCAGGGCCCTTACCGTCGGCAGCTGCTCCCCCACTTTCAAGCTCCCCGTAGCAATTCCATAACGGATCTGGTCGATAACCTGGCGGTAGAATGGAATGCCGCTTTTGGGGTCCAATTTGAAATCAATCATGGATCATCGCCTCCTTACTATATACCGTTAGGCCAATTGGTTAATGTAATATATAACTATTATAATAAATATATAGCTTAATAATTCACTTGTCAAGCAAAAAAAATCGGCTTTTATCCCAAGGAAGGCTCAAACCATGATAACTACATGATATTGCAGAAATTAATGAATAAATAAACCTTTGTTCAGCCCGCTGATGTCTTGTCTGCGTGGGCAAGAACTTTTTGATAAGACCGGTGGCCTGCTCCCCCGGGCCTTTTTCAATAGGTGCCCCCTCATCAAGCAGACAATAAAAAGGTCCCTTGGGGGGCGCGGGGAAGTTAAGGCAAGGGGTGTGCTGTTTAAATCTTATATTTCAAGGGCTGGTCCCCGCGAAAAAGGGGGCGTGATTCGAGGTGAAGAGAGGCGGATGATCGTTGAGTATAGGTCTGATTGCCGGGTGCCTTCTGAATTCCGTATCCAGAAACTCCCTGATCGATCGTCGGTCCCAGCCCTGGGGATGTTGGAAATCGGTGTACAGGGATAGGTCACCTTCGTAAAAACCGGCTGTCTCAAGACCAGCGGCCTCCGGGCTGTTGACGGGCAGGTTGAAGATGGCCGTATTCAGAAACCGGATTTCCTTTGCGTGGTCAGCCACGAAATCGAGGGTATGCCGCGCCTCAAGGCGTGTCTCAGCTGGTGTGCCGAAGAGGAGATAGACATAGGTGGCGATACCGGCCTTTTTTAGCGTCTGCAATGCCAGCGATGCAGTTTCCAGATCAATCCCCTTGTTCAGGGCGTCGAGCACGCCCTGGTCACCTGACTCGAGGCCAAGTTTCAGCAGAACGCACCCTGATTGTTTCAAGGCCAGGCAGAACCCGGGGTCTTTCAAATGCGGGGTGATCCGGGCAAAGCCGTACCACGGCGCGCCCGGCGGCTGTTTGACAAGGGCCTGCATCAGGGCCGGGCTGACGGCATTGTCCACGAGATGGATCAGGGCCGGCTTCATATGAGCGACGAGATGGCGGAGCTCCATCGCCGCCCTCTCCGGCGGGATCTGCTCATAAGAAGTATCCTCGGCTTTTTCAGGGCAAAACGAGCATTTGCCCCAGTAGCATCCAATGGCAGATCGATAGGGCAGGATCAGCCCCGGTGCCAGATAATCGTTTATTGGCAAGAAATCGTAGCGAGGCGTAAAGTACATCTTTGGCGGAGGGTTTTTCCGGAGCAGGTCCAGGAGCTGGTATTCTCCAGGCCCTGCGACGCAGTGATTGATTAGGCCGTTGAAAAGCCCTTCCCTGCGCACGCCGCTCATCCACGAGGTAACCAGCCCCCCGCCGAGCACGATAGTAATACCGGGGAACCCTTGCTTGAGGAAGCCGATCATGGCAAAGGTCGTGAGGGCCTGGCTCAGGTAGTTGAGGGAAAACCCAACCATTGTTGTCTTGTCGCGCTCAATGATAGCTGGCAGGCGCTTGCTGAAATACGCGTAAAAGGGATTTTCCGCCGGATGCTGGGCAGCGTAGAGAAGATCATCACTCTTGACCGGCGAAAGACGCGCGTCGGTATAATCGGCAAGGCTTATGCGCACCTCTTCACCGCCTGCCATGGTAAGCAGGCGGTTAATGTCCAATACCGCCCGCTTATAGGTGTCGATATTCTTATAAGCGCGCGGGCTTTTGAGGCTGCTTAAGTTTTTTGAGAGATTACGAAACGCGCGGCGCGTCCACGTGTCCGCAGGGGCAAACGGCCTGGCGAGGAGGCTGAGCATCCCCTCGAGATTGGCGTCAAGCAGGGTGTGGTTGACATTGTAAGCAGTCAGGGCTGCGGAAAGCACGGCTATGCCTGCCGGCGGCTCAGATGGCTTGGCAACAGGGGGAAAGATCAGCAGGACCTGTTCCTGGCTTCCATTCTTCTTCACAAGGCAAGTTTAGAATAAAGGCGGGCTTTCAGTCAACAGAACACACGCATGTGGTGCGGCCTGCTTCTGCCTCAAGGGTGACGTTGATAGGGTCGTTTCAATCCACGCGCCCGTACGGGGCGCGACGACGGCATCCTGTTCGACAAAGAATCATCCAAGAGTTTCAATCCACGCGCCCGTACGGGGCGCGACAGAAGTATGATATTCTTTGCCACGCTTCAACGTTGTTTCAATCCACGCGCCCGTACGGGGCGCGACGCTCGATCCATAGGTTTCCCTTGCGGTGCTATCTGTTTCAATCCACGCGCCCGTACGGGGCGCGACACATGGTATGAATACTGTTTTTAATTTATTGGTTTCAATCCACGCGCCCGTACGGGGCGCGACAATCTCTGCCCATACTCCGTGGTCGTTCCCTCGCCGGTTTCAATCCACGCGCCCGTACGGGGCGCGACTGCGGGCGGCGGAATAGGTGAGGCCGCAAGGCTCGTTTCAATCCACGCGCCCGTACGGGGCGCGACAATGCTACTATAACTACGGCCCTCAGCGTCGGCGCGTTTCAATCCACGCGCCCGTACGGGGCGCGACGGCACCATGAAGGTCATTAAGGGTACTACGGAAGTTTCAATCCACGCGCCCGTACGGGGCGCGACGACGGCACATTTTCAGGCAACGTCAATATCACGGGTTTCAATCCACGCGCCCGTACGGGGCGCGACGATGCCTTTATCGTGATGCGGGCGGCGGATTTCAAGTTTCAATCCACGCGCCCGTACGGGGCGCGACCGAGAGGCAATATGACTGCCCAGATCGTAAGCTTGTTTCAATCCACGCGCCCGTACGGGGCGCGACTATGATTGGTAGGGTAGGAAAAGAGAGGAGGAGTGTTTCAATCCACGCGCCCGTACGGGGCGCGACGGACACACATTCCACTCCAAACATCTTTTTACAGTTTCAATCCACGCGCCCGTACGGGGCGCGACGATTCTGTTGGATGATAATCGTATCAGTAGCATCGTTTCAATCCACGCGCCCGTACGGGGCGCGACTTGACAAGATACTTTGCCTTTCCTACATTATATTGTTTCAATCCACGCGCCCGTACGGGGCGCGACGCCAACTGGTTGGTTTTTAGCCTTGGTGGAATGTGTTTCAATCCACGCGCCCGTACGGGGCGCGACATCATCTCCACCACGGTCCCAGCCACCGACAATGGTTTCAATCCACGCGCCCGTACGGGGCGCGACCTCCACTACCACTCCTCCCTTACTCCCCCACAAAGTTTCAATCCACGCGCCCGTACGGGGCGCGACCGCCTAATTCTTCAACCGCCTTTTTGTAAGCATGTTTCAATCCACGCGCCCGTACGGGGCGCGACGCGCAAGTGCTGCCGACGGGGGGGACGCCAAATGGTTTCAATCCACGCGCCCGTACGGGGCGCGACGCGCGGATCTCTGGGTATCCTTCTTTATTTAACTTGTTTCAATCCACGCGCCCGTACGGGGCGCGACCATTTTCTCCGAGCCGTTTTCCCTACCCCAAAATGTTTCAATCCACGCGCCCGTACGGGGCGCGACCCCGAAACGACTTTGAAGCCATGTTCTCAGTTCGTGTTTCAATCCACGCGCCCGTACGGGGCGCGACTGGAGGAGAATGCTGAGGGTAGGGAGGTTAACATGTTTCAATCCACGCGCCCGTACGGGGCGCGACAGATGAGTGGTAGATGAGTAGTCCACTACTAGGGGTTTCAATCCACGCGCCCGTACGGGGCGCGACATGCCTTCTTCCAATCTCCAAAGGGATAGATGATGTTTCAATCCACGCGCCCGTACGGGGCGCGACCACAAGTGGAAGAAAACGAAATGGCGTATTAATTTGTTTCAATCCACGCGCCCGTACGGGGCGCGACTCTAAACAAATGTTATATCCTTCTCGTATACTACGTTTCAATCCACGCGCCCGTACGGGGCGCGACCATTTCCTCTAGTATCTTTAAAGCATCTTGTTCTGTTTCAATCCACGCGCCCGTACGGGGCGCGACGAGTTCTTTTTGTCCAGGATACATTCTATCACCCGTGTTTCAATCCACGCGCCCGTACGGGGCGCGACGCCGGATCCGGGTGCACCACGATCACCTGAACAAAGTTTCAATCCACGCGCCCGTACGGGGCGCGACATCATCTTCTCCGCGTCCAACTACCTCATTTTATTGTTTCAATCCACGCGCCCGTACGGGGCGCGACACTTTCTTCTATGGTATTCCCTAGATGGGAATTTGTTTCAATCCACGCGCCCGTACGGGGCGCGACACCCAAGCCATCCCTTTGAAATCATGGCCTTTCTGTTTCAATCCACGCGCCCGTACGGGGCGCGACGCCTATCTGTGAGGCATTTGCCGCAGCTGGCATGGTTTCAATCCACGCGCCCGTACGGGGCGCGACGCGATCCGCTGACGCTGGTGATTAAGGCACCTGATGTTTCAATCCACGCGCCCGTACGGGGCGCGACATTAAAATATTAATGGTAGGGGGAGCTATATTGCGTTTCAATCCACGCGCCCGTACGGGGCGCGACCCCAGGAGGAGGAGGAGATGGGATCGGGTAAAGTTTCAATCCACGCGCCCGTACGGGGCGCGACTCCAGTAACCCGTTGCAAGCGTTGTGGTGTCTTGATGTTTCAATCCACGCGCCCGTACGGGGCGCGACGGCGATGCCCACATCGGTGTGAGTATTGCTATATGTTTCAATCCACGCGCCCGTACGGGGCGCGACGAACGTTATGCCCGCCAATTTGAGGCGATGATGGTTTCAATCCACGCGCCCGTACGGGGCGCGACATCATCTTCTTCGCGCTTAACTACCTCATTTTACTGTTTCAATCCACGCGCCCGTACGGGGCGCGACGGAGGAGAATGCTGAGGGTAGGGAGGTTAACATGTTTCAATCCACGCGCCCGTACGGGGCGCGACCAAGAACCCTGCGCGATTCCGGGATTTCTTCTTTCGTTTCAATCCACGCGCCCGTACGGGGCGCGACTAAATAAGGCGGTGGGGCACATGTATCCCTGGGTGTTTCAATCCACGCGCCCGTACGGGGCGCGACGTCTCTTGACTGAGATCTTTATATCGCCAACGATGTTTCAATCCACGCGCCCGTACGGGGCGCGACATCCCTTAGCGTGAAGAGTACCACTTCTATTGATAGTTTCAATCCACGCGCCCGTACGGGGCGCGACTCACATGCCCATCAAGATGCTCGGCAAAAAGCCAAGTTTCAATCCACGCGCCCGTACGGGGCGCGACGCATTTCGGCGTGAAATTAGATTTACCCTTGTATAGTTTCAATCCACGCGCCCGTACGGGGCGCGACGCTCTTTGTGAGATCGGCGAGACATACTGTATTCGTTTCAATCCACGCGCCCGTACGGGGCGCGACGCTTTTTCGCCACGTTGCTTTCCCTGCCACAAAAGTTTCAATCCACGCGCCCGTACGGGGCGCGACGGCATCACAATCAGGTAGGGACCCAATATACGAGTTTCAATCCACGCGCCCGTACGGGGCGCGACGTACTAACGCCAACTCTTTGATTTCAAAGCATTTTTTCTTTAATTTCCGCACATCCCATCAAAATCATTCCCCATCATATTCAATTGTCAAAGAGCTTGTTAGCTAAATCTTTTGATTTCTACCAGTTACATCTTCTGCGAACCCCCCTGGAGATTCATGCCCGCTTCAGGTTCGCAACCAGCGTTTAGACAATCAAGGGTCCCTGCTGATCAATGGCTTTTTTTGCGCCGACATGCTCAAGCCGTCTGCGCCAGTTAGAGCCGAGATAATAGAACCTTAAGCTGTCCACTTTCTGATCTATCTCATCAATGAGCCGTTGCTTTAAGACGGCCCACTGAGCAGGGTCAACAATACATTCAAAAACAGAAAATTGGACCCGTTGGCCATAATCCTGGCAGGCCTTTGCCACTCTGTGGAGGCGCTTGGGCCCTCCCGCGTCTGTTGTGGACACATCATAGCTGACGAGTACGAACATTCTATTCCTCCTGACCGAAGGGAGACCTTCGGCTATTTCCAGATAAACGGCGGATAGCCATCCAAATCTCCTCTCAAATACCGCGCCATCAACATGGCCTGGATATGGAAGAGGATTCCGATCCGCACCTTCTCGTCCAGAAAAGGGTGCACGATCTCTTCCTGCTTTCGCTCCTGATAAGCCACCAGGACTGTCTTACGCGTCTCATCATTCATCACCACAGCCCCGGCATCCATCTTTTTGAATCCCTTGTCCTGCACCTGTTGAAGATTGATCAACGACAGGGTCAGACGATCAGCGATAAACGGCCTGAATTCCTCCATCAGATCAAGCGCGAGACCTGGCCTTCCGGGGCGGTCCCGATGAAGGAAACCGACTGCCGGGTCAAGCCCCACCGCTTCCAGGGCCGACCGCACATCGTGCATCAAAAGGGTGTAGATAAAAGACAAAAGGCAATTGACATTATCCAGCGGCGGCCTGCGGTTTCGCTCATCGAAACGAAAGGCCTCTTTTTGCGCGACGATCAGGTGATCGAACACAGTGAAATAGATATGGGCCGAATCGCCCTCGATGCCGCGCAGAACATCCAGCGGCGCATCCTGATCCAGCAATTCAAGCTGACGGTTGAGCCGCATGGAGGCGTTTCTGACCCCCTGTCCCGCGATCTTGCTGGCATGGTCCCTCAGCGCCCGCTGCAATACAGTACGGCAGTTGGCGATCTTGCCCGTCAGGATGAATTTTGCCATACCCGCGGAGAACGTGAGGTTATCCGCCTTCCGGTACTGCTCGCGCCTGAGCAGGACATTCCCTGAAACAGGCCCTTGAATCTTGGCCAGAAAGCGGCCGTGCTCCGTCAAGAAGCTTATTGCCACGCTGTTTTCCGCGCAAAAGCCCATGAGATAAGGGCTGCATGAGACCGTGCCGAAGCAGACGATCCCGCCAAGCGTATGGACCGGCACACGGAGGCGAACCTCTCCGTCCGCCTTGACGACAACCGTTTCCCCTTCCTTGGCGAGATAGGCCCCTTGCGTGGTTACAAAAAGTGTGTTGAGATGCTTTTTCATGGCGATTTGACCATTCGATCCAAATACCGTTTCACCAAAGGCCTTTTGCCGATGGTCTTCGGCATGCATTCTCCGATGAGTGAACAGCTTTTACACCGCTTTTCATAAACCGGCGGAGGCGTGACCCCGGCTGTAATCAATTGGCGCGCCTTATCGGCAGTTTCTTCGGTCTCACGCCGAAGGGTTTTATCGAACGTCACATCAAGACGCCGCCGGGTACGGCCATAAAAGATAGCACCCGCTGGCACAGAAACAGACAACATCTCTTCCAGACATAGGGCTTGGGCGCAGAGCTGAATCAAGTCGCAGTGGTCATGCTTTGGCTTGCCCCGTTTGTACTCCACGGGAAAAGGCTGCCACATATCCTTGCCCACACGAAGGAACTCCACCACGTCGGCCTTGCCGATCAGACCGAGCCTCAGAGATCGCAGCGGCAGGCCGTATTCAATCCGCACAGCGCCCCTGGACTCACGGTCTTGCTCATGGACCCGCTCGTGCATGATCTTCCCCTCGGCTGTCGCACGGTTCTCATCCCAGAGTTGCTCGATATGAATCAGGGCACAGCGGCGAGGACAGTAGCTGTATTGGTTAAGTGCTGAAATCGGAACAGGTTCATCCTCTGCTTCTCTCCAAGAAACAATTTCAGCCATTGGGGTGTTCCTTTTCCAGTCTGCCTGTTGTATCGTCCCAAATCAACAATTCCACTCCGTTTGGGATTCTGTTTTTGTTTACAGTCACAGCATAATGTTCAAACCTGCGAGGAGTTGTTTCATTATCATTTTTCATGGCTTCCTTATTCTTCTGAATGTCTATCACCTTACCGATATCAAGCAGTGCCTGCGCAGGAGCGCAGCCAAGTTTCGCCTGTCTTGCTCGCTGTTCCGGTTTTGTGTCAGTACCGACATGCTTGAATACAAACAGCCCTCGTTGCGCCATATATCCTTTGCTTGCAGAACGGTCATGTTCATACATCTTCGCAAGTGCTTCCCAGAGAAGAACAAGATCATCCTCTGAAAAACCAGTGCCGTTTGTATCGTCTGAAAGATGGGCACTAATGAACCCTTTGGCAGCATAAAGGCCGTAAAAAATAAAGTTCTTACGCCCCATTGTGCGAAGCTCATCTTCCGGCTGCCGTTCTTCCCACTCTTGAAATTCCTTTGATCCGACATCTGCCCCCTTAATCTCATTGTCAGTTACCGCCATGCGCGTAATTCCCCAGTCAGGCGGAAGTACGGGATCGAGAGAGCGGGCAAACGAAATCTGAACAGGACCACGCACTTGCCCAGCATTGGGGCCTGTGCTTAAAACTGCGCCAAATGTTCTTACGTCAAAGAAGTTTTGACAGAGCCACCAGCGCGCTTTTATCACTTTCTTTTTGTTAGGTGTCCATCTTTTAGCTCTGCTGTCCCATGTTGGCATACCGCCAGTCTGTTCATGCGCTCTTGCAATTTTTGTGTTGAGATTCGTGGCATGTTCAATAAAAATAGCATTCGGCATCTCATTCCCCCTTGCCATCTGCACATAGTTCCTTAGTCGCCGTTTTAAAGCAACATCGGAAACCAGCCCTCTCATATCCTCAGGATCAATACGCGGAGAATTGCCTGCATCCGGGTCGCCATTAGGGTTGCCGTTTTCACAATCAAACAAATAAAGGAATTCATAACGGTTTTGAATGCTCATAAGTCTTCCTCCTTTTCATTGAGAATCATTATTGAGTCTCGCAAGTTGTTGATAATACCCAAGAGCAAAAAGACTCTGTTCTTCAAGGGTCAGCGTCCTTGGCATGTTATCCTTCAATTTCCCATGAATTTCTTTCAACCAATCCTCTATCCATTTAGTTCTGCCTTTCATCTCAGGCTTTCCAAGATGGTTTTGAGCATTTCTTACCAAACGACCAAGAACAAGCCCAGGTGTTTGGCTTGCTGCAGAATAGTAACGCTGCACAACTCCTGCTCCTACGTCGCCAAGAGCATCTCGCTGCAAGCGAGCAAGCACCGCAAGCAGCCTGCCACAGTGGTACGCTGGTTGTGGGTGTTCGAGATTTAGATAAGTATCCATACCGTGATTACCTCCTTTGCGAATGAAATAAGCTTTAATTAAAGCCATACGACGATAAAGTAGATTTATTAACAAAGCTGGATATTCTTGTGACCTTTCTTTACCCCCTTTCCTCCCTTCTACAGCAAGCGCAATTATATGCGGCGCAAGCATCGGGACAACCCGCCCAAGCACTGCTAGTGGGAATGGTTGTTCTTTACAAATAGCTGCTCGCCAGAAAGCACGGCTAAAAGCACCGATAGGTTTGATCCAGTCAGTGTCTTTCTAAGTGGATTTTCTCAGCGGTAGCAGTGCTGTTATAATATGCTCGAAGCTTGTCCACTTAGCGAGTTTATCTCCGCCAATTGTAGTAATCGCCAAATGATCGAACCATGCTTGCAAAGATATGATAAGTTCTTTAAACGAACCTTCATGCCAGTCACGCACCATAACACGACCCGGTGAACCTGAAATAAGCATGGCATAAAATTCGTTAGTTAAAAGATCAGGTCTCTTGCCAGTTATTATGGATCTGAGCGTCCTTTTTGCCTGATCCATTGCATCGGCAAACTCTTTCTCTCCTGATACCTGCATCCATGCCAATGGATCGTCTTCTGTTCCTTCAATTGCTTGCTTGAACCAATAGACGATGTAGGCATTGCCTAAGCTGACTTTATGCTTTTCAATGAGATCATTTAGCGCTGTCACATAGATCTTTGCTGTTTCTTGAGAGGCCGCTGCATTAAATGCATTTTTTAGCCCATAGGAGCAGTAGGCGTCTTTATCGAATGCAATAAGACTATCACCACCTCTACCACCGACGCCTTTTAGTCCCTGAACTTTGTCCTCGTGTCGCTCAACGGGTACAATCAAGTCACCTGTTATCAGGCAGCGCATCTTGGGTGTGTTGTCATTCTTATTTTTATGAAGCTGTTTAACTGGATTTGTACGTTGATTCCTAAATTCATTTCGCCACCAGTCATGCCAATCAGGAGCGTCCACTAAATCGACAAGTCCGACTTTCAACTTAGCAAAATCACCTTTCTTTGCTTCGTTTTGTTTTAGTTGTTTGCAGATAGCAGCGCGATTATCCGAACTGTTGAGCGCTTTAGCTGCCGTTGATAATATCGGCATTGATGAACTCGCCCGTTGCAACAGATCAATAAATGTCTTAAATTTTGGTCTCATTAACGTGGGAACATCCGTGCCCTGATAGAGAGTCATCGTGGAAAGCTTATCAACAAGAAAGTGAGCACCATCCCGTCCTTGAGCTTTTGTTCCGGCATGAGGGCAATTGGGTTGATGCTGCCCTGTTTTAACGTCACCCAACTGAATTACTTGTGGATTTTCGCCTTTATCATCAAAGGCAATCAGCCATTTCAAAGGACGACCACTAAAGCCAGCTTCTATAACAAGTCCACGTTTCTCGGCATATTTTAAGATATGATGTAGCATACTCAGTCCTCCGGTTTCAAAACTTCTGCGCTCTCATATGATGGCACTTCCATGATACCACCTTGAATCGAGGCATGAAAAACACTGATAAATTGCGGAGAGTATTCGTCGTTTTCCTTTCTGAGATCGAAGGTATCGTAAAGCATTGTCCCGATTTCGGCAGAGCAGTTATTTATAGTTTCATTGTTTTCCATTTCTGGTTTTTCAATAAGTTCAAAATATGCGGGGAACTCTCGACAGCCAAAGAATGGCTGGTAAAAACACTTCCCATGACCTGCAAGTCTCAGAAACTGTGCATCGTGTCCTTGAATATTAGCTTCTCCATTTCTAAACCGCATATGGGCGTAAAGTTTATAATGAACATCTTTGAGTGCCATGGTTTGCCGCTGTGTACGACCCTTTAATTTGTTATCCATATCATCAGCTAGAAATGGCTCTTCTATTTCAGTCTTGCCTTTCATCCATTTTGAAACATCCTGAATGCTGATATTTCCCTTTACCTCATTTCGCCGGAGCGCGATGTATCGAGGTGGTGAAAGAATATCAACCTTTTCAACCTGCCAGTAGAAACCGTAGGACCTTTTCCAATAGATAGCATCGAAAATCCCCCGCGCCGCTGAAGGTGTAATGACAGGATAGCTGAAACGTTCAACTTTCATTTCAGGTCGAGTGAAACAGGCAAAATCGCCCCATACTTCAAGACAATAAGTTTTACCTCGCATAACTGTTCCTCCTTTCATCCGATCCAGTTATTGAGTGACCCCGATGGAATAAGTCCCAACACCGGATGGTAATCTTCTTTTCTAATATAAATAAACCAATCATTTTGTTCCTTATCCTTTCGCCCAGCAATCTTCACAGTAATGAGTGAATCCCAAATAGTGTCATCATGTTTAGGGCGATAAACACTGACAGCTAGCGGACGGGCGCGCCTGATCCATTCAGAGGTTAGCCCAATTGTATTCCCCTCATCGCATAGCTTGTCAAATTCTTCGATGAGCGGCTGGTATGGTACGAGGACGTTGATGGCATCTTGTTTAATTAATCGATATTCTTTCGCTATGTCGGGAAAACTGCCAGCCATGACATATTCTAATAGTCTTTGAGTTCTATCCATCGCTTCCGGCTTACTGATATCGTAAAGTTCGTGATAATAAGCCGTTATAAAATCCGGATTATCAAGGCACATTTTATCTTCCCCATGTCGCCTGAACAGCATCTTTGTAACCTGCGCTGCCTGCCCGTAACTGGGATCGGGAAATTCGTTTTCATTGTTTTCAATCAACGGCTGAAATACATGAACCTGTCCAAACTTATCCCGCCGGCCTTCCCGGTTGCATCTGCCCGCCGCCTGTATAATGGCTTCAAGTGGCGCATATGCCCTATAGACCACGGGGAAGTCCACATCTACTCCTGCCTCAATACATTGAGTAGCAACAAGTTTAACAGGCTGTGGCTGTTTCTGATCCAATCGGATTTTTACTTCATCCAAAACAGCCTTACGATGTGCAGGGCAAAGATTAGTAGAAAGATGAAATGTTTCCTCGCCGACTTTATCCCAAACTATCCTGGCATGGCGCTTAATGTTTACAATGCATAGCACCTGAAAATGTTTCTTCAACTGATCAGCCAGTTCATCCCAGTTTGTACTTTTGTCCGGGCTATCCCATGAAACATGTACACGTTTCATATTGGCAAAAAGGTTTTGTGGCTCAGAAACAATTCTGTGTGGCTGCCAGCCGGTTGCACAATGAGACATAACGTTTTCATGCAGATGTTCAAAGGCAGGCTGAGTAGCTGTGGCGAATACCACGCTTGAACCATAGTTGTGCGCAAGGTGTGATAATGCTGCAAGAGATGGCACTGCAAGATTTGTAGGCAGAGTCTGTACTTCATCAAACAAAATTACTGACCGCGTTAGACGGTGAAGTTTTCTGCAAGCCGAGGAGCGGTTTGAAAAAAGTGATTCAAGCATCTGGACGCTCGTGGTAACAATTAGAGGAGCATCCCAATTCTCAGCAAGCAGCCGTCTTTGCCTTTCAGCTGCCTCTTGTTCACCAGATTTGCCCTCGCTATCAGATTTAGCCTTTTCTACCCCAATTTCCGCAAGCGAATGGTGTTCTAAAACATAGTGTCGTCCAAAGTGCGCTTCGAAAATCCGACGGTAAATAGATGCAGTTTGTTCAATGATTGAAAGGTAGGGGAGGACTATTACCACTCTTCTCAATTTCTTCTCTATGGCATGTTTTAGAGCGAACGCTAACATCGCCAATGTCTTGCCGCTGCCGGTTGGAGCGGTAAGGGTGAACAAGCCTGCTGCCGAATCTGCTGTTTTTAGACATTTGTCAAGTAATGTTGTGCGTATCTCTGCCACCTTCGGTGCGGCCTGTGTCTTGGCTTGCAGTTCCTTTATATGATCAAGCAGTATCTCCAACGCTCGTTCTTCTTGTAATTCCGGCCCACGCTGCCGATATTGTTTTTCTTCTGTTATACTGTTGAAATGTGCTTCAGTATCCAAAAAATCTGCATCAACAAGGGCAGAAAATATCATGCGGACGTCAAGCATTGAACTTACAGTACTTTTTAGTTCATTGTTTAACAATGCCAGGACAATTTTTGGTTCTATCCCGTCAGAAGTCAGTCGAGATTTTAAAACATCGAGATTGTCTTCGCTTAATCGGAGTTGTAGGGGATGATTTGTTGTAAGTTGTGTTGGGTCGAGAGCCTTCAGGTGGTTTTTATTGAGATATTGCAGTCCAATATGATGTCCTTCAATAGCCAGCGAAGCAGCTATGGCTTTAAATTCAAAGAGTGCCACCCAAGCACCTAGCGACCAATGATCTATTTTTTGTGCTTCACCTTTGAGCCTATCCTGAAACAAATCGCCATATTTGCCGAAATCGTGCAGCAAGCCTGCTAAACTTGCTTCACCCGCTATGTGAGAATTTGTGAGAAATTCGCGTATTATTGCATCGACCGATGACAGATGATCTTTAAGATCATGTTTCTTACCGACTTTGTTAGCGCTATGCGCATAATATTTTGTCATCTTTAATACTTACCTAGATCATGCCATAACACTGCCAAATACCCCCAGTCGCCTGCGCCGAAGGCTTCGGCGCAGGTCTGGGCCATTTCTGCGACGTTCTTTAGGTGTTCTTCTAGGGATTGCCAATCTTCGGGTGGCTTACCATCTAGGGAATGGGCATAGTATTCGTCTTGCATGGCGGGATACCCCAACTTACGAATCAATGCCATTTCTCTGTTGGCACCCCTGCCAACAGTTTCAAAACAGAGGATGGATATAATTTTCTTTACATACTTTCTACACCTAATCTGGAATCAAAGCAATACAAAAATTTCACAAACTCTAGAGTAAGGTAGATAGAATATTCTCTAAAAAAAAGGATGATTCCTCAATCAAAAAGAGGATAAAAGGCAGAAGGGGGTCTTTCTTAATTTCCTGAGGGAGTAGGCAAGGAGGGGGATGAGCCTTTAGGAACCAACAACTGCGGAATGCCTTTCGACAGCCACCCAAGATGGCCCTACCCATTTCCCCTTGGTAAATTCGTAGCCGGCCTCTAGTAAAATTTCCTCTAAAGTCCCCATGTCAGTTGCCGTGACTAAAAAAAGGTGAACAGCTTCATCAAGGGCTTTTCTGGCTTCCTCAGGTGTCGTTCCTGAACTCATCACGTCCAAAGGCATTGCATGAGCAACAAATTGATTGCCTTCCTTCCAAATTTGGACGGTATATTCAA
>Ga0299912_10000240_pt1 | contig 54803 bp, 44 predicted proteins | sample RVTome_2_FD_207667 | JGI IMG/M metagenome (GOLD analysis project Ga0299912, IMG submission 207667) | Soil microbial communities from uranium-contaminated site in the Upper Colorado River Basin, Wyoming, United States - RVT95D214 (version 2) ... | reverse complement strand
GAGCTCTGAGTGATAAAGTGAGAGGCAAACCTCAAGAATCTGAAGTGCTACAACATGTGATGAAATGGAAACAACGCCGTCGTCCGCCATTAGATGAGGGTCAGGTAGCCTACACTATACGGAGCTTGGGAGCTCTGGGCTGGTTAGATGTGAAACCAAGCCCCGATTTGCCAATACCAGAACTTGTCGATGTCTGACCAGATGGCAAGTCCCTGGGCTGCAGGGCACCTTTGTGGGCCTGCCACAAACAATTGAAAGTTGGGATAAAGCTTTGGGAGGGCAGTCATCAATTAAGGAATGAGCAAACACTGGCTTATCGTAAACAGTCAGCAGCAAACAACCAAGTGTGAAGGAGTAAGCAAAATGGCGGCTGAAAAAACTTTACATAGTATTTGCAGGTGGACGTTCAATGCCGGCAAAGGCGGCTTTGTGCCGGCGGATATGCGGCCGGAATGGGATGGGTCGAAGTTCTCAACTGTGGATATGGTCAAGCTCGTTGCTAAAAAGATAAGGCCGAGACTGCCTGAGGACATCGAGCTTGGTATCGAGATGCACTACGATACGGAGGTCAATGAAAGAACCGCAAAAGAAGTCGCTGATTCGCTGGTCGACTGCGGATTGTATCTTGCGATGATAACGCCCGGCGCACACAGTCACTTCGCCTACGGCGGAATCGCATCTCTGGATAAAAAAGAGCGGAAACAGGCAGAAGAATTCGGCTCAAGAACGGTCGATATTGCCTACGGCCCTTTGAAAAAGGCCTGGCATAAAGACCCTGCCAAGGCGCCTTCATTTATAATCTGGAACGGCTCGTTCGGCTACGATATTGCCACGATCGGCATCAGGCAGATGTATCAGAACCTAAAAGAAAGCGTCGCCTCGCTGTGCAGATACGAACAGAAAAAGGGAGGCAGTCTCTACATCGGTTTTGAGCCTAAGCCGAACGAGGGACATCCGGCGATGCTGATTCCGACGGTCGCAAGTGCAATACTTTTCTGGCTAAAACTTGAGGAAGAATTCGGCATCCCTGTAGACAAGAAGGGCGTAAATAAAGAGTTTGGCCATTCCGAGATGATCGGCCTCGACCATGTGTACGACACAGTCGAGGAGCTTGACAACGGCGCTATGGTTCACATGCACTTAAACAGCCAGGGCTACAACGACGGGATTATCCTGGGCGGCCCCGGCAAATACGACATCGACCACGGTGCGAGGGTGAACGGTATGAACATTGCCATCGCAGGACTTCTGCGGCAGGCCCGATTCAATCGCTGGCGCGGCCACGATATGCAGACCCGCGCGTACGATAACGTCGAGCAGGGCATTGACCGTGTTGTGCGAAGTGTGCTTAGCTGGGAGGCGTGTGACAGAGCCGCCGGCAAACTCAATACAAAGGCCCTGATGCAGGCCCTTGCCAACCGTCAGACCGCCCAGGCGGAAGATATGATGCGTGCCGCGGTCGTAGCCGCCCAGAGACATTTCAATGATATGTATAAATAAGGCCCTTTAGATGATGCTCTGATTCTCGCAGATAATACGCAAGGCGACCGTTCGCGGAGTCGTCTGACGATTTCTGGATTATTTCGATTGTTTAAGTCAATTAGTCTTCAACGAGGGAAATTACGCGCGAAATCTCATTCCGCCACGGCTCTTCGTGCCGAGCGAACTTTTTTCAAAAATGGGCCTAATATCGGGTCCTTCATAACCTCAGCCATTTGAATCTTGTGAGCTTGCTCATCCGGTATTCCTGAAAACTCTTTGGCTATTTGCTTCTGGATATCCCACTTCATCTTTACACAATCGAATTTCTTATTCTTCTTCACTTTCAACCACCTCTTTCGGCGAATAGATACGAACCTCTTTGTAACCATTCATCAAATTGACTGCCTGGTAACCAGCTATCTTTTCAAAATGCACAATATGCTTGAAGTTCCAACTTATGACAAAATCAACCTCTGCCACAGATGCCGATGCAATATGTTCAGCATCTAATTTGTTCTCCGGCTTGAGTATACCTGCAGCCAGATAAGCGTCACGCAGATGAGGGATTTGCTCGCTAGACTCCAGCGTCTCAATAGCGTCTTTTGGTAATTCCGCCAGTACCTGCCTGACATGCTCAGGTGCTCTTCGAAGCTCCGCGAGCGTAGTTCTCGAGACAACAAGTGTATATTTACCTGACCTTATCGCAGAAAAAAAAGCCTATTTTCGTCTGCGAAGTCGTCATCGAAACAACCGCCGAAGACCGACGTATCAGCATAGACTCGAAAGCGTTTCATTTCACCAGCCAAAGAGGATAGGAATAATCCGTAAAACGGCGCCTTATCTTACTTAAAATGATACCGCAAAGTAAGTTCCAAAGCAATCCAAAATGACAAAGTTCTTTATGCCATGTCTTTACAAATAAAAGAGTGGTAATTATTATCGGCAGTAAATCAGTCTATCCATTGTAACTAAGAACCCGTAGAAAAAGAATGGGAAATTTATGAGCCAGACACTTTGTACTCGTCGTCGCTTGCTCAAGGGCATAGGCTTTGGTGCAGCATCCCTGACATTAGCAGGCTGTGCGAATGCGGCAGAGCTGCTTGCAAATAGGGCATACAAAAAACGCCCCAACATAGTGCTCATCATGGTTGATGATATGGGCTTCTCCGACATCGGCTGCTATGGCGGAGAGATAAATACGCCCAATCTGGATAGGCTTGCGGCCGGCGGTCTTCGGTTTACACAGTTCTACAACTCCGCCCGCTGCTGCCCGACACGGGCGTCACTTTTGACCGGACTATATCCCCACCAGGCCGGCGTCGGCCACATGGTGGACAATAAAGGCCATCCGGCTTATCGGGGCTACCTCAACGACCGTTGCGTGACCATCGCCGAAGCTCTGAAGCCGGCTGGATATCACACATTGATGGCCGGCAAGTGGCACGTGGGCGAGAGCCGGCCCCATTGGCCTGTTGATCGCGGATTCGATAGATACTACGGATTGGTTAGCGGCGGAGCGAACTACTTCGACATCTCCAAAGACAAGGCGCCGGGCGTCAAAAGGACGATGGCAATAGATGGCGAGTTTTATGTGCCGCCAAAAGACAACTTCTACATAACCGATGCCTTTACAGATAATGCCGTAAAATTCATCGACCAATATGGCCGCGGCAAAGAGCCGTTCTTCCTTTACCTGGCGTACACCGCGCCGCACTGGCCGCTGCACGCCTTGCCCGAAGATATTGCCAAATACAAGGGCAGATATCTGGAAGGCTGGGACCAGCTAAGACAGCAGCGCTACCAGCGTATGATAAAAATGGGACTTATCAGCAAAAGCTGGAAGATGTCGCCGCGCGACCCGGAAACCTGGCCCTGGGCAGAAGAAAAGAATAAGGAGCTAATGGACCTGAAAATGGCGGTTTATGCTGCGCAGATCGACCGCATGGACCAGGGCGTGGGCAGGGTTCTGGAGGCAATCAGGCAAGTTGGGGCGGAGGAAAATACGCTCGTACTATTTCTCTCGGATAACGGCGGATGCGCCGAGGGCGGGCCGATAGGTTTTGACGACCGAAAAAATGGCCTGCCGCCGGGCGGCGTAGATTCGTTTATGAGCTACGGGCTTTCCTGGGCAAATGCCAGCAACACGCCGTTGCGACGCTACAAGCACTGGGTTCATGAAGGCGGCATTGCAACGCCCCTGATTGCCTATTGGCCGGCTACAATCAAAAATGGCGGCGCCATCACCCACCAGGTCGGGCACATTATTGACGTTATGGCAACCTGTCTCGATGTAGCGGCAGCCCAATACCCGCAGTCCTACCAGGGCCGCGAACTTGTACCCTTACAAGGCAAAAGTCTGCTGCCAATATTGGAGGGCAAAAAACGCCAGGAGCACGAAGCGATTTACTGGGAGCACGAAGGCAACCGCGCAATCCGGCAGGGCAAATGGAAACTTGTAGCTGCGCACCGCCAGGCGTGGGAGCTTTACGACCTGGAGGCCGACCGCACAGAACTGAATAATCTTGCCAACAAATATCCGGAAAAAGTCGACCAGTTGAAGACTGCATACCAAAGCTGGGCGCATCGCTGTGGCGTCTTGCCCTGGCCGATAGAAAAGGCCAAAAATTTCACACCTGCAGGGCCACTCAGGAAAGGGCGTGAGCCTTCAAAATATTAGCATTGCATCGCCGTAAGAATAAAAGCGATAGCGTTTCTCGATGGCGTGTCGGTATGCGGCGAGGATATTTTCCAGGCCGGCAAAAGCCGCCACCAGCGCAAGCAGCGTGGATTTGGGCAGATGAAAATTTGTTATCATTGCATCTACAATCTTGAATTTGTAGCCGGGCGTTATAAAAAGGTCTGTGCCGCCGCTGGTCGCACTAACTTTACCGCTGGTCGCTGCTGTTTCCAACGCCCGTGTTGAGGTTGTTCCGACCGCAATTACTCGCCCACCGTTTTTTCTTGCTGCGTTAATTAGGGCAGCGTTTTCTTCATCGATGCTGAACCATTCCTGACGCATCTTGTGGTCGTCGATGTTCTCCGTCTTTATTGGCTTAAATGTTCCCGTTCCCACGTGCAGCGTCAGGTATGCAAAGTGAACGCTGGCCTGCTTTAGCTGCTCGATTAGCTGGCTCGTGAAGTGTAGGCCCGCTGTCGGGGCCGCGATTGCACCGGGCCGGCGAGCATACACCGTTTGATAGCGCTGTTTATCTACCGCCGCAATGGCCAAATCGTCGTCTCGTCTAATATATGGCGGCAGCGGCGGAAAGCCTATCCGGTTCAAAATAGTCTGGAACTGCTCCTGGGCGTCGATTTTCAGCCGATAGCTGGCATCTGGTTTCTTCTCGGTTATTTCCGCTGAGCAAACGTCGCCGTGGCGGCGACGGCTAAACGTGGATATGTAGAATTTCTCGCCGGGCCTTATTTTGCCGGCGCCTTTGAGCATTACATCCCAGGCGCCAGGAGCGATTTCAGCCAAAAATAATCCTTCTATTTTGGCTCCGGTATTGCGTCGGGCGAAAAAACGCGCGGGCAAGACTTTCGTGTCGTTAAGCACCAGGCAGTCGCCGGATGCCAGGAAATCACCGAGTCTCTCGAACCGGCTGTCGGTAAAGCTGCCTTTTGCGCGGTCGAGGACCAAAAGCCGAGAGTCGCTCCGCACCGGCAGAGGCCGCTGGGCGATCAGTTCGGGGGGCAGGTAAAATCGTAGCTCTTCGGTTTTCATTGCCAAACATTATAAGACGGTCGGCCGGATCACAAAGAAATTTTGGGCTGAGATTGTGCCGATTTCGGCATCTCGGCGTGGTCGGGAAATCTGCTGCCAAAGCGCTTTAGCCCAAATGACGATAACAGCACTGGTAGGGGCGGCCCCCGCTCTTGTCTTCGGCCAGAAGACGCGGGGGTGAACGCGACCACCGACATCGTGCTTCAAGGGTAAGTGCAATGGTTGCAAGAGAGAGTCTTGAGCAGACGGCGACCTCAATCGCCGCCTTAGAGAGAGACGAGCTGAAGAGGCGGATCAAAGGCTTCAGAGGCCGGTTCAAATTGGATTTCACCGAAGATTACCTCAACAGCCTTACTGTCGACAGGCTCAGACATATTCTTCTGGCTGCGTTAGTAACCGCGCATGTGCACACTTAGAGGCTTTCAGGCGTTGACAATACCAGACACGACGCCTGGTTAATGCGGCGTATAGCCTAATCTGCCCCAGATGGCTTTGTGCATATTGTGCAGGTCTTCATACTCGTCGGGCGTCACAGGCTGCATCTGGTGCAGTGGGTTGGCCATCTTGCCGGTCTCTATCGTCTTTTTGCCTTTCCACTTCCAGTAGTCGGCGTGCCCATCTGCAAAAGAGACGTTTGTTCCTTCGCCGTGCCGGACGTGGGGCGGGTCCCACCAGCGCTCAGTATTGTAATGAACAGCGTAACTATCCGGCGTCACACGGCCTTCATCAAGCCAAACCATCCTCTGTGTTGGGCCCGGCACTGTAATCTCCGTCCTCTTTTTAACCCACAATACCGTTCTGCCTACTCTTACTCCCACGTTGCCGTTGTAGGTTCCATCTCTGCGCAGACCGTTCATAGAATCTACGCCGCTGTACGTCCGCATCTCTCCACGAATACCGGTCGGGCAGCGGTAGAGCTTTTCGGTTTTGACGTAGGGATATAGTGCTCCTGCTCTGATAGCCCTTATCTGCATGTCTTGAGGCAATTGTGCCCCCTGCATGTAACCACCGGCGCAATCATCGCCCGTCCACCAAAGCTCATTTGTATGGCGGCCAGCTTTTAGGATGGCCTGACCGTCGTTGCCCTCATCTGCTTCGCCGTTGACGATTTTGTCGTCGTTTTCGTCGGCGTAGACGCCCCATGCGAGTTGCAGTTGCTTGAGATTGTTAAGGCAAGCTGCACGTTTGCCCTGCTCCTTGGCCTTGTTCAATGTCGGCATCAGTATTGCCATCAATACCGCGATGATGGCGATAACCACCAGGAGCTCAATTAACGTGAACCCTTTTTGTTTTCGCATTCTGCCACCTTTCACAAGCAAGTTTACTTATAAAGGGCCTAAAATTCGGAGCGCCCAAAGCGTCCGAAATTTACTCACTTTAGGCACTTTAGCTCACTTAGTACTCTTTATAGGATCTCATCCACTGCGGCCACCTGTCCGGTGTCACGCCGCCCCCCTTAGTCCAGGGGCCGCTCGTGTCGTAGGTTCTGTGCCACTTGAGGGTCCACAGCTCTTTAAGTCCCACCTTCCTGACCGTCCAATCGCAGAAGATGCTGTTGACAAACCCATTGTGGCGGTCGACACAGACACGGTTCATCTCATTTGTGTTAGGCGTATCACCAGGGCCGGCCTCCGTCGGCGGAGGCTGATCGTTTTCCAATGGCCAGGAGTCGACCCACCAGCTACCAGTGAATATGGGAACAAGGTTTGCATTTTTTTCAGCGGGGCGTCCCCAGTGTCGTGGTCTGCCCTGGGCATCTCTATCCGTCCGGCCCCAGCCGTTCGTCCGGTTTCCCGCCCCTTTGGATGCGTAGATATTGAGTATCCAGCCGTTGAGGCCGTAGCTGCCGACATCACCACCCGTTTGCCAGGCCGTATAGGACCAGTCACCAACGGGGATTCCTGCGCCGCGCGTTTTCGGGGCCTGTGGACAAAGCCACATTTTTTTAGAGAAATCCCGGGTGTAGGCTCTCATGGTTTCCCGCCAGAATTCGCCGGAACCCATGTTGTTGCGTGAGCCGTTAAACTCACCTGTGAAGAAATAGCCGTCGTTGTCGTCGCAATACAGCGCGAACATAAGGCCCCATTGTTTGAGATTGGCCAAGCAAGCGCTCGTTCTTGCCTGCTTTCTTACCCGCTGCAGGGCCGGCATGAGCATCGCCATCAGTAGTGCGATAATCGCGATGACCACCAAAAGCTCTATTAACGTGAACGCCTTTCGTCTACACATGGTTCTATTCCCTACCATCATTCTGCGTTACACAGTTTCATTTGCAAGTATAGCCGGATTATAGGACTTCCGGCTGGTTTTGTCCAGTAATTACTCTTTTAATACTCCTTAAAGGGTCTCATCCATTCGGGCCAGTCGCCGCTCATTACGCCGCCCGCTTTGGTCCAGGGTCCGGCGGTCGGGTAGGCCTTGTGCCATTTCAGTGTCCACAGCTCCTTGATTCCTATCTTGCGAACCGACCAGTCCAAGAAGGCACCGCTTATAAATCCATCGTGGCGGTTGATGCAGGCGCGTCTCATGTGCTGCGTGCCTTGCCACGCCATGTCTTCTGTTTCGGGAGGCGCGTCGGTGTGCCTGGGGAAGACATTGAATCGCAGGGCATCGAAAAACAGCGGCACATAACCCGCACCCTTAACGTTGGTAGTCCGCCAGTTATTTACCGTCTCAAAATATTCATAAACTGTCGTATAGCTCGGCAGCGGGTTTTCTACCCAGCCGTTTATTCCATAGCTGCCCCAATCACCTTCGGGGGCGTAACCTTGGCCGGTAAATTTGCCCCAGGCTGCAAATGTATTGAATCTACCTGTGAGGTTGCCGTTCACATCAAGCAGCGGTTGGGTAGCCGTCGGACAGCAGCAGAATTTGTGGTCGTTATGGTAGTAAGACCGTAACGCGTTGAACCAATGGTGCGTGTGACCATCGCCTATCCCTTCCTGGAACCGGCCGTTATAGTCTTCTGTGTACAATGTAAAGTACAGTGCCCATTGTTTTACTCTTGTCTGGCACATAGTGGTCTTTGCCTGTTTTCTTACCCGCTGCATCGCCGGCATAAGCATGGACATCAATAGCGCAATAATAGCAATGACCACCAAAAGCTCTATCAGCGTAAAACCTTTTCGCCTGCTCATAGTTACGGTCAGCCTTTCTGTCCTCGTTCTTGTTGGATGCGCAGTTTTAGCGCAGTGTTCTGTGGATTCTGCATTTCCGGCAACAATTCTTAGGGTATTTTTCTGACAGATTGGGTCTGTTCTGGTTTTCCTGCCCTCCTGAAGTGGTCTGGCGAACTTTATTACCTATCACAGCCTCTTCCCGAAGACTTTTGTGTTTGCGACAGCCGTTTCTTCTCGATTATCCACGATTTTACCACGCGTACCGGTTTGTGTCAAGGACATAATCCCATAATACTATATCTGTACTGCGGATGCTGGTCAAAAAAAGTGCTGCGATTATTATGAAGTTTTTGAATCCGCCCTGGTTTTTGACCGATAATCCTACATCCAGATAGTAGAGCTGCCTCCCCCTGCTTTCTTGCCCCTGCCTTCGCAGGGGTAAACTTGTCCCCGCGGAAGCGGGGAGCAAGAAGGGGGGCGGATAAATATATAGGAAAGGCTAAGGGTAAACGGATTACTCTTAGCCTTTTGTTTTTTATTGATCTTCAGAAACGGGCAAAAAACCGTTGACTGTTCCACGAGAATGTTGTAGAGATTCGATTTGTTTTTGTTTTGTTTAATTGTTTTTTTTCTGGGAGGTACAGGCTATGAGGACCGTATGTTTATGCACATTGTTGTCGGCTTTGGTTGTCGGCGGCTGCGCGACAGGCAAAGGTGAGAGTTACACCAGAGCCGGCTATGACTTCGGCAGACTCGACAAGGTGGCTATCGTTGAGGTCTCCGGCGCCGTGGCGGGGGACGCAGCCAAGAACCAGATCGGCGACTTTTTTGCTATGGAGCTTCTCAAGAGAGGCTACACGGTTGTGGAACGAGCCAAGGTGCAGGCTTTGCTTAAAGAGCAAGAATTCCAGGCGTCCGACATAACCAGTGACGATGGGGCGGCTAAAGCCGGCAAGATTCTGAACGTACCGGCGGTGGTGCTCATCAGCATACCGACCTACAAAGAAGACATGAACATGACGGCTAAGATGGTAGACGTCCAGGATGCCAGCGTTCTATGGCTGGGCAGCGGCTTTGGCAGCACCGGTAAAACCCTCTCGACCATAGTTGGCGCTGTCGCGGGTGCCGCCGTAGGTGCCACCGTAGCTGGGGGTGACACAAGAGACAGGGTAGCGGGCGGAGTCATAGGTGGCGTCTTAGGTGGAGTCGCAGGACATGCTTTGTCGCCCCAGCAGGCTGAACAGGTCCAGAAGCTAATAAAAAAGGTCTGTGAAAACATGCCCTACAGATTTGTTATGAAGAAGTAGTCCGCCGCCACCAACCTGGTGGTGGATTGGCTTTGCTGTCGCCCGTCATCGTACCCGTCGCCGTACCGGCGGCGGCTAAACGGTTATATCTGTCCAACTGGCGATAGGAACGCTTCGATATTCTCCGTTGGTGCGCCCGGCGGCATACCGCCGCCGCAAGATAGGATTATCCGGCTTTTGTCCGGCACAGAATCCAGTGCCGCCTTTACGGACCTTCGCACGTCTTCAGGCGTGCCCGCTGCGAGCACGTCACGAGTGGGGATGTTCCCAAGCAGGGTAACGGCATTCTTTGTAAGTTTCTTCATCTCTGCGAGCGTGTGCTGGTAGCTGAAGTTGAATAGGTTGACGCCGATTTGCGAAAGATATGGTGCGCACACCAGGCCGGCGGCATCATTGTGGAAGAATCTCACACTCACATCGAGCGATTGGAATATCCGCGATAGGTAGGGCATCGCCATCTCCTTGAAATCATCTTCACCCAGAAATCCCACGATGTCATCGAGGATAAGGATGCCGTCTATGGAGGGAAACGTTTCCGCCTGGAGCTTTAGCCAGTCGATGATAAAATCCGTCACGATGCCAAGCAGCACGTGTGCCTCGTCCGGATTAGTTCGGATGGCCATAAGGAATTCTGTGCTGCCTGCTACGAAGCTAGCCACATTCAATGGCCCACGCGAGACGGCGAACTTAATGGTGTGACCTTCCTGCTCGATTTTCTCCTGGTAATGGCGCAGACGCTTCAGGACAAAGGGTGGCAATCCGTCCGTTCGCGGATCGGGCGTGCCAAGTGAATGAACGGCCTTGATATCGCCGATGACCTTTTCTGCGAAGGGAAATTCATTCTCCCCCCACCGGCACTTGCAGCCGAAAGCGGATGGCTCGGTGCACATGCCAAATTCAGCCCAAAAGCCGGGCAGAAACATCACATCCGGGAATTGGCGGACAGCCTTGAGATTTGCCTCGAACCACATCCGCTCGCTGGCGAAGTAGTCCATCATCGAGAGGCCCGCCCAGCCTGCAAGCCAGGGACTGTCGATAATGAACCCGACCGGCGTCGGCTCGAACAGCTCGCCGTTTATAACACTCAGCAGCCTTTCCCATTGCTCATTAGTCACACGGCGGCCTTACTCTTGCGAACAAAGTGTACAACCAGCACAAGCCCTACAAAGGCAGCTACTATCGCGATGCTCCAGGTTTTCATCCAGGTCCAGAGACTCCACATACTGATAAATGTTGCCACGGTGGTTGCCAGGGCCATAAGGACATTCCAGATAATGCGTCTGGCGCCTCGCGGCATACTGTCGCCGAGCGTGCTTTTTTGGTTCATAAGGATAAAAAATGTAAAGTATGCAATCGGCAGCAATATGGAGCAGAAAGCCGAGGTCGGCATTGCCAGCCAGGGCGCCGGCTGGTCCCAGAAGATCGCGCCCAAAGCCCCGAGCGAGACGATCAGGGCACCGATGCGCTGAGGCCAGCCCGTTGGCGGCCTGCCCAGCAGCTCGCACAGACACAACCCGTTGATTGTCATTAGCATCGTTGCGGCGCTTATGCCCAGTCCCATCACGCCCAGGCCAAACAGGTATTGTGCGACCACTTTACCCGTAAGAGGCGTCAACGTCTCTGCCAGGTTAATGTTATCTCGCTTGACAAGCATAGCGGCCATTTTCTTGTCGGCGTATGGCAGAGCCTCGGTACGTTGCTGTAACTGCTCGGCTGAAAGTTTGGCTACCGCATCATTACCTATTTCGAACGCCAGCCGCCGTTTAAGCAGCGCCTTGTACGGCCCGACAAGATTTTTTGCGGGCTCTGCCCCTACCGCGCCGCCCGAGGGAGAACCCCCGGTAAAACCGGGGGCTAAATATTTAGGCTTGTCGGGCACGAAACCCGGCTCCGGCACGGTGTAGAATCGCGAAGCCGACGCCATTACGACAAAGCCGGTTGCAAGGACAAACGGTATGAATAGACCTGTCGAAAGGTCGAAGATTCCCAGGCCGCGGAATTCCTTGTTCCAGCCCCGCCGCAGCATCGAGTACGGAAATAGAAACGTCATATTGACGCCCACCGTTGCAGCCATTGCGGCTATCATGGTGGCATTCTGCTGGTTGACGATGAGATTTGTCCAGAACTGGCGACAATTTTCGGCAACGGCGGCAAGATAGGGTGCAAGTCCTTCTGCGGGTCTAAAAAAGAATCGCGGGTCGGGTATTAGTCCTGCCAGAACCTTGCCCCAGTTTATGCCGCCCTGCTTGAAAGCCAGCCTCAGGATGACGGCAAAGAAACACAATACGATTATGCTGACCAAGCCCTTTATGATTACCTCGAAGATTTTGACGCCTCGGATGCCGGCGCCGTAGAGCATCGCCACGGTGATGCAGACCGCCAGCAGAAAGCCGACGACCAGTATCCTGCCCCAGGGGTCGGGCAAAACTTGCGGCCCGACCAGGTTGGGCAGAAGATTCTGCTGAATTGCGCGAGTTGCCAGGGTAAACTGCGGCAGAGACCAAACGAGGTTGGCGGCCATAGTTGCAAACAGCCAGCCCCATCCGAGCACCGGACTGACCTGCGAATTTATCGTTCTCAGCGGTCGCTCGCCCGTGGAAAGAGTTACGTATGCGATTGCCGAGAGCATGACGATGCCCAATATCATATAAAGGGGCTGTAGCCATAAAAACGTAAAGCCGGACAATATGCCCAGGTACAGACTCGATGAAAATGACGCCCCGCCGATAGTTATGCCGCTCTGGAGCCAACCGGGCCCGGATAATTTCATAAATGTCTTGAAGGCCGCCCAGCGTCCTTCTTGTCGGGCCGCGTAGATCAACTGGCGTTCCTGCTCGATGTTTCTAACCATACGTTTGGACTCCCCGCCCCGCCTATTCGGGGCCCGGTTTAGCCCTGCCACCTGTGGGCAGGGCTGCCCCCGGCACAGGTCCGGGGGCTAACCGGAGCTACTCTTCGATAGAATATATTCTCGCGTGCTTGTGACGATTTCCGGGTCGGTTTCGTACGGCAGACATCCGGTTCCCAGGCAGACTTTTTCCCGATTTTCAGCAAGTGCCAGCACTCTGTCAACTTCGGCTCGGACGGCCTGGATATTCCCGGCAGTCATTGGTCGGGGGTCCATATTGATTCTAACCATCACATCAGGATGCGCTCTGATTTTTTCCATAAACACTCGCTGGTCGGTTTCTGCCGGGCAGCAAACGTATCCGGTTCCCGTTTCCAGCATCGCTTCAAGGATGGGGGCGGTATTGCCGCCAATGATGCAGGGCACGGGGTGGCCGACAACTTCGGCAGTCCTTTCCATTATTTTTTTTAGCGCCGGCAGCTCGACGTCCCGGAACTGGGCAGGGGACAACAAAGGCGGAGTCGCCGCCGATTCAAAAAACGCTATATCCAGGCCATTGTCCACAACTTCCCGGGCAAACCGCACCTGCCCGACCACCAAATGCAGCAGAGTTTCGGTAACGACACTCGGCCTGGCCATAACCTGACAAAGTAGAGCCTCAAACCCCATTAAATTGGCCGCTATTGAAAAAGGGCCGCCCAAAGGTATTCTCACATCGGCGTCAGGACATTGCCGGGCGACCTGCTTAGCGGCCCGTATAACCATCGGAATTCGGCCATCTCTTTTCGGGTCGAGCGGCTTTATCGCCAACAATTCCTCCAGTGTAGAATACCTGTGCCTGGAGATGGCAGGGATTCCGTTGCCGCTTGGTCTCTCAACAGGCGCACCGTATGCCTCAGCCTCCAGATTATAAATATCTATGCCGACCACTACAGGCCGATGCTTATACAGGCGAAACGCTTCTATGTTACCTTGAGCCAGAAGCTGTTGATTTCGCGACACCTCCCAGGGATTTTTATCAATCACTCTGGCCGCGTGCTCATATACTGAAGGCGAAAACTCCATTAGCACTAATCCTTGATAGGGACCTCTGCCCCTTTCTTTTCTGCCGAGACGTATGCGCTGTATATCGTGGAGATGCAATCCGCCGCCAGGCTGCTGTTGCTTTCGACCGGCTCGCCGTAGGCAATGGTCCGGTAGAACGCCTCCATCTCCTGAGGATACCCGGTGAACCAGTCCTCGTCCGGCGATGGGTTTGACCAGCCCTGTTTTGTGCCGATCTTTTCAACCACATAGACGTCCTGGAGGTATTCGTGCACCGGATTGTACGTCTGGATTGCATTACTTGGGTTGATATGGCAGATAGTCCGATGATTGTTCGCGGCGATTTCAAGCCAGTTGTGCACGCCGCCCAGGATAATATCAGAGGCGAATATATCTGCAATCGTGCCATCGTCAAAAACAACGTGCATTATGGAAAAGTCTTCTATGTCGTGGTAGTCGGCCCTGATATGTCCCTTATCCTGGAAAGTCTTCAGTCTGGTCAGGGCGTGGGTGCGTGCGGATACTGCCTTGGGGCGGATGACCTTGCCGGTTCGGGCGGTTCCCTCTACGCGTTTAAGATAAAGCGCCGCCGTCAGCGGATGGCAGCCCTTGCCGATCATCGAGCCGCCGCCTGAGAACTTCCAGAATCCGTACGTGGCCGCGTGCGAACCACTATGCGCCTCCTCACCGTGCATCCAGAGGATTTGTGCGTCGGTCTTCTCGATGATTTCCCGCTCCTTCTGAATCGAAGGGGCGTAAACCCAGTTCTCGGCGTAAAGAATTTTGCCCTTGCTTTTTTTCTCAGCCTGCAGCATCCGTTTGACGCTCGATAGGGCTTGGTCGAGAGCCTGCTGCTTAGGGAAGGCATCGCCGTTGAAGTTTTCTGAGCCCCCCGCTTTCGCGGGGGCAAGCTTGCCCCTGTGAAAACAGGGGCCGAAGTATCCGGTGAGCGGTTTTTCTACGATGGCAAACTTATCCCTTTTAAGTGCCGCCACTGCGATTTGCTCGTGAACGACCGGCGGCGTGCAGACGTGAATCACATCGACCTTGTCGATGAGCTTCTCCAGACTGTCGTAGCAGCGGATACCTCGCTCTTTTGCGTATGATTTTGCCTGCTCGGTATCTATGGCGTAGACGCCCTCGATTTCTACGGTAGTGCCGGCGACCCTGTTAATGCACTCGAAGTGAAATCTCGCAGCAAAACCCGCCCCGACAATTCCGGTGCGAATCATTTTTTTCTTATCCATTTGCGCCATCCTTTCCGCGAGTGGTTTTACCGCAGGTTTTTACTCAACGATTGATATTCCTGCCAGATTTCAGAGGGCGTACTCCGGCCAAATTGGTCAAAAAATGTCTTTATATCCTGCAATTCCGCCTGCCAGGCCTGCGGGTCAATTTCAAACAGCTTGGCCAAGTTTTCCTGAGTGATATTTAGCCCTTCAAGCTCTAAATCTTTTACGTGCGGAATTAGCCCGACAGGCGTCTGTCGTGCGCCGACTTGGCCACTCACCCTATCTATAATCCATTTTAGCACCCTTATATTTTCGCCAAATCCGGGCCAGATGAACTTGCCGTTGTCATCCATCCTGAACCAGTTCACGGCGAATATCTTGGGCGGCTGGGTTAGTTTCCTGCCGATGCTCAGCCAGTGCCCGAAATAGTCGCCCATATTGTAGCCGCAGAAAGGAATCATCGCCATAGGGTCTCTTCGCAGCACTCCGACCTGATGGGCGGCGGCAGCGGTGGTCTCCGAGCCGGTCCTTGCGCCCAGGAATACGCCGTGCTGCCAATCAAATGCCTCTGTGACCAGAGGTATCAGTTGCGTACGCCTACCCCCTAAAAGTATCGCTGAGATCGGCACGCCGGCCGGATTGTCGAATTCCTTCGAGAGCGTGGGCGAATTATATATGGATACAGTAAAGCGAGAATTAGGATGTGCCGCTTTGGTGGAAAGCGAACTATTCCAGGATTTGCCCTGCCAGTCAACTATATTTTTGGGCACTGGGCCATCCATTCCCTCCCACCACGGCTCGTTCGCGTCAACATCCAGAGCGGTATTGGTAAAGAGAGTCGGATAGAAGCCAGCGGTTTTTAACGTCCCCACCATATTGGGGTTGGTTTTCATAGATGTCCCCGGCGCGACCCCAAAGAGACCGACCTCCGGGTTGATCGCGTACAGCCTGCCGTCCGGCCCGATATTTAGCCAGGCAATGTCATCGCCCAGCGTCCACACTTTATAGCCGGGCAGTGTCGATTGGAGCATTGCCAGGTTCGTCTTGCCGCAGGCGCTTGGAAAAGCGGCGGCAATGTAGCTCACATTACCTTGCGGGTCCTCGATGCCCATAATGACCATGTGCTCTGCGAGCCATCCTTCTTTGAAGCCCAGCCAGGACGCGATTCTCAAAGAAAAACATTTCTTGCCCAATAGCGCGTTCCCGCCGTAGCCTGAGCCTATGCTCCAGACAAGATTCTCGTCAGGAAAGTGCATGATGAAACGCCTGTTCACGTCGAAATCGCCCACAGAATGGATTCCTCTTACAAAGTCGTCGCGGGCACCGATTTTTTCGAGGACTTTTCTGCCCATTCTGGTCATTATTCTCATACTGACGGCTACGTAGCTGACATCCGTGAGCTGCACACATGCCTTGGCATAAGGCGAATCTGGATGTCCCATCATATAAGGCAGGACATACATAGTTCTGCCGCGCATACAGCCATCGGTCAGCTTGGCAAGTTTTTCCTTCGCCTGTTTCGGCTCCATCCAGTTATTGTTTGGGCCGGATGTCTCCTTGTCGGCCTGGCACACAAAAGTCAATTGCTCGGTTCGGGCGACATCTGTTGGGTGACTTCTGTGCAGATAGGAATTGGGCCAATTTTTGTGACTAAGCTCGTGGAAGACATTGTGCTGCTCGATCTTCTCCTTTTTCAAGCCTATCTCGATGAGCCGATGCGCTTCCTGCTCAGAGCCGTCACACCAATAAATCCTGTCCGGCTTGGTAAGTGCCGCCTGCTGCTCGACCCATTTTTCAAGCGGTGTAGCCACGGTTCTTATCCTCCTGTTAAGTTCGACTAAAAAGCAAGGCAAACCCGCAGTAAGACTGCGATTAGCCCCCGCACCTGTGGCGGGGGGTTCTTAAAAAGCCGCAGGATTCTAACTGCGTGGTCCGGCCAAGTCAACTGCAATCAGCATTCGCCGCCGCGTTAGGGGCCGGTCCCGGACATCTTTGAGACAACTACAACCTCGATGGTCGCAATTATGTTCTGCAGCGCGTGCATGACGATAGGCGGATAGATTGAGTTGCTTCTAAGCCGGGCAAAGCCCAGCAGCAAACCGCCCACAAAAACTCCGGCCACACCGTAGATACTATATTGAAGGTGCATAGCCGACCAGGCTAGCGCCGTTATGATTATTGCTCCGGCTGGTCCCAGCTTTGAGCTCTCGATGCCTTTGAATAAAAAGCCGCGGAAAAAAATCTCCTCGGCCACAGGCGCCATCACCATCAAAGCCAGCAAAAGCAAAGGCACAAAATACGCGGTCTTGTACGCGGCGAGCATAAACTCCGGCACAATCGGCCGACCCAGCAGGAAAATTAGAGTATCGTGACATATCACGAATAGCGCAACAACCAGCGACCATTTGCCGAGCTCTTTCCACCCGACCCGATGCAGACATAAGTATTGCCTAACGGTGATCTGCTTGCGAATCTTGGCGAACAGCACCGTCAAGGCGACTACAAACGGATTAGATACGCAAGTTGCCACCGCCAGGCAGAAGCCGTTTGATTCTATGCTGTCAACAAGCCTGGCAAAATCGAAGTTGGCGTCCCGCAGTTTCGCAGCCACGATAAAGACTACCACCACGATTGTCTGGATTAAAAGGTAAGTGACACCGATAACCAGCGAAAATCCTATGGTGGCCCAAAAACCCCACGGGGTCGGCCCGCCAGAAGTAGGGCGGGCAGGTTTTTGATTCTCAATATTTTGGCCGTTTTGCTCCATCGCTTAGGACTCCATAAGCCAGGTCAACTCCAGAGATTGTTAGATTAGGCCGTCGCCAGCCCCGATTGTCAATTTTCAATTGTGAATTTTCAATTTGTGCGGGCCAGACCGAACGTTTTGACTTCGCTGCCGTGGTGACGTACAATCACAGTTATGAAAACCAGCAGAATCAGCAGAGTAATGCATATCTTGACCACGCTGCAAGCGGGAAAAAGTTACGCCGTCGGTGACCTGTCGAAAATGTTTGGCACGAGCCGACGGACTATATTCCGCGACCTGAAGGAATTGCAGGCCATCGGCGTTCCATATCATTATGACGCCAAGGCAGGTGGCTACGCCATAGACCCCGAGTTTTTTCTGCCGCCGGTGGACTTGAACCTGCAGGAGGCATTGAGTCTGCTTCTTTTGGCCCACGAGGCCAGTAAACAAATACAGTTGCCCTTCAAAAGGTCGGCGCTATTGGCTGCTTTGAAAATCGAGAACAATTTGCCTGTCAAAATCAGGCAATACTGCAACAGCGCTTTGCGAAATATCTCCGCCAAGGCCGCCGCCCAGGCGCCGATGGACCTGCTTGATAAAATCTTTGCACAATTGCAGAACGCTATTCACAGCAAACGCAAGGTAAGCATCAGCTACCATTCTCTCTTCGACGGCAAAATTATCGAGCTCCAGTTGTGTCCCTATCATTTGCTTTATAACTGCCGGGCGTGGTATGTGCTGGGTTTCTCCGACCTGCATAAAAGTGTTCGCACTTTTAAGCTCAGCCGGATAGCCGAGCTGAAAATGACAGACAAGTGCTTTCTCGGCGGGGATAAATTCGATCTGGCAGACTACCTCGGCAGGGCCTGGTCGATGATCCCGGAAGGCCGAATCTATGACGTCAAGCTCAGGTTTCTGCCCAAAGTAGCGGAGAATGTCACCGAGGTACAATGGCACAGCACACAGAAGGTCGCCCGCAACCCGGACGGCTCTGCAACCGTGGAGTTTCGCGTTGACGGCTTGGGCGAAATAACCTGGTGGATACTCGGCTACGGTGACCAGGTGCAGGTGCTGGCCCCAAAAATTCTTCGAGCCAGAGTCTCAGAGATCGCCCAGAACGTGATCAGGCTCAATGAAAGCGTCTGAGTCAGCCATCGTTAGAGCCTGCCCTGAGCCTGTCGAAGGGTTCCTGAAATCTTTGATCCGGTGAAAGGTCAGATAGTTGGCATCGTGCTGGCGGGGAGCCGCCGATGCCCCCTCGCCGAATGCGGTGCGAGAGACAGCGATGATGTCGCTGCCCTCAAAGAGCCAATCGAGGTATTGAAAGCCGTGGCGCTCTACATCAGGATGATATAGAACGATTGAACGCACCGTCCAGCTTCGCAAATCCGGAGAGGAGAGTAGTGCCACCGCGTTTCGCACCCGCGACGGATCAGGGTTTTTGTGCTTAGGCAAGACAGGATTTGCCAGCGTCCCGTACAATTTAGATTCAGGGTCATATCGGATGGTGAATTTCTTGCAGCCGCCCGGAAAATCGATAAACCCGGTATTTGGGTCAAAACTTGCTGTTTTGCCGTCTTTGCTGATTTTTATAATCGCGGCCTTGCCCCCTTCGGGCCGGTAATCAACACGAAGAATGTTGACTATATTGCCGTCCGGCGTGACAACAGCGTTTCCTTCGAGCCAGCCGCCAAATTTTCCGCCGAGCCATTCTGGACTTCTTGCAAGGCGGTTGCTGCAGGTCCAGTTATCCGCATCGAGCAGGTCTGCATCTACCGGTGCCGACATCATAAAGGCTCGGAAGTGACTTCCCCAGCCGCCGGTGCCCATAGCATCTTCCATCGCTCGCCAGAGCCTGCCGCCGTGCACAACCACAGGCACCGGCGCGCAGTGGTACTTGCCGGTATCGAGAATAAGTCCGGAGCGTTTGTCTTTTGGGTCCGTCCAGGTCCTGCCGCCATCGCTGCTGCGGCGGATTACTGCAAAGCCATGATGCCTGTTAGTGCCCATAAGATACAGGCTGCCTTTGTGCACAAAAAGGCTTGCCCAGAACATCCCTTCAATAGTAGCTAAGTGTGTCCATGTTTTACCACGGTCACTTGAGCGGAAGACTTGTGTGACAGCGCTGCTGCCCTCGGTTGAGCCGGGGCCAAACTCATCGTGTGTGGCTATATAATCACCGTTGGGAAGAATCGCGATGCCCGGCGAACCGACGTAGATTTTTGAGGTGGGGTCGATATGGTTGATGACCACTCCAGGTACTTGCCCGGAAAAAAGTGGACCGATTGGGATCAAGATGCAAGCAGTTGCCACCCGTAGAGTCTTGAGTGTAAACATGTGGAGATGCCTCTTCTATCGCTACAATGAGTTTTCTGCGCCTTTGGCCCATCGGACTTTCAAACGGAGAGGGCGGGATTCCCCTTTCGGGCCAGCATCAATGACTGCATTTACCGCAGAGGCCGCGGAGTACGCGGAGTTTTTAATTACATCTTTATTCTCTGTGGTCTTTGCGTTCTCTGCGGTTAACCCGGCAGTTGTGCTGCTCCCTTCCGTTATTCACTTCGTTCATAACGGAGAGGGCGGGATTCGAACCCGCGGTCCGCCAAAGGCGAACACCGGTTTTCGAAACCGGCTCGATCAGCCACTCCGACACCTCTCCGAATTCAGGGTGAAATCCCAATCGCAAAGGATAACGCATTCAGACAATTCGCCGCTTAGTCTACACCAGAATAGCCAGTGCTGCAAGAGCGGGCTGCATCAGATGAATTTTCAATTGTCAACTCACAATTGTCAACTTACAATTGTGCCGACGTGAAATTCTGAAAGGGCATAGGATGAAAAAGAGAGCTGTAAAGACCGGCTCGACTGAGCTCGCCGAAGTCTGCCCTAAGACGGGCAAAAAGTTTTACGTCGAATCCCAGCTCGCCTGGGTGCTGCTACCTGTAACAGGGCTGCTTGCGCTGATATGGTTCCTGTTCAGGGTTGTACCCAAGCCAAGTAGGGCGACATATCCCTGCCAGCGGGTGGCTGCGCCGCTGGCGAGCGGCTTTGTAGTGTGGGTCGCCGGTCTGGTTGGCTCGACGATAATGTACCGCAGAGCCAGGCATCTGGCGCAGCGGTCACGGTACGTGCTGGCTGCGGCTTGTACCGCGGCCTCGGTCGTCATAATCTGGGGTTCTGTTTGTGCAACCGAAAACAATCCGGCTACGGCTCGGCGCTCCGCCGAGACGAGTCCGGCGGCGGCAGCCCCTGCTTCCGCAGGGGCAAGCCTGTACCCGCAAAAGCGGGGACCAAGCGAGCCGGCCAACAGCCCTATAGGTACAGCCAGGGGCATATATCCCGGCCGCGTCGTGTGGGTCCGCGACGCCAACGCCGCCAATTGGGACGGCTCGACCGGAAACTGGTGGGACGACAGCAATACGGATCAGAAGACAGTTGATGCAATGGTGTCTTCAGCTATCAGAGGGCTGACAGGCACCTCCAGCGATTCTGCCGCCTGGGACGCACTGTTTCGGCACTTTAACAAGTCCAGAGGCTTTGGCGATCTCGGATACAAGAAGCCGGAGAAGATCGCCATCAAGATCAACGTGAATCAGGACCGCGGAGGCGCTTGGAAGCCGGATGGTGGCTATCCGAGCCCTCAAGTTGTTTATTCGCTGGTGCATCAGATTGTAACGGTAGCGGGCGTGCCCGGTTCTGCGATTACGATATACGATGCCTCGCGGTATATTGGCGACCCCATCTATAACAAGATCAGGAGCAATCCCGACTCCAATTTCCAGAGTATCACATTCGTGGTGGCGCCCGACATTGCCCGTAATGGCCGTATCGCCGCAGTTCACGATAGCACCAATCCGCTTCAAACTAAGGCTGGCACTGCTTACCTGCCGCAATGTGTCACCCAGGCCAAGTATATGATCAACCTTGCGCTGCTGAGGGCTCACACCCTGTGCGGCATTACATTGTGCGCAAAGAACCATTTCGGCACGACGTATTTCCCCGACGGTGGCGGCTGGACGCCCAGACTGCTACATAATTCCTGTAGCCGAAGCAATCCTATGGGCTCCTATAACTGCCTGGTTGACCTGAACGGGCACAAGGACGTGGGCGGCAAAACGTTTCTATACATGATTGACGGATTGTACCCTGCCAGAAACCAGACCTCTGGTGTTATAAAATTTGTGTCCTTTGGCAATGACTGGTTCTCCAGCATACTGGCTTCGCAGGACATGGTGGCAATCGATTCTGTGGGGCTTGACTTTCTGCGAAATGAACAAGCCGCCAATCCCAAGGTCGTCGATGTTGTGGGCAATCCCGACAACTATCTGCACGAGGCAGCGTTGGCCAATATTCCTCCTTCCGGCACACCATATGACCCCGAGGGCGATGGGAAAGCCCTGGAAAGTCTGGGTGTTCACGAGCACTGGAACAATCCGACCGAGAAGAAATACTCGCGCAATCTGGGAACGGGCAATGGAATCGAGCTCGAATTTAGAATGTAGAATACAGGATGCAGAATTCAGAACTCAGAACTACGTGGCTTGTGCTGTCTGCCTTGCGCTATCCCTGGTAGAGCTCGCCCCCGCTGCTTCGCTTTTGCCAAGCAAAAACGCGTGGGCTGGCATTACCGTCAAACCAGGCCCTTCAACGATTCCATGCTTCGATGTCTACGAAATCGTTCTGCAATTCGACTCGCAGCCGACACAGAATCCATTTACAGGCATCGAAGTCAAAGCTGCCTTCACGCCAAAAGGTGGGGTGCCGGTTCTGGTTCAGGGTTTTTGTGACGACCGGGCCGGGCGTATTTTCCGTATACGGTTTTGTCCCTCGCTTGCGGCAACCGAATACAGGTTCGCGCTTACAACTAACGCGACTCCTGGCCAAGAACACACAGGCTTTTTCCGAACCACCGAACCGCAGGGAATGGAACCTGTAATTGTGAACCCACAGCACCCGAAGCACTTCCAATTTGCCGGCTCCGGGAGGCCCTTCTATCATCTTGGGTTCACCGCGTATCACCTATTAGACCCGTCAAATACGGATGAGCAAATCCGGGAACTGCTGGACTACTGTGTTCAAAACGGTTTCAACAAAGTGCGATTCCTTCTGACTGGTTATCCGAGAGATACCGACACGCGGAGCAAGGAGCAATATTCATTGCAAGGCGATCCGTGGAAGCTGCCAAACTATGGCGCTCCACCGGGCGAAGTCAATCCGCTGCCGGCCTGGCTCGGCAATCCGCACGGATACGACTTCACACGCTTTAATGTACCCTACTGGCAAAAAGTGGACCGGGCGGTGCAGGCAATGAGGCAGCGTGGAATCATCGCTACGTGCATCGTGACGATTGAGAAACAGAATTTGCCGCAGGAATATGGAGCACTCACGGAACACGAGCAGCGGCTCTACCGTTACGCAGTGGCCCGGCTGGCAGCGTTTTCAAACGTCTGGTGGGACCTGGGAAATGAGCATAACGAGTATCGCAAGCAAGACTGGGCGCCGCAGATAGGCCGCTTAGTCAAGCAGTGGGATCCCTACGATAGATTGTGCTCTGCCCACGGATATGCTGATTGGCTGTACGATAATCAGCCCTGGGCGGATTTTATCATCACGCAGCAGTACGGAACATGCGCTGAGGTCAATGGCTGGGCTCTGAAATACCGAGACATTCCTAAGCCCTATGTGAACGAGGAATATGGTTACGAAGGAAGCCTGGACAAAGCGGCTCATGGTATGAACACCGACTGGGTCAGAAAATGCCACTGGTCAATCGCTATGGCTGGCGGATATGGTAGCTATGGTGACTGGACGCCGGGAACCGGCTTCTACACGGGCCATATAGGAAGTGGGAAAGCCCCTTCTCAATTGCGTCATCTACGCCGGCTATTCGAGTCGCTCCCTTTTCCGTCAATGCGCCCACAGAATGAGCTGGTCGCGGGTGACGCATTCTGTCTGGCCAAACCTAAGGAAGCGTACCTTGTGTACTTGCCCAATGGCGGCCAGACGCTGTTGCATGCTGAGCCTGTCAAAGAAGGCTACACGATTACGTGGATCGACCCCAGGACCGGAGAAAAAGCAAGTTCACAAACGGTGTCGCAAGGGGAAATTGCACTGCGTGCGCCCCCCGCCTGCGCGGGGGCAAGCTTGCCCCTGCGAAAGCAGGGGTCCAACGACTGGGCCGCGATAATCAAAGTAAATCCGCCATAAGTCTGGCGGATAAATCAATAGGACATCAAGGCGTCAAGTACGTTTCCGGCCAAAGCGAATCCCGGTATCAAATCACACACCTTGCAGCCCCCGCTGCCCCTTCGGCGCCCAGGTTGGCCAAGCCTATACCATGTCAAAAGATTTGTGGTCTTAGGATCGATTTGGTAAAATAACAATACAGCAAAGCTAAACGCTGTTCCTCAGTGGTGTACAGGGTGCCCTGGGTTACGATATAAGGGCAAGTATGATCAAGCTGATCGGTAGGATATGTCGAAGTCTGCTCAACCGTCTACTACGGTTGACATGGTTGTTTCCCATTGTGGGCTTGGCATCGCTGATATGGTTCTTGATCCGCGTGGTGCCTAAGCCTTCGCGGGCAGCTTACCCCTGTCAACGAGCTGCTTTTCCTTTTGCCTCGGGTTTTATCATTTGGCTTTTGGGTCTGGGGGGTTCCACAGCAGCCTTTCGTAAGGCGAGAAGCTCCTTTTTGCGTTCACGTTACCTTATCGGCATCTTGTGCATAGTGGTAAGCATCTGCTGCGCATGCCTTTCATTGATGCTGACTACCGATAGAAAGGCGCAGGCGGCTGTCTTAGAGGCGGCCAACAATCCTATCGGGGCTGCTAAGGGTATTCATCCTGGCCGAGTTGTGTGGGTCCACGATGCCAATGCCACCAATTGGAAAGGCCCGGGTATGGGCGACGGGTATTGGTGGCAGAGCGCTCACACCAATCAGGAAGTAGTCGATACTATGATGCAGCGGGCCATCTGCGCACTGGCTGGACAATCAAATATTTCAAAGGCCTGGGAGGCTCTTTTTCGACGTTTTAATCGCGAAAAGGGCAACGGCGATGTGGGCTATCAGAGCGGCCAAAAGATCATGATCAAGGTGAATTTTGTGGAGATGATTGCGGCGTCGGGGAATACCGACTATGACTTTGTCGATCGCCACCCTGAGTATGCAATATGTTCGCCCCAGATTATGAATTCGCTGCTGGAACAATTGGTTAGTGTGGTTGGAGTAGCCGAATCTGACATCACAATAGGTGATCCAATCTGTCTATGGTGCCACGAGTTTTATAATATGATTCAGCCGGACTTTCCCGATGTCCGCTATCTTGATTATCTTGGCTACTACAATCGCACTAAGATGCGGCCCTCCACTGTTCGATTCTATTGGAGCACATCTAAAGCCGCAGGAAAGAATCAGGACTATGTGCTACAGTCTTATATCGATGCGGAGTACTTTATCAATTTGGCCTCCCTGAAGGGCCATTACAACCAGGCAGGGATCACCCTTTGTGGAAAGAACCATTATGGTTCTATTCGGCGCCCCGATGCCAGCGGATACTATAACATGCATTCGGATACTGCCTTTAGTGTCTCCGCGAGCGGCAGATATCGAAATATGGTGGATTTGATGGGACATCGCGATGTCGGCGGCAAAACGTTCCTCTGCCTGATTGATGGGTTGTATGGCGGTAAGCACGCCTTGAACTATCCGCAGAATCTGCCGCGAAAATGGCGGACGGAACCATTCAATAACGATTGGCCTTCCAGCATTTTTGCATCCCAGGACCAGATAGCAATCGATTCGGTGGGTTTTGACTTTCTCGTCACCGAATGGCCGGAGACTAACGGCCCCGCCCACGCTGGAACTGATGATTACCTCCACGAAGCAGCCCTGGCGGATAATCCTCCCTCGAGGACATTTTACGACCCGGAAAATGACCGCACACGACTGAATAGTCTTGGTGTGCATGAGCACTGGAATAACCCTGTCGATAAGCAATACTCACGTAATTTAGGGACCGGCAACGGAATTGAACTATTAAGCGTGTCATCAATTCCAGAAATCGACTGCAGCGGCGATGGAATAGTGAACTTTAAGGACCTTTCAATACTTGCTCAATATTGGCGACAAACCAACGCCCCGGTGGACGTGTACCCCGTGCCTGTTACCGATGGCGTCGTGGATTTGAATGACCTGTCAGTTCTGTGCGAAAATTGGCTAACTGCTACTAAGGAGTGAGCATCCTACCGCCCCTTAAGCCGGCGCACTCACTTATGATCCAGCAGCTTTTACCGCCGAGTACGCAGAGGACGCGGAGATTTCAAATTTCGATTTTTCCTCTGCGGTCTCAGCGTTCTCTGCGGTACAATCCCCGGCGCGTTTCCTGCTGAACACATAGCTATTGACATTTGGGAATTTCACGGTAGATTCTATGTCAGGCTGTAGGAGGTAGGGTCCGTGAGGAGGACCGTCGAACTCGGCTTTTTAACTGACAACGATTTGTCGACTTTTGTTCGGCTAATCCGCAACCGACGCTGTCTGCCTGTTTATCGCGGCGGCTTTTGGGGCTGCTACGAGTGTCCATTTCAGTCTGAAGATCTCCAAATCATAGCGGCACATATTATGTGCATCCACCGTCCTGCTCCTCCAGGCAGCGAAGAAGAGCTGTGCGAAGATACCGCGAGGTCTGATACTGGCGTGAGCGTATGAAAATGCTGTCTATGGCAAAAAAAAGAGCCACGTCGAAAACCACAGATTTGTAGGGTGCGATATTTCGCACCATTTCCATATTACCACATAATCGGTGCGATTTCATCGCACCCTACCGTCTAACTTGATTTCTAACAGTGTCAATCCGTGTAAATCCGCCGCTCGCCTGCCACTTGCCCGCCATACGTCTGGCGGGTAAATCTGGCGGGTAAATCTGGCGGGTAAATCTGGCGGGTAAATCTGGCTGATAAACCCGTATCCGAGGTCAACAAAAAATGCCGAGATTCGTCAAAACATCCCTGCAAAATCAGGCACCCCAGATTAACACGACTAAGAATTTGAATTATCCGGAATTTAATAAAAAGGCATTTTTTGGCTATTTTTCAGAGACCATAGCCAATATCAGTTCAACAACGCGGTTTACAAGTCATATTGTGGGGATTAGGTAGAATAGGCAAGAAAAAACAGGGTAAAAAGTGAGCAAAAATGAGTGGAAATTTGTAAAAAGTGATCGAATATTTACAGAAACGCGCGCGTTTTGAGCAGAAATTGACAAAAATTTATCACTTCTTACAAATTAACATTTTGTCAAACTGGGGCAAATAGGTAAGGCCATAGGCGGTGGATGGTGACTGGTGACTCGTCATTGCTGACCCGTGACTCGTTCTGTGCTGGGCATTCAGGATTTCAGTTTTTCACACGTTTTTCCACCCCCTGCTCAACTGTTGGCAATTCCGCAGATAATCCAACGGGTACAAAAGTCCCAGAAAATGCTTGCAGAATCAACCGCCTTTGTACTAAAATGCCAAAGGTACACGGACTCTATAGGAGGATATTCAAATGAAAAGGGCAAATCTAATAAGGTTCGTTGCGCTGGCTGTACTGCTCGTTTTATGGCCTGGCAAAAGCCCGGCTAAAGAGTACGTTCTGACGGTAGGCAGCGAGCAGCTTCGATTTGTGCCGCAAGGCGAAAGGGGTTACGTAGTTAAACAGCCTAAACGCACAGCAGGAATCAGCGCTTTATCCGCCAGACGAACGGCGGATTTAGCCGGGACGCTGTTTCTGGAAGAAGGTCAGGTCCGGCCTATTGGCGGCCTGGACCGCCACGGCATCTGGATAGTCCAGAACGATGGTCCAGCATCCAGGAACAATGTGGTCATGGCGGAACTATCCCGCAGTGGAGCAGCCGAATATGCCGCACCGCTATTTACTTCCGGTGGCGAGGTTGTAGCTATCATTCCTGAGATCGTTGTGCGAGTAAAGCCGGACACGAACATGGCAGAATTACAGAGCCTCTCCGAGTCTGTCGGCTGCGGTATCAAAAAGAGAATGGAGTTCACGACGCAGGAGTACCTGCTGGAGGTCCTGGGGCCGGATGCCGAGGCTGTCTTTGCCGCCCTTGAGGCATTCAGCCACTGCCCCGAAGTCGAATGGGCGGCTCCGAATACCGCATTCCAGCCGGAACCCTGTGGCCAGGCTTTGGCGGGCGACCTCACTTTCACTGGGCCGGGGCAGATCACTGTGGCGGGACAAGACGGCAACACTCCCGGCGTGTTCCCGAACGACGACTACTTCCCCAAACAGTGGCACCTGCACAATACAGGCCAATCAGGTGGTACACCAGGTGCGGATATCCGTGCTGCTGAAGCATGGGAGATTACAACAGGCGACCCGAACATCGTGGTCGCCCTGATTGACTGCGGCGTGGACAGCAGGCATCCTGACCTCATCAACAATCTGGTGCCTGGATATGACTTCATTGAGAATGATGATCTACCGGACCCACTCGCTGGTTATTGGGGTAATGCCCACGGTACTGCTTGTGCGGGACTGATAGCCGCGGAGGGCAACAATGGGATTGGAGTGGTCGGGGTCACTTGGAACTGCAAGATCATGCCCATCCGGATTTTTGGCTTCCGAGCTGATGGGACAGGAATCTGGCTCACAGAAGCGGAAGACGCCACGGCATTACGGTGGGCCGCCAGTCACGGTGCTGATATCCTCAGCAACAGTTGGGGCGAGGGCAACGCCCCCGCACCAATCATTCACTCGGGCATCGTGGATGTTACCAAAGCCGCCGGCGCGGGTCGCCACGGGAAAGGGTGTATCGTGCTCTTCGCGGCTGGAAACGGTTCCGCGCCTATCACTTTGTATCCCCAGAGATATCCAGAAGTGATCGCCGTTGGGGCCACAGACCCCTGTGACATACGCTGGCACTACAGCAACTATGGCCCAGAACTGGACATCGTTGCCCCCAGCGGATGCTGGACCAACCGTTGTGCCGTGCCCACGCCAATGTGGACGACCGACATAGTCGGACGAGGCGGATGGGATCAGGACAACATATTGGATGTGAACATACTGGACTACACTGATGCAATGGAAGGCACTTCGGGTGCCTGTCCGATTGCCGCTGGTGTGGCGGCACTGATTCTCTCTGTGGAGCCAAATCTGACTGGTGACGAGGTGCGGCATTTCCTGGAGCGGTCTGCGAAGGACGTTGGCGATCCCGGCCGGGATGACTACTATGGCTGGGGCCGGGTCGATGCAAGGGCAGCTCTGGATATGGTCTTGGCCAAGCGGGCGGACCTAAATAATGACTGGAAGGTAGATTTCAGCGATTTTGCAGTGTTTGCCGCGTGTTGGAAGACAGATGATTTGCGCGGCGACATAGGCCCTATCCCGCGACCTGATGGCGTTTTGGATGTCCAGGACCTTGCCCTTATGGGCGAGTATTGGCTGAAAGAGATCCCAGAATTGGGCCTATTCACACACTGGAAACTCGATGAGGCAGAGGGTGAAATAGCCCACGAGAGCATAAATCACCGTGACGGCACTCTCCACGGCGGTCCAACATGGCAGCTTGCCGCTGGTAAGGTAAATGGAGCGCTCGAATTCGATGGGATAGATGATTATGTTAGTACACCTTTTATTCTGGATCCGGCAACCGGGGCGTTCAGCGTTTTTGCATGGGTCAGAGGCGCTCGCCCAGGCCAGGCGATCCTCTCTCAAGCGAATGGCCAAAACTGGCTTTCGGCAGAAACAGGGACCGGGGCATTGATGAGCGACCTCGCAATCGGTCTGGTCCCCAAGCCACCATCCTCACAGGCTGTCATTACCGACGGCGACTGGCACCGTGTGGGCGTTTCCTGGGACCGGGCCAGCCTTATGCTGTACGTGGACGGCGTCGAGGTAGCTAGGAAGGCGTCAGAGCGGGGAGTGCCGGGTTCTGCAGGCGGACTTCACATTGGCGCCGGCAAGAATCTCGAGGCTGGCAGTTTCTGGTTCGGCTTAATTGATGACGTCCGTATCTACGACCGGGCAGTGACGCCGTGACCGCACTGTTGTTTTGTCACCCCTGGCTCAGCAAAAGGCTTGTTCGACACAGATTAACACTGATTAACACGGCAAAAGAATTATCGATTATGAAACAGTGCCAATCTGTGTAAATCAGTGTCCAAAACCAACTGAGTTGTCTGCGTTCTCTCTCGTGATTCTTTGTCAATTTTCAATCCGGCTCTGGCGAAGATAGTCCGAAAAAAAGCCCTTTTACCGCCGAGACCGCAAAGATCGCGGAGAAATGCGTATTATTTGTCCTGTCTCTGCGTTCTCAGCGTGCTCTGCGGTTAATCCCCGTAAAGAAAACTCTAACTTACCGGACTTTTTGCTTGAAATCTTTCTCTTGATTGCGTAAAATTGTTTTAGGATGGAGGAGCGGCAAGGAACCCCCGTGTGCGCGGGGGCAGACCTGGCTTTGCGAGGGACCCCGCCAGGCGGGAACCCAAAGCAAGGGGCACGCTCTATCATAGAAAAAGTCAGCGTATCGGCGTCCAAGACCGGATGTGGGCGACCGGTATGCGTTTAGTGAGGAAGGGTATTGAAAATGGCCAGAAAGAAAACATTGGTGCTAATAATGGTAATTAGCTTGGTCTTGGCCGGCGGGTGTAAGCAGTTATCCAGGATCGAAGATAACCAGCTTGAGCTGCACAGGGCGCTGGCTGCCAGTGCCAAGCACTTAGCCACCAGTTTGGTTCGCGTGGAAGAGAACCAGAGCAGGATGTCCGCGGCAATTGAGCAGTTGCAGGCCGGCGCCAACCGAACTGCCAACAATCTGACCGCCCTTGGCACAGACCAGGGCAAGTTGCGCGCAGAGATTGAGCAGCTCCAAGCCAGTACCGACAGGGGCGTCAAAAATGTAGCCGCTCTCGGAGCAGGACAGGACAAGCTGTACACGGCAATTGGGGATGTGCAGGCGGGTACTAAAAAACACGCTGCCAGCCTGGCCGCCATCAGGGACGAGCAAAAGACGTTCCAGGCTGCTCTGGGCGAGGCTCTCCAGGCCGGCAAGGATGATTGGAGCGCTCAGATAACCAAAATTGCACAGGGCCAAGGTGCGCTTCAGGCAGGGATTGCGGATGTAAGAAGCGATGTCAAGAAAGTATCCGGCAGTGCAGACGGTCTGCGGCAAGATATGGCGCAGTTGCGGTCCGCCGTCGGCGGACTGCAGGCCGGCACAGAGAATGTGGCCGGCATAATAGATATAGTTGGTCAGAAACAGCTCAAATTCGAGGAAAAAATCCTGATTGACATCCGTGCGATTTCTGCCGCTGTGGATGCTATCCAGCAGCGACAGGCTAAATTGGCTGAGCAAGTCGGAGGCGTGCAAAATAATACCGACCAGATGCGCGAGAGCCTGGTGGCGGTTCTGAAGCAGCTAAAAAGCGAGCTGTCGCGAATCAGCTCAGAAGTAGGCTCGGCAAAGCCGGGCGAAGCGCAAACACCCGTCAGCGAGGTCAAGAAATAGGCTACGTCCCGGCGCGTCGGGACTGTCAGGCGACATCGCGGACAATGTAGGACAAAATGAGCGTTTCCTCAGGTTGGCTTTTACGGTGTGACAGCATGTGCTAAAGCACCGTAAAAGCCCCTGTTATTTCCGTCGGTCAGGCAAATGGCGGGGCACAGCCCGCCGCAACTGTTGCGCACAAGCAGTTAGCAGCCAATCTCCATTAGATACACATTGTCTTGTTGGCTTGTCCTTTTTCCAAGGATGTAGAAGTGTTCACCCTTGTCGCAGGAAAGCAGCAGATCGATCTGGTCGCCTTCAAAGACTTCGGCTAAATATGTGACCTGTGCAAAACGGATGGTGCCCTTGAATTGGAATGTTCGTTTCAATGCGTCCATAGCCCATCGCACATATTCGGTGTTATTTGCGTGCCCATTCAGATCAATCGAGCTGTAAGGTACACGCACATGCTCCACCTCGCTATAGCTACTGCGTGGTTCTAATCTGGTCAGTTTTCCTGCTATCGTTTTTGGCCCGCTTTCGGGCAGGGGCAGGCCGAGCCGCAACAAGTTCTTAGGCCGATTCTTCTCTCTATCTAATACCATCCATTCGCTGCCGGCTTTGAATAGCTCAGAGCCGTGCGGGTCTTTGCCGAGGAATTCTCTGGTAGCTACCACACGGTTATGCCCGCTCGGCCAGGTTGTGATGGTCACTTTCTCATTCCACCGCGGCAAGCGGTCGATCTCTATTCGCAAGTTCGACAGAACCCAGCAACTGTTTATCTGATTCAGCCTGTCGTATCCAAAGCCGAGCTGCTCCGCATGGACTGCTGCCGCTTCCTGCAAATGCTGCATAAGGACATTCAATTTGATGCTGCCGTCCGCCTGGCACTCGTATGTCTTGACTGTGAATGTATCTTCCCTGATCTGCATGTTTTGTCGGGGCTATGCTATGAGATTGCAAGCCTGCGTTTGCACTCATCGAGGATGTCTGCGGTGCGGCTGGCGCCGACCCTGGTCACGCCCAAAGCACGCACCTGCAGAAGTTTGTCCAGGTCGCGTATGCCGCCAGCTGCCTTTATCTGAACGTGGCTGGGCGAATGTTTCCGCATCAGCTTGATATCTTCGATGGTAGCGCCGCCGGTGCCGTAGCCCGTTGACGTCTTTACCCAATCCGCCCGCAGCTCGCCGCAGATCTGGCAGAGCTTGATCTTATGCTCGTTATCGAGGTAGCAGTTTTCAAAAATGACTTTAACTTTCTTGCCCCGCTGGTGCGCTACATCGACAATGGCTTTGATGTCCGCCCGAACGTAGTTCCAGTCTTGGCTGAGAACTTTGCTGATATTGACGACCATATCGAACTCTTCGGCGCCGTCATCCAGCGCTTGTTTTGCCTCAGCTAATTTGATTGTGGTGACATGACCTCCGTGCGGAAAGCCGATAGTGGTTGTGGGCATGACTTCGCTGCCTTTGAGGATTTCGGCGCAACGTCTCAGATAATACGGCATAATGCAAACGCTTGCTACATCGTACCGGCGCGCAAGCTGACAGCCCTGCTCGAGATCTCTATCGCTCAGCGCAGGATTCAGCAACGAGTGGTCGATCATCTTGGCAATATCCTGGTACGTATAGTCTATTACTTCTTGCGGACACATCGTTTATCCTCCACCGGACTGCAGGCAGATTCGAGCGTATCGTAGATTTGGGCTGTCGTCGGCGATTCCGAAAAGGTCAATTACGTCTGATGGCTTCGACCCGCCGCGAGGTGTATTCGTGAAGAAATTGTGGAACGGGTGACGCAAATCGACACGCTCAAAACTTGGCCTGCCCGAGCCGGCAGGTATTTGCCCGATATAGTTGCCAAAGCCGCGTTGTTTCTGCCCAAGTTCTGTCCCTGCAACTATGGCATAAAGTTCTTCGTCCGGGCCAACGTGAAATCGGGCGAATCCCGGCTCAAGCCCTGAAGAGCCCTCAGAGGTCTCCACGAGCGTCTTGTGCGAAACAACTTTGCCGGCCTTGACCACCACGTATTCCAGGTGCGCCGTCATGGGTTCTCCGGGAAAATATTTGTCCCGAATGAACTCATATTGATGTGGCCGCTTCAGATAAAGCAGGTGAGCCGCCCCGTTACTGTCGATGTACAGGTCAAGATTCTGGATATGCCCACACGTCTTTTCGACGGTGTCGATCTCGATTGGCTCACCAAAGCCGGCGGTTCTGATATTGTCGGTGCAGGTGTAGAACAGCCGACGAAAGACGTAGTCCCACTGGCTTTTCAGCTTCTCAAGTTTGAGTTGTCGCCATTGCTCTACCGGCTCGACAATGTCACCGATTGCCAAAACATGAGCCGAGCCTGCCCGTAGAGCAACCTGCGGATAACACGCCCTGATTGGAAACTTGATTTTCCCTTTTTGGTGCCATTGGCCGTCGTTGTCACGACAAGAAACGAATTGCTCGCCGGTTTTGGCATTGATGTTGGCAAGCAACAGTTCGCCATTTGTGCCGTCAGCGGCAAAGCCTCGATAGGAATGGTCGGTGAAATAGCTGCCGTCGGCCCAGATCGGCTCATGAGCCTTCGGCGTCCCATCCAGATTCTGAGGGTCGAATTCAAGCACTCGAGGCTCACATCGGCCGTATTGAGTGCCCGTAGGCTCGGTAGAAGGGTTCACCGACAGAAAGACAGGACCTTTCTCGAATATGGCAATCGGGCAGGGTTCGCGCTGCCTGAATTCTTTCTCGGTCTGCATCAGTTTCCAGCCATCTGTGTTTCGCCGCCACAACTGCCAGCGGGTGTTGCACAGCGGCGGGATATCTTTGCCGGTCTCGATGACCGACAGATAGACATTTTCGCCCTGCCGGGCAATGACCGTGGAGCCATAGCACCACAACGGCCCGGCTCCATTGTTGGCAGGCGTGAAGGTGGTGACTACCTCTTCGACCTGCGCCATGCACTGCACTTTGTCGGCTGCTGTTTCTGTTTGCTTTATTGGTATTGCCGCCTGGCAGGTGCCGCAGTTGACAATCGCCCATATCAGCAAAGCATCTTTCCCTTGCCATTTCATCGTTCGATAAGATACCAGCTTTTGCAGCAGGTTGGAGCGCAAAATGTGGTCCTGGCGGCGCTTTTTTGTTTATTTCGCAGCGATAGGCAGATAAATTGGATGCCTTCGGGATATTAGTTTTCCAAGAGTTGTCCCAGCGCGCCGTGATAATGAATATTCAGATGTGGGAGGTGACTATTATGAAAGGCGTCCCAGTAAATTCCTTAGCGATTCTGCTGGCTGCGGCATTTTCGTTGACTGTTCCCTTCGCAAGCTCAGCAGAAGTCAAAGCCTGGCAGGGCACTATCACAATTCCCACTTACGGATGGGAGGAAGACATTAATCCAAAGCTCTGGGCTTTGGAAAGCCAGGCTAAATTTGCCATTACAGTCCGAGGCTCCATTGTCTATCCTTATCCGATGCAGGACCATCTTTACAGGACAAAGGAAGATCGAACCTACAAGGCACTATTCCTTGAGAATGAGTACCTGAAGGTCACGTGCCTGCCTGAACTGGGCGGACGCCTGCATTCAGTATTCGACAAGGCCGAGCAAAAGGAGATGTTTCATCTCAATAACGTGATTAAGCCCGGTATGATCGCAATGCGCGGGGCCTTCATCAGCGGGGGGGTCGAGTGGAACGCCGGGCCGCAGGGACACACCGTCACTTGTGTCTCGCCGGTGGATGCGCTTGTCGGCGAAAATCCTGACGGCTCAGCGTATCTTGAAATCAGTAATCTGGAAAAGAGCCAGCGAACCCAGTGGACGGTGCGCGTGACTTTGCATCCGGGCAAAGCCTACCTTGATGAGCAGATTCGCATTTTCAATCCTGTAGATGCAATCAGCCCATACTATTTCTGGAACTGTACCGCCTTTGTGAACCGGCCCGGCACGCGCTTCATTTATCCAATGACGCTCGGAACCGACCACAATGGAGTCACATTCTTTTCCTGGCCCATCCACGAAGGAAAAGATTTATCATGGCTAAAGAATTATGAAACCTGGGCGTCAGTTTTTGCTGTGAACTGCACCTTTGATTTCTTTGGCGCTTATGACGTGGATATGGACCGCGGTATCGTGCAGGTGGCTGATCACCGAGAGCTTAGCGGAAAAAAAGCCTGGACGTGGGGCACCTGGGACTTCGGCCAGATGAGCCAGAAGAACCTGACCGACGATGACGGCCCATATATCGAGGTCCAGAGCGGGCCGCTGCCGACACAGTCCGACTACGGAATGTTGCTGCCCCGGCAGGAAATTTCCTGGCACGAGTGGTGGTATCCCGTGCACGGCCTGAGAGACGGCTTTGAGTACGCGACTAAGGATGTCACGGTTAAGACCAGCCGACAGGATGACGGTCTCCAGTTGCGTATCATCGCGACGGCTGAGTTTCCCGCGGCAACTTGCGCCCTGTCTGAAGGTGGCCGGGAGCTGCTCAGAGAATCTGTCGACCTTTCCCCGGCTAACCCACAGGCGGTGACGCTTCGCCCGGCGCCAAAGTCGCCGGTAGATGTGACCATCAGGGCAAAGAATGGAGACGTGCTGGCTTCTTTCACTACGCCTTTGCCGATTCCCAAGGTTTCTCCGCCTCAGCGTGCTGAGTTCCTGACCAAACCAGATGAGCAACTGAGTGTGGAGGAAATGTATCTGAAAGGTCGAAAATTTGACCTGGCGACAAATCGCAAAGGCGCTCGGCAGTACTACGAAAAAGCCCTGGCACAGGATGCACAATATGTGCCTGCCCTGCGGGACATGGCGGTGCTTGATATCGAAGCGGGTCTCTATCAGACCGCAATCGACCGGCTGAAAAAAGCTCTATTGCGAGATCCCGCTGATGGTTTGTCCTGGTACTTCCTGGGCGTAAGTCACTTGAAGCTAAAAAATGAGCCTGAATCGCTGAACTGCGCTTCCCAGGCAGTAAGATGTCTCGGCACAGCCTCTCTCGGCTACGACCTGGCCGGTCGCGCTTATATGCGTCTGAGAGATTACGCAAAGGCCGTGGATGCCTTTGAGAAGGCCGTGCTGATGAATCCAAATGATGCCAAAGCAAAAGATCATCTGCTGTTAGCCCTGTACGCTGGGGGAAGAAATAGCTCGGCCTACAATCGCGCCAAAGAAATAATTGGCGAGAATCCGACCGAGCTGGTGCCGATGGCCCTTATAGCCCTTCAAAGCAAGCCCGAGATGGACCGCTTTGTGCGACAGGTACGCGATTTTGTCGGCGAGGGTGAATTTGAAATGTTGCAGACTAGTCTGGTCTTTGCCGAGTTAGGACTGTTGGATGAGGCAGCAAGGCTGCTGCGCGCGACTTGTGTCGAGGCTGTTCCGCAAGACAAGTGTGGTCCTCTGCCTCTATACTACCTGGCTTATTTTAGTAGCTTGCTGCAGGCGGATGAGACGCCCGCCAGGGCCTACCTGAAGCAGGCTGCTGCCACATACAAGGACTATGTCTTTCCTTCCTGTCCGGAAGAGCTTGAAGTGCTGCAATATGCCGTCCATGAAAATCCTGGCGATGCCCACGCGTATCTTCACCTGGGAAACCTGTATGGGCATCTTGGCCGGCTGGATGAAGCCGCTCATCGCTGGCAAAAGGCTGCCGAATTAGCCCCGGCCAGTGGCCGGGGTACCCCCGCCGACAGGCGGGGGCTAAGCCCCCGCAAAAGCGGGGCAAGCGTCGCGTTCCGCAATCTCGGTCTTTATGCCTGGGCAATAGAAGAAGACCTGGCCAAAGCTGAACAATTGTATCGCAAAGCCATTGCCGCCCGATCAGGTGACCAGACGCTCTATCGTGACCTGGCGGATATTCTGCTGGCAGCGAAGAATCGGCCCGAAGCGATCAAGGTCCTCGAATCGGCCCAGTATGATAAAATGCGACGTGCAGACATCATTATTATGCTCGCCCAGGCTTATCTTGACGAGCACAGGTATGCCGACTGCATCGATTTACTCGAATCGACACCTTACTTTGTGAACTGGGAAGGCCAGACAATTACGTGGGACATTTTCCACAAAGCGCATATCGAGCGAGGCCAGCAGCGTTTTGAGGATGGCAAATTCGAGTCGGCTTTGCAGGATTTCCAGGCGGCTCTGACATATCCAGCCAATATCGGCGTTGGCCGGTCGAACAAGCCTCAGGAATCGGCGGCCCAATACTGGAAAGGAAAAGCGTTACAAGCTCTTGGCCGGCTGGATGAAGCGCGCTCCGCCTGGCAGCAAGGCGCCGCCGGTCCCGAAGGCTCCAGCCAGCAGAACAAATATCGAGAACTCTGCAAAGAGGCACTTGCGATGCTAAAGTAATCCGCCTGGCTCGCGCGCAAAGGGCAAAGGTCTCCGCGCGGTCTTGCCGCGCCCCTTTCGCACGAGCCACGGGCGATGAAAATTTTTCTCGCCTCGTGGAACGATTCTGGCCATAATTCTCAATATTGGGTGACGGTTACGGCAAAAGAGGTGCTCCCATCGTCCTACCAGTGCGGCTGCGGCCATGAGGAGCATTTCCTCGAAAGCACGATCACGGAGATGAAGCAAATGAGCATGAGGAAAAGCGTCCGCCTGTGCGGGGAGCAAGGCCATGAAATCGTCTTCCGCCGGGGAAAGGCTGTTGAGATAATCTGTCCGAAGGCAGGTAGGTGTCGGGTCAAGAGGTAGCTGAACCGGATCCGCATGGGCAGGGGGTTCCCGCGACCGGGAACCCCCTGCCCATCCTACGCATTTTTCCTTGAAAAGCACTCGGCAACCGTGTAAATTCCCGACTAACCACGAGAGCACACGTGGGATTGCTGGCGTAGTGTGGGCTGTGCCCACCATTGGTAGAATGGGCTTCAGCCCATGCTGGCCATATCGGTTTTTAGTGCGATTCTATGACAAACTACAGGCGGGCTGATTTCGAGGGTGGCTATTATTTCTTCACGGTCGTGACGTATCAGCGCCGGGCGTTTCTAACCGGCGCACACGCCCGGGCGTGTCTGAGAGCCGCGTGGCAAGAAACGAGGCACCTCAGTCATTTTGACCTGGTCGCACTGTGTCTTCTGCCTGATCATCTGCATTGCGTGTGGAAACTGCCGGAAGGTGATTGCGATTTCTCACTGCGATGGTCCCGGATCAAGGCGGGCTTCACGCGGCTGTATCTTGGTGCCAGCGGAACCGAGTGCGACCAGAGTCTCTCACGCAATCGCAAACGCGAGCGGGGGATTTGGCAGCGAAGGTTCTGGGAGCATCAGATTCGCGACGAACAAGATCTTCAGCGCCATGTGGATTACGTTCATTATAATCCTGTCAAGCACGGCCTTGTTGAGCGAGTCGAAGACTGGCCGTGGTCGACTTATCATAGATATGCTCGAGAAGGTATCTATCTGGCTCGGTCCTGGCAGGATATCCAGCTTGAGTGTGAGAAGGTGTTTGTCGGTGAATAGACAACCGCATGGGCTGAAGCCCATCCTACTGATAAGAGCGGCTGGTGATGGAAGAATTTATCGGCGAACAGATTGAAGTGGAAAAAGCGGAGACGTCTCCCAGGTTCCTACGCTTTGCGTGGCGAGGCCAAAGTCACGAGGTGGCGGAAGTCCTCCATGAATGGGTCGATAAGGGATTCGGCGGCATTCCATCCGGCAGCCGAAGATGGTACAATCGCCGGCATCGTCGCCATTACGTGGTAAAAGATGCAGACGGCCAGGTGTTTGAAATCTATTTGGACTATGCCAATCGCCAGAAACGAACTTGGTGGCTGCTGTACAGGTTGGCGTGAGCGGGAGATGGTATGGACCTAAGTTCAGCCGGGATACATACGAATTTTACCGCACTGGACTGGTGCATTGTGGTCGGCTACGTGATTGCGGTGCTGGCGCTCGGCGTGTACGTCAGGAGGTATGTCACCAACGTCACGGACTTTATCATCGCCGGTCGCGGCCTGAAGACCTTTCTCGGCGCTGCCACGATGACCGCGACCGAGCTGTGCCTGGTGACGGTTATGTATTCCGCCCAGAAGGGATTCGTCGGAGGCTTTGCAGCATTTCATATTGCTTTGGCTGCCGCCGTTGTGACGCTGCTGGTTGGGCTGACCGGCTTTATCGTCGTGCCGCTTCGGCGTATGAACGTGATGACGATCCCGGAATTCTACGAGAAGCGTTTCGGACGCGACGTCCGCATTCTGGGCGGGGCAATCCTGGCCTTCTCCGGCATTTTGAATATGGGGATGTTCATCAAAGCCGCGGCGGTTTTCATCACCTGCATTACCGGAATGACATCGCCGCTCGAGCTTAAGATGATAATGACCGCTTTGCTGGCGGTGGTTATCGTCTACACCGTCTTGGGCGGAATGGTGTCAGAGGTGGTGCTGGATTATGTTCAGTTCGTGGTGCTGACCTTCGGCCTTTTGCTTGCGACACTGCTGTCGATCAGAAACCTCGGCTGGAGCAACATCGTTGAGACGGTATCTTTATTGAAAGGTAGAGCCGGTTTTGACCCGTTTGACACCGAAGGCTTCGGTCCGGCTTACGTGGTGTGGATGTTCATCCTGGGCCTGGTCAGCTGCGCGGTCTGGCAGACAGCGGTGATTCGCGCGTGCGCCGCAAAAGACACCACTACGGTCAAGCGCCTTTATATGTGGTCTTCCATCGGATTCCTTATGCGTTTTCTGCTGCCTTACTTCTTAGGAATATCTGCTTTCGTTTATATCGCCCAGCACGGGGCCCTGAAAAATATTTTCATCCCCGTCAGCGGTGTGGCTGATCCGCAGGTTACGCTGATGGCGATGCCGGTATATTTAAGCCAGATACTTCCCGCCGGTCTTATTGGAATCATCACGGCGGCAATGCTGGCTGCTTTTATGTCCACTCACGACAGCTACCTGCTGGTCTGGAGCTCGGTGCTTACCCAGGACGTGGTGGCGCCGTGGTTTAAGAATGGACTGTCATCGAAGGTACGCATTACGCTGGTGCGGATATTCATCGTTTGTATCGGCATCTTCGTCCTGGTCTGGGGCCTGTGGTATCCTTTAGGCGAGGACCTGTGGGACTATATGGCTATTTCCGGGGCTATTTACTTTACTGGCGGCATTGCACTGCTGGTTATGGGAATCTACTGGAAGCGGGCCAGCCGGGTGGGAGCTTATCTTGCCCTGATTGCAGGTTTTGGTGCGGTTCTTGGATTGAAGCCTGTGCAGGCCTGTGTGAGAATAAACGTTGCCAGCGAAATTGTCGGGCTGAGCGTTATTGTGATCGCAACTGTCTTGATGGTGCTTGGCTCGTTAGCTTTTCCTGATCGTGGTGCTTCGCCCGGACTTGGGAGTGGGCAGAGATGAGTTTCTGGGTACAATTCTGGTCGTGGTTTTTTTTCATCAGTCTTGCGCTTTTTGTTATTCTGGCAGTCGTTGTTTTGGTCGGAGGTTTCCTGAATATCCGATCGCTTTTCAGGACCCTTACCAAGCAAGCTGGTGCCCAAGAATCAGCCGGAGCCGAGGCAGATAAGGCCGAGAAGCTGCCATGACCAGGCGTGAAAGGCTGATGGCCACTTTACGCGGCGAACCGGTGGACCGGCCGGCGGTTAACTTCTACGAAATAGGCGGATTCCAGATTGATCCATCCGATCCGGACCGGTTCAACGTCTACAATGACCCATCCTGGCAGCCGCTGCTGCAATTAGCGGAGGAGCAAACCGACCTTATCCGTATGCGCAGCCCGGTCAGGTCCCGCTCGCATGAAGTCGAGCGAGTCCCACACAAGTCAGAGGTCGAAACCCGGCGGGCCGAATTCTTCAAGATAGAAAAATATGAACAGGATGGGGCCCGTTTCAAGCGAGTAAGTTTGAATATCGCCGGCAGGATTATGACGTCACTTACTCGCCGCAGCCCTGATGTTGACACGGTCTGGACTGTGGAGCACCTGCTCAAAAACGTGGATGACCTGAAGGCATATTTGCAGTTGCCCGATGAGATTTTCGCCGAACAGGTCAATGTGGCTGGTCTGGTGGAAGAAGAAAAAAAGCTCGGCGATCGCGGCATCGTCATGGTGGATACGGAAGACCCTGTTTGCGCAGCAGCATCCCTGTTCAGTATGGAAGACTTTACCGTTATTGCGTTGACCGAGCAGAAACTGTTCCATCGTCTGCTGGAAAAGCTCGCCCGGCATATACATAATAGGACTGAGAGAGCAGCAAAGGCGTTTCCCGGTCACCTGTGGCGGATATATGGGCCGGAATATGTCACTGAGCCTTATTTGCCGCCGCATCTTTTCAAAGAGTATGTGGTGCGGTACACAGGCCCGATGGTTAAGACTATTCAAGAGTACGGCGGTTTTGCCCGGATTCATTGCCACGGCCGGATTCGTGCCGTTCTCGACTACATTGCCGAGATGGGGGCAGATGGGGTTGACCCTATCGAACCGCCTCCACAGGGGGACGTCGAGCTGGCTGATGTGCGCCGTAAGTACGGCAAGGACCTGGTTCTTTTCGGAAATCTGGAGATTGCAGACCTTGAAAGTATCGATCCGGCAGATTTTGAAAAGACCGTTGAAAATAGCCTTATAGCGGGGACAAGTGGTAAGGGAAGGGGCTTTGTTCTGATGCCGTCTTCGGCGCCGAACGGGCGGAAAATCACGCCCAGAATGATGGAGAACTACGAAACGATGGTTCGGCGGGCAACCAGGTTCCGCCTGTAAGACGGCAAGGCTTATAATGGCGTTGCATCAAGGACCAACACTTCAAACGGCTTCAGTTCAAACGTGTGTTCTTGGCCCGCAGATAGCACAATTGCTGCTTTGTCGGCATCGCTCTTCCAGGGACTTTCCAAGGAGTACCGCTGTGCTGCGCCCGGCGGCAGCTCGAAGGCTTTGCCGATGTCGAGCGTGATTCTGCCGGGCTTATCGTGAGGATCACGCAGTGACAGGATGCCCTTTTGCCTGGACCACGATGCCCAGCCGTAAACCTCGCCCTTAGCCGGGTCGCCGCCTATCCAGTGCGTATCGACCAGCACATCCGCGTTGTCGCGGGACCACTTCGCCGCCTCAGCCAAAGCATCCCAGGTCTGCGAGTTTAACAGAGATGGAGTGACATATAGTTCCTGGCAATTGGTTCCGCTGGCGAAAAATGCGCGAATGTCTTCGACTAAGCCATCACGTTCGTTTGGAAGTCCGTGATTGGCAAACATGAAGCCCTGAGTCATAAGCGAGTTGAGCGGATATAATGGGGCCCGGCAGACGACATTGTGGTAGGTTTCGTTGTCACGGTAGGTGACTTGCTGCTGCCGCTTCGAGCCCCAGCCGAACGTGCCCCAATCCGAGCCTGCCCGCCAGGTCGAGTCACCGTACCACAACCAATATGGCGAAGGCCAGGTGCCGGTGGTGACGTTCACAAACAGGTCTGCTCTTGCGGCGCGCAGGTCCGTAATAAGTCGCAGCAGGGCGTTGATATCCTGGGCAAATTCGGCAGGTACACCGGTAGGTGTTCCGCCGGTGCCGATGCCGTCAAACTTGAAGTAGTTGAGCCCATACTCGCGGACCATATTCAGGCATACTTCACGGAAGCGGGCGTAATACTTTGGACCGGCCAGCGAGAAGCCGCTCTGGTTTGTCTCAAAGCCTTGCTCTTGGCCATACTTCATCCTTTCCTTCTTGGCTTGGCCGTAGCCGCCCCAGGGAGAAAGCCAGGCTCCCAAAGCGGCGTTATATTCTTTCGCCGCTTTTTGCAGTCGGGAAAACCCGTCCGGGAAACCGCTGTGGAACTGCCACAGTGAGGCGGTGTCATCCCAGCCGTCGTCCGGGACAAACGACTCCATAACGACTTTTCGTTGCGTGATGAGTTCCTTTCCGAATAACTCGATGACCGGCAGAAAATCTTGCTCCTGGATTTTCTCCGCTCCATAGCCGATGTCGTACCAGCTATTGTAATGCAGGAACGGTCTGTACGGCTGTGCCCGCTCGCGTTCGATGTAATGCAGAAATCCCCGGCGTAATTGCCCTTCGGGCACAACACCGATAACCGAGTTCTGCACCCAGTGTTGTCCCGGCCTTATTACCGCCCCACAGGGTACGATACAACGTAGAGTTGGCGGATCACCCGGCAGAATTTGGCTTTTGGATAGAGGATGCTCGTGTGCGAAGAACATATTGCCCGCGACTACGGGCGAGCCATCCACCGTGCCCATTACCTTAGCGCCCGGGGCTGCCAGCTCCACCAGCTCTATTTCCTTTACGTTGATCGGTTTATCGCTCGCTGTTAGAAGCATTTGTTGCCGGACATAGTTTGAGCCATCTCGCAAAATTGCCCGCCATTCAACGTTGAGGTTATGGCCGGCAGAAGCCAGCATTACCCTGATTTGTTTTCCGCCGAACCGCTCCGCCAGCCGGCACGATTCTCGGTTTGGCTGCAAATTGGTCAACTCCGGCTCGCCAACGATATTCAATTCGGAGGCTTTCAGTATCCGGCCGTCCTGCAAAATGAGTTGAAGGCATTCACCCTCCGGAGTGTAGGGTATGCTCCGCATACCGCTTTTCTTATCTGTCACATGCTTGGGCTTGAGCCGGCCTTGCGAAATGTCCCAGGTGCAAGAGAGTACGTTGTTTTCCAGGATAAGCTCGCTTTTCGTGACTTTGCCCTGCGCATCACCCGGCGCCAGGCCGGGAAACTCAAGCCCACCATACGTCTGGCGGGCAAGTCGCGTCTCGGCAGTCGTACCAGCACCGAGCGCTAACAAGGCTAAAACCATCGCACATACGAAGGCATGACTTTCAACTTTTTCGCTCATCTTCGGTTCCTCAAATGTCACTGGATAAATCTTTTAACATTCTGATAACTTGATTATACTTTGCTATTCGAGAAATGGTTATTCTAAAGGAATCCGAGTTTCGGAGGTAGTTTTAAGATGAAGATAAGTGCAAGCTACTTGATTTTCGAGGGTGGACTGGAAGGGACAAAGCCAATAGCCCAGGCCATGAAAGAGGCCAAGATTTTGGGATTCGAAGCCATCGAGCTTGCGATAGCCAGCCAGGGTGTTTTGACGCACCGGGCCAGCCGGTCGCAGTGCGAAGATATTGTAGCCGCCGCGCAGAAAATCGGCATCGAGATCTCCGGCCTTGCGTCGGGCGAACACTGGACGTGTTCGCCCACCGCGAACCAGCCTGGCGTCAGAAAGAAGATAATCGACTTTGTCTGCCAGGCCCTGCAGGTAGCCAAATGGCTCGGCACTGATGCATATCTTTTTGTGCCCGGCGCGGTGGACGTGTTCTTTTTGCCGGATGCCGAGGTAATCCCCTACGATATCTGCTACGAGCGTGCAAGTGAAGCGGTCAGGCGGATTCTGCCGGCTGCCCACGAGACCGGCGTCACATTATGTATCGAAAACGTCTGGAATAAATTTCTGCTGAGCCCACTGGAGATGCGCGACTTCATCGACAGCTTCGACTCCCCTGCTTTGGGTTCCCGCCAGGCGGGGTCCCCCGCAGGGGTAAACTTGTCCCCGCAGGAGCGGGGATTCGTTGGTGCTTACTTTGACGTGGGCAACGTGCTGCTGACCGGCTATCCAGACCATTGGATCCGCATTTTGGGCCAGCGGATCAAGCGCGTGCACGTCAAGGATTTCAAGCGTTCGGTCGGCACGGTCGAGGGCTTTGTTGATTTGCTGGAAGGTGACGTAGATTTCGAAGCGGTCAAGAAAGCTCTCGCCGATATCGGTTATGATAGCTATGTTACCGCGGAACTGCTGCCCTTTCAGCCTGGCCGGCCCGAAAAAACCGCCCAAGCCATGAAAAAAATCTTCAAATCACGCAAGTAGGCCCGGTCGCCACCGACGGCTTCCGCCCTTGGTTAAATGCGGGCAATTTCTCCCAAATATGCGTCTTGGGTCTCAAAATCCTGCTTCCCAGCCCAATTTCACGCCCCGAAACCGGCAAAACAGATCGCGCAGTCACTCCCTAATCTTGTTCTTGGCGCCAACTGGTTCCTTGTATTTCCTCTCGGAAAAGATTGCAGAAATTTTTGTTTTTTTTGTTGACATCGCATAGTATGCATAGCATAATATGCAATGTCAAGTATATGAATCGGCTGAATCTGTGAAATCTGTGGTTATAAAGGAGACTTGTATGAAGTTTGAAAGTCAGCTACTAAAAGGCATCGCTCCTGTGGTTGTTCTGGAGATTCTGTCTCGCGGGCCTATGTATGGCTACGAATTGAGTCAGGCCATCGAGCAGCGAAGCGGCGAGATTTTAACGCTGGGCAATGGAACGCTTTACCCGCTGCTCTATAATCTGGAGGCAAAGAAACTTGTCAGAGGCCGTTGGGAGGAAGCAACGACTGGGCGAAAAAGAAGGTACTATTCCATCACCGGCAAGGGAGAGATTGAGCTTGCAAAACAAAAGGCTCAGTTTAAAGAACTGAATGCCGGCCTAAATTTTGTCTTCGGCGGGGCACTATCACCGGCCTAACCCATATTTAGCCCCCAGTTTTACTGGGGGTTCAAATTCCGGCAATTGAATATGCGAGGTTACTATGGCAGATATACGTGAGAACAAGGACTTGAGGAATCTGCCCGCCTGCGTTTGTGAGTTTATCAGAGGTGTGGTCAAGAAGATGCGCTACCGCAGGAAAGTCAGGCAGGATGTGCAGAATGAACTGACAGTTCATTTTGAGGATGAACTAAAAGGTTGTCCAAGCGACCAGCAAAAAGAGCAAAAGGCCCGGAGGTTAATTGCCGCGTTCGGAGACCCGGAATTGCTGGCTGTGTTACTGCGCCGGGCTAAGAGGCGCTGCCGGCCGCTCTGGAGAACGGTCGTTGCCAGAACTTTTCAGACTGTTGGCGTCCTGGTTCTGTGCTTGATCGTTTATACCATCTGGTTCATGTCTGGCAAGCCAAGCATCCGTGTGGACTATCTGGCCCAGTTGAACCAGATGAGCCGGCCGCCGCTTCGAGATGAAGATAATGCCTGGCCGCACTACAAAAAGGCAATACAACTTTTTGTCGAGCCAGACGAGGAATTAGGCAAAAGCGATGCGTTTAGAAGCTCCGGTGAGCAAGCAGATAGAAGCTTCAGCAAATTGGCCCGTCAAGAGCAGGAAGAAATCAGCAAGTGGATTGAACAGAATGTATCGGCCTGGCAAGAATTTGAAGCTGGCAGCTCTAAGGCGTACTGCTACAAAGAACATCAGTATAGTTCCGAGAATCCAAATGATAGATTGCTGCTATGTGTCACTTTGCCGCACCTGCAGGTTTTGAAAAGTCTCGCGAAGCTCGGTACCTGGCGGGCGCGGGCGGCAGTTAGTCGAGGCGACACCCGGCCGGCACTTGAAGATTGTCTTACCGTAGCGCGAGCGGGCAGTCATTGGCAGGGCAAGGGAACGCTCATCGAGCAACTTGTCGGTTTGGCGATTAGCAGGCTCGGTCGTGAGGAGTTACTGCATCTTGCAGCAACACAGAATCTCTCAGCGGCTGATCTGAAGCAACTGCATCAGCAGTTGGCGCAGATTTATCCGCAAGGCTGCCGACTTGTTGACATAGAGAGTGAAAGGCTGGGATTCCTTGATATCGTCCAGCACGTATTTACTGACGGCGGGCTAGGCGGAGGCCACCTGATTCCTAAGCAATTAACCACCGTAGGCGATGTTGGCGAGAACGCGGGAGGGTCTGGGTCCCATGAATTCGAACTTATGCTTTCTACGGCAGCAGGCATGATTCACGCTCGCCGTGATGCAACCGTAGCGGTGTTCAACGCGGCGTTCGACAAAATGAGCGAGATTGCCAAGCTCACCCCTTATCAGAGGCAGGCATGCAGCATCCACGTGGAAGACGCCCTTTTGGCGGTGCCCAAGTACCGGTACTTTCTCATCCATTTGTTCCTGCCTGCTCTCGGTCGGGTGTCTGAGCTGGCATACTGCGATAAAGCGTCACACGAAGCGACGGTGACAATCCTGGCACTTAAACGTTGGCACCTGGAGAAAAATGCCTACCCGGCGACCCTCGACGAACTGGTCGGCGCGGGGTATCTGAAAGAGTTACCCATGGACCCATATAGCGATAGGCCGCTGATTTACAAAAGAACCGATGACGATTTTGTTCTTTATAGTGTGGGGTCGAACTTCACCGATGACGGCGGTGTATCCGGCAAGGACAGAGAAGGCCAGCCCAGGAGCTGGCGGGATAACGGCGATACCCTCTTCTGGCCCGTGCTCGAAGCTAAGGCAAACAAGTAGCAGCGTTTCAAAGAGCGTTTTCAACGAAGTGACGCAAGTGATTCTTAGGCTCGTTCTGCGCCCTATTCGAAGAAAGCCTTGCAATCCCCTATTGCGCCTCATACTATATCCTGCACAGTATTCAAAAAGTAGGGTGTGCTCCGCACACGAAGCCAGCTAATCCAGAGGAGATAGGTATGGTTTCTGGACGATGTCCTTTGCATTGTGATGGGCGTCGCACGGTAACTCGGCGGGATTTCTTGCACGGTTCGGCTGCATTTCTCGCCGGCTCATCGCTTCTGAGTGGCTGCGCATCGTTGTGGCAGGAGAAAACAATAATGCCGCCGATGCAGCCCTGCGGCCCGGCCTCCAAATATGTGCCGACGGTCAAGGCGGCTTTTGTGCGGCGACAAGAAGACTATGGCATGTTGTGGCCAGGCGCAGTTTACGATGGCGAGGCAGCCAGGGCTAAATATACCACTCAATTGGATCAGGCTGCACAAAAACTCAGCGTGAAGGTGGACTTGCGGTCTGAGCCAATATACGGTGCCGCTGAAGCTGACGCTTGGCTGGCTGAAGCGAAAGCTGCCTGTGTCGATGGGCTGATACTGCTGCTTCTGGATCGCCAGCAGCATACATGGCCCACCGCGCAAAAGGCAGTCGAGACCGGCATACCGACAGTTATCTTTTCACCGCTGGGCACATCGTTCACCACCAACACCGTGCAACTGGCAAATAAACCTGGCTGTGCCATTTATTCCACCGACGATTTCAGCCAGGCGGCCTTTGGCTTGAAGATGCTCAAGGCAGGAGCCAAGATTCGCCATACGAGGTGCGTTGTGCTCACGGGCAATAGGAGATTTGACTTGTCGATGGCCGATCTGGGCATCAATTTGCGGTACGTGCCAGCCAAGATGTTTCTCGATGAATATCGTGCCACGCCCGATACAGACGAGATTCTCGCTATGACTGAGGAATATATTGGCCGTGCCCGGCGATGCAGAGGAGCAACCCGGCAGGATGTTATCAACGGCATTAAGAGCTATGTCGTGGCAGGCAACATATTGCAGCGAGAAGAATGTGACGCGATTACTATGGACTGCCTGGGTGTGTTGGGAAAAACTGAGGTCAGTCTGCCGTGCATAGCTTGGTCGCGGATGAATGACCAGGGAATCCCCGCCGCCTGCGAAGCGGATTTGGGCGCTGTTGCCTCGCACACGGTTGTGCAGTATCTCTTCGACCGGCCAGGCTTTCAGCAGGACCCCGTCGCTGACACTCTCTATGCTGCTATCATCGGGGCACATTGTTCCTGCCCGACGCGTCTAAATGGTTTTGACCAGCCGCCAGAACCCTTTGACATTGTGCATCATCACGGCAACCGCGATGCCGTGCCGCGCACTTTATGGCGAAAAGGCCAGCGTGTCACCAGCCTCGACGTTCTGCCCGGCGACGAAAATGCAGGCCGAAAGACCAAGCTGCTCATCTCCACCGGCACTGTGCTGGACAATATCGATGTGCCGCCCTCAGGCGGGTGTGTGGTCTCAGTGCGTGTGAAATTTGATGGCAACCAGCCGGTGCTTAGCTTTCCCGGCTTCCACCAGATATTTTTCTACGGCGACTACAAGCAGCACCTTGTCGAATTCTGCCGGTTGTTCAGCCTCGAAGCACAAGTAGTCTGAATCAATAATCTTTGGATTTTCTTGAAGACCGGGAATCTTGCACGGTATAATGTCCACCCAGTCTGGCGGTCAGATGTAGGCAAAAGCAATTGTAAACCGATTGTTAAGGAATTTCCAAATGAAAAACGACGGAGGTTTTCAAGAATCAAATTGTGGTTTGAATAGGCGTGAGTTTCTTGGCGGCTGTGCAGCGTGTGCGGCGGGACTCGCGGGCCTGTCGGCTCTGGGCGTAAAATCGGCAGCGGGTCAGGCGCCGTATCCAAGCGAGAAAGCGAAGGTGCGCCTCGTCTTTACGCATATTCCGCCGGGAAGTCCGACCTGGCCAAATATCGGCTACGATTACGAGGGCCGTAAAAAAGAGCTTACACAGAAGCTCGGCAAAGGTTGTCCGGGCATCGAATTTCTTCCGGCCACCGCTCACAACGCAGAGGACGCCAAGAAGATCCTCGAGGCCGATAAGGAGGTTGACGGTTACCTGATCTACATGGTAGGCATCTGGACCGGCGCGCCTCAGGCGATTGCCGCGACAGGTCGGCCCACAATCTTCGTCGATGATTTTTACGGCGGTTCAGGCGAGTTTCTGATTGCCAACTCCATTGCGAAAAGGCAGGGCTGGAAGGTTGCCGGCGTTTCGTCATCGAATTTTGACGATGTGATTCAGGCGGCCAGGTGCTTCGAATGCATTAAGAAGCTGCGTTCCTCGGTCATCCTGCGGGTGGGCGGTGGTTTTGGCTGCTCCGAAGAGGGCGTCGAGCAAGTGTTCGGGACCAAAACCGTGCCCGTAAACTACGACCTGCTCAACGAGCTTTACAATAAGGCCGACCAGGCCGAGGCTCGCAAGTGGGCCAAGCGCTGGATCGACGGGGCGGAGAAAGTGGTTGAGCCGTCGCGCGAAGAAATTGAAAAGTCGGGCGCTATGTATCTAGCGATGAGCGAGTTGATGCGGCAAAACAAGGCACAGGCTATCACGATGAACTGCCTGGGCGGATTCTACGGCGGACATATCACTGCCTATCCGTGCCTGGGCTTTTTCCAGCTCAATAACGATGGCTACGTCGGCGCCTGCGAATCCGACCTTACATCCACGATCACGATGCTGCTGATGAGCTATCTTGTCGGTCGGCCCGGCTACATCTCCGACCCGGTCATCGATACTGCCAGGAACCAGATTATTTACGCCCATTGTGTCGCGCCGAATAGGGTCTTTGGTCCGGGTGGGCCGAGCAATCCTTACCATATTCGCAACCACTCTGAGGACCGCAAAGGCGCAGCCGTGCGTTCGCTTATGCCTTTGGGCGAGATGACAACCACGCTGGAGTTTAACCCCGACGCGCGTAAGGTGATAATTCACCAGGGCAAATCCGTTGCCAACATCGACGAGGATAAGGCCTGCCGAACCAAGTTAGCTGCCGAGGTGGTAGGAGACATTGATAAGTTGCTGGGCTACTGGGACACGTGGGGCTGGCACCGTGTCACCTTCTACGGCGACTTGAAGCGGCCTGTCCAGAACATCGCGGCTTTACTGGGCTTCGAGGTGATACAGGAAGCCTGACCTGTGGGGGCAAAGCCAGGACACCAGGAACCGGGGATGAAACCGCCGGCAGGAAAACCCCCAAATAAACCTGTCCTGAGCCCGGTCGAAGGATTTGGGGGCTAAATATTTAGGTTCGTTCCTGCAGTGCCTTATTGGTTGGGGCTGGAATGTCTGGGTCAGACACAAGAGGAGATTAGCGGCGTTTGTCTTCACGGCTTCCTGATAATTCGCTCAGATTTGCGTATCCGCCGACGATTTCTTTCTGAAGGTTTTTCGTAGTAGGCAATGCGTTTCATGTCTCTGACTAAACCTTCTTTTTCGCACAGCTTCTTAAAGCGTTTTATCATCTGTTGAACTGATTCACCTGAACGCGATTTAACTTTTAGCACTAACAGACTCCTTAAAAAGTCCAGAGATTAAAGCAGGTACACAACACAAGGCCATTATTGGTTCGTCAGAAATTGTGACGTTGTTAATCTAATTTAAGCGGTCTATTCTTTCAAGTGAAAAAAATCTTAGCCAGCAGATTTTTGGGTCGACGCCGAGCTTGCTTATGCCGAAACCTTCCGCAATCGGTTCAGAACCCCCAGAATTGACAAATATTTCCATCCTATTGAGTAATATGGGCAAATATGTTAAAATAAGAAGGTGGTTTTGGAGGTGCATTTCAGTTGGAGAAACTTCGCGAGACTCTAAGAGTCAGAAAAGAGCGAGCCATATTGGTGGCGGCTGTCGTGGGCAGCGACAGAGATGATTTGGTCGAGCTTACCGCTCTGGCTGAAACTGCCCGGGCAGTTGTCGTAGATAGATTTCAGCAGAAAATCCGCAGCATAAATCCCTCAACGTACATAGGAAAGGGTAAAGCCGACCAGCTTGGCGAAAGAGTCAGGCGGTTCAGGGCCGATGTCGTGATCTTCGACAACGACCTTTCGCCGGCCCAGATTCGCGAGCTTGAAGAGATCGTCGGCATTAAAGTTCTGGACCGAAGCGAACTGATTCTGGACATTTTTGCCACGCGGGCAAAGACCAGGCAGGCCATGCTGCAGGTGGAATTGGCGCAGCTCCAATACACCTATCCGAGGCTGACTCAGATGTGGCCGCACCTGGATACCGTAACCGGAGCCGGCGGCGCAACAGGAGTGGGCGTGGTCGGCGGCATCGGCACTAAAGGACCGGGCGAACAGCAACTGGAAATCGACCGCCGATTGGTCAAAAAGCGAATCGTTGAGCTTAGGCGAGAATTGGCCAACATCGACAAACGCAGGGTCCGCGAGATTACAGGCCGCCAAGGGCTATTTAAGATATGCATAGTCGGCTATACCAACGCCGGCAAAAGCACACTGCTGAACGCACTCACCAACGCCGGCGTCCTTGTAGAGGATAGACTGTTTGCCACACTCGACACCCGAACCAAAAGGTGGTCGCCCGCTCGCGGAGCGGAGGTGCTCATCAGTGACACGGTGGGCTTTGTTAAGAATCTGCCTCACCAATTAGTCGCTTCCTTCAAAGCCACGCTGGAAGAGACCGTCAACGCTGATTTGCTCTTACATATTATTGATGTCTCCAGCCCGGACGTCCTGAAGCAGATCGAATCTGTAAATGTGGTTTTGGAAGAGATCGGCTGCGGCGGTAAGCCGATTTTGATGGTGCTCAATAAAGTTGACAGCCTCAAAAACTTGAGTCCGCTTGAGATGCTGCAGACGGTATTTGCCGATGCGGTTGCTATATCAGCCAAGACAGGCTTTGGCCTGGATGAGCTGGCAGAAAAAGTCGCCGAAAAATACAAAGGCGCCGAGGTTCATGTGCGGGTAAGTTCCAGCCAATCGAACGGCAAGGTCCAGAGTTTCTTGCGTGCCCACGCCCAGATTATAGATGAGCAATATCTTGATAGTTCTGTCGTGATTGACGCCCGCCTCGGCCAGAACCAACTGCCCGACCTGAGAAAACTCCACCCCGACAACCTCGAAATCGTTCAAACGTGACTTGTGGCTCGTGCCCCGTGCGACAAGCGACGAAATTTGGCTTGCCTTTGACGAGAATTAAGAGGATAATAATATATCATCAACTTTATTTCTTTGTCCATGCGAGAAATGAAATAAGAATTAGCAGAACTCGAACCAACTTTGAGGCGGATGTTAACCTTAATATTTTGGATTAGACAATGAAACTAGACGAGGAAGTCTTCAAAAAGTGGATTTCCTGGGCTAAGGATATTAAAAACGATCTCAGGAATATCGTGGGCAATCAACAAACCTTTCTTGGGTTCACCGAAGTAGTTCAGGCGAACTGGGAACATATAAAACGGCATAATGGTGTTCGATTTTGTTATTTCGTTAGAACATGCTATGGAGTCCAAGCTGCAATGGGAATCAGGCGGCACTTAAAAACTAATCCTGACAGTATATCACTCTTACAACTCATAGAGCAGATAGCGAAATATGCTAACCAATTCACATATGATTTCTATATTTCTCAATATCCTATTGACAAATCGTATATTAACTGGCAAGAAGCAACCTTTTCCCAATTTAGCCATGATGGAAAAGTAATTTCCGAAGATATCATTGAAGCCGACTTGAAGAATGCCTCAGATTTAGGTGAACAAATAGAAAGTTTCGTTGATCGAGTATTGGCCCATTTGGATAGACGAGGTTGGGATGGCCAAGTAACGTACGAGGATTTGGAGCTCATGATAAAACACTTTGATGACCTAGTATGTAAATATTTGACTCTTATGACAGCTGAAGGTTATTCTACGCTAGAGTCAGCAATTCAATACGATTGGAAAGCTATATTTCGGGTCCCCTTAGACATTCGAAAGTAGTCGCATAGGATAATCATATTTTAAACCAAGAAGTGTATGAAAGAAGAATTGGTGGGATAGGGAGATAGAGCAATCCTCGCGTGTGCACCCTCGTCGCGAGCGACGGGGCTAAACGACCTCGGACAAACGACCCCTGCCGCAAGCGGCAGGGCTAAACAAACATTTTAGTTGCACATCAGAAAACCCCACATTAGGATTCCGGGGATGTCAAAATTAGTCGGATATATGGTGACATGGACGACTTACGGGACCTGGCTGCAGGGCGACAAACGCGGCTATGTTAAGGATGGCCGAATACTTGAAGGTGACCAGACAATTCTGGAACTATGCAAAGGTCTGCAGAAAGGCCAAACTGTAAAACTAACCAAACAAGAAAAAGAAATTGTGCGCCGGGCAATATTGAGCGAGTCGCAGCGAATCGGGCAAAATCTTGAGGCACTGGCAGTCTGCACAAATCATCTCCACATAGCGGCGCGGCCCTGTGATAAGTCGATAGAGCGTATCGTCAGTATGTACAAAAGCGTGGCGACTCGCGCCCTGCGGTCTGTTGGCAGGTCAGGCCCAATTTGGACCGCTGGTTTCGACAAACGGTTCTGTTTTACCGAAGTCGACTTGGCCAGAAAAATTGAATACATACAAAATCACAACGATTAGCCCCGTTGCTTGCGACGGGGATTGTAACTTCGGTTTTCCCCTGCCGCGAGCGGTGCCCCCGCCCCAAGGAGCGGGGCTAAACGACCCCTGCTGTGAGCTGCATACCCTACAGGAAAAATTTGGCCGGCATGTATGATACAAAGAATATGGCGGCCGGTATTTCGACCTAATATAGTGGTTTTGGGCTGAGGTTTTTTGGGTTTGCGGAATTGGCTCTCCATACACTTCGCGAACCTTTTTTCCTCAACCCTTTTATCAAGAGTGATGTGATGTCTGTCGGCAAGTTTCAGGAGTTGGCTGGGTAGAGCAGGTTATGCTGCCGATTGCTCTGGAAATCATATAATACGTAGCTGTGCGGGTCACAGGCAAGAAGTGGATCCGGTAGAGTATTCACATGTGTGCGTTCTACATAAGTTGCAGGGTTGAGAATCACGTTAATCGCTCGAAGTCCATCTGCACTCCGGAATGATGGCAGTCCAATCCCGATGAAAAGCTGGACGGCTGTCCGTCTCTGTATCCTTTCATTGTTATGTCACGAAAGCCCATAATGGCCAGGTTTAAGAAAGTGCCGGCGGCCTTAAATTTCTTTGCGCAGGAACAGCCAAACCCAGCCATGCCGTTCGTACTCAGGCGGCAGCTTCGAACGCAGCTCTGTCATGCGCTTGCGAACCCCCTCCAGTTCTTTCTGGACCTGCTCGATTTCCTCTGTTGTTTTCACCCGTGAGGGGCCATGTAGTTTTTGCAGTAGTTCTGAGTGGTGTTTTTGGAGGGGTTCCAGCTCTTTGCGGGTCCGTTCTTGTTCGGTTTTTTCCTCGGACGTTGGTTCGGGCAGGTTGGGCTTTTGGGCGGCAAAATCACCGACGAGCAGATCAAGCCGGCCGTCACCATTCCAATCGGTGACACAGATTTTCGACCTCGTTCCCCGGCGGACA